>Ga0209467_1001077_pt1 | contig 26644 bp, 34 predicted proteins | sample Higcelwee11metaG_FD_187175 | JGI IMG/M metagenome (GOLD analysis project Ga0209467, IMG submission 187175) | Freshwater pond sediment microbial communities from the University of Edinburgh, under environmental carbon perturbations - High... | ecosystem: Environmental > Aquatic > Freshwater >... | reverse complement strand
TGATAAATGTAATGCGTTTCCGATTTCATTCAATGGTGCCGGCACGAGGATTTGAACCCCGGGCCTATTGATTACAAATCAATTGCTCTAGCCAACTGAGCTATGCCGGCATTGGTGAAATGGAGCTGAAATTATATACACTCTTTGATCAAATGTCAAGTAAATTTAGAATATTTTGTAAAGAATCTCTTTTTTTATTTTTTTATCAACGATTTCTAGGATTGTCAGCCCCTCAATATCCATTACCGTAAGCTCTTTAATCGAGCTTATTTGATGGTTTGCAACTTCACGAAGGACAACACCTCGATACGCTTTTGCCCAGTGACTTACTACTTTTCCCCCTTTTAGGAATTTCAAAGTGACACTCGGTTTTCTAGGTATGTAAAATTTGTCATAATACCCTGCACGCAAATCTAAAATCTCTTCCTCGCCGATCATCTCATCTAATGCGTCACTAAAACCCTCTTTATAATGTTTATCAGGGATAAACGATCCAATGGAGGCACCCTGTTTGAGTTTATAATCAAAAATAGCGTCCCCAGCACGAATCGGTCCGAAAAGGTTGGAAAAAATAATCGTATGGGCATCGATATACGCTTGTGCTTGCGATGTAAGTTCAGTATACGTGAGATAATCATACGCGACCCCATCATAACGCTCAATCGCTTTCATCGTAGGTGCCGTGGTAAAGCTCTGTTTATATCGACTGTACTCTTTGGGATCTTTTATCCCGAAGAGCTCATACAGCTCCTGATCACACCCCCTCTGGGTCAGTGTCTGATAGTGTTCAATGACGTCAAGGCGTTTAGGGTAAAGATCGGGGAAAATAAGGCTTTGTTGATTGAGAGGAGGGAGCGTTCCCCCTTCCCGTTTTCCTTCGCTCGGAGAAAAAAGGATAATCATAGGTTAATAATATGCAGCGATAATGGCATAACTGAGGAAAAACATCATGTGCGATGCCCCCTCAAAGTAGTTGGTCTCCCCCTCATCGGTCGTTTTCCACACCAAAAGAATCGTTAGCAATAACGCACCGATTTGAAGTGGATTAAAATCGAGGGTGAGATTAATCCCTGAATAGTACGCCAATATCATCAAAATAGGAACCGTCAGGATGATCGATACGGTTGAAGCCCCCATAGCAATATTGACGACACGCTGAATCTGATCGTTGCGTGCGGCACGGACTGCCGTAAAGATTTCGGGAGAGACACTGATAATCGCAATGACCAATCCAGCCAATCCAGCTGAAATACCATACTCTTTTGCAAGTCCTACCCCTTCACCTGCAAAAATTTCTGCACCAAAGGCAATAATCGCAATAAAACCGAATATGGCCATAAAATTAAGAGGGGTACTCAGATGCTCAAAAATGTAATCACTTGTTTCATTTTCATCAATCTCTACATCTTCTTCTTGAAGCTTTCGTTTCAAACGGAAAAAACGGCTTCTAGCTGTTGCTTTAAAAAAGTGGGTGTGGGTACGGGTTTGAAAAATAAAAATAATAATGTAAAAAAGGAGTAATACCCCTGCAATCAAATGGCTAACATGGGTTAAAGATGCACTACCGTGATCCGTGTGGCTCAATAACCCGGGTACCAACAAAGCACTCGAAGCAACAAACAAAACGGTACTGTAAGCACTGGAGGTCTCTTTGTTATGTTGTTGCTGTGTATACGCAAGCCCCCCTAAAAAAACGGCAAGCCCAAGCAAGACATTCAAATCGACGATTACAGCAGAGATAATCCCCCCCTTGACGGTCTCTAATACTTCAGGTGAGTGTTTTACTTCCAATAAAATAACGTATAAGAGAATAATCTCAACCGCAACCGCACTAAAGGTGAGGACAAAACTACCATAGGGTTCTTGTAGCCGTTCTGAGAGGATATCAGCTACCTCTGCAACCGTGAGAGAAAGTGCAGCGATACCGATAGCAGAAAAAACTGTAGCCATCATGGCATCGTGCTGAGTGTGAAAGATAAATCCGAGTGCTATTGCTGATATTCCAATAAAAATATCCCAATAATCCTCAATAAAATAGCGTATCCGCCTATCCAATTCATTGTCCTTTTTTATGAATGTTAATAAACTATCATACCATAATCGATATTATGATTAAATCCACCCTTTTCGTTTGAAAATATACACCGGTAATATCGATGAAATGATCATCATACATACAGAAACTAAATACCCATATTTCCAATGCAGTTCTGGCAAAAGATCAAAGTTCATCCCGTAAATACTTGCTATCAAGGTCGGTGGGAGGAATACTACATTCACAATCGTAAACATTTTAATAACCTTATTTTGCTCAATGCTCAAAACGCCGACAAAGATGTTTTGGAGGTAATCAAGTCGCTCAAAATTAAAGTCGGTATAGTCAATAAGTGATTTAATATCTTTAAGCATAACGGTAACATCGTGTTTCAGAGCGTGTTTATACTTATTCGACTTCAAAAAAGCACTCAAAATACGCTGTTTATCGTTAAGATTTTCCCGTATTTGCATATTCAAATCTTCAAGTGACGAAATGCGTGCCAAGATCTCTTCGTCTTCATTGGAGTAGTCGGTCAAAACGTGCTTACGCAAACGGGTAATATCGCGTGAAAGCTTTTCGATAATATCGGCATCGGCATCGATACGGATATCCAAAATCTGACAAAAAATATCGTATCCCGTCTCAAAATGCTTCGGTGTTGCAAAGAATTTACGGTTAAATTCATCAAAGGTGTAGAGGTTGGTATAACGAATAGAGATTAAGAGATTATGATAGAGGATAAACGATACCGTTTCATTGTGGGAACTATCAGGCTTCGTTACTAAAAAATAACTGTTGATCTCAATACGGTCATTCTCTTCCCAATAACGCGAGCTGATCTCAATCTCTTCGGTCTCTTGTTTGGTTGGGAATTTAATATTAAAGGTATTTTCAATAAAAATGATTTCATCATACGTTGGCATCAACATATCGATCCAGATCACTTTTTCAATAATATCACCGTCAAGTTCTGACATAGTATCGATGAATGCTATCGCATTCTCATTACGGACGTAACATTTAATCATTAGCTACTCCTCTCTTAAATCGCTCTTTGTAGGAGCATTTTTGACATAGCTCTTCGGTACAGATTCCCTTGGAAAAACCATCACTAATCGTCGAAGAGCGTTTCGATATCAGAATTTTACCCAAATTTGTCTCACTCAAGTTACCAAGATTCATAATCCCCTCAGAATCCAAGCAACACGGTACAACACCTCCATCACAGAGGACAGTAATTTGTTTGTTCAGCCCCTGACAATAACCGTGGGTAATGGTTGTGTTTTCAAGACTCGGCCACTCAAAATAGCGATCAAAATGGAGCAGTATCTTGGACGCCAAACGTATCGATTGCCGCTCGCCGCTGATCTGAGAAACGATTAACCCCGCTTCTAGGGAAAAATGGCTCTCCAAAAGCTCAAACAGCCGTTCATTAAACTCTTTTTCACTGCGTTCCTCATCCAGATTCCAAAGGCGCAGATTGATAAAGAAATCATTTCCGCGTGATAGCTTCTCATCACATAGTCTCAATATCGGTTCCATATACGTGTCAAAAGTTCGTGAAACGCTGTTTTTATTGAAACTGTTAAGGGAGATGTTCACTTGACGCAACGCGGGATGGAACAAAACCTCGCGCCGCGACTCATCCAGATAAAACCCGCTGGTGGTAATCATCACCTTGAGTCCTGCACTGTGAGCGCTATCGAGATACTCTCCCAGATTGCTCAGCACCATCGGATCGCCCATTACGTGCAGTGCTATCTCATCGGTATAGGGCATTAACTCTTGTAGCACTTGTTTGAAAAAATCCACACTCATAGTTTGAGAGGGGTGCTCTTTGGGGGGACAGAAACTGCACGATAGCCCGCAAATATTGGTTATTTCAACGTAGGCACGGCTGAATTTCATTATAATCCCTTTATGCAAACATTAGATACACTCAACCAAACACTCCATACCCATGATGCGGTTATGCTCTATTTCAGCGCACCTACCTGCAACGTATGCCATGCCCTTAAGCCGAAACTGACCGAAGCGATTATGGATAATTTCCCCTCTTTTGTCATCGAGAGTATCGACATCTCCGAAACACCCGAAATCGCATCCCATTTTAGCGTCTTTGCCATTCCGACGGTACTTATCTTTTTTCAGGGGCGAGAGTTTTTACGTAAAAGCCGCCACATGAGTGTCGGTGAAGTGGTCGAAGATATTCGACGACCCTATAACCTTATGGTAGAAAGCTGACAATCCCTGCCGTTACGGCAACATTGAGAGATTCTACTCCACGATACATCGGAATACTCACGCTGTGGGTCGAAGCTCTCATCACCGCGTCACTTACTCCTTCGGATTCATTCCCCAACACAAAGATAGAACGATTCGGGATTTTTAGCGAATGAATGTCATCTTTGGCATGTGAGGAGAGGGTAATGATTGCCGTATCTCTCAGCCCCAATATTTCAGATAAATCTTCACAATAATAGATGGGGATTTTAAAGAGGGTTCCCGCGCTCGCTTTCATCACCAAGGGAGAGAGTTTGGTGCTGTTGCGACGAGGCAATACGATCCCGTCGATTCGACTCGCCGCAGCGGATCGGACAATCATCCCCAAATTTTGAGGGTTATTGATCCCATCAAGGGCTAAAAGACGAAATGCTTCGGGTAGATCAGTCGCAATATTCGAGGCACTGCGGTAGTTTTGGCTCACGACGTCAATCGCGACCCCTTGATCCTGAGCGCTGTTTTTCGAGATACGGGATAATGACTCTTTGGTATGATATTTGATCTCCACACCGCGCATCTCGGCAAGCGCCATAATCTCTTCGATCGTCTCATCACTGCGGTTGCTCTTGGAGAGGTGAAGTTTATGAATCTTCACCGCATCGTCACGTAATACCTCAACCGCCACATTGCGCCCGTAAAGGGTAATCAACGAATCAAAGAAACGTTTTTTTTCAAGATACTCGGCAGAATCTTGCATCAGATTTTTGCCGCAACGGCTTCTGCGCTAAATCCGAATTTCTCAAACAATTTATCCGCAGGGGCACTTGCACCGAATCCATCCATAGCGACAACGGTATCAGCAAAACGGTACCACTCTAAACCGCGAGCCGCTTCGATAGCGATCTTTTTCGTGGATGGTTTAATGATAGAGTCTATATAGCTTGGTGCTTGTTCCAATAACAGATCAAAACACGGGACACTCACAACATTCGCCGCAATGCCGCGTGATGAAAGGAGTTCAGCGCTTTCCAATGCCAAACCTACTTCAGAACCCGATGCCATAATCGTAACCGTTGCATTTGGACGCTCTACCAATAGATATCCCCCATTTTCTACATCTCCATGAACCGCACTTGGGAGCAACGGAAGATTTTGACGTGAACAAACAAATGCCGAAGGTGAGTGTTTCATCGAGAGAGCTTTTTGCCAGCTTTTGACATTTTCAGCACCATCTGCCGGACGATACACATAGAAATTCGGTAATGCTCTAAACTGACTCAAATGTTCAATCGGCTGATGGGTAGGACCGTCTTCCCCAACACCGATGCTGTCGTGTGTCCAGATAAAGAAGTGCTGGATACCTGCTAGTGCCGCGATACGCGCGGATGGCTTGAGATAGTCGCTAAAGACAAAAAACGTTGCACTAAATGGCATGATTGGCCCGTACAATGCCATGGCGTTCGTAATCGATGCCATCGCGTGTTCACGGATACCGAAATGGATATTTTTACCCTTAGGGAAATCGCCCATGTTCGTCAATTCTGTTTTATTGGACGGTCCAAGGTCTGCCGATCCTCCGATAAATCCGGGAATCGCTTTCGCAATCGCATTCAAAATAATACCGTTGGTATTACGGGTTGCGTCCGCTTTTTCAAATGTCGGCCATTGGATACGGTTGAAGTCAGGGTTCATCAACTGCGCATACGCTTCGTTTTGCTCCACTAACGGAAGTTCATTGATGCGATGATTCCACTCCCGCTCTGCCAAGTCCCCTTTTTCAATCGCGCATCGGAAACGCTCTAAAACATCCGCATCGACATGGAATGTTTTTTCAGGATCAAAACCGGCTGCCGTTTTAGCGGTTTTAATAACATCATGACCCAACGGTGCACCGTGAGCATGGTGAGAGCCTTCCATTTTACCGCCCCCTTTGGCGATAACGGTATTGGCGATAATAAGAACCGGACGTTTAATCATTTTCGCTTGCGTTAACGCACCATCGATCTCTTCGAAATTATGTCCGTCGATCTCTAAAACAGCCCAATTTTGGGATTCGAAACGATCACGCATATTTTCGCTGAGGCTCAGTTCGGTAGACCCCTCGATTGTAATACGGTTTGAATCGTAAATCAAAACCAAGTTATCCAATCCCATGTGGCCTGCAATAGAACACGCTTCGTAACTAATCCCCTCTTCCAAATCACCGTCACCGCACAAACAGTAAACATTGTGATCGATCAGCTCTGCCGTTTCGGAATTAACTTTGTGTCCTACATAGCTTGACGCCATTGCAAAACCGACCGCATTAGCAATCCCCTGACCCAAAGGACCTGTGGTAATCTCAATTCCCGCCGTATGACCATACTCAGGATGCCCCGGAGTTTTAGAGTCGAGCTGACGAAAGTTTTTCAGATCCTCAATCTCCAATCCGTATCCCCATAGGTAATACAAAGAATAGATCAACCCTGTCCCGTGTCCGCCGGAGAATACCAAACGGTCACGATTGAGCCATTTCGGATTTTTCGGATTATGGATGAGATGTTCGGAGAGAACCACGGCAATATCTGCCAACCCCATCGGTGCACCCGGATGTCCTGAGTTAGCTTGTTGAACCATATCTGCCGCTAAAAAGCGGATCGTATCTGCCATTTTTTGGCGCGTTGTATTACTCATCGGTTAGTCCTTGTGTCGGTTAATGTAGTGGTTAAGTGTTGGTGACAATTCGCGTTGCAAATTCTCATCAAAACTTTGTATTTGTCGGGTCACTTTATCTGCCAGTGTATTGGCTTCTTCCATTGCCGTCTCATAGCCTAGCAACGTGACAAAACTGTTTTTGGCTTCGTCATTATTGGTTGTTTTCCCAGCTTGTGCCTCATCTTGGGTCACGTCTAAAATATCGTCTTGGATTTGAAACAACAATCCCAAATCAATCCCGAAATCATACAACTCCTGCGAGAGATCGTCTCGTCCGACGATAAATGCTCCCATTTGAAGCGACGCTGCGATCAATTTACCTGTTTTGTGGATATGGAGCATTTTAACCTGTTCCAGTTCAAGTCGCTGATTTTCAAAATGACAATCGATCGCTTGTCCCAGAACCATCCCCGCTACTCCACCATTATGAGCAAGTGAGCGAACCAGTTTTACAATGACCCGATCCGAAAACGGGGCATTGGAGAGCACTTCGAACGCATACGTATTCAGAGCATCCCCCGCCAAAATTGCACTCACTTCATCATACGTTTTATGTAAGGTTGGAAGTCCCCGCCGTAAATCAGCATTGTCCATCGCGGGGAGATCATCGTGAATCAAAGAGTAGGTATGCAGTAGCTCAATCGCCAATGCCGCGTGGTAAGCACTCTGAGTTAAGAGAGGATTATAAGCTCGCACAACGCCTAGAAGAAGTGCGGGGCGGAACCGTTTTCCGCCGCCGATCACCATTTGATGCAGTGAGCTTTCATAGTGGGGGTGAAAAGATGCAGCAGAAGGAAGGTGCGCTGCTAAGAATGCTTCAAACTGCTCCATTTTTATCCCACTATTTTTTTAGCGAAATAGTACCATGAGGGAGCTTATATCTTCTCGATTATATCGGTGATACTGTTCTCATCATCGAGTAAAACAACGGTAGGTTTGTAATTTTCAAGTTCGGCATCATTGTAAGTAGCATAGGCGACGATGATAATCTTATCACCTTTATGCACTTTACGAGCCGCCGCACCGTTGAGACAAATGTCACGCTTGCCCCGTTCACCGAGGATAATATAGGTCGAAAAGCGCTCACCGTTATTGATATTGAGGATTTCCACTTTTTGACCGACACGCATTTTGGACGCTTCCAAAAGCTCTTCATCCACCGTAATAGACCCGACGTAATTGAGATTAGCATCGGTTACGGTAGCGCGGTGAATTTTACTGTAAAGCATTTCGATTAACATGATTTATCTGCCCATCTGCTTCATCATATCTGAGGGAGTGATCGGTGCATCCCACAGTTCTGAGGGGATAACATACTCTTGTACCACTTCGCCGCCGATGATATGACGATCAATAATTTCATTTATTTTCTCTTTAGTAAGCCCCGCATACATGACATGACCCGGTTCTACGAGCATGATCGGTCCGACGTTACAGCGATTCATACACGAGGTACGGATCGGTTGTACCGTTGCAATCAAACCCTTTTGCATCAATGTTTGCGCCAAATGTTGAAACAAATCCTGTGTGTGCGGATTGACACAGCTCGGTTTAGGCATCCCCGGAGGAGAGCTTTGTTCACACTTGAAAATATAAAATGCCGGTTGTGGAAGACCCATCAACTGCTCCTTCAAAATCGATGTACTACTGCACCGTAAAATAATTACGGCATTATAGCCAAATCTTACGAGTGCATATTAAGCTCCAGTAAGCAACTTGTTGGTTTAAATCTCTTTTAACAACTCACGCGCCACAACACGATCATCGAACGGGAGATGCTGATCGTAGATGATCTGTGACGTCTCATCCCCTTTTCCGAGGATCAAAACGACTTCATCCCCGCTGCGATCTTTGAGTGCTTGCGCTATTGCACTACGGCGATTGACATCGACATAGACCTTGCTTCGATCCTCAATCCCTGAGAGAATATCTTCGATAATCGCATCAGGATCTTCAAAACGGGGATTGTCACTCGTCACATACACTTTTTTAGCGTACGTACTTGCAACTCTCCCCATCATCGGGCGCTTAGTACGATCACGATCCCCACCTGCACCGAAGACGACCAGAACCTCTTTCTCTTTGAGCGCATTAAGAACCTGCTCCATCCCATCAGGGGTATGGGCGAAATCGACGATAACGAGAGGTGATTCGCTCACCACCTCCATCCGCCCGCTGACACCGCCGAAATTTTCCAGCGCATCGGCAATTTTTTCCATACTCTCGCCACTCACCAAATGAACCGCAGCGAAGGCGGCGGTGATATTGTAGAGGTTGAAAAAACCGTGCAAAGAGGTGACAAACGGGACATGCTCTTCGAAATGTTTCATCACACCGCTCACCCCGTTGTTCAACGAGTAGGCGATGATTTTATAGGTTGCAGGATTCTCAACGCCATAACTGAACGCATTTTTCATATTAAACTGCGCTCGAGGCTCATCTTTGTTGATCAGCTTTTTCGTCTCATCTTGGAAAAAGAGATTTTTGATTCGGATGTACTCTTCGATACTAGAGTGATAATCAAGGTGATCTTGGGTGATATTGGTCAAAATTTTTAGACCAAACTCTATCCCCGCAATCCGCTCCTGCTCGATAGCATGAGAGCTCACTTCCATCACGAAATACTCGCATCCCGATGCAATCGCGTGTGCCATGTGACGATAGGTATTAAGCACCGTTGGGGTGGTGAGAGTTTTCCCCTCCACAGGAGCATCATTCATAAAAAATCCGCGTGTCCCCTGCATAGCCGCTTTATGACCCAAATCAAGGAGAAGAGAATAGATCGCACTTGCAGTCGTTGTTTTTCCGTTCGTTCCTGTAATACCGATGACACACAGTCGATCAAGTCCGAAAAGTTTCCAGCACTCATCGGGTGTGATGATCGAATGGGCTCCGCGACTTAGAGCATCTTCTTTGTACTTCTCATTTTGTTTGGTGAGCAAAAATGCGCACTCATTACTGCAATCGCTTGAGTTCTCACTTATGTAGCGATAAGGTTGACCTTCAATCTCAACTTTCAATACTTTTCCCCTTAGCAAGACGGCGTAACAAATTCCGCAGTTGGCGATCGTTCGGATAAACACCCAATGCGCTCTCCAAATAGCTTAACGCCATCTCTTTATATCCGTGGTCTATCAAATTATCCAAAAAATCGACAAAATCTTCTTTTTCGGTAATGATAACGCGGGTTGAAAACATGATGTTCTCAAAAATTCGGTTAAAATCATTATCATTTTGAACCAACTCTTTGAACTCAGTATACATAATGCCGTCTTCGTAGGCAAGTCGCTGCTTGATCGTCTCATCAAAAAGTCCTGAGAGTTGATCCATTGTCCCATCCATCGTCTCCAAAATCTCAGAGATTATGATATCGGCTGATTCGGCATCTTCACTTCGTAAAATAGTGTAATAATCAAAAAGTGCCTCGCCCGCAGCTTCTCCACCCATCGCCATATCGGAAAGAATAGCCCCGTTGTACGCCTCTTTTGACTCGGGAAAGTCTTTCAGAACCAAAGAGTATTCACGCAACGCATCCGTATATTGACCCGCCAAGAAATATTGGTTTGCTTGATTGAGGGTTTTAGATAAATTGATTGTTTTCATTGTGACTCCCTCTTATTCTTTACTAATATCGACACAACCAGCTTAAAATTACAGTGAGTCGATTTGGTGTTCCATACCCTGTGGTACATTGATAACAATCAACTCTGGATGGATATCCATACGTAACTGTCTCTCAACACCATACTTTAGTGTATTACCACTGCTTGAACACCCAATACACGCACCTTGTAATTGTACATAAATTGTTCCATTTTTTACTGTTAAAAATGCTATATCACCACCATCTAATGCGAGTGAGGGGCGTATTTTGTCAATGACATTCCGAACAGGGTTCATTAATTCTTCATCACTAAATGGAATCATGGTTATTGTACCTTCTAAACGCTCAAATATTGTGTTATAGTATAAAAAACGGTCTTTACATGCACTAATGGGAAAAGGGTAGTTTTAGAGCGAAGCTCGATTTAAGGGGGGGGGTTATTGAACTCGTTATACGAGTTCAATGTACGCCATTGGTGTAGCATCACCACGACGAATACGAGTTTTAACGATACGAGTATATCCACCGTTGCGCTCAGTATATTTAGGGGCAACTTCATTAAGAAGTAATTTAGTAGCCTCTTTGTTTTGCAATACAGCAAACACAGCACGGTGAGCATTCGCATCACCAGCACGTGCAGTTGTAATCAATTTTTCTGCAAATGAACGAAGTTCTTTTGCTTTGATCAATGTAGTTTCAATTTTACCGTGTTCAATCAACGCAATGCTAAGGTTAGTCAACAAAGCTTCACGATGTGCGCTCGTACGACCTAGCTTGCGGTATCCGTGACGATGTCTCATGAGATACTTCCTCTTTATTATTTTAGACGATAAAGGAACTCGTCCCTTTATCTACGTTAACACTGGGTTTACTTCGGCAGTAAGCCCAAAAGCTAAATAATTAAGTTATTCAGCTTCGATTTTCTTTTTAATAGCACTGATCAATTCATCAGCTAAATCTTGTCCTACAGCATAACCGTACTCAGTGATTTTTTCTAAAATCTCTTCAAACGATTTCTTGCCTAGGTTTTTAACTTCTTTCAAATCATTTTGGCTCATCATAACGATTTCACCGATGTATTTGATGTTTGAACGATCAAGACAGTTAAAACTGCGAGCGCTCAAACCAAGATCTTCAATACGTGCACCCAAACGTTTAAGTTCAGGATTATCATCGTTGCGCTCAGCAGTTGTAGGAGCTTTTATACTCACTTCACTGTTGAATACCGCCATTTGAGCGTACATAACTTCCAATGCATTTTTAAACGCATCTACCGGAGAGATTTGTCCGTCAGTAACGATATTGATAACAACTTTTTCAAAGTTTGGATTGTCTTCAACAAGAACGTTTTCAATAGCGTATGTTGCGCGGCGAACCGGCGTAAAATAAGCATCCAACGCGATGTATCCATCACCCAAAACATCCCGTACATCTTCACTTGGCGCATAACCGATACCTTGATGAATTTTAACGCTGAATGTCAACGTTGCATCTTCATTCAAAGTTGCTAAGAATGCATTAGGGGTTACCACTTCGACATCATCATTATCTAAATCACGTCCGTGAATTTCACAAGGGCCTGCAAAACTGTACGTAATTTCCTTCTCTTTGAGTCCGTTTTTCAATTTGAAACGAACCCCTTTAAGGTTGATAATGAAATCCGAAATGTCTTCGAGCATACCGCGCACAGAGTCAAACTCATGCTTAGCACCCTCAATTTTAATACCGATCGGTGCGAATCCAACCGAGCTACTTAACAAAAAGCGACGAATCGGATGGGCGAGTGAAACGGCAAAACCAGTTTCAAACGGATAAGCAATGATGTTCGCTTCGTTCGCGCTGATTTGCTCGACGACAAACTCTTTCGGAAGAAGCGGTGATGTCTTAATTTTTTTCATGCTGAACGCCCTTTCTTTAATGATTATTTCGAGTAAAGCTCGACGATTAGACGTTCTTCAACAGGGATAACAACCTCTTCACGCTCTGGAAGACGTGTGAAAATACCGAACGCTTTATCTTGATCGATGTCAACCCATGCCGCAAGACCGGTTTGGTTGGTCAACTCAATCGCGCGAACGATTTGGTTGTTCTTTTTACTTTTCTCGTGAATTTCCACTTTTTGACCCGGTTTTACACGGTAAGATGGAATATCAACACGTTTCCCGTCAACCAATACGTGACCGTGGTTTACCAATTGGCGTGCAAAACGACGAGTCGTTGCAAATCCCATACGGTAAACAACATTGTCAAGACGTTGCTCAAGAAGCATTACTAAGTTCGTACCGGTGTTACCTGTACGACGTTTTGCTTCACCGAACAATGAACGCATTTGTTTTTCGCTCAAACCGTACATAAATTTCGCTTTTTGTTTTTCACGAAGCTGTGTACCGTATTCAGAAATTTTTGTACGGCGTTGACCGTGTTGTCCTGGTCCATAAGGACGTTTGTCAAGGGCACTTTTACCTGCAAGACGACGTTCACCTTTTAGTCCAAGGCTTACACCGAATCTTCTTTCGATTTTTTCTACGGGTCCTCTATATCTTGCCATTGCTAAACTCCTTAGACTCGTCGGCGCTTAGGCGCACGACATCCATTGTGTGGTAGTGGAGTAACGTCTTTCATGAAAGAAACACGAAGACCTTCAATCGCACCAACACTTTTAACTGCTGTTTCACGGCCAGAACCTGGACCTTGAACTTTAATTCCCACTTCTTTAATACCGTGGACCATTGCTTTTTCGAGCGCAGATTCTACTGCTTGTTGAGCAGCAAACGGAGTTGACTTTTTAGAACCTTTGAAACCAAGGGCACCAGCCGAACTCCATGCAATCATATTACCCATTTCATCAGTTACCGTTACAAGGGTATTGTTAAATGATGCCAAGATATGTACGATACCTCTAGCAATATTCTTCTTTACAATTTTTTTACGGGTTGCTTTTCTTTTTGCCATACTCTAATCCCTTACTTTGTAACTGAGCCGACAGTTTTCTTCTTACCTTTGCGTGTACGTGCATTGGTTTTGGTTTTTTGACCACGGCATGGGAGACCTTTACGGTGACGAAGACCACGGTAAGAACCAAGATCCATCAACGCTTTAATATCCATAGCGACTTGTTTACGAAGGTCACCTTCTACAGCGATACCGCTGCTTCGGATCTCTTTAGCGATTGTAGCCGCTTCATCTTCACTGAGTTCGAATACACGTTTATTGTAATCGAGTCCTGTTGCATCCAAAATTTTGCGTGAAGTATGTAAACCGATACCATAGATATAAGTTAATGCATACTCCAGACGTTTTTTCTTAGGTAAGTCCACACCAGCAATACGTGCCATGCTTATCCTTGTCTTTGTTTATGTTTTGGGGTTTTGCAGATTACGCGCACAATCCCTTTACGCTTGATGACTTTACAATCATCGCACATTTTCTTCACTGAAGAACGTACTTTCATGGGTCAAGCTCCATTGAGTTAAATCACTTGCTTTTCGTAGGTGAGATTGATCACACCAATACTTGTAACTACGGCTTAGCACAGTTAAAAACATTCAATTCTATTTGTCCGATAGGGCAAAGTGGACGCGTATGATACAGCAGTATAGGTTAAAGTTTTATTAAGGAATAAAATAGAAGTAGGATTCGGATTGTGATTACACAATTCGAATCATAAAGGGAGATTCGAGGACGGCTTCCAAACCTTCAAGCTGCTCCATCAATTGATGAATCGCTCTCTCTGTTGCTTCATGGGTCGCAAACAGTAAGTGAGCACATTCACTCTCAGATGGGCGCTGGATGACCGCTTCGATGGAGATGGAGTGATCAGCAAAAAGGCGTGTAATTTGTGCCAATATCCCCGGTTTATCCGAAACACGGAGACGGAGATAATATTTAGAACAAATATCGTCACTATTTTTAAGACGAAGCCCCTCTTCAAGCGGGTGGTTAAACCCGAGCATCGGAGAGCGTTTACCGGAGCGGACAATATCGATGATATTCGCAACTACCGCACTCGCCGTTGCGTTACCACCCGCACCTGGACCGTAATAGAGCGTTTCACCGACCCGGTCGCCGACAACACTGATCCCGTTCATAACACCGTCGATTTTAGCGATCATCGCCTCTTCTTTGACCAATGCAGCGTGAACACGGAGTTCTACTTCACCCCCATCACGCGCAGCAATTCCCAAAAGCTTAATCGTGTATCCAAACTCTTTGGCAAACGCGATGTCCGTAGGGGCAATCCCCTCGATCCCCTCAATCAAAATATCTTCGGGTTTCGCATCGATACCGTACGCAATAGATGCCAGAATAAGGAGTTTATGCGCCGCATCGAATCCACCGATATCAAACGTCGGATCGGCTTCAGCGTATCCAAGTGACTGAGCTTCGGCTAAAACTCTCTCAAACGAAGCGCCCTCGTTCATCATTTTGGTGAGCATAAAGTTACACGTACCGTTCATAATCCCCATGATCGAGAGGATATGGTTAGCAGAGAGTCCATCTCGCAATGCATTGATGATCGGGATTCCCCCCGCAACACTCGCTTCAAATTCAAACGGTATATCTCCCGCAATCTCTTGAAGCTCGTAACGGTGATACGCCAACAGCGCTTTATTCGCCGTAACCACTGCTTTGCCGTTCTGGAGTGCCTTTTTAACAATCTCAAGGGGAAGCTCTACTCCCCCCATCAACTCAACGACGATATCGATTTCAGGATCATCTACAACATCGTAAGGGTTTTGGGAGAGGGTGATTGAGAGGTCGGAGACTTTTGAGAGGTCGCGTACAACTCCGCTTTTAACAACAATCTCATCCCCTGAACGTGCCGTAATAATCGTTTTATTCTCTTCTAGGATTTGAACGACGGCACGCCCTACCGTACCGACACCGATAACGCCGACTCGTGTCACTCGCTCACCTTAGCATTCAAAGTACTCAAAAATTGTTTGATATTTTTAGCCGCTTGACGGATACGCTGATCATTTTCGATCAAGGCGATGCGGACATACTCATCTCCGTAATCACCAAATCCGATCCCTGGTGCTACCGCGACATTGGCTTCCACCAATAGACGTTTTGAAAATTCTAAACTTCCCATGTGTATAGCGCATTCAGGGATTTTTGCCCAAACGAACATCGATGCTTGATTACGACGAACCGGCCATCCTGCACGGTTAAACGCATCAATCAAAATATTTTGGCGATGGTCATATTTATCGGTAATCTCTTGAACACACGCTTGATCGCCCGTCAAAGCGATGGTAGCGGCTACTTGGATCGGAGTGAACATCCCATAATCCAACCAGCTTTTGATCTTTTGGAGTGCACCGATCAGTTTTGCGTTTCCGACGAAGAAACCGACACGCCATCCCGCCATGTTGTAGCTTTTTGAGAGGGTGAACGCTTCAACGGCAACATCTTTCGCTCCAGGAACGGAGAGGATCGATGGAGTTTTGTAGCCGTCAAACGTCAAATCACCGTACGCAATATCACTGATAACATAAAAACGTTCCCGTTTTGCCATCTCGACAAGACGGACATAAAATTCCGGAGTTACCGTTGCAGTTGTCGGATTATGAGGAAAGTTTACAACCACATACTTTGGTTTTGGAAAGGAGACATGAAATGCCTCTTCCAAACGTTCGAAAAATAGGTCTTCATCCACTTTGTAATCTTCATCAAACGGAAGTTTCATTTTTTGAACGTTTCCGCCCGCTAAAATAAAACCATACGAGTGTATCGGATAGGTAGGATCAGGGACAACGACAACATCCCCAGGATTGGTAATCGCATACGCTAAATGGGCATATCCCTCTTTGGAACCCATCGTCGCAACCGCTTCAGTATCGGGATCTAGATCGACATCATAACGACGTTTGTACCAATCGCAAATCGCTTGGCGAAGTTTCGGGATCCCTTTGGAAACCGAATAGCCGTGTGTTTTTGTTTTTTCTGCTGATTCAACTAATTTTTTGCGAATATGCTCAGGAGTATCCCCATCAGGGTTTCCCATACTAAAATCGATAACGTCGGCACCGGAGCGTCTACGCGCCATTTTAAGCTCATTTACTTCGGCAAATACGTATTTCGGGAGGCGTTTAATCCGGTCAAATTGGATTTCATCAAACATGGCTACAACCTGTGATTAAAAAATTGCGCCATTTTAACATAAGAGGCTTAGTTTAACTATAAGAGCGCATTAACGACTGGAACTCACTGACTCAATCCACATCCCCTCTTTCATCACTTTCATACCTTGTGTATTTGATATTTTAAGATAATGGGCACCTTGAGGAAGTATAAATTCTAGTTCATCTTTAGGTTCGGTAGATCGGAAAGAGAGAAGAAGTTCCATTGTAGAGGAAAAAATGGCAACATCAGGATACCATTTACCGATATAGGGAGGTTCGATACGAATAACCTGTCCTTCCTCAATACGAAACCACTGTGCACTGCTAACACGCTTTAGTTCCACTCCATCATCTTTACCAAGCACTAATACATTCCAATCACCGTTTTGTGTATCAACCATCATCGTAAGCACTTGCGAATCTATATGAATATTCTCTATTTTTATCCCAAGCATTTTAAGACTATCCTGCAAAGCACCTACATTAAAAACTTTACTTCCCGTTACAATCGCACTAAATTCGCCTGAGTTATTTTCAACACGGAGAGTATTGGGTTCAAATTTATAACCAACTGCATTAAATGCTTGCGTAATGGTTCGCAGAGCAGCAATGGGTTTACCGATAAAAATAATGTGTGTATTTAAAGATCCCCCAAAGAGAAACAAGGGGATGAAAAAAAGAAGTGTTAAAAGCTTAATCACCAATTATTTACCAGTTCTTTCCACCATTTCGTTCAATAAACTCTTTATTGCTGATTTGTTTCAAAGTACCTTGCTCGCAGATAAAATAGACCGTATTTCTATCTTCTAGGAGTGTTTTACCCTCTGGATGTGTAATCTCTACTCGTCCATGTCCCATAATGATCAACCAATTTTTAGTTGTATCAATAACGATAGGTTCTTTTGTAATATTTTGTATTTTTTCACCATTTTGGAGATCAATCATCCCATACCAAACTTTGTACTTCGGAAGGATACTCAGCTCTTTCGATAAAACCAACGGTTTCATAGGTATTTTACTTTTATTGATATCAGAAGAGATAAGAGTATTTACAGCAGGTTTTGTGATATTCGTTTCATTTGTATCACTTACATTCACATCTACAACCTCATCTTCAACTTCAACAGCTAATGTAGTCAGGTTCATCACTTCTTCTTGTGGAACGGTTGAGAGTTTACCTTGTAAGAAATATCCACTTCCCAGTAAAAGTCCAATCAATACCAACCCTGCCAAAACCCATTTTGGCTTCGTATTAGATGTAGCTTGTAAAATTACTGATGGTTTGGGTGTAAGCATATCAGCATTATTTTTATAAAAATTTGTGTATTCTTCTTTAATTTCACTTAAATCAATTCCATATTCACGTTCTAAAATCGACAGATACCCCATAAACTGAACACGTCCAATTTCGCCATACGCTTTACCTATAAGTAGTTCTACTTTATCACGAGAAATATGGGTTTGCTCATGGATCTTCTCTGTTCCAAGAGATTGTAAATCTTCAAATGTCTTACATTGTTTCATCTCATTCTCTCCATCAAAATTGCGCCGGCAACGCCGACATTCAAGGAATCAAAATCATGCGCCATAGGGATAGAAATACCGACATCAAGGCTTTTTTGGACACGTCCGCTCAAACCTTCCCCTTCATTTCCTAAGACCAAAGCACGTTTAGTAGCGAACGTCGTTTCGCGAATATCGTTTCCGTCCATCACCGCGCCATAAATTTGAAATCCCGATTGCTTCAATTCATGAAGGACATCATGAATATTGTGAATCACAACAAGCGGCATATCAAGTGCCGCACCGCTGCTGGTTCGAATCATCGGTTCAAAATTCGGCTCTTTAATCCCGCTGATAACAATCGCATCTACCCCTAATGCATAAGCACTCCGAATGAGTGATCCGATGTTACCCATGTCGGTAATGGAGCTGAGAATCACAATAAAATCGCATTTTTTCAAGAAAGGAGAAGCATACGGGACAATTTGGGAAATTTCAGCAATATAGCCCTGATGATTTCCCCCCTTGACCATCGACTGCGCCGCTTTTTCAGGGATTCGCTTGATCTCAAAACCCATTTTCATGAGCAACGAATATTCCTTTTTATCGACCTCTTTTGCCAAATATAGGATCTTTATACGATCCTTATGACGTTCAATTGCGTAATAAACCGGTTGTTTTCCATAAATAAGCATGAGGTATTATATCCTAAGATTTCATGAGACGCGTATAGCACTCTTTGGGATTTTCTCCCGTAATTTTTGCGATCAGTTTAGAAGCCGCTTTTTTAGGGATATCTAGGGCGAGAATATCCTGTTCACTTAACGATGAACCTTTGGCTTCTGAGCCCTCTATCACCACAACCCATTCTCCCCGTATCTCTTTTTCCATTTGAGGAATCAGTTCCGAAGCAACCCCACGATAAAACCGTTGATACCGTTTCGTCAACTCTTTGGCTAAAAAGATCTGACGATCAGGAACCGCAACAATAAGCTCTAAGAGTAATTTATCCAGCCGTTTCGGTGATTCATAAAGTATCGTCGTATACCCGTTAAACAACGCCTCTTGGAGTGCTGTGCTACGATCATTCCCTTTGTGAGGTAAAAATCCAAAGAAAAGCATTTTCGTCTCCACAAATCCACTGGCGACAAACGCCGTTAACGCCGCATTTGCGCCCGGTAAAATATCGTATTCAATCCCCTGCTCCAAACAATAACGTACCAACATCTGACCAGGATCACTGATCCCCGGCATTCCCGCATCACTCACATAAACAACATTTTGCTTAAAAAACTCGGGGGTAAGTTTGGCGATAAAGTCCGTCTCATTGTGCGAATGAAGACTCATAAATTGCGGTTCGCTCGTCGTAAGATTATGGCGTTCTTTGAGTAAATGGATCAGTTTTTTGGTAACACGGGTATCTTCGCAAAGAATAGTATGTGCAGTGGATAAAACATCGAGAGAACGAAGTGAAATATCAGAAATATTACCGATAGGAGTGGGAACAAGAGATAACACGGAGCCTCTTCAAGTGCACTTTACTGCACGTGAGCTTCCCTCTGAGGGAAACTTAGCGTTAGCGTAGCCAAAGGGATACATTCCTTTGGCGTACACATTATGAATTAAGTGCGTAACGTTTTTTGAACTTATCGATACGACCTGCGGTATCTACTTGACGCTCAGAACCGGTATAAAACGGGTGACATGCGCTGCAGATATCAACACGGATAGTCTCTTTTGTGCTGGTTGTTGTGAATGAATTACCGCATGCGCAGCTTGCTGTACATTCAACAACGTTCGGGTGAAGATCTTTTTTCATAGTTTTGCCTTGTGATCGACGGCGTTGTACGTCGGTCTGTATAGTTTTATATCCGTACGGGGGCGGATAATTGGACGCGAATTATAACGAAAAAATTCTTTTTTTACAATAACCGCGATGCTATCGCTACCGCCGCCGTTTCGGAGCGCAATATCATTGGAGAGGAAAAGAGGCGAACACGATAATCACTAAACAATTTACGCTCTCCCTCATCAAATCCCCCCTCGCAGCCGATCACGACTGTATCGACCGTTTCATCGTTCTCAAGCGCTGTTCCGCCGAAATCAAAAATCACCGATTCGGGATTGTTTTTTAAAAAGGTGCTCAGATTCGGAGCCTCGGAGAGTTCGATCAACGACGTACGTCCGCATTGCATGATGGAGCTCTCCATGATCCGGTTAAACCGCTCAAAATCGAGACGAAAATTTTGCTGGGAACGACGGCAATGGATAAAGGTGATTTTGTGAACTCCCAATTCAGTGAGCATCGGGAGGGTTTTCTCAATCGTTTTCGGATCCACTAAACACCATCCGATATGGAGGTTTTTCGGACTCTCGCAAAGTGAAGCATGATGACTTTGAAGGGTGAAATAAGCAACGCGACCATCAGTCCGTTCCAATCGGTAGCGGTACTCTTCGCTCAAACGCTCGCGTGAGCGAAACGCGATCAAATCCCCCGCTTTGTGGCGTCGTACTTTGATGAGATATTTGTAATCATCGCCGCTGACACTGAGTTCACCCGCACCGACATCGCCGTGAAGAAGAAATTTCATGCTTGTACCAACATCCAGAGTGTGATTGCGAGTAACAGAGTCATCTCTATCCCTAAGAAACGAAACGCTTTTTTCTTATACTCCGCAAAAGCCCCCTCTTGGGTAATATCGGTTCTCCGTTTGAGGGTTTTGTACCGCTTGGCTTCGAGGATAATCATCACGATGGCGATCACGATCATGGCGATATTGGAGAAGGTGAAGTGCAAATGTTTAGCCGCCATCATCACCGCACCCGTAAAAAGGATCAATGCGATAAAGGAACCCGATATCGGCATCACAACCCGCATACGTTTGCTGTAGCGAACAACATGATGAGAGAGGGATAACATGACGATGTTGAACACCACCACTCCAATCAAGACAATAACTCCGAAATAGTGGATATTCAATCCGGTTTTATACATAGCTTCCATAAAGGGGATTTTACCTTAAATTGCCTATAATGACTCCCTAAATGATTCCTCGAAATGCGAATAGTTAATGCATACCGAGAGAACACACGCAAGGAGACGGTATGGCAATCAACGTAGAAGAGGCACTCAGCGCGATTTATACCTTTGCTACCCCCACGCAAAGCGAAATCGTACCGATTGAAAACTCGATCCACCGAGTCCTCTGCGAGAATATTACCGCCATCCATTCTCTCCCCTCGTTTGATAACTCCGCGATGGACGGCTATGCCGTGCGGGTCGAAGATGCGGGTAAAACGCTGAAACAATCGTGTGTCATCTTTGCCGGGGACGGTGCCGAGATACGTATGGTCGAGGATCAGTGTATCCGCATCATGACGGGGGCAAAGATCCCGCAAGGGTGCGAAGCGATCGTCCCCATCGAAGAGGTGAGTGTCAACGATGAGTCAGTCACCCTCCCAGGTTCCATCCGAGCCTCTGCTCATATCCGCCTCAAAGGGGAAGATATTCAATCGGGGATGGAGCTGTTGAGCGAGGGGACAATGCTTCACGCCCATCATATCTCGCTCCTCGCTTCGCAGGGGATTACCCATATCAAAGTGTATCGCCGCCCGCGAGTCGCTCTATTCTCATCGGGAAATGAGCTCAAAATGCATTATGAAGAGTTGGGCTCAAATCAACTCTATAACACCAACACCCCGACCTTTGCCGCGCGAGCTCAAGAGTTGGGATGCGATGTTGTCTTTACCGGTACGGCATCGGACACGATGGAATCGATCCAAGAGCATATCCGACGCGCACTGGATGCCGATCTCATCATCACCTCCGGCGGGGTGAGTGTCGGGGACGCCGATTTCACCAAAGAGGCGTTTGGCTCCCTCGGATTCGAAGCGGCTTTTGAATCAGTCGATATCAAACCCGGTAAACCGACAACATTCGGTCGTATCAAAGATACCCTGATCCTCAATCTCCCCGGTAATCCTCTTGCGGCGGCATTGTGTTTTGAGCTGTTCGGACAAAGTGCTATCCTCTCTCTCAGCGGTCGAAGCGATAAATATCTCTCTGCGATCACAACCCAAATAGGTGAGCCGTTTAAAATGAAAAAAGGGAGACGTTCTCTGATTCCGGGGTGGTTTGACGGTGAGACGTTCACGCCGAGCGAGAAATTCGGTCCAGGGATGGTGTTGCCCCTCTCACGTGCCAATGCTTTTATGATGGTGGATGCTTCAGTGGAGGGGTTTGAGAAAGGCTCAAGCGTGAAGATTATCCCGACACGCTGGTGTATGAGTTCAGTGGATCAAAATTCCTTGATTACGGTTTAGACCGTTTGAGGGTTGATGAACGTCTCTCCCCGTTTGATCCGCTCCCATAACTCAGAATCGCCCCATCCTTCGCGTATCTCATCGCTAAAAATTATCTTTTCTAAATCGATCAATCCCATCTTTTCGGAATAGGCGTCTTGACGAAAGCACTGTGCATATCCGGTATCAGTTTCATGGACGATAATACTAAAAAGGCGTACCATCTTCTCACCATTCACCATTTGGGTAAACCAATGGAGCTTGTCGATCATGACAAAAATGAGACGGCTAAATTGTTCTGCTGAAGGGGAAACAGGGATTTCTACCCATCGGTTGGAGTTGCGTTTCATATCACTAATGTACTCCGCATCATCCCCATCCCATAGAGCAATGGCATGATCGAAACTATCAATCAGTTCTTTCATCCCCTGCTTCATCAAACCAAAATCGTACACCATCTGACCGTTATCAAGATAATCGGATTCGAGCAACACTTCGACTTTATACGAATGGCCGTGAATCGATGCACGACACCGTTGAGTGGAACAGCCACGAACGATATGGGCGTTTTCAAATTTAAAAAGTTTTCGGATAATCATAGGCTCACACCTTCTTATGCCGCATGGCTATCGGTTTGAACAAATTTCATATACAAAGATGATCCACTCAGTTCCAATCCATGCTTCCAACACAATGCACCCGCATCAATAAAAAACTGATCAAAAAAGGTTTGATCTTTTAGCGGTTCGGTAAGGGACGTTCCAAAATTCAATAGATAAGAAAGATCGATAACTGCTTCCTTAGCATCTGAAAATTGCAACGCTATTTTATGATCCTCAACTTTTGTAGCTTTTATAATTTTAATCATTATCCGCTCCCGGAATACGAAATAAAGGTTGCAGTGTAATCGCTAATTCCCAATCTTGTATCAATTCTTCTTTATGTTCAGAACACCATTCGGCGACAATCTTTGCCGCTTTTTTAGGTAAGTTTCCTTGATAAATTTCACCCGTTTCTATCAACACGAATGCTTCAAATCCCTGATACTCTACATGAATATGAGGAGGGTTATGATCGTCATGATACATACGGATGATAATCCCGAAGAAATAAGATATTATGGGCATATCACACTACTTTTCGTGAAATGACCAATTTTATCATAAACCCACTTGAATGTTGATAGATACAAATTGTCTATACACCGTGGTTCTGATCCCTGATGGGTACTTCACCCTTAAAACTCCTATTTTTAGGGATTTCAAAAATATTTTTATTGCTTTTTCCCACTTTTTTAACGCCCGTATTTGGGCACAAATCATGGTATTCAAAAATAGTAGTTTAATCGCTTCTTCCTTTGACATTGGTTCGTCTAACAACAAATGCTGGTATTAAATAGCTTCTTCCTGTGACTCTAATTCTTCCAATGCCATTTATCCAAATAAATATTTAATAGTTGTATAAAACTCGTTATATCTACCATTGTTTTTCTGTAAATATTTTTCAACAAATTCTTTTGATTCTATTTCGGATAATAATTCATCTTTTGCAACTGGGTCTACATAAAGTATAGAGTCAATAGCACTTTCTCTGAGTATATTTAATTTATCTATGCCAAGTTGCATATGTATTATTGTTAGGCGTGAAGCTTCATCAGTATGAGAAATTTCACCCTTCTCAGTATAAGTAAATTTAGTTTCACACATTGGATCAAGCGGAGAAACCAATAAATCCTCATCGTACCAGCTACCTTTACTATTTCCACAATGACGAGGTTCTCCAGATTCTGTTTCTAGTTGACACGAACATAATAAGTTTTCATATTCTAATTGCAATTGAGGATATCTATTTTTATCTTTTGGCTTAAGATGTTCAGGATGATAATCGTTTACTTCTAATTTAACTTCACAATAACAACAAATATACCCTTGTTCTCTTTTTAAAGATTCTAATAATTCATTTTTTATATCTTTATATTTACTATGATTAAATCTGTCCCAATTAGGCTTGCCCCGTTGATACATTTTATCATTATCTTTCCACAACCTAAAACTTTGAGGTTCTTGATTTTTTTCTATATATTTCATTTATCCAGAATCTCTTTTCTCTGAATTAAAACATTAGCCTTAACCAAGTCTGGCTCTCTCCCTTCAATTTCAGTTTCAAGTTTTTGCATTAATTTTCTTGCTTTTTCTAAATCTTTATCCTGAATAAGTTTAAATAATTGATGAAGTTCATTTTTTATAAGTAGCGGTCTTGATTCAACACCTAAAATATCTTCTAAAAGTCTATCACTACTTTTTCCATAAGATTCTGTAGGTTTTATCACATCCATATTGTCATTTTTTTGTACTAAGAGAAAAATATGTTCTGCTTTTACATGACTTAAAATTTGAGGAGAATGTGTTGTTACAATGAATTGACAATTTGGAAAAACTTCTGTAAGTTTTGAAATAATCACTCTTTGCCATGCTGGATGAAGATGTAAGTCAATTTCATCTATTAAAACTATTCCATTACCTTCTAATGGGTTTTTCATTCTTGGATTAGAAATTGATAGTCTTCGTGCTATATCACCTATCATAGCTATCATGTTTTTTTCACCATCAGACAATCTATCTAATCGAATAGTTTTTCCATTTTTATCAACAAGCATATGTGGATTTGGAGATCGTTTTACTCTAAAATTCGAATATTCAGGAATAAAATTCTCTATAGCATTTGTTACAAAGTGTAGTTCACGACCTTCGTTGATTGTTGCATGCTTTATTCTTTGTGTATCTTTTTCAGCAATATTTTTCAATTTATGTATAAGCTCATAGATGTTATTCCGTGCAAAATCATAATTTGAATTTTTTAATGGATCATTTACTTTAAGCAATTGTTCAATTTCTCTTTTAGCACCATTACTCGCCCACCAAAATCCAAGTAAAACTGAAAATGAAAACATTCCCCATATAAATTCAATTGTTTTGCTATGCATAAATGAACGATATTGATATTCTCCCTCAAGCAACTCCAAAATTTGTCTAATTACTCTTTCTAAATGATGAAAAGGGAACTCTTCAACACCTATAATATTATCTCTATTTAAATCAGAGAATTTACCCATTTGATAGAGAAGATATTCAATATCATGCAGAATGTGCGGCACTCTTACAGTATCTGCATCTTCAAAATCAAGATGCTCTATTGCATTTATTAATTCATGAAATAAGTATTTAGGTTCTTCAAATAAGAATTCATCATATTGTAATTTTTGTTTAAAATAACTAAAACCATCATTTTGTTCTCTAAATGAAAAAATACGAAAAATGTCTAATATTTTTCGTTGTATCCAACCTTTATGCTGCTGCATCCATTTGGTTCTAGATTGTGCTTGTTCATTGGCTATATCATCTTGTAGCCTAAACCATTCAAAAAAGGCTTGAAAATTAGCCTTACCCCCTAGTGCATTATCATATACGTCCAAGTCAGAAATACTGTCTCTACTTCTTAAATTTGGCCGTATTCCTTCAGCTACTCTATTAACTGGATAATATACAATCATTGGTAATTGATTATTTTTTTGATATTGCACTTGAAAGATTGAAGCCAATTCACTTACTTCTGACAAATTAGAAGTTTCTACTGTTGGATATCCTCGAAGTGTCTTTATAATAGACCATGTATATACATTTTTATCATTCTCAAATTCAAGTTCTATTTTTGCACTATTGGTCTCATTTTTTATATCTAATTCATCAATATGTTTACCAGGCGCATTTTCTCTTTGGATTCTATTTATTAACCAAGATAAAGAAATTGCAATAGAATCTAAAATTGTTGATTTCCCAGAACCATTAACTCCAACAAAGACATTAATATTTGGCAATAATTTTATTGGTTGTTTTTGAATGGATTTAAAGTTATTTATTATGATTTTATTTATCTGCAACTTTATATCCTTCTTTTTTTTATTTAGCTATATTTTAGCTCTCATTCTCTTGAGACTTGCTTTTAAACTTATATAATAAAATTTATAACTGACCTTACGCACTCTTCAATCTCTGTAATTCCATAAACGCCATTTGATTGGCACGGATGAGGAGTTTGGTTCTGAGTGCGAAATGGTTTAGAGCGGTTTTTATTTTTAAGCATTCGAGCTTGAAT
>Ga0209467_1001076_pt1 | contig 26656 bp, 20 predicted proteins | sample Higcelwee11metaG_FD_187175 | JGI IMG/M metagenome (GOLD analysis project Ga0209467, IMG submission 187175) | Freshwater pond sediment microbial communities from the University of Edinburgh, under environmental carbon perturbations - High... | ecosystem: Environmental > Aquatic > Freshwater >... | reverse complement strand
CATGGATCTGGTCATGGGCATAAGCGACGCCGTGACCGTGCTCAATTTCGGGACCGTGCTGGCCTCGGGCGATCCGGCCCAGATCCAGGCCAACCCGGACGTGGTGGCCGCCTACCTGGGCGGCTGACCTCTGACCAATGGAGCGGTTATGATCAGAGTCACTAAGATTTCCATGGAGAATTTCCGTGGTATTGAAAAACTCCTCATTGATTTTCATCCAAGAATCAATGTTATAGTCGGTGTTAACGGGATAGGTAAATCAAGTATACTTGACTGCTTGTCTATATTGCTCGCAAGGTTTTTTTCAAAAATAGGGTTGCTTTATGCTTCTGCCAGAATGTTTTCTGATCTTGATGTTTCGAATGGTCAAGATTTTACATGGAATGGAATTAGCATAACATATAATGATGATAATGTAAGATGGGAAATGGGGAGGTCGGCAAGGAGAAAGCGGCAAAGAATCAGAACAATATACGCTTCAGAATTAAACCAACTTGCTAGTAAAATAGTAGACGGTATAATGGATGGGTCTGTCAAGAATGTTCCATTTGCGGTTTATTATCCAACGAACCGAGCTGTTTTTGATATACCACTTAGAATTCGCCGAAAGCATGATTTTGAACAGCTATCGGTCTATGATTCTGCGCTTGATGGAAAAAGGAATGATTTTCGAATTTTTTTTGAATGGTTCAGAAAACGTGAAGACTATGAAAATGAAATACGCTTAAGTGGGTCAGTTGATCGTGATACATTTCGTGATCGTCAGTTAGAGTCTGTGCGCAAGGCAGTTGAGCACATGCTCCCTGGGTTTTCTGAATTAAGAATTAGCAGATACCCAAATCTTAGAATGTTAATATCGAAAAATAATTATGAATTATGCGTAAATCAACTGTCAGATGGCGAGAAGTGCTTGATTGCGATGATTGGTGATCTTGCTAGAAGACTAGCAATCGCGAATCCAGCCTTAGAAAATCCGCTTGAGGGAAGTGCTATAGTATTAATAGATGAAATCGAATTGCATCTTCATCCAAAATGGCAGTCGATGATAGTTGGAGCGCTGAGCGAGATATTTCATAATTGCCAGTTTGTAATATCGTCCCATTCGCCTCATGTTTTGACGCATATAGAGAAAGAGTCAATATTCCTGGTTGACCGAATGAATGGGGTTGTTGAAATTAAACACCCAAAGTACTCCTATGGTCAGACAGTAGGGCGGATACTAGAAGATTTCATGGATTCTCTTGAGCGTCCAAATAACATCAAAATAAAGATGACAAATCTTTTTAAAACCATCAAAGAAAAAGATAAAAAAAGCGCAAATGAGCAGCTTGAAGCTCTTTACGAATTGATTGGCGATGATCCAGAATTAACAAAAGCGCGCATTCTTACCAAATTTTTGTAGGAGATGCGTGCGTGATTTTTATTCAAAAAAGCATAGCCCCAAGAGTGTTTCTTGATTGGGTTAATTTGTCTGGTCCTGAGTGGACGGCAGAATGGGTTGATATGCCAAGTGATGTAAAATCATCTTTGCTTTCAGCACTTCTTTCTGATCAAGGATATATATGCTGTTATTGTGGCATGAGAATAGATGATAAGAGCAGCCATGTCGAGCATATTCGGCCTCGGCATTGGTATCCTGAATATTCGCTTAATTATAATAATTTACTAGCGTCCTGCGGAAGAAGATATACTGCTAATCAACCTCTTCACTGCGGTGCTGCAAAAGGCGATTGGTTTGATGAAGTATTATTAGTATCTCCATTATATAAAGATCGAATTATGAAGTTTACTTTTTTTGCAAATGGAATCGTTGCTGCGATTGATGAAGATCTTCCAGCAGTAACTACAATAAAAAAATTAAACCTAAACTCTCCTAATTTGCAAGAGCATAGGAGGAAAGCCGTTGATGCTGTGGTAGAGTTGCTTTCAGAGTATACTATTGATGAGATTGTACATAAAATAATCCAGAGAGATGCGGATGGCAGGCTAGAGCCATTCTGTTTCGTTATTACTAACGTATTAAGTGGACTTCGGTAATTATGCTCGCCCTGGAAAACGTGGACATCTTTCACGGCCGCATCCATGCCGTGCGCCGGGTCTCCCTGCATGTGGACGCGGGCGAGATCGTGGCCCTGATCGGGGCCAACGGCGCGGGCAAGACCACGCTGTTGGGCGCCGTCTCAGGCCTTGTGCGGGTGGCTGGCGGCCGTATCCTCCACAAGGGGGACGAAATCCAGTCCCTGGCCCCGGACGCCCTGGTGCGCCGGGGCATTTCCCAGGCGCCGGAACGGCGTCTGGTGTTCGGGCCGCTTTCCGTCGAGGACAACCTGCTGCTTGGGGCCTACACCCGGCGCGGCCGGGCGCAAAAGGCCAGCGTGGCCGCCGACCGGGAGGGCGTCTACGAGATGTTTCCGGTCCTTCGGGACCGCAAAAAACAGGCTGCGGGGACGCTCTCCGGCGGGGAGCAGCAGATGCTGGCCATCGGACGGGCGCTCATGGCCCGGCCCTCTGTGCTTTTGCTCGACGAGCCGGGCATGGGGCTTGCCCCGGCCGTGTGCAAGGAGATATTCAAGCATATCGTGAAGCTGCGCGACGAGCGGGGACTCACCGTGCTTTTGGTGGAGCAAAACGCCAAAAGCGCCCTGGCCGTGTCCGACCGGGGCTATGTCCTGGAGACGGGCCGCATCCTGCTCCAGGGGCCAAGCGAGGAGCTTTTGGCCAACCGCGACGTGCAGCGGGCCTATCTCGGGCGGGAGCGGGACGCCGTCTGACAAGGGCCGCAGGCCCCTCGTCCTGATGGCGAGCGCCTCACCCCTGCGGCAGCCCATCTATGCATCCGGGACCACGCCTGGGCGACCCGGACAGGAGGCGGACAGTGGAAATCGAACGCGGCGCCAAGGTGCAACTGGCCTTCCCCGGCGACGAGGAGCGGGCGTGCGGCATCTTGGTGGGGCTTTACCCCGACGCCTATCTCATTTTGTCCATCCCCTTCACCACCACCATGAAGAAAAAGGCCAAAAAGAAGCACGTGGTCACCGGCCGCTACATCCATTGCGGCACGGTCTACGGCTTTCGGGCCATGGTCATGAACTACATCGTGGACCCGGCCTCCCTGCTGTTTCTGGAGTATCCGCCCCATGTGGAGGTTCTGGAGCTGCGCCGTGAGCCGCGTGTGCCCTGCCTTTTTCCGGCCATCCTGCACCGCGACGACCAGTCGCCCCGGACCGGCATCATCTCCGACCTTTCGCCCAGCGGCTGCCGGGTGTGCCTGCGCGGCGCAGGAGGCGTCCCCTTTGCCGGAGGGGACCGGGTCAAACTCGAATTCTACGCCGTCGAGCCAAAAAACCAGTATACGGTGTTCACCGACGTGACCAATGTGTCCACCCAGGACGGGGTGATGCACCTGGGGTTGCGCTTCGACCCGGTGCATCGCTCCTTTCGCAAGGCCATAACCCACTTCGTGGGGGTCTTGGCCCTGGAGCTGGCCCACGTTCCGGTGGCCGTAAGGCCCTAAGCGGCGGCCTGCCCGGCCGCATGAGGATGCCATGTATTTTGAGCCGAAAATCGAGACCATGCCCCGTGAGGACCTGCGCCGCCTGCAACTGGAACGGCTCCAGGCCACTCTGACCCGGGTGTCGCGCAACGTGCCGCACTACCGCAAGCGGTTTGCGGAGACGGGCATCGATCCCGACGGATTCTTAAGCCTGGACGATGTGCGCCGCCTGCCCTTCACCACCAAAAAGGACCTGCGCGACGGCTACCCCTACGGCCTTTTCGCCGTGCCGCTTCGCGACGTGGTCAGGCTGCACGCCTCGTCTGGCACCACGGGCAAGCCCACGGTGGTGGGCTACACCCGCAACGACGTGAAACGCTGGTCCTCCCTGGTGGCCCGGGTATTGACCGCTGGCGGGGCGGGACGCGACGACGTGGTGCAGATTTCCCTGGGCTACGGGCTTTTTACCGGCGGCATCGGCTTCCACTACGGGGCTGAGGCCATCGGCGCGGCGGTCATCCCGGCCTCAAGCGGCAACACCCGTCGCCAGGCCATGATCATGGAGGACTACCGCACCACCACGCTGGTGTGCACCCCGAGCTACGCCCTGTATCTGGCCGACGCCCTGGACGAGCTGGACATCAACGCCAACGCCCTGTCCCTGCGCCATGGCCTGTTCGGGGCCGAGACCTGGACCGAGGCCATGCGGGCCGGGATCGAATCGCGCTTAAAGCTCACGGCCACGGACAACTACGGCTTAAGCGAGATCATGGGGCCGGGGGTGGCCGGGGAATGCCTGGAGCGCAGCGGCATGCACGTCAACGAGGATCATTTCCTCATGGAGATCGTGGACCCGGTCACGGGCGACCCTGTGGCCGAGGGGGAGTGCGGCGAACTGGTCCTGACCACGCTCACCAAGGAAGCCTTCCCCATGATCCGTTTCCGCACCGGGGATTTGACCCGCATCCTCCCCGGACCGTGCCCCTGCGGCCGCACCTTTCGCCGCATAGGCCGCATCCTGGGCCGCACCGACGACATGCTCATCATCCGGGGCACCAATGTCTTTCCCTCCCAGATAGAGGCCGTGATCCTGGAAGTGGAGGGCATGACGCCGCACTACCGGGTGGTGGTGGAGCGTCTGGGCGTCCTGGACGAGGCCACGGTGGAGGTCGAGGCCTCGGAGTCGGTGTTTTTTGACCGCATAAGCGAACACCAGAATCTGGTGGAGCGCCTGAAAAAACGCCTGGCCTCGGAACTGGGCGTCTCCTTCCGGGTGCGGCTTGTGGAGCCCAAGAGCCTGGAACGCGACGGCGGCAAGGTCAAACGAGTGCTTGATCGGCGGTCGTCATCCGGCGAGGCCTGCCCGGGCTAGGGCGTCGTCCCGGCCTCCGTTGCTCGTGCCGGGCGCCTGCGTCCCACAGTTATCCCGTCCCTATCATGTTGTGGTGACGCCACAGTCGCTGTGACCTGGCCGATTCGCCCACAGCCAGGGCGGTGGTGCGCCCTGCCGGGTCGCCGTGAAACGTCTGCGGCTCCTGCGGCGTCAGCTCCCCGTCATTTTCTTCCGGACACAGCTTCCCTGGCGCATTCGGGCCTGGGGCATATACCGCACCGATCATGAATCGATTCCTCATCGCAATCGCGGGGCAGGGGCAATCTCATTCCCCCGTCGGGAACGCAGCATGCCGGATATGTCCCTGACACGGGGTAGGAAATGCAGATATGATCATGCACACGAAATATGCAAACATTTTACTTGACATTGTATTGGAAAATGATTCTTTACAATAGAACTGAGACTTTGAGAAAATATTCAATCCGGAAACGGGAGGTCACTATGGATGATTATTTGAAACAAGCCTTGGACATCGTCCGGGCCCAGGCCAGCGTGCGTACCATGACTGAGGATGAAATAACCTCCATGGTCACGAAGCTGGCGGAAGGGATCAAGAACATCAGCGACGGCGTGCCGCAGGAGGTTGCGGCCGAGGAGAAGGCCCCGCCGGTTGACCCCAAGAAGGCCATCCGGGAAAAGAGCATCGTGTGTCTCGAATCGGGAAAGTCCTTCAAGATATTGACCAAGCGCCACCTGGCCAAATACGGCATGACCCCGGCCGAATACCGTGAGAAGTGGGGCTACGCCAAGAACCTGCCCCTGGTGTGTAAAGAATTGCAGCGGGAGCGCCGCAAAAAGATGAAGGAAATGAAGCTGTGGGAGAAGCGGACCAAAAAGAAATAGGTTCCCCATCGTATTGTCGACCGTGCACGGGCCGGTCCTGCGGCGTTTCGTCGTGCCGGATCGGCCTTTTTTCACCCAGCGTGCGTCCGGGACGGCCGTGACCCGGCCCAGCTAGTCATTTCGCCTCCGCCGCCTGGACGCAATGGGTTTGCATGTATGGCGCCTGCCGTGTTTTTGCCGTGCGGCGGCGCCTTCGCCACGGCGACGAAATATGTCGCCCGGGCACGACATTTCGGCCGAACCGGCCATTAGCCCCCTTGACTGGAGCTGTTCTTCGATTATCTATTTGGCGCCCGCGCATGCCAAATGCTGGCGCGATGCGAAATTTGGAAACGATTTCAGAATATTGCCGCGAACAACTACCTCTTCTCCGGGCCGCGACGCCGACGTCGCCCCGGGGCACGGCGTAAAACGGCCCGTCCGGGCCGTGTTTTGCGTGGAGAAATGTCATGCCGATTTACGAATACCGCTGCCAGGATTGCGACAAGGTGTTTGAAAAGATCCAAAGCGGCTTCGACGAGCACGCCGAAACCTGTCCTTCCTGCGGCGGCGAATCGAAGCGGATCATCTCCAACACCTCCTTTGTGCTCAAGGGCTCGGGCTGGTATGTGACCGACTATTGCAACCGCAACGGCGGGGCCGAAGCTCCCGCAAACGGCGGAAACGGCGACGGGAAGACGGACAAACCCGCTGACGCCGCAAAGTCCGACGCCCCGGCCGCCGCAGGCGTCGAGGCGGCCCCCGCCGCCCCGTCCTGCGCCGCTTCCGGCTGCGGGGCGTCCAGCGCGTCCAGCGTGTCCAGCGCGAAATAACCGCCGCGTTGCGAAGGCCCGCCGACAGGCGGAAGATCCATGAGATAAAGGCCGGACCGCATGTCGCGTCCGGCCTTTTCCTGTGGCGCATCCACGTCTGTTCGGTAGGTCGCTACAGCCCAAGCATGGCCGACACGGCGTCCATGTCCAGGCTGCGTTCCACCACGTCGGCCAGCCGGTCAAGGGCCGGTTCGATGTCGTAGGGCGTTATCCGGCCAAGCGCCGCAAGACCCCGGCTGAGCCGCAGTCCGTCCAGCCAGGTGCGGCGGAAGAGGTCGGCGTCGAACAGGCCGTGCAGGTAGGAGCCCCACACCCGGCCATCCGGCCGGGCATGGCCCAGGGGCTGGCCGTCGGCCCGGCGCACCGCCTCCGTGAGCGCCGCGCCCGGCGCCGGGTAGGTGACGCCGTGGTGGATCTCATAGCCGGAAAGCGCGCAGCCGCTTGGCAGGTGGGTCGCCGTCACAAGGCGCAGGGTTTTTTGGGCCGCAAGCTCGGTGGCCAGCGGCAAAAGCCCAAGTCCCGCCACTGTCCCAAGTCCCGACTCCAGGCCCAGGGGGTCGCGCACCTCGTCCCCGAGCATCTGCATCCCGGCGCATACCCCGACCACCTGGCAGCACCCCGAGGCCGCGCAGGCCGAGACCGCAGCGGCCAGACCCGTTTCCCGCAGCCACGCAAGGTCCCCCAGGGTGTTCTTGCTGCCGGGCAAAATCAGCGCGTCGGGCAGGCGGTCGCCGCCAAGCTGGGCCGGGTCGCGCACCATGCGCACGGCCACATCCGGCTCCGCCGCAAGGGCGTCGAAATCCGTGAAGTTGGAGATGTGGGGCACGTCGATCACGGCCACGTCCAGGTCGGCGTCCCGGCGCCCAGGCAGCCTCCCGGCCTTGAGCGACACCGAGTCCTCTTCGGGGAGCGATAGATCCGTGATGTTGGGGACGACCCCCACGATGCGCCTGCCCGTCAGCCGGAAAAGGAAATCCGGTCCGTCGCCTAAAAGCTTCGGGTCGCCCCGGAAGCGGTTCAGGATGAATCCGGCCACGCGGCGACGATCGGGCTCGGGCAGAAGCTCCATGGTCCCGGCCAGGGCCGCGAACGATCCGCCCCGGTCGATGTCCGCCGCAAGCAGCACCGCCGCCCCGGCGTGGGCGGCCATGGCCATGTTCACGATGTCGTGGGACATGAGGTTTACTTCGGCCGGACTGCCCGCACCCTCCAGCACCATGACCCCGTGCCGGGCGGCCAGGGCGTCGTAGGCCGCCGTCACCGTGGCGAACAGTTCGCGCTTGCGGGCGAAATAGGTCCTGGCCTCCATGTTCCCCACCGGCCGTCCCATGACGATGACCTGGGAGCCGGTCTCGGAGCAGGGCTTAAGCAGCACCGGATTCATGGCCGCCTCCGGGGCCAGGCCACAGGCCCGGGCCTGGAGGAGCTGGGCCCGGCCCATCTCCAGACCGTCCGGGGTGACGCCGGAATTAAGCGACATGTTCTGGGCCTTAAACGGGGCCACGGACATCCCCCGGCGGCGCAGGATGCGGCACAGGGCGGCGCACAAGACGGACTTGCCCACGTTTGAGGCCGTTCCCTGGATCATGATGGCCGGGGTGGCCCGAGGCCTGGCCGGGCGTGGCCGTTTCGGGTCGAGGACGGCCGCTGCGGCGGCGAGCAGCCGGGCGTTGTCGTCCGCGTCGCGCACCGCCACCCGGAAATATGCCCCGGACAGGCCTTCGAAATCGGCGCAGGCCCGGATGGCCAGGCCGTGGTCGGCCAAAAGCCGGTCACGCAGGGCCAGGGCCGCGTCCGGCGCGCCCGCCAGACGGCACAGGATGAAATTGGCCTGCGACGGGAACACGCGCACCCCGGGCAGGGCCGCCAGACCCCCGGCCAGACTATGGCGCAGCAGGCCGACGGCCTCCCGGGTGCGCGAAAGATACGCCGCGTCGCCAAGAAAGGCCTGGCCCACGGCCTGGGCCAGGGTGTTCACCGGCCAGGGGGCCAGCTCGGCCCGAACCCGGTCGATAAAGGCCGTCTCGGCGGCGGCAAGGCCCAGGCGCAGCCCCGGAACGGCGAAGGCCTTGGTCAGGGACAAAAGGATCGCCGCATTGTGCGGGCGGTCCCGGGTCAGGCTCGAAAAGTCCGGCACAAAGTCGGCGAAGGCCTCGTCGATGACGAAGAGGCAGTCCGGGCGTCTGGCCGCCAGCTCCCGCAGGGGGCCGTCAGGCACGCATTGCCCTGTGGGGTTCTGGGGCCGTCCCACAAAGACCACGGCGGGTTCGCCGGGCAGGGTCGCTTCGAGTCCGGCGACGTCCAGGGCGAAATCCCGCTCCGGCGTCGTGACGTAGGCGGTCACGGCCAGCCCCGCCCGCTCGCAGGCCCGGCGGTAGTCCACGTAGCAGGGGGCCACGATCACGGCCCGATCATAGACGGGCCACGCCGCCCCGGCCGTCCCGGTCGCCCCGTCCGCCCCGTCCGCATGGTCCGGCGCTCTCCGGGCGGCCCGGGCCAGGGCGAAAAGCAGGTCGCTGGTGCCGTTTCCGGCCGCAAGCGTGGATGGCGGCGCGCCGTAGCGGCGGCTGGCGGCCTGGATCAGCCCGGCGCTGTCCGGGTCGGGATAGCGGGGCAGCTCGGCCACGGCGCGGCTTATGATGCCGCGCAGGGTCAGGGGCGGCCCAAGCGGATTCATGCTGGCCGAAAAATCCACGATGTCCGCCGGATCACGGCCACAGGACGCGGCCAGGGCCAGGACGTGGCCGCCGTGGGTTGTGGGCGCGTGGTGGGGCATGGGGGCCTTGGGGGAGTTCGCCGTCGGCTATCTGGCCACCAAAAGCCAGAAGGCGGCGAACAGGCTGATGATGATCATCATGACCGCCAGCATGAACAGGGTGTCCGGCAGGGCCGAGAAGCGCTGCTCGCCCTGGTTGATGAGGCGGCGCACGTAGGCGAAGCGCCATCCGGCCATGACGATGACCAAAACGCCCACGGCGAACGTGGTCAGGCTGATGGCCTCGGTGTGCAGGTGCTTTCGGGCTAGCCCGTCGAACATGGGCAGGGACTGCATCTGGCGGATGAAAAAGTCGAAGCGCTCGATGACGAATCCGAAGGCGAAAAGGGCCAGACCCGTGCGGCACCAGGCCAGAAAGGTGCGTTCGTTGGCCAGATGGTTGCGCTGCCAAGCCAGAAGCACCTGGGGATTGGAGAGATCGAAGGCCGTCACAGGGGTTTTGCAGTCGCTCATGGCAGGCACCCTCCTTGAGGTCAGACAGCAGCAATAGCCAAAAGGGCGGACTGTGGCAAACCGCCCAGGGCCGACACGGCTTAGGGCGGGCTGCGGCCGGAATGAAAAAAACGTCCCCGCCAGCTGGCGGGGACGTTCGATCAACCGGGATGTGTGCGGCTAGATGTCGGTCTGGGTGTTCACCAGCCCGGCCCGTTCCAGCAGATGAAAGATCAGGGACAGGGCCATGCCCACCACCGTGGCCAGGGCCATGCCCTTGAGCTCCACCGTGCCCAGCTTCACGGCCACGCCGCTTATGCCCACGATGAGCACGATGGCCGTCAGCGTCAGGTTGATGGGCTTGGAGTAGTCCACCCGGGCCTCCACCAGCATGCGGATTCCCGAGGCGGCGATGACCCCGAAAAGCAGGATGCAGATGCCGCCCATGACCGGGGCCGGGATGGACTGGATCACGGCCGAGAGCTTGCCGATGAAGGCCAGGACGATGGAGATGGCCGCTGCGCCGCCGATGATCCACACCGAATAGACCCGGGTGATGGCCATGACCCCGATGTTCTCGCCGTAGGTCGTGGTGGGCACGGAGCCTAAAAATCCCGACAGGGTGGTGGAGATGCCGTCGCCCAGAAGCGAGCGGTGCAGGCCGGGGTCCTTGGTCAGCTCACGACCCACGATGTTGCCGGTGACCACCAGATGGCCGATGTGTTCGGAGATGACCACCAACGAGGCGGGGATGATGATCAGGATGGCGTTGAGATCGAACTTGGGGGTGTAGATCGTGGGAAAGGCCAGGATCGGCGCGGCGGCGATGGCCTCGAAATTGACCAGTCCCAGGGGGATGGAGACCGCGTATCCCACGATGATGCCGGTGAGGACCGGGATGACGGCCATGAAGCCGCGAAAGAGCAGGGAGCCGAAGGCCACGGTCAGAAGCGTGATCACGGCCACGATGATGCCCGTGGTGTTGTAGCCGCCCTGGGCGTCGGGGGTGAAACCGGCCATGCCCGTGGCCACGCTGGCCAGTTCCAGGCCGATCAAGGCCACGATGGGGCCCATGGTGGCCGGGGGCAATACGAACTTGATCCACTCGGAGCCGAATTTCCAGATGATCAGGGCCACGCTGACAAACACCAGCCCCGAGGCGATAAACCCGCCCAGGGCGTAGGAGTAGTTGCCGCCCCAAAGGGCCTGGTTGGCGCCAAGCACCACGAACACCGGGGACAGGAAGGCGAAGCTCGACCCCAGAAAGGCCGGAGCCTTGCCCTTGCACAAAACGAGATAGATCAGCGTGCCGACGCCGTTCATGAAGAGCACCACGGCCGGGTCGATCTTAAAAAGCGTCGGCACCAGGACAGATGCCCCGAACATGGCGAAAAGATGTTGAAAGCTCAAGGGAATCCCTTGCAAAAGGGGTACCTTCTCCTCCACCTGGATCGTTCTTGCGCCCATAACCCTCCCCTTTGGAAAATTTGCCTGCTCATACGCTGCCCGTAACAGTCTGTCAAAAATCATCTTTGCCCCGGATGTCGCGGCCTGCGGCGGTCTTTGGCGAGCTGCGGCCCACGGCTGCTGGGTGATTTTTTCTGAAAACTCCATTTCAGACTTGACACCGTGGCGTTTTCCCACCAACACCTTCGCTTCGCGGGTCATTATCGGACAGGCTGCGGCTTGTCCCGGTAGGGTATTCTCGTCGGCCCAAAGAAGCTTTCAGGAACGACCATGGCGTTGCCTCAGCTCGTTATCGGGGATGTGACCATCCCCATCCCCATCATCCAAGGCGGAATGGGCATTGGCGTGTCCCTGGCCGGCCTGGCTTCCGCTGTGGCTACCGCCGGAGGGGTCGGGGTCATCTCCGCTGCGGGCATCGGCGGCGAGGAAGCGGATTTCAAGCAGAACTACGTCACGGCCAACACCCGGGCCCTGCGCCGGGAGATCCGCGAGGCCAAAAGCCGCACCACGGGCGTCCTTGGCGTCAACATCATGGTCGCCCTCACCAACTACGCCGAACTGGTCCAGGCGTCGGTGGAGGAGGGGATCGACTTCATTTTCTCCGGGGCCGGGCTGCCCCTGGACATGCCCCGCCACCTGGCCGGGCGGACGTCCCCCAAACTGGCGCCCATCGTCTCCTCGGGCCGGGCCGCCTCCATCATCTGCCGCAAATGGAAATCCCGCTTCGGCCGCCTGCCCGACGCCTTCGTGGTGGAAGGCCCCATGGCCGGCGGACACCTGGGATTCAAGCCCGATCAGATCGCCGACCCGGAGTACCGCCTGGAGAAGCTCGTCCCTGATGTCGTGGCGGCCGTGGCCGCCTTCGGCGACATCCCGGTCATCGCCGCCGGAGGGATCTATACCGGCGCGGACATCCGCAAGTATCTGGACATGGGGGCGCGGGCCGTGCAACTGGGCACCCGGTTCGTGGCCACCCACGAATGCGACGTGTCCCCGGCCTTCAAGCAGGCGTATGTGGATGCCCGGAAAGAGGACATGCACATCATCAAAAGCCCGGTGGGAATGCCCGGACGGGCCATCCGCAACCAGTTCATCGACAAGGTGGAGGCCGGCAGACGCAGTCCCTATGCCTGCCCCTTCCACTGCCTCTCCGGCTGCAACTACACCACCAGCCCCTTCTGCATCACCATGGCGCTTTTAAACGCCAAACGCGGCAACCTGGAAAACGGCCTCATCTTCGCGGGCGAAAACGCCTGGCGCGTGACCGGCCTGACCTCCGTCGCCGAACTCATCGCCGAACTCGTCGCCGGCTACGACGCCACCTTCACCGGATAAGCGCCATCGGGGCTGCCGCCCCGAACCCCGCCCGGGGGAAATCATTTCCCCCGGACCCCCTGATATCGTCGGCGTTTTCCGCACAGCGAAGCTGTGCGGAAAACGCCGACGAAAAGCAGGCTGGCCGGAGAACATGAGGTCTCCCGCACGCGGACGCGAAGCGCGCCGAAGTTTTTTGGAGAGGGTCCAGGGAGAACCTTTTTTTCAAAAAAGGTTCTCCCTGGGCGCCGCAGGCCCGCCCCGCCGCCTAGGCCCGTTGCGAGGCGGCCAGGGCCTGATCCAGGTCGGCGATGATGTCGTCCACGTGTTCGATGCCCACCGAGATGCGCACCAGATCCGGCGGCACGCCTGCCTCGAGCTGTTCAGCCGGGGTGAGTTGGGAATGGGTGGTGCTGGCCGGATGGATGACCAGGGTCTTGGCGTCCAGGATGTTGGCCAGATGCGAGCACAGCTTCACGGACTCGATGAACGTCCGCCCGGCGGCAAGCCCGCCCTTGATCCCGAATCCGAACACCGCGCCTGGGCCTAGCGGGAAATATTTCCTGGCCCGGGCGTGGTCCCTGTGGTCGGGAAGCCCGGCGTAGTTGACGTAGGACACGGCCGGGTGTCCGGCGAGGAATTCGGCCACGGCGGCGGCGCCCGCGCAGTGGGCTCTCGCCCGCAGCGGAAGGGTTTCCAGGCCCTGGAGGATCAGGAAGCTGTTTATGGGGGCTGGCGCGGCCCCGATGTCGCGCAAAAGCCCCGTGCGCAGCTTGGTGCAAAAGGCGGTGCACGGCGTGCCTTCAAGCGTGCAAAGCGCGTCCCAGAAGTTGGCCCCGTGGTAGGTGGGGTCGGGCTCGGTGATCTCGGGATACTTTCCGGCCGCCTTCCAGTCGAAGCCGCCCGCCTCCACCACCGCGCCGCCGATGCACGTGCCGTGGCCGCCGATCATCTTGGTCAGGGAATAGACCGCGATGTCGCAGCCCACGGCGAAGGGATTAAATACCGGTGGCGGGGCCACGGTATTGTCCAGGACGAACGGCACCTTGAGCTTTCTGGCCACGGCTGCGACGCCTTCCAGGTCGTCCACGTTGCAGCGCGGGTTGCCGATGGTCTCGGAGTAGAGGAAGCGGGTGTTGGCGTCGGCGGCCCGCTCGAAATTGGCCGGGTCCGAGGAGTCCACGATGCGGACCTCGATGCCGAAGCGGGCCAGGGTGTGGGCGAAAAGCGTATGCGTGCCGCCGTAGAGGTTCGCGCCGGACACGAAGTTCTGCCCGGCCTTGGCCAGGGCCGCGGCAACGTAGAAGATGGCCGACATGCCCGAGGCCGTACACAGGGCGGCCGAGCCGCCATGCAACGCCGCCAGCCGCTTCTCCAGTACGTCCGTGGTGGGATTCATGATCCGGGTGTAGATGTAGCCCGGGGTCTTCAAGGCAAAGAGGTCTGCGGCGTGGGCCGTATCCCGAAACAGGTAGCTGGTGGTCTGGTAGATGGGCACGGCCCGGGACAGGGTGTCGGCGTCCGGGGTATGACCGGCGTGCAGGGCCAGGGTTTCAGGATGCGTGGCGGGTTTTTTCATGGCGCGCTCCATGGTGGGGCGGGGTGGCCCCGGGAGGTGTTATTATGGGAGATTCGGGCTGATAGACGCATGATAGCCGTAACGGGTGAGGCTGTCACCGTGGTGTGCGGGGGGTGTGCGGGAGATGACGGCGGGATGAGGCCTGGGCGTGGACTGGACAAGCCGCAGGCGGGGTGGCATGGAGATGACGCATTTTCCCGGCCGACGACGCATTTGGCCGGGCAGGAGACGACATGGCCGCCATGGACACGCACACCATCCTGTTCGCCTTCGCCCTGACCCTTTTGGCCGGGCTGGCCACGGGCGTGGGTTCGGCCATCGCCTTTGTGGCCCGGCGGACCAACACCCGGTTTCTGGCCGTGGCCCTGGGATTTTCCGCCGGGGTCATGATCTACGTCTCCTTCGTCGAGATCTTCCAGAAGGCCCGGGAGGCGCTGTCGGGCCAGCATGGCGAGGTGGCCGGGGCCTGGATGACGGTGGCCGCCTTTTTCGGCGGGGTGGCGGTCATCGCGCTCATCGACAAGCTGGTGCCAAGCTACGAAAACCCCCACGAGATGCACTCCATCGAGGAGATGGACCAGGGCGCGGCGGCCCTGCCCAAGGACGAGACCCACGATTTCGCGCGCCTGCGGCGGGCGGGGCTCATGGCGGCCGTGGCCATCGGCGTGCACAACTTCCCCGAGGGGTTGGCCACCTTTTCCGCCGCCTTAAGCGATCCTGCCCTGGGCGTGGCCATCGCCGTGGCCATCGCCGTGCACAACATCCCCGAGGGCATGGCCGTGTCCGTGCCCATCTTTTACGCCACCGGGGACCGCAAAAAGGCCTTCATCTATTCGTTTTTGTCGGGCCTTTCCGAGCCTGTGGGGGCGCTGATCGGTTTTGTGGTGCTGCGGCCCTTTTTCACGCCCACGGTGTTCGGACTGCTTTTCGCCGGGGTGGCCGGGATCATGGTCTACATCTCCCTGGACCAGCTTCTGCCCTCGGCCGAGGAATACGGCGAACACCACCTGTGCATCCTGGGCCTTTTGTCCGGCATGGCCGTCATGGCCGTCTCGCTGTTGCTTTTTTTGTAACTCCTTTCCGGATTCCCTCCCCTGCGACGCCGGAAACCCCCTGCGGGGCGGCGACTATTTGAAAAGCAAATCTGTTTTTCAGGTATTGATCATGTATTGCAATTTGACTTCGCCAGTCGATTCCATGACATGCACGGCATGACCCTGCCCGCCGTCCTTCCAGTCCCCCCCCCGTTTTGTCCGCCCCGGCTGGCCGTGACCAGCCAGGCGTTTGCCTGCGTGCGCGAGCTGACGGATTTTTGCGAAAATAACGACTGCTTCGCCGTGGAGTACACCTTTCGTCGGGGCGCCTTGTCCCGGCAGGAGGTGGCCCGCGAGCTTGCGGATGTGGCGGCCCTTTTGCGCAGCGGGATTTTTGTGCGCTACCACCTGGCCTTCCCGGGCTTTGAGCTTGGGCATCCGGACCCGCAGCGGGCGGAGGAGGCCCGGGCCTTCTACTCCTGGTGTCTGGAGACGGTGGCCGATCTCGGCGGGGACCGCGTCACCCTGCATGTCGGCCTGGATGGGGCCTTGCGCGGGCGGGTGGACTACGCCGCCGCCGCGACCGGACTGGGGGAGGTGGTGCGCCGGGGCGAGACGCTTGGCGTGCAGGTGTGCCTGGAGAATCTGCGTCTGGGCGCAACCGGCGATCCCCGCCGCTTCCGGTCGCTTCTGGAGCATAGCGGGGCCTTCGCCACCCTGGACGTGGGCCACGCCGTCGCCCGGGAGCAGGCTATGGGCGAGCCGGGGCTTGCCATGGATTTTATCCCCAGGTGCAACGGCCGGTTGCTCGGGGCGCATGTCTACGAGATCGAGGCCGCCCTGCCGCCGGGCGGCCCTGTCCGGCACCAGGCCCCTGCAACCCTCGACCGCATCCGGCCCCTGCTCGACGCCATGCTTAAGGAGACGGCCTGCGACTGGTGGCTCATCGAACTCATGGACCCGGCGGAGCTGGCCCGCACCCTGGGGCTCGTGCGCCGACATCTGGACGGCATGGCGGCCGCGGCAGGCCTGTCCGCGCCTGCCCAGGCCGCATCACACCACAAACACGAGGAGCTGGCATGAAACGCATCACGTTTTTGAGGCTGGCGGTCCTTCTGGCCGCAGTGTTCGCCCTGGCCCCCACAGGCCGCCTGCTGGCGGCTGAAAAGGTGCTCAACGTCATCGCCGCCTACAACGCCAAGCAGGACATTTTCGACGCCTTCTCCAAGGCCACCGGCATCAAGGTCAACCAGCTCGACATGTCCTCCGGCGAGGTCCTGGCCCGCATGCGGGCCGAAAAGGGCCGTCCCCTGGCCGACGTGTGGTTCGGCGGCGGCGTGGACGCCTTCATCGCGGCCCAAAACGACGGCCTGCTTGAGGCCTACGTCTCCCCCGAGGCCGCCCATATCGACGCCAAATACAAGGACCCGGCCGGGTACTGGACCGGCATCTCCCTGGTCACCGTGGACTTTGTGGTCAACACCAAGCTTTTGGCCGAGCGCGGCATCCCCGTCCCCGAGACCTGGGAGGCCCTGACCGCCCCGGCCTTTAAGGGCGAGATATCCATGTCCGACCCCTCCATCTCGGGCACGGCCTATTTCACGCTCTACAGCGTGCTGGCGGCCAAGGGCATGGACAAGGGCTGGGAGTTTTTCGCCAGGCTTGCCGAGAACATCCCTTTTTACGCCAAGCGCGGCTCCGAGCCGCCCCAGCGCGCGGCCATGGGCGAGTCCCTGGTGGGGCTGGCCCCGGGGTTGTGGCCTGAGCTTGAGGCCCAGGGCTATCCCATCCGTTACGTGTTCCCAAAAGACGGCATCCCCTGGTGGCCCGCCCCGGTGGCCATCTTCAAGGACGCCGAGCATATCGAGGAGGCCAAGGCCCTGGTGGACTGGGCGCTCTCCAGGCAGGGACAGGAGCTGCTGGCGACCAAGGACCCGCGTTTCCCCACCCGCTCCGATGTGGCCCCGCCTGCCTCCCTGGCCGGAGTCGACACCGCCGCGTTTATCCCCATGGACTTTCTTCAGGCCGGGAAGGATCGGGCCGTGGTGGTGAAGACGTGGCAGGAACGGTTCGCCAGGTAGGTCCCGGGCGCCTGCGCGGGGCGGTCCGAAGGATCGCCCCGTATTTCGTCACCCCCGAGGGGCTGTGCTACGGGCTGGTCCTGGCCAGTCTGGCGGTCTTCGTCCTGTGGCCCATGGGCGCGGTTTTTTTGCAAAGCGTGGTGGTGGACGGGCAGGTGAGCCTGGCCGCCTACGACGAGCTGCTTGGCCGGGACGCGGGCCTTTTGATCGGCAGCGTCTCCAGCTCCCTGCTGACCACGGCGGCCACCCTGTGGCTGGCCGTCTGCGTGGCCCTGTACCTGACCCACACGCGGCTTCCGGGCAAGCGCCTGATCCTTGGCGTGCTCATGCTGTCCATCATCGCCCCGCCGTTCGTGTCCTCCCTGGTGTACATCATGCTCTTCGGGCGGCGGGGGCTCATCACCCACCAGTTTCTCGGCCTGGACATCAACCCCTACGGCTGGCACGGCGTGGTGCTCATGCAGACCTCCGGGTTCACGGCCATGGCCGCCCTGCTCATCCTGGGCGTGCTGCACCGGGTGGACCGCAGGCTGGAGCGGGCGGCCCACGACCTGGGGGCGGGGGGCCTTGGGGCGCTTCTCGGCGTCACCCTGCCCCTGGCCGGGCCGGGGCTTGCGGTGGCGGCGGTCATGACCTTTCTGCGGGCCTTGTCCGATTTCGGCACGCCGATCATCATCGGCGGCCGGTTCACCACCCTGGCCACCCAGGCCTATTTGAACGTGGTGGGGCTTTTCGACATGCCGCGGGCCTCGGCCATGAGCATGCTGCTGTGTCTGCCCGCCCTGGCGGCGTTTCTCGTCTACCGCCGCATCATGGGCCGGGCCGGGACGCTTGGCGGCGCGGCGGGGCCGGAAGACGGCCTTGAGCGCATCCCGCCCCCAGCCTGGGCCTGCGCCGTTTTGGCCGTCAGCGCCTGGGGGTTCGTCGGCTTCGAGATGGTCAAGTACGCCGCCATCCTGTGCGGGGCGCTGACCCGCACCTGGGGCGTGGATTTTACCCCCACCCTGGCGCATTTCGAGGCCCTGACCGCCGACCGGCTGGACAGCTTCCTGCGCAGCCTGGGCTATTCCGTGACCGCCGGGGTCGCAGGCGCGCTTCTGGGCGGGGTCATCGCCTACATCCTGGTGCGCAGGCGCCCGCCCGGCGGCCGGGTCCTGGATTTCATCGCCGACCTGCCCTACATCATCCCGGGGCCTTTTTTCGGCATCGCCTACGTCATGGCCTTTCACAACCCGCCGCTGGCCATCACCGGCACGGCCGCCATCGTGGTCATCAACTGCGTCTACCGCCAGCTTCCCGTGAGCATCCGGGCGGCGACGGCGGCGCTTAGCCAGGTCCGCCCCGAGGTCGAGGCCGCGGCCCGGGACCTGGGGGCCAGGGAGGGCCGGGTCCTCCTGGACGTGGCGGCCCCGCTTATGCGTCCGGCCCTGCTTATCGCCTTCGTCAACACCTTCACATCCACCATGATCGCCATCGGCGCGGTCATCTTCCTGGTGGCCCCGGACACCAAGGTGCTCACCGTGGACATGTTCGGGGAGATACGGCGCGGCCGCATCGGCGAGGCCGCCGTGTTGGCGGGGGTGATCATCGTCACGGTCCTGGCCGTGAATCTGGCCTTTTCCTGGCTGTATCTGCGCCGCAGGAGGTCGTAGGCATGTTTCTGGAACTTGCGGGACTTTGCAAACGCTACGGGCAAACCATGGCCGTCGACGGGTTCGATCTGGAGGCGGCGCGGGGCGAATGCGTGTGCATCCTTGGCCCAAGCGGCTGCGGCAAGACCACCACCATCGGCATGGTGGGCGGCTTCGTCAGCCCGGACGCGGGGAGCATCCGGCTCGACGGCCAGGACGTGACCCATCTGCCCCCCAACGTGCGGCCCACCTGCACGGTGTTTCAAAATTACGCCCTTTTCCCGCACATGACCGTGCTAAAAAACGTGGTCTACGGCCTGAAGTTCCGGGGCGCCTCCAAGGCCCAGGCGGCCCGGGCGGGGCGAGACATGCTGGAGATGACGGGCCTTTCCGGCCTTGGCGAGCGCCGGGTGACGGACCTAAGCGGCGGGGAGCAGCAGCGCGTGGCCCTGGCCCGGGCCTTGATCCTTGAGCCCAAGGTGCTGCTTCTCGACGAGCCGTTAAGCAACCTGGACGCCCGGCTGCGGGTCAGCCTGCGCCGGGAGATCAAGGACGTGCAGACGCGCCTTGGCATCACCATGCTCTACGTCACCCACGATCAGGACGAGGCCCTGGCCCTGGCCGACCGTCTGGTGGTCATGAACGCGGGCCGCATCGAACAGACCGGGCCGCCGGAAGAGGTCTACGCGCGTCCGGCCAGCCTGTTCGTGGCCCGGTTTCTGGGCCGGGCCAACCTGATGCCCGGGCCTGACGGGCTTTTACTGGTGCGGCCCGAGGACATGTTTTTTTGCGACGCGCCGGGCAGACGCCAGGGGACCGTGCTGGCGCGGCTTTTCGGCGGCCCGGTCACCACCTACCTGGTGGAGGCGGGGCTGCCCCAGCCCCTGGAGGTGGACGTGCTTGGCGGCGACAGCCCCCGCCGGGAGTCGGGCGAAAAAGTGGCCGTGGATTGGCGGCGCGAGCGGGCGGTGGATGCGGGGTGAGGCGGCGTCGTGCGGGCGGTCCCCCGCAGGCGGGGCCGACGGGACGTCATGCCGCAGGGGACGGGGCCGCCGTGGCGGCCAGGCAGGTTTCGTAGGGGCAGATACGGTCCCGGCCGGTTTTTTTGGCGTGGTAGAGCGCCGCGTCGGCGCGCCGCATGAGCTCCTCGACCGAGTCCACCGTGTCGTCGCACTGGGCCATCCCCATGCTCACGGTGTAGCAGACGCTCTCCCCGGCGTCGGTGAGGACGCAGGCGTTTCGCAGGGCCTCAAGCAGGCGCTGGGCCGCCAGTCCGGCCTGGGCGGGGCTGCTTTCTGTGAGCAGCGCCCCGAATTCCTCGCCCCCCAGGCGTCCCACCTGATCCGTCGTGCGCAGGGCCTCCCTGAGGACTGCGGCCAGGGCCACAAGCAGACGGTCCCCGGCCTCATGGCCGTAGGTGTCGTTGACGGCCTTGAAGTGGTCCACGTCGATCATCAGGAAGGCCAGGGGCGTGCCGTAGCGTTTGCTCCGGATGAACTCCTCCCTGGCCCGGTCCAGGAAGCTGCGGCGGTTGCCGATGCCGGTCAGGGGGTCGGTGGCGGCCAGGATATGCAGTTCCTGAACGCGGCGCTCCAGCTCCGCCTGGGCGGTTTTGAGCTCCGTGACATCCGAGACCAGCACATAGAACCCCCGGACCGCGCCGTTCTCGGCATCGGGGATGTAGCGGGCCAGGGTATATCCGGCGGCGCCGTCGGCCTTGGCCTGGGTTCGCTCGAAGAGCTGGGGTTCGCCGCGCAGGGCGGCCCGGACGTGCGGTTCGCTTTTGGCGAAGAGTTCCTCTCCCAAAAGTTCCCGCAGGGCGATGCCGTGCATCTGCTCCCAGGTCCTGCCGAACCGCTCCAGATAGGCCCTGTTGGCGTATTCGCAGCGCATGTCCGCGTTCCAGTAGGCCACCATGCCCGGGATGTTGTCCGTGACCATGCGGATGAACCGTTCGCGTTCCGCCAGGGCCTTCGCGGCCCGGGCGATTTCCCGTTCGTTGGCCCGCTGTCGTTTCTGGAAGCCCATAAGGAGCAGGGAGGAGGACAGGATCACGCCGAGATACAGGCCGACCTGCAAAAGGGCGGCCGAGCGCCAGTCCGCAAAGACGGCCTGTTCGTCGCGCGAGACGCCAACCACAAGCGGCGCGCTCAGGGACAGCCCCGGCGGCTTAATCGCCCGGGCGGCCAGCATGCGGCGTTCGCCCCCGTCGTCGGCCGTATCGACGAGGGCGCCGGAGGCAAGGACGCTCGTCCGGCGCCTGTCGGACAGGCTGACGGGCCGTGCGGGGTTTTCGCCCGCTGCGGCGTCATGCCCGGGCAGCATCAGAAAGACGGTTCCGTCGGCATGGAGCAGGCTGGCCCGCATGTCCGGGGCGTAGAGCACGGAAGAAAGCAGCGGCTCGAAAGAGTGCGGATCAAGCGCCGCGTTGACAAGGCCTGCGAAGGCCCCGCCTGGGTCCGATATCCGTCGTCCCAGGGTGATGGTGAACGTGCCCAAAGACGTCCGAAACGGCGGACTGACATGGAGCATATCCGGGTCGCTGCTGTTTTTTAAGGCCGGGAAGTAGTCCCGATGGCTGGCGTCCCTGCCTATCAGCTCCGGCCGGTTGGAGGCCCGGATGACGCCGCCTGCGTCGACGACGGTGAGGGTGCGCACGCCGCTTAGGGCAGTGGCCAGGATGGACAGGCGAGGGTTGATGTCCACGGGGACGCCGTCCTTGAAGGCGTGGGTTCCCAGGTCCTGCAGAACGGCGTCAAGCGCCGTCAGGTTTTGGTCCAGCACCTTCTGCACGGTCCGGGTCTGGAGCAGCAGCAAGGCCTTCTCGTTATGTTCGATGCGCCGGTGGTCGAGAAAAAGATTGCCGCCCATGATCAGGGCGATGAGCGTAAGACCCAGGCCGTGGATGATCCATTGGACCGGACGCGAGGCGGGCAGCGAGGGGGCGTGGGTGCTCATGGCGCGGGTGATGGCGGAAAAACGGCCTGCCCGCCTTTCTCGGGCCGTATGGCGGGCGGGAACTCGACGATGAAGGCGCTGCCGTGCCCCACCTGGGATTCGAGGCGGATTTCGCCGCCGTAGTGCTCGACGATGTTTTTGCAGATGGCCAGCCCCAGGCCCGTGCCCGCAGGCTTGACGTCGTCGGGGTTTTGGGCCTGACCCTGGTAGAACTTCTGGAACACGCGCTCCCGGTCTTCCTCGGCCACCCCGGCCCCCGTATCCGCCACGGCGATGCGCAGGCCGCCGTCCGGCGTGGGACCGGCGAAAAGCCGCACCGTCCCCTTGTCGGTATATTTGATGGCGTTGGACAAGAGGTTCAAAATCATCTGCCGCAGCCTGTCGCGATCAATCACCACCATGCCCGCGTCCTCGGCCAGTTGCAGGGAAAAGCGCAGGCCGGGTTTGGCCGCAAAGGCCCCCTGCATGGCCTTGGCCGCCGCGTGCATCTCCTCGGCCACGCTTAGGCAGGCGTCGCGCCATTCCATGCGTCCGGCCTCGATCTTGTTCAGGTCCAGCAGGTCGTTGATGAGCCGGGTCAGGCGGTCTCCCTCCTGGGCGATGATGGACAGGTTTTCCATGATGATCGCGGATTTGCCGCGTAACGCGCTGTCGTGTGCGGCCAGGGGGAGGAAATGGCGGCGGAAGGTGCGTCCCGCCAGTTTGGCGAAGCCCAGCACCGAGGTCAGGGGGGTGCGCAATTCGTGGGAGGCCGAGGACAAAAAGCTGGCCCGCTGCCGGTCCAGCTCCAGCAGCCGCTCGTTGGCCTCCTGCAGGGCCACGGTGCGCGCCGCCACCTGGAGCTCCAGGGTGTCATGGGCCTGGCGCAAGGCCTCCTCGGCCCGCTTGCGCTCGGTCACGTCGGTCAGGAAGCCGTCATAACAGGCTATGTTCCCGGCTGCGTCGCGCACCGTCCGGGAGGTCATGGAGGCCCAGAAGATGCCGCCGTCGCGGCGTCTGAGCCGGGCCTCGAAGTCCCGGACCGAACCGTGCTCGGCCAGAAGGCGCTTGTAGACCTCGCGGTCCTCGGGATTGTCGTACATCTGGGCGGCGATGTCGGTGATCCCCTCGATCATGGCCTCGGGGGAGGGGAATCCGGCCATGGCCGCGTAGGCCGGGTTGATCACGACGAACCGGCCCGCTGGCGTGGCCCGGAAGATGGCCACCGGCGCGTTCTCGAAGATGTCGCGGTAGCGGGCCTCGGTTTCGCGCAGGGTCTCCTGCTTTTCCTCCAGGCGCCGCCTGAGCCACCAGCCCATCCCGGAAAGGCAGGCCACAAGGGCTGCGGCGAACAGGCCGCCGTACCACAGCACCTGGAGCATCTCGTGGCTTGGACCCTGGGCTTCGAGATGTATCCATTTCTGCTCGATGCGGCGCAGCTCCTGTACGGGGATGTCCGCCATGGCCTTTTGCATGGCGCTATACAGCAGGGGATAGACGCTCGATACGGCGAAGCTCTGGGAATAGGAGAGGTCCGTGGTCCCGGCCACCTTGAGATTGGGCAGTTTTTCGGCGTCGATGTGATAGGCGGCCACCGCCAGGTTCTCGACCATGGCGTCCACCCCGGCCACGGACACCTCGCGCAGTCCCTCCTGAACGCTCTTGACCGTCACGATGTCCAGGCTGCCGCCGTAGTTCGCGCGCAGATATTCCTCGGAAACGAACCCTTGGACCACGGCCACCCGGCGTCCGGCCAGATCGTCCAGGCTTGCGACATCGTCACGGTCGCGGCGGGTGATGATCACGGCCGGGATGGTGACGTAGGGAGGGCTGAAAAGGGCGTACCGCTCGCGTTCCGGGGTGCGCACGATAACCGGGGCGATGGCCGACTCCCCGCTCTCGAGGGCCTGTAGCTGGCGGTTCCAGTTCCGGGACGGGGTCTTGCGAAACGTCACCCCGAGGCGTTTTTCCAGAAGGGCCATGATGTCCGCCCCGAGTCCCGCAAACGTCCCGTCAGGGGACATGAACTCGATGGGCGGATAGGCCTGGTCGAACCACAGGGTCAGCTTGTCGGGATTGGCCGCGAGCCAGGCCTTTTCCTCAGGGGAAAGGCGCAGGGACGGTTCGGCCCCGGCCCCGGCCCCGGCCCCGGCAACGGCCGCGGCCACGGCGCATACAAGGGCCGCAAGGGCCAGCGGGCGCCAAAAAAACCGCCATGTCCCCCGCCGCCCGTTCAAGGCGCATCTCCGGGGAAAAGGGGGAGATGCCTGGCCAACACATCCCTGAGGGTGTCCATCTCCACCGGCTTGGAGATGTAATCCTGCATCCCGGCGTCAAGGAAGCGTTCCCGGTCGCCTTGCATGGCATGGGCCGTGACGGCGATGACCGGGATGCCCGGATCAAAGATGTCCGGCGCCGTCTTGCGGATGCGCCGCGTGGTTTCCAGGCCGTCCATTTCGGGCATCTGGATGTCCATCAACACGCCGTCGTAGTGCTCCCTGGCCAGCTCCGTCAGGGCCATGCGCCCGTTGTCTACGGCCGTAGACGCATAGCCGAGCCAGCGCAAAAGGGCCATGATCGTGGTCTGGTTCACCTTCTCGTCCTCGACGACGAGCACCTTGCGACAGCAGCCGGGAGGCGGCGGCGGGGAGGCCGACGCCGGGCGCGCCGCCTGGGCGTCGCTTTGCGCCCGGCGCAAGGGAAGCGTCAGATGAATCTGCGTACCCAGTCCGATCTCGCTGGCGACGGCCAGCGAGCCGCCCATGAGATGCACCAGCCGCCGCACGATGGCCAGCCCCAGGCCCGAACCGCCGTATTTTCGGGTGTAGGCGTTCTCCACCTGGGTGAAAAGGCCGAAGACGGCCCCTAACTTGTCGTCGGGGATGCCGATTCCGGTGTCCGTGATCGTCATGTGCAGGCTGACGCCATCCTTGATCGGGCAATACGGCAAAAGGGACGTCTCGAAGCGGACAGAGCCCTTTTCGGTATACTTGACGGCGTTGCCCACCAGATTGAAGACGATCTGCCGGATGCGGCCGGGGTCGCCGATGAGCCGCCCGGGCAGGGCGGGATCGGTCTGGCTTGAGAAGTCCAGGCCCTTTTGCCCGGCCTCCGTGGCGAACACCTCCATGACCGGCCGAAGGACGTCCGCCAGGTGAAACTCTTCCATGACAAGCTGGTATTTGCCGGCCTCGATGCGCGAGATGTCGAGGATGTCGCTTAGGATGCGCAGCAGGTTGCGGCTGCAGGATATGGCCGTCTCGACGCACTCGCGCTGCTCGGGGTCCAGGGAGGTGGTCTTGACGAGCTGCAGCATGCCCATGACGCCGTTTAAGGGGGTGCGGATCTCGTGGCTCATGACCGCGAGAAATTCGCTCTTGGCCTTGTTGGCGTCGTCGGCCATCTCCTTGGCCAGATGCAGGGCCGCCTCGTCGCGCTTGCGGGCGGCGATGTCGCGGGCGATGCCCAGCAGCATGGGCTGTCCCTGGGACGTGACCTGGGCCACGCGAAGCTCCACCGGGAGCTGGCCGCCGTCTTTTTTGAGATGGGCGGTTTCAAACATGAGCTGCTCGCCAGGCCGCAGGGAGGTGATGAATTCCCGGAATTTCGCCTCCGACATGTTCACGTCGAGGTCCGACACGCACATGCCTAAAAGCTCCTCGCGGCCAAACCCGGTCTGGCGTTGCGCCTCGGGATTGACCTCAAGGAATCGTCCGGCCATGTCCGTCAGGTAGATGGCGTCCCCGGCATGCTCCACCAGGGTGCGGAAGCGTTCCTCGCCCTTGCGCAGGGCCTGCTCCATGCGCACCCGGTCGGTGATGTCGCTTATGACCCCGATGATCCCCGCGATCTCCCCTGTTTCGTCCCGGATGACCGCCTTGTCGAAGACCACGTCGCGCAGTTCGCCCCGGTCGTCCCGGTACTTCCATTCGTATCGCTGGCGGCCGCCGTGCGTCATGAGGTCGCGGTCCATGGCGGCGTATTTGGCCGCCAGCTCCGGGGGGGAGGTGTCATGGACCGTCTTGCCGACGATGTCCGACCGGCTTTTGCCGGAAAAGAGCTGGAAGGCCTTGTTGCACCGGGCGTAGACCCCATGCTGGTCCTTGTAGAAAATCGGGATGGGGATGGTCTCAAGCAGGGTGTCCATGAAATCGCGCTGGGCGCGCAAGGCCCCTTCGGCCTTTCGCTTCGCCGCCAGGGCCGCCAGGAGCCAGACGATGCAGACGCTCATGAAGACCAGGGCCGCGCCGGTGGTCCAGATGACGCCCTTATAGCGGTCGTAGGCGGAAAAAGGTCTGTTTATGACCTCGGCGCCCTCCGGCAGGCGGGACATGGGCGCGTTGAACCGCTCAAGCTGCGTGAAATCGAGCATCACCGCATTGGGGCTGTCCATGACCGGGGGGATGTCCCGGGCCTTTTCCCCGTCAAGGATGCGCCGGACCAGCTCCCCGGCCGTGCGCCCCTGGGAGAAGGCGCTGACCACCCGGCCGCCCACGGCCCCGTATCCCAGGTCGAAGTCCCAGCAGGTGAAGACCGGGGCCTTGGACCAGCGGGACACAAGCTCCATGCTCTCCTGCCGGTCCATCGCCACGCCGTTCAGGTCCTCCAGGGAGGACAGGCGCAGCGCCACGGCGTCCTCGGGGATGGTCGCCAGGACCTCCCGGGCGGACCCGGGGGACAGATTGAGCATCTCGCGGACCTCGAGCGGATCCGGCCATTTCTTATAGGCGTTCCAGAAGATGTCGAGGTTGATCTTGCCCAGCCCGTGGTCTGCGGCCAGCACCACGAGGCGTTTCGCCGCCGGAAAAAGCCGTCTGGCCACATCGAGCGTGCCCAGGATGTCCACGGCCTCGTTGACCCC
>Ga0209467_1001075_pt1 | contig 26657 bp, 22 predicted proteins | sample Higcelwee11metaG_FD_187175 | JGI IMG/M metagenome (GOLD analysis project Ga0209467, IMG submission 187175) | Freshwater pond sediment microbial communities from the University of Edinburgh, under environmental carbon perturbations - High... | ecosystem: Environmental > Aquatic > Freshwater >... | reverse complement strand
TCATCATCGTTCTCCATCTCTGCCAGCTCCGCCTCGAACTTGCCGCATATCACGACAGCCTCGGAGCCCTCCGCCGCCGCCCGCGCGCGCACGGCATCGATGTGCTTGTTGCCGGCCCGCACGCCGGCCTCGTCGGTGTTGCAGACGTAGACCTGTGGCTTCATCGTCAGCAGGAACCAGCTCCTGGCCTCGGCCATCTCCTCATCGGTCAGGCTGACCGACCGCGCTGGCTTGCCTTCCTGCAATGCTGGCCGGACCTTGTTGAGGGCGCTGACCTCATGCTCGGCAGCCTTCTTTTGATCGCCGCCGAGTTGGCGGAAGGATTTCACGGCTTTTTCAAGGCGCTTGTCCACCGTGTCGAGGTCAGCCAGGGCCAGCTCAGTCGCTATAACGTCGATGTCGTTGATCGGGTCGACCCGGTTGGCGACGTGGATGATGTCAGGATCATCGAAGCACCGCACGACATGGGCTACGATGCCGGTCTCCCTGATGTGCGCCAGGAACTTGTTCCCGAGGCCCTCGCCCTTGGAGGCGCCGGCGACGAGACCCGCTATGTCGACAAACTCGACGACGGCCGGGATCCGGCGTTCCGGCTGGAACAGTTCGACGAGGCGGTCCAGCCGGGGATCCGGCAAGGGCACGATGCCGGTATTCGGCTCTATGGTGCAGAATGGATAATTGGCCGCCTCGGCCTTGGCGCTCGAGAGCGCCGAAAAAATGGTCGACTTGCCAACGTTCGGCAGTCCTACGATGCCGCAGTTCAGCGCCATGCTTTTCCTCTGGGATGTCAGGATGATGTTGCACAAAGAGTACCCGGAAATGGTCGCAGGCGCAATACGAGTGGGATCTGGCTGCTGCCGCTCGAAGCCTATCGATATTTCGTTATTCAAAACGGCATTTTACTTTTTGGTATTTACCGAAACCATATTCGAGTATAATATAGAATGGTATCGTAACGTCAGAAGGAGTATCCCCATGGCCGACTTCAGTTCTCTCTTTTCAGAAAACGCCAATAACATGAAGGCAAGCACCATCCGTGAGTTGCTCAAGCTGACCCAGAAGCCCGACATCATATCGTTCGCGGGCGGGCTGCCTGCGCCGGATGTGTTCCCGGTAGAAGATCTGCGTGCGGCGGCAAACATCGTCTTCGACACGCAGGGGCGCAAGGCGCTGCAGTATGGAACGACCGAAGGCGATGATGGCCTGCGGGAAGAACTGATCAAGTTTGAATCGAAGCAGGGCGTCTCCATCAAGAAGGAGAATCTGCTCGTCGTCTCCGCCAGCCAACAGGCGCTCGACATCGTTGCCAAGATATTCCTCGACGCCGGTGACTACGTGATAGCGGGCAGGCCGACATACCTTGGCGCCCTGCAGGCCATACAGTCATACTCGGCCAAGGTGCTGGGCATACCGTTTACCGCGGCCCAGGATGGCTTTGACATGGTCAAGCTGGAGCAGACCTACGCGGAAGCCAAGGCTGCCGGCAAGAAGATCAAGTACATCTATGTGATCCCGGATTTCCAGAACCCATCGGGTTTCTGCTGGAGCATCGAGAAGCGCAAGGCATTGCTCGAATTCGCCTACAAGACCGGCCTGCCTATTCTGGAAGACTCTCCGTACCGGGAAATCCGGTTCATGGGCGATTCGATTCCGTCGATATACGAGCTGGATCAGCGAGGCGCCAACAAGGGCATCGTGATCAACCTGAAGACATTCTCGAAGATTCTGGCTCCAGGCACACGCATGGGCTGGATCATGGCTGACACCGCGCTGATAAGCAAGTTCGTTGTCGCGAAGCAGGCGATGGACCTGTGCACCAACGTCTTTACCCAGATGTGGCTTGCCGAATACATGAGGACCGGTAAACTCGACGGCGTCATCCAGGCGACCAGGGACAAGTACCGCGAGAAGCGCAACGCGATGGTCGAGGCGCTCGAGCGCTACATGCCCAAACGCGCCGATATTTCATGGACCAAGCCCGAGGGCGGGCTCTTCCTGTGGATTACCCTGCCATCATTCATCGATACCGACAAGCTGCTGCTCAAGGCCGTGGAGAAAAAGGTGGCATTTGTGGCAGGCTCCGGCTTCTACGTCGACAACCCCGAGCACAACTCGATGCGCATGAATTTTTCCTATCCAACACACGAGCAGATCGAGGAAGGCGTCAAGCGCTTGGGACTGGTCGTTCAGGAAGCGATAGCGGAACACAAGTAACGACACGGTTCCTGACTCGCGTCTGTCGCGAGTCGGGGATTCAGTCGAGTCCGGGCACTTCCCTTCCGGCGGGCACGATCAGGTAGACCGCACCGCCGGACGACTCCAGCCATCGTGACTCGAGTTCGTCGCGCCGGTAGGTGCGGCGCACTTCCGATGGGTCACGCGCAGCTGGCTCGTTCATAACCGGGTCGCCATTGGCATCGAAACCGACGAGAACCGTAAGGTGGCCGGCGCTCTTCGCGACGGGAGCTCCGGTGAGGGGGCGTCCGCCATCGTTGTTCCAGGACACGCTGAGTACGACCGGAATGCCAGCGGCGATACAAGGCTCGAGCCTGGATAATGACGGGAACCGGGCCACCAGGGCATCGCAGCCGCGACTGCCCGCAAACGCCATGTTGAACGACCAGTTGCCGCAACCGCCCCAGGCCGGATCGTAAACGCCCGCCACCGCGCTCCGCACGCGCGGCTCGGCCGGTTCCCCGGAGCGGTCCCAGTACGCAAGCACCATCGATACGCTGGTCGGGCTGCACCAGCTGTTGCCGCCGTCGGGGTAGACCATCTGGGAGAAGGCAGGCACTCCTTCAATTATCGTGCCGCATAGCGCCGCACCCGCTGGTTCGCGGGGCGCCATTGCAGCCCCAGCTTTCGCCCCGGAAAATGCCAGAGCAAGGTTCCTGATAACGGGCAACCGTCCGCGCCCGGGCACCATCCCGGCATCAACCATTACAAGTTCACAGCGCAGCTGCATGGCCTCTGCCGGCGCGCACAACACCAGGGTGTCGGTATCGACGCGTCCGGAAGTCTGGCTCTGGGTGTCGCTTTGCCCGTCGACGGAGCGCCGAGTGAACACGCCGGCCGATTCCGACCATTGGCCCAGCGAGAACCAGCCCGTCCAGGCGTCGCCACAGCGCGCCCGCAGGAAAATATCGAGACGGCAACCGTCCGGGCAGTCGGCATTCCACGAAGGTATGGCCTCGCGGGCCGCGAATTCCGGCAGAAGCTCGGGGCTCGTCGCGCTGCCCACAAGGAGGCCATCGCGATGCGCGGCATTGGCTGGATCAAGGACAAGCCCCGCCCGGTCGGCAACAAGCCCCTCGAGCGAGAAGCAACCCAGTTCGCCGACGGCGCCGCGCCAGCGCCAGAGGCCGGTTCGCCATGGCTCGCCCCTGCCTGCAGACTCCAGTAGTGCCGACTGTATCTCCTCCTCCCAGAGGAACCAGCTTGAATAGCGCCCCCGGAGCCGCTCGGGCTGGCAGGCCGTGCCCCCGATAAGGTAGACAAATCCATAGCCTTCGGCAGGATCAAAGAGCATGCCACCCAGGAGGCCGTAGGCGTCGGCATGGTGACCCCATAGACGCGGCCCGCCGGAAGGCAGGAGGCGGTCGCCACCCTGTTCGTCGCGCGCCGCTGTCGTCCGGGCCAGGCCCAGGCCTGTTTCGCGGGTCAGGCCGTTGTATAACTCGCCATTGCGGCGCTTTCCATCCCAGCTCCAGCGCGCGGTCGTCATCAGCTCGACGCTGCGCCTGGCAAGGATCCGCACGCCATCGACCTCGCCCCCACCGATGAAGAGCCGCGAGACCTTTGCAAGATCGCGGACCGAAATGCGCAGTCCGCCCTGCGGCGAGAATATCGATCCGTTCGTGCCTGGTTCGTAGGTCTCCAGAGCCTCGGGACCGATTCCGGACGCCGCTCGGAATGGCACAGGGACGCGCCTGCCGCCGAGGTCGTCGACCTGCGCTATCCAGGGCCCCCAAGGCCTCCAGACATCGTCAGCTCCGGCCTTGCGATAGAGCACCGCGAGCTTGCCAAGACCTTCATCGGAGAGCAGGTTCACATTGAAGCTGCCATCGATACCGAGCGGGGCAAGGACCCGGTCACGCATGAAGAGATCAAAACGCTGGCCGCTCAAGCGCTCCATCACCGTGGCAAGGATACCGTAGTTGAGGTTCGAGTAGCAGAAATAGCGGCCAGGTGCGGTGTCGCGGCCGTCTATCGGCTTGGCCCAGGCCATGCTCCCCAGGCCCTCGACGCCACCAATGACAAAATCCTGCAACCGGTGTGGCAGCGGAATGATGTACCCGCCATCATCCCGGACGGACGACGTGTGCGACAGGAGCATCGCGGCGGTGATCTGCGACTGCGGGTACTGCGGGTTGCGGAACCGGAAACCAAGATACTCCGACAGGTCGCCATCCAGGTCAAGCATGCCCCGCTCCACCAGGGTCATCGCCCCGATGGCGGTTACGGTCTTGGAAATGGAGGCGACCCGGAACTTGGTGTCGGGTTCTACCGGCAGATCGCGCCTGTGGTCGGAGGCATCGATGTAGCGTCTTCCCAGACAGAATTCGTGGGCGAGCCGCCCATCCACCAGCACAGCGACCGCGAGGCCGGAGAGTTCCGCACCCGGTTTGCCAAAAGCCTCGGCAAGCCGCGCCTGCAATCGTTCGGCGTCCACCCTGTTGTCCATGCCTGCCACCGTGTCGCTCCTTTCATCTTCATCCTTGACAACCTTGAAACCGCGAACCACAATCGCGGCCCATGAACAAGATTGTTCTTCTCCGCGGAACGGCGGCTGCCGTCATAGCCGCGACACTTGCCTGGATTCTCGCGATCGAGTGCTTTGGCAAGGTATACTACGTCGCGGTGCTCCTGCCGATAGCCGTATTCTTCTTTCTGATCGTTGCCTGGTGCCTTCACCTGCGCGACGATGGCTTCTTCAACGCACCAGAACGCCGGCGCCACCTTCGCTCTATGGACGACAACCACAAGGCCGCACCAGATGATGGCCGCCCTTCGGCAGATCCGCCCCTGTCACTGTTTGCGCCGCTCGACAGCATCGTCACTCGCAGCGGTGAACCGGAAATGCCACGCCGCGCGGCCGATGGCGGCATGGCCGGTCCTGCGCTGTTTGTTGCGGCGATCGAACTGGCCGTCCTTTCGGCAGTCCTGCATCTGGTGTCAGGAATAGGCGCATCGTACTTCCGCTAGACAATCGCCAGCGTATCTCCGCGTTCAAGCGCGTCGCGATATCGAGCCAGTTCCTCGTCGCTGGCAAGCACCGAATGCCCGGGCGCAACCTCGCGCCACGACGGGGCCTGTACTGAATAATCGTGGACGGCAGGATCATAGGGCACAACGCGCTTCTGCCGCTGGACTATCGGGTCTGGCACCGGTATTGCCGACAGGAGGGCACGGGTATATGGATGCAGAGGCCGGGCGAACAGCTCTTCGGTCTCCGCAAGTTCGACGAGTTCTCCCTTGTTTATCACCGCTATCCGATCGGTTATGAAGCGCACCACAGATAGATCGTGGGCTATGAACAGGTACGTGAGCCCCATGCTCCGCTGCAGCTCCGCAAGGAGATTGAGCACCTGAGCGCGGATTGAAACGTCGAGCGCCGAAATTGGCTCATCGGCCACAACCAGTTCGGGCTCCATGATGAGCGAACGCGCTATGCCAATCCTCTGGCGCTGGCCGCCCGAGAATTCATGGGGAAAGCGGCTCGCGAACTCGGGCAGGAGCCCAACGTCGAGCAGCGCCTTCTGCACCGCGGCCCTGCGGGCACCCTCGTCCTTGGCCTTGCCGATGTTGTAGAGGCCTTCCGATACGATGTAATCCACCTTGGCCCGCTCATTGAGCGAGGCCATGGGATCCTGGAAAATCATCTGGATGTTCTGCACCACCTCGCGGTCAAGCTCCCGGGTTATGCGGCCGGAAATGCGTCGCCCCTTGAACAGAATCTCGCCACCGCTGACACTGTTGATACGTACTATCGCCCTGCCAATCGTCGTCTTGCCGGATCCTGACTCTCCGACAAGTCCAAAGGTCTCGCCCTTATAGATGTCGAAGCTGACACCCCGCACTGCGGTGAACGCGCCGCCTTTGACCTTGAAATTGACCCTGAGATCTTTCACCTCGAGCAGTTTCTGCCTGTCTCCCCGGTCGTTCACGAGGCGCTCCTTGCAACATATTTATCGCGCATCGATCGGATGGCGGCGGGCGGTTCCATCGCGGGGGCACGAGGATCGAGAAGCCAGGTGGAGGCGTAATGGGTTTCGGTCACCCTGAACTCCGGCGGCTGCCTTACAAAGTCCACCTTGAGCGCGTAAGGATTGCGCGGAGCAAAGGCATCAGCCGTGATCGTATTGAAGAGATTGGGCGGCGTTCCCGATATCGAGTACAACGGTTTGCCTTTTACGCCGAGCTGGGGCAGCGACGAGAGCAAGGCCCAGGTATACGGGTGGCGCGGGTCGTAGAAGACTTCCTCCGCCGTGCCCCGCTCCACGATAGTTCCCGCGTACATCACAGCCACGCGGTCGGCGACATCCGCGACAACACCGAGGTCATGGGTAATGTATATGGTGGTAAATCCAAAGTCGCTCCGCAGCGCCTTGATCAGACCCAGTATCTGCGCCTGGATGGTCACATCGAGGGCCGTGGTTGGTTCGTCGCATATCAGGATACGGGGTTTGCAGGCCATCGCTATCGCGATGACGACCCGCTGGCGCATGCCGCCGGAGAACTCGTGCGGGTACTGGCGGCTGCGCATCGCAGGCTCCGTGATGCCGACCCGCTCCAGCAACTCGACCGCGGCCCGCTGTGCCTGCCTTCCGTCAAGCCCCTGGTGGAGTTCGATAACCTCCTGGATTTGCCGGCCCACCGGGCGCAACGGATTCAGGGCCGTCATCGGGTCCTGGAAGACCATCGATATCCTTTTGCCCCGGACGCCGAGCCATTGCTCTTCCTTGCGGTACTGCGCGAGGTCGTTGCCATCGAAGAGTATGGACCCCGAATCGACCCACCCGTTCTGGTCGAGCATGCCGATGAATGATTTTGTGAACACGGACTTGCCCGAGCCGGATTCGCCGACGATGGCGAGCGTCTCACCCTCGCGGAGTTCAAGGCTCGCGCCCCGTATCGCGGTGAGCACGCGACCGCGGAGTCTGAATTTGATCACAAGATCCTTCACGGAAAGGATGGTGCCGTTTTCCTGCATGATGATCCGCCTTGCCGCTAGACGTGGTTGCGCGGGTCAGACGCGTCGGAGAACGCGTTGCCGAGCACGTAAAACGAGATCGTGATCACAGAGAGCACGGTCGTCGGGAATATCAGCTGATAGCGCAGGTCAGGCGACATCATGATCAGCCGTCCCTCGTTGACGAGGTTGCCGAGGGACGGGATGTTTACCGGAAGCCCCAGTCCTATGTATGTGAGAAAGACTTCCCAGCCTATGGTGCCGGGTATGGAAAGCGCGGTCTGCAGCATGATGACCGACACGAGGTACGGCAACAGGTTCTTCAGGATGATGCGCCGGGTCGGCGTTCCTATGCAGCGCGAAGCCAGGTTGTACTCGCGGTCGCGGATGATGACGATCTGGTTGCGGACAAAGCGCGCCAGCCCGAGCCAGCCTACGGAGCACATCGCTATCACCATGGTCTTGAAACTGGGACGCATGATGTAGGCAAGCAACATCAGAAGAATGGTCGTGGGTATGTTGTCGAGCACGTTGTATATCTCGGTCATGGGCCGGTCAAGCCCGCGGACGTAGCCCCAGAGTGCGCCGAATGTTATGCCTATGAGCATTTCCGCAATGCCGACAGTGAGCCCAAGGAGGAGGCTGGTGCGGGTGCCACTCCATATGCGCGCCCAGAGATCCTGGCCAATCGAGTTCGTGCCAAACCAGAATTCGTGTCCTGGCTCCACGTTGCGGTACTGCATGCTGGTTGCCGGATCCTGGTATATGGTCGTCGGGCTCTTTTGCCCCGGCAGCAGCGGCTGGATGAAGGTGAAGGCCAGAATGGCCACAAGGATGATCAGAAAAAAGAGCGCCGATTTGCGCTTCAGGAACATGCGGAACGTGGATCGCCAGTAGGAATAGTTTGAATACCCCGAGCGCTCGCCGGCGTTCGGGTCGAATTCCGCCTGCTCAAACAGCGACGGATCGAGTCCGTCTGACTGTGCGGATGGTGCATTGCCCGTGTCCATCAGCGGGCTCCTTCACTCTTGACGAGCTTGATGCGGGGATCGACAAGGGCCATCAGAAGATCACCCAGGAAGAGCCCGATGATGCCTACAGAGCTGAATATCAGCACGAGTGCCTGGACCATCGAGTTGTCCTGACGCTGTATGACGTCAACGAGCAGCCCGCCCATGCCCGGAACGGAATACAGGCTCTCTATGTATATCGATCCCGCGATCGTCGCAAGTATGGTCGCGGGGAGGTACTGCGCCATGGGCACATAGGCATTGCGCAGCACATGCTTGACCATTATTGATTTTGAACTCATGCCTTTGGCGCGTGCAAGCTTGATGTAATCCTTATTGAGCTCATCAACCATGTAGCGGCGCATCCACATAGCGTAATAACCTATGCCGCCAAGAGACATCGAAACCGCGGGCAGGATCCAGCTTATGAAGCGGTGCTTGTCGAACAACAGCGGCAATTTGAACAGATTGGATCCATACAGCTGAATGAAGAGGAGGTATACAGCCAGCGGAACCGCCTGGATCAGCACAATGTAGACGGTACCAAACTTGTCCCAACCCTTGCCCTTGTGACGCGCCATCTGGACACCGAGCGTGAGGCCAAGAACCATAGACAGGGCGACCGCGGCGAGACCAAGGCTGACGGAGTACGGAATCCGCGGACGGATTATCTTTGTTATCGCCACATCCTTGCGATACACGTACGATGTTCCCAAGTCGCCCTTTATCAATTTGCCATAAAAATGCCCCAACTGGACATACCACGGATCAAGGAGACCCATCTTCTGCAGACCGGCCTCTATTTCCCCCTCACTCATCTTCTGGTAGCGATCGCCAAAATACCCTTCGACCGGGAGAAGCCGCATCAGGAGGAAAACGAAACTGACAACAACAAACAAGGTAACCAGCGACTGCAACAGCCGCTTGATGGAGTATCTCAGCATATGTCCCTCGGCCGGGCGGGCCGCTTTCGGTGATTGTCCGCCTTGAGAAGTGGCGGGCCCCGGGAGTCCTGACAGGGTGTTTGCCTGTCAGGACTCCCGGAAACTACCGCCCCTCCAGTCGCGGGGCTGTGCGATGTTACTTCGTCTTGGCGAGGGCCGCGGCGCGATCCGAATTCCACTTGGCCTGGAGCCTATTGAACTCTTCGGTTGAAAGCGGCTTTGCAAGAACGACCTGGCCCTTGTACTTGAGTGTCGACATACCGAATGGAGCGAAAGGCGCGGTGAAGGGCTCAAGCCTCGAGGCCTCGAAACCGCCGCCGCCGCACTTGTATGGTATGACCATGGCTTCGCTTATCAGGTATGACTCGGCCTTTGCAAAGAGCGCATAGCGCTTGGCCATGTCGGTGGTCTCAGCCTTGGCAGCGTCCACCAGGTCCTCGTACCTGGGTTTGCCCGCGGTGCCATACCCGGTAGCCAGTTCGGGCCAGTTGTAGTTGGAGCCCTTGACGAACGGATCGGTGTAGGTTTCGGGGTCGGCATAGTCCGGGCCCCAGTTGACTTCCAGGAGCGCGTAGTTGCCGGCGCGCCGGGTGGCGCCGAGAAAGCCGGTGGGCGGATATGATATCGGTATGATCTGGATGAAGTCCTTGCCGAGCAGGCCCTCGAGCTGCTGCTGCACAACCTGGGCGCGGTTGGCCCATTCGGTGGATCCGGCATTGAAGGGCATCGGTATCTTCACAGGGAATGTCACCTTGCCCGCAAGCTCCTTCATGGCCTGGGCCTTGAACTGGAGAGCCTTGGCCTTGTCGAATGAATCGTGCCGGCTGATCGCGGCGAGGTCTCCCATATCCACAAAGTCCTTGCCGCCGGCGTTGACGAAGCCACGGGGTGTTATCGTGTTCTGTATGCGGCGTTCGGGAGCGTATGGTTCTTCGGTGAGCAGCGCCGCCTTGCGGTCAAGAGCGCCGAACAGAGCCTTGCGGAAGGCCAGGTTGTTGACAGCGACCTTCCAGTTGTCGGGCTGGTACTGCGCATCGAACTTCGGGTTGAAGTTCAGCGCATAAAAATAGCTGTAGGTATTGGTGATGGCGGGATGAATCTGTGCCTTCTTGGCCGGATCCTTCATCCATGCATCAAGAATGCCACTGGGCAAAGGAGCGTAGTCGACCTCGCCGCGCAGGAAGAGTTCCGGCCCGAGGGTCGCAGCTTCCTTGTTGTACCTGAAGATGATGTGTTTGATGTGGACATTCGCGGCATCCCAGTACTGGTCGTTCTTCGTAAGCTCCCGGGAATTCTGCGGTTCGAAGTCCGTCATGATATAGGCGCCGTTGTAGAGGATGGCGGTATTGTCGGTGCCGAAGCTTGCACCTTGCTCAGCAAGGAATTTGCCATGTACGGGGATGAAGGACACATAGGAGAGCATCGAGAGGAAGTACGGCACGGGCCGCGACAGCGTATACTCGAGGGTATACTTGTCCTTTGCCTTGACGCCTACCAGGGCAAAATCGGCCAGCTTGCCATCATAATACTCCTCGCCATTCTTGAGAACGCCATAGATGACGTCGGCGATCTGGGACGCGTTGGCCTTGGTCATTATGTACTTTGCGGCGTCGACCCAGTCCTGGGCGGTGACTTCCGCATATACTTTGCCCTTGTAGTCCAGCCAGTTGACGCCGGACCGAATTTTGAAGGTCCAGGTCAGGCCATCCGGCGAGACAGTCCAGGATGTCGCCAGGGCGGGGCGGAGAATGCCAAAACGGTCATACTCCACGAGATTGTCGACCATGTTCGCCGTCATCTCCTGATCCGATGTGGAGCCGGAGGTGAGGTAGTTCAGCGTCGATATTTCGCCGGAATACACATTGTGGTAATCCGCCGATTTGCGGTCAATCGCCCCCGCCTGCATCGCGGGGATCATCAGTAGTGAGAGGCAAAGGGGTACGAGAAACTTATTCATCGTGGTCCTTCCTCGATCTTGATAGCGTACGGCTAGACCGTCGCCGGGGCATGCCAAGACACGTCCCACCCAACCATCTGTAACTTGCATTTATCATGCCAAACGCTCAAGCGGCGTTTCTATATGGAATACGCTGCCGACCTGCAATTTTCCTTGGCAAATTCGGGCGAAATGGGTTTATACTACAGCCAGTTTCACCCGGATCGGAAAGCAGATGCCAAAGAAAGTCATGCTGATTACTTCGTTCGCGAGTGTCGCCGCGATGCATGCGGGGACGCTGAAACGCCTGTTCGGCGAACACATCGAGCTATCCAGCCATTCCTACGACCAGGGCTCCATCAAGGCGCCCTTGTCCGCCGACCTCTTTGTTATATCCACGTACCCGATCTACCACAACGCGAAGTTGTACCTGCCCCGTGATGCCAAGACCATCATCATCAACAGCACGATCACGACAGCGCAGTACGGAAGAATCCGGGCCATTCCGGCTGGTACGACCGTCCTTCTCGTCAACTACAGCGTTGAAATGACCATGGACACCATATCGCTATTCCGCCAGATTGGCCTCGACCACATAACGTATGAGCCGTGGTATCCGGGTGTGGCTGTGGTGCCCGATATCGAGACGGCCGTAACACCCGGGGAAGCACATCATGTCCCATCATTCATAAAGAACGTGATAGATGTGGGCCATCGCGTCATTGACGAGAAGACGCTCGTCGACATAGCGCACTTCCTGGAGCTCGACCATCTCCTGGCTGAAGATCGATTCGTATCGCACTTCCAGGGCCTCTGCGCGTGCAAGGGCAATGTTTCGTCACTCTTCGACCTGACCAACGTTCTGGAAAGCCAGCTTTCCGGCCTCCTTGAGGTGATGGAAGATGGCATCATTGTCGTCGACCTCGGCGGCGTGGTGTACGCAGGCAACACCCGGGCCCTCGAGATACTGGGCGAGCGCGGCAGCCTTGTTGGCAAGAAGATCAGGGACCTGATACCAGGCATACCTCTGGACAAGGTGCTGGAGACATCGATCACCGTTGACAACCGGCTTATGAAGATCAAATCACTCGACGTGTCCATGAAGCTCGTGCCCGTCCTTTCGGCAGGCAAGGTCAATGGCGCTCTGGTCATCATCAACACCTTCGACGAAAAGGAAAAAAGCCAGCACATCCTTCGGTCTCAGCTTCTGGGCAAGGGCCATAGGTCGAAGTACACCTTTGACAGCATCCTGGGCCAGGATGAGAAGCTGCTGGAAATAAAGAACCTTGCGCGCCGGCAGGCCCGCTCCAATTCGTCGGTCCTGATCATCGGCGAGACCGGTGTGGGCAAGGAGCTGTTTGCGCACGCTATCCATGACGCCTCCGAGCGCAGGAAGTGGCAGTTCGTGACGGTCAATTGCGCGGCCCTCCCCGAGAGCCTCCTGGAAAGCGAGCTCTATGGGTACGCGGAAGGCGCCTTTACCGGAGCGCGCAAGGGTGGCAAACCGGGCCTCTTCGAACTTGCGCACAACGGGACCATCTTCCTGGACGAGATTGGCGAGATGGATCTGGGAGTCCAGGCACGCTTGCTCCGCGCCATCGAAAGCAGGGAAGTGATGCGCATAGGCGGCGACAGTCTTATCCATGTGGACATCCGCATCATTGCCGCGACCAACAAGGACCTGCGGGCATTGGTCGACGAGGGACGGTTCAGGAAGGATCTCTATTACCGCCTCAACGTCCTGCCCATAGAGGTTCCTCCGCTCAGGGAACGCAGGGGAGATATTCCGCTGATTTTCGACAGCCTGCGCAAGGCGCTGGGGGCGGGGTTCCGTCTGGACGACGACGCGATGGCGGCGCTTTTGGCGCATGCCTGGTATGGCAACATCCGCGAGCTCAAGATCCGCGAGCTCAAGAACTGTGTGGAGTATTTGGCCTGCCTCGAAAAAGAACTGATAGGAGCGCGCGACCTGGTGCCGATCATCAGGCGCACGCAACCGGCGCCGCCATCGACCGAAGGCCCGCACATGGCCGAGGCTGGCGCCCCGGACGAAGAGCATATGCGCTTCGTTCTTGGCTGCCTGTACAACAATTACCGCCAGCGGGTGAGGACAGGCAGGCGCAGCATCCAGACGATGGCCGAAAAGGCCAATATCTTCCTCACCGAGGCCCAGATCCGGACCATCCTGTCATGGCTCGACAGGCAGGGATTGGTCCGCCTCTCGAATGGTCGTGGTGGAACAACCATCACCACCGCGGGGATGGAACTCCTGAGCCCGACCGGCTCCCAGATGGCTTGATGGCACACTTCCTGCATCACTTCTCTGTACTGCACAGAACGGAGAGAAGCGATGCCATCCGATACCGGAACATACAGCCCAGTACAAAATAGCCACTGCGGCGCAAGCCCGCTCTGCCGGCGCGTGCATAGCACGAGATATCAGGCCATCGCGGAATGGCACGCCATCGGGAATGCATCATGACGGCAAGGCCCCATTTCAGGAAATACCACGGCCTGGGCAACGACTATATCGTGATAGACCCAGCCGACTTCCCCTTCGAGCCGACGGAAACAGCGATACGCGCCGTGTGCGACCGACACCGGGGCGCCGGCTCCGACGGAATACTGCTCGGGCCGCTCGCCGACTTCCGATCGCCCGAGACGTCGACGCCAACGCTACGCATTTTCAATCCCGACGGCAGCGAAGCCGAGAAGAGCGGCAACGGGCTGCGCATCTTTTCGTGGTTCCTCTATGAGCGGGGCCTGTCTGGCGGCCCGCAATTCCGGCTCGTCACCAAGGGAGGTCCGGTCACGGCCACAATAGTCGATGCGAAGTCCAGGCTCGTCATGATAGACATGGGCAAGCCCAGTTTCAGCGCGACTTCGGTGCCGGTAGTCGGCCTGGGCGACGAAGTGGTCGACCATCCCGCCGACTTTGGCGGCAATCGCTGCCGCATCACATGCCTATCGATGGGCAACCCGCACTGCGTGGTTCTGGGACTGGGCGCCTCCGAAGCGGTGGCCCACACCGTTGGCCCCCTCATCGAGACATCGACACTCTTCCCACATCGAACCAACGTCCAGTTCCTTGAAGCGCTTGGAAACGCAGACATACGCATCTCTATCTGGGAACGAGGCGCGGGCTTCACCCTCGCGTCGGGAAGTTCGAGTTGCGCTGCGGCGGCGGCGGCCAGGCGGCTCGGTCTTGTCGGCAACGATGTGACCGTCCACATGCCCGGAGGCAACCTGAGTATCCGGTTCACCGAAAGCACCGTCTATATGACGGGACCCGTCGAGCAATGCATTGAAGGCTGGTTCTCCGACGACCTGATGGCCAGGATGTACCCCCGATGATACGCGACACGCGCTTCGAGATTGACCTCGACATACTTGCCCGCAACGTGCGGAATTTGAGCACCTTCCTTGACCAAGGCGCGATGGGCGCCACCCGAAGGCCAGCGCTCTGCGCCGTGATAAAGGCCGACGCCTATGGCCTCGGCGCCGTACGTGTGGCCAGGGAGTTTGCCCGGAACGGCGCGGACATGCTTGCGGTGGCCTGCCTGCAGGAAGCGCTCGAAATTCATCGCAGCTTTGGCGAAGCGCCGCCGGTTCCGCTCCTCGTGATGGGGCACACACCTGATGATGGACTCGAGGCGGCCGTTGCCGCGGGCATTCGGACGACCATATTCGACCTCCGGCAGGCGCAGCTGCTCTCCGTGGCTGCGGCGAAGACCGGCCGCCCCGCCACTGTGCACCTCAAGATAGACACCGGATTCAACCGTCTCGGCATCAAGCCGGACATGACCACGGGCGATCTCTTTGGCGAGATGGGCGCGCTGGGCGGGCTCGAGTTCGAAGGCATCTTTACACATCTTGCCCTCTGTGACGCCGAATCGGACCGCAGACAGTTTGAACTGTTCATGGCAACCGTCGCCGAGGCGGAGGGACGCGGCCTCCGTTTCCGGTACCGCCACGTCTGCGACAGTATCGGGCTGGCTCGCTACCCGTCGTATCGCCTGGACCTCGTGCGGGCCGGAGCCGTCCTCTACGGTGCCCGGCCCTCGAACGCTCCGCTTGCCGCCAGCCTCGATGTCGATGTTCCTTTTGCATTCATGACCCGCGTCTCGCGCCTGAGACGCATAGCGGAAGGCGATGGCGTCGGCTACGACTTCACCTGGCACGCCCCGACCGGCGGCGCCGTCATCGCGACGCTGCCGGTCGGCTACGTCGACGGGTACCGCCGCTGCCTGTCAAACAAGGCGGCGGCGCTTTTGCGCGGCAAGCGGGCGCCCGTTGTCGGCCTTGTCTGCATGGATCAGCTTGTGGTCGATGCGACTGGCATACCCGACGCGCGTGAAGGTGACGAGGTGCTCCTGTTCGGCCGCGCCAGTCAAGGCGGCGGCGAGATAACCCTCCTCGAGATGGCGGACTGGGCGGGCACCAACCGCAACGAGATTCTGGCCTCGATTGGCCGACGCGTACCGCGCGTATACCACCGCAGCGGGACGATGGAAAGCGTCATAGACTACCTGGCACCCTGAAGACCCGGGAGGACTGGCATGGACATAGACAAGCTGCTTGAATCGGCGAGCGCGATACGCCCCTGGCTCGTCGCCATCAGGCGCGAACTGCACCGCAGGCCGGAACTGGGCCTCGAAGAACACGAAACCGCTGCGGCCATAGAAGCGCGGCTTGACGAGCTTGGCATACTGCACGAACGCCAAGGCACCGCGGTCATCGGCCTCCTGTCGGGCGCCGGGCCGGGCCCTTGTGTGGCGCTCCGCGCCGACATGGACGCGCTTCCGCTCAGCGAGGTCGCCGGCCGGAACGACTACCGGTCCCGTGTCGATGGAAGGATGCATGCCTGCGGGCACGACGCCCACGTGGCCATCCAGCTCGGCGCCGCCCGGATACTCGCTTCGATGCAAGACAGACTGCATGGCTCGGTCAAGCTGTTGTTCCAGCCTGCAGAAGAGACGGTCGGCGGCGCCGATACCCTCGTCAGGGGCGGCTGCCTCGAGAACCCCCGCGTAGAACGCGTCTATGGCCTTCATGTGATGCCATACCTGCCTACAGGCTCCATCGAGGTTCGCAAGGGCGCGCTCAACGGCTGCAGCGCCACGCTGTCGATCGAGGTACGGGGCAAGAGTTCCCATGGCGCCTACCCGGAGGCCGGCATCGACGCGATCCTGATAGCGGCCAACGTGGTTACAGCGCTCAACGTCCTGGTCAGCCGCTATGTATCCCCGCTCGAGGAAGCGGTCATCACGGTCGGCACGATACACGGGGGCACCGCGTCAAACATCATCGCGGATACGGTGCAGATGAAGGCGACCCTCCGCGCCACCAGCGGCGCGTCCAGGGACGCGCTGATAGCGACAGCCACCTCGGTTGTCGATGGCATTGCGGCAGCCTACGGCGGATCGGCCAGCGTCAGTGCAAGCCTGGGCTATGAGGCCCTGATCAACCACGACGAGGCGGTTGACGCGATCGTCGCCACCGCCAGCACCTTGCTTGGCCCCCAAAGCATCCACTGGAAGGCCAAGCCCAGCATGGGCGTCGAGGACTTTTCATACTACATCAAGGAACGCAGCGGAGCCTTCTGGCACCTGGGCTGCGGCAATGTGTCCCGCGGCATAACGGCCCCTCTCCACAGCGCGGAGTTCGATATCGATGAGGATTGCCTACCCATCGGGGTGGCGATGCAGGCCGGACTGGCAATGCGCTTCCTCGACGAGGTCACGAAAGGATCAGCGAAATGAAGAAACTCTACATCAGCGCCGACATTGAAGGCGTCTGCGGCATAGCGGACTGGAAAGAAACAGAACTCGCCGACGCGCAGGGTGCCTATTTCCGCGCCCAGATGACCCGCGAGGTCCAGGCGGCCTGCAGCGCCGCCGTCGAGGCGGGGGTCGAAGAACTATTGGTCAAGGACGCCCATGACTCGGGCCGCAACCTGGACCCGGCAGCGTTGCCTGACAGCGCCAGGCTCATGCGCGCGTGGACGCGCGACCCCTGGTCGATGATGGCCGGAATCGATGCCAGTTTCGGCGGAGCGATGATGATAGGTTACCATTCGGGAGCGGGCTCCGACGGCAACCCGCTTGCGCACACGATGAACACCAATAACGTACGCGTGCTTGTCAATGGTCAGGAGGCGAGCGAGTTTCTTATCAACACCTACTCGGCGGCCTACGTAGGCGTTCCGGTGATACTGCTCGCCGGCGACCACCAGCTTTGCGAGCGGGCCAAGGCCATCGACCCGCGCATCGCGACAATTCCCGTCAGCGAGGGCATCGGCAACGCATCGGTCTCCATCAACCCCCGCGTCGCTGTGGCGCGTATCCACGACGAGGCGGCGCGGGCTATTCGTGTCGCCGATGGGTCGCGACCGATCGCCCTGCCCCCCTCCTTTGATATTGCGATCGAGTTCCGCCAGCACGCGATGGCGTATCGCGGATCCTTCTATCCAGGCGCCAGAAAGCTGTCTCCTCTGGCGGTTGGATTCTCATGCCGGACCTGGCTCGAGGCCCTTACATTCCTCTTCTGGGTCCTGTAGGAGGCTCATGATGACTCCCAGCAACCGGATCAAGCCACGCGCCCTTGCGCGCGGAGACCTCGTCGGGCTTGTCGCGCCGTCGGGTAGCGTTCGTGACGATGCCCAGGTTGACAGCGCTATCGCCATGCTCCAGCGGTTTGGCTTCCGTGTCCGCGAAGGCAATACCTGCCGGTCACGGTACGGTTACCTCGCCGGCAGCGACGAGGCGCGCGCAGCCGACATCAACGCCTTCTTCGCCGACACCGCAATAGCCGGCATAGTATGCATGAAAGGCGGATACGGAACGCCACGCATTCTCGACAGGCTCGACTACGACGCGATAACCGCCAACCCCAAGATATTCGTTGGTTATAGCGATATAACAGGCATACATTTGGCCCTTAACCGCCTTGGCATGGTCACCTTCCATGGGCCGATGGGCATTTCAGATGTGCTCCTCGAAGATGATCAGTACTCGACAACATCGTGGCTTGCGGCCCTGACGTCCACCGTCGCGCTCGGCCGCCTTGCCAATCCGGTAGACATGCCATCGCCACGGACGCTGGTCCCCGGCAGAGCCAGCGGCGAGCTGACGGGCGGAAATCTGTCGCTGGTCACCGCGCTGGCAGGCACGCCGTACGCTCTGGACGCACGCGGCAAAATTCTGTTCCTCGAAGACATAGACGAGCGGCCTTATCGTGTAGACCGCATGCTCACGCAGCTGAGGCTCGCCGGCGTTTTCGAAGATTGCGCCGGCGTCATTCTCGGTAACTGGAACAACTGCGTTCCGGAGGAAGGCAAGGCCTCGCTCTCACTGGAAGAGGTATTCATCGACGTCATAGCTCCTGCCGGCAAGCCGCTGGTCATGGGGTTCCAGGCGGGTCACTGCAGCCCCACCAGCAGCATGCCGTTCGGTGTCCAGGCGGTGCTCGACGCGGACGCATCGATGCCGGGGCTCGATATTGTCGAAGCGGCCACCTCAGGGCCGTCAAAGGCTTGATGCGCACCGCGTACAGGAAGGAGAAAAAACATGGCCACCATTGATGGTACGGCACTCAGGCAGGTCGGTACCGGAGGACACCTCATGTTCGACGGTTGCGATACCGTTGAACTGGCGCACAAGTATGGCACACCGCTGTACGTGATGTCGGAAACAACCATACGGTCACGGCTCCGGGAGCTTTCCACCTCATTCATGCACCGCTGGCCGGGCTGCCTCGCCGTCTACGCGAGCAAAGCCTTCCAGACACTCGAGTTGTGCCGTATCGTCGCCGAGGAGGGACTCGGCCTCGATGTCGTCTCGGGCGGCGAGCTCTTTGCAGCCATCAAGGCCGGATTCCCGCTCGACCGCGTATTCTTCCATGGAAATGGCAAGACCGAGGAGGAACTTCGCATGGCGGTCGAACATGGTGTCGGCCGCATCGTGGTGGACAACCTCGACGAGCTCGTGGCCCTGGACCGGATAGCGCGCGAAGCGGGCACGCGCCAGCCCATCCTGTTCCGCGTGACACCCGGCGTAGACAGCCATACGCATGAATACGTGTCCACCGGGCGCATCGACTCCAAGTTTGGCATACCGCTCGACCCATCGGTCCGCGACGACTACATCGGCAGGGCACTGAAGATGCGGGGCGTAGAACTCCTGGGTTTTCATTTTCATGTGGGCTCGCAGCTCCTCGAAAATGACTCGCACCTGATGGCCATCCGCGTCGTCCTCGATCTCTTGGCCGATGCCCGCAAGGACTACGGCTTTGCGGCCAGCGAAATCAACCTGGGCGGCGGTTTCGGGGTCCGTTACACGAACGCGGACAAGGCGCAGAACCTGTCGCATTTCACCGAGGCGATGATGCAAGCCATCCAGTCCGGCTGCGCCGAGCGGGCACTGCCGATGCCCAGGGTAATCATCGAGCCGGGACGCTGGGTCGTGGCAGAGGCGGGCATTACCCTGTACACCGTCACTTCGGTCAAGACTATCCCCGGCATCAAGACCTGGGTGGCCGTCGATGGCGGCATGACCGACAACCTGCGTCCCGCCCTGTACGGCGCCAAGTACGAAGGGACGATTGCCGACCGGCCCGCGGCAACCTGCGACACGACGGTCAATGTGGCCGGCAAGTGCTGCGAGACGGGCGACGTCCTGATCAGGGACATTGCCCTGCAGGGACCGCGCCGCGGCGACACCATCGCCGTGTTTACCACGGGAGCCTATTGCCACTCCATGTCGAGCAACTATAATCGTCTGCCGCGCCCGGCGGTGGTCATGGTCGCCGCCGGCACCGACCACCTGTCAGTCCGGCGCGAGACCTACGACGACCTTGTGGCGCGGGAGTTGCCATGACGATGCCTGCAATATCTCCAGACGCCCGCGCCTTTCATGACGAGCTCATCGTCATCGATGGCCACTGCGATACTGCTCTTGATATGGCGGGCCAAAGCTGGGGTGACGAGCAGCACAGCAAACCGCCCCGGGATTTCCTGGCGCGCGGCACCACTGGCCATATCGACCTGCCACGGCTGCAGGAAGCGGGGGTGACCTGTCAGACCATGGCACTGTTCACCGATACCACGCGGATAGCCGAGGCCACCTCATGGACCTGGAAGCTGCTCGAAACGATAGAGCAAACCTGGGCGCGTACCACCGACTTCGCCCCAGCGCGTTGCGCAGACGACATCCGCGCCGCGAAGAAGGCGGGGCTGGTTTCGGGCATGCTCGCCATCGAAGGCGGTGAGGCAATAGGCGAGCCTGAAGGTGGCCTCGACCGTCTCGAGGCGTTCTACCTACGCGGCGTCCGCCTCATGACGCTGACCTGGAGCAGGCGCAACGCGATAGGCCGGGGCGTGACCGTGCCAGGCTCCGATGGCCTCTCCGACTTTGGCCGCGATGTCGTCGCCAGGATGGAGGAGCTTGGCATGATGGTCGATGCCTCCCATCTGTCTGACGAAAGCCTCATTGACCTGTTTGAAACCGCAAGGCGCCCTATCGTCGCGTCGCATTCAAACAGCCGCGAACTATGCCCCCACCCCCGCAACCTCACCGACGCGCTGGCCCGCCGCATAGCGGACACAGGTGGTCTCGTGGCTCTGACATTCGCCGGCATCTTCATCGACCCGGACCCATCGAGGGTCTCGTTTGAGCGCTTCATGGAGCACCTTGAGCACATGATCGCCGTGGCCGGCAGTGAACATGTCGGGCTTGGCTCGGACTTCGACGGCTGGTCAGAACGATACGGCGTGGCGCTGCCTGATTGCACATGGATGCCCGTCATCACGGCCGCTCTGCTGAAGCGCGGCCACAGCCGCGATGCAGTGGCCGCGATCATGGGCGGCAACTGGCTTCGAGTGATCCACGACGTGGTAGGTTGAACATGCCGGCACGGATGTCCATGTGAACCCGATTGCGACACTCTTCTCGTTGGCGGCCGCGACATTCTTCGGCGCGGGCGACTTCTGCGGCGGTCTTGCTGCCCGCCGGACTGGGCTCAGGGCAACCCTGATCGCGTCGCAAGGAGCCGGGGCAGTATTCCTCTTCGTGCTAGCCTTTTTTTCAAAGCCTGCGCTGATCGTGCCTTCCGATGTGGTGCTCGCAGCGCTGGCTGGCCTGTGCGCCGCGCTCGGCATCGCCGCGCTCTACCGCGGCCTGGCGACCGGCATAGTCGCGGTTGTAGCTCCGGTATCGGCGGTTCTCGCCGCCCTGGTTCCCGCGATCGTCGGCGTACTCGGCGGCGAGGCGCCTCCCCTCTCCGCGATGGCAGGTGTGGCACTATGCCTGCCGGCGGTCGCCATCCTTTCGTGGCAGGACGGAGAGGCAGGCGAACGCGCGGCTGTGCGCTCATCACTGATCAGCGGCGCTCTGGCCGGAATCCTCCTTGGAGGCACATTCGCAGCCATTGCCATCATGCGATCCGAAGCGGGACTATGGCCGCTCTTTGCGATGCGGCTCTCTGCCTTCACTGCGGTGCTTCTCTTTTACGCGGCGCACAAGCGGTTGCCTGACCATGAACCGGCACCACGGAAGCGATCACCCGGAACGCTGCTCTACCTTTCAGCCGCGCTGGCCAGCGGCACGCTTGACGCATCGGGAACCGCCGCCTTCCGGGCGGCAAGCGGCTCGGGTCCCCTGATGATTGTCTCCGTCATGACATCGCTGTACCCCGCAATAACCGTGCTCCTTGCACGGGCCTTCTTTGCCCAGCGCATCGGACCCAGGCGCATCGCCGGCCTCGTACTGGCACTGGCCGGCGTCTGCCTCATCGGCCTGCGTTGAGCCGTGGCGAGTCCACGAACCGTGATCTAGCTGCCACCTAGACTCTCGCCCCCATCTGATTACCCGACTCATAGCGCCTGAGGCCTGCCCGGAAAAAGGCATAGGACAGGCCTGCATACAGGACCGCCACGAAGATGAGCACCGGTACGCGACGCCAGTCCAGGCTCTTGTATACCGCAAGGGGCACGAACGCGATGAATCCGGAAGGCAGGATCGTGTAGAACAGCCAGCGCATGCCTTTGTCGAATATCGTCTCCGGATACAGCGAGAAGGAAAGGAGAAATTCCGATAGTGCGCTTGATATTGCCTGGGAATTCCCCAGGAAAAAGGCGAGGCTCTCTGCCGCCGCAAAGGTGGAGGCGAAGATCACCGCTCCTGTGGCGGTCAGGACACAGAAGAGAGCGAGCCGTTGCACGTCAAAGCGAGGGAGCAGGGCCACCACTACAAGGCCGTAGGCGAGGTCCCCCCAGGCCGAGACTATGGTCTTCGATGCCAGAACGTTGAGAAAGACGTCCTTCGGCTGGAGAAGGTAGACGTCGAGCTCGCCCTGCATGATGATCCGCCCCAGGTTTCTGATGTTCCCGAAGACCACATGGGCAAGGCCGAAGGCAGAGGATGTAATTGCCCACACGATCATCACATCGGTGAAGTCATAGCCACCGATGCCCCCGGTGCGACCAAGGAGCACGCCCCAGAAAAGGGCAAATGCGCCGTTGTTGAGCATCATCCCGAACACCTGCAAGAGGAAATTCGCCCTGTACTCAATGACGGCAAGGAAGTTGGCACTGAACGATGCGCCCAAAAAGCGGGCGTATGCCTTGATCCGGCTCTGTTTATGCATGTGTCAGCCCCCGTTTACGCTGAGATTTTTTCGCGCGAGCCGGTAGACCGCCTCGCAAAGAAGGATGGCTCCAAGGAGCCAGGCAATCTGGACCGATACGAGACGCAGGCCCTCCGGAATTCCGGCCGCCACCGCGATTCGGGCCGGCGCGTAGGAGAGTGATGGAAAGGGCGTGCAGGCCGCTGCCGCCTGGGCCCGCGCCGGCAGGAACTCGATGGGCAGGAGAGTTCCAACGATGAGTGCGAATTTCTGGAAGATCCAGAAGAATGCTGCGTTCTCCTCGATCCAGAAGGCCGTCATCGCTATCGCGAACTGCAGGAAGAACTGCAGCGAACCCGCAAGCAGGAGAGACAGGATGAGTGCGGCGGCACGCCCAGGTTCAAAATGGGCGGGCGGACCCGCAAGCAGTGTTCCGAGAAGGTAGCCTTCTGCCAGAAAGATGAGAGCATCGACGAGGGCGGGACCCATCGACTCCGCAAAATGGAAGCCTACGAAGCTGTAAGGCCGTCCAAGCAGGTACGAGACCTGCCCCGATTTCACGTCTTCCGCAAGGCGCCAGAAGAAGCGCCCGAAGCCAAAGACGGATATCTCCGCGACAATGAAGTACCAGATGGCCGTTGCCCGGTCGTAACCGGCGATGAAGCCCGTGGCGCCGGCCTTCGACTCGAAGACGGCGGTCCATATCCTCGAGAAGACGAAGACAAAGAGGCCGTAGGTAAGAATCGATCCGGCGTAGTTCCCCAGGTATGCAAGGCGGGTCTTGAGACCTGTCGCTCCCGCGAGTCCATACTTTCTTCCGACCGCGAATGCATAGGCACCGAAGGTGTGGCTCATGCCCCGCCTCCCGCTGGTTCGGCCACGGGTCTGGCCGCATCGCATGCCTCGGCGCCGGTCCGTGCGGCGAAGATCGAGGCGATGATGTTTTCCAGAGGCTCGTCCTCCACGGTCAGGTCGAGGATCTCGCCCTGCTCCGCGAGGGCGCGGATGAGCTCGGGGAGGCGGTGGCTGCGTGTATCGACCACGTAGCTCGCCTGGGTAAAGGCGCCAGCCGAGGATTCCACGCTCGCGCCGCCTTCGAGCTTCGTCTTGGTAGGCACGATGCCGGGCAACTCGAAGCGGACGGGTTCAGCATACTTGACGCCGATATACTTCCGCGCAAGGGCACGGTGCTTCAGATCCTTCATCGATTCGTCGACGACGACCTCGCCATGGTGGATGATCAAAGCCCGCTTGCAGACCTTCTCGATGTCGCCTATGTCGTGGCTCGTGAGGAAGACCGTTGCGCCATCGGTCCTGGCCGCCTCTTCGAGAAGGGCGCGGACCTCGCGCTTGGCGACAACATCGAGGCCTATGGTTGGCTCGTCAAGGAACAGCACCTTGGGGCTGTGCATGAGCGCGCCAGCGATCTCGCAACGGATCCGTTCGCCAAGGGAGAGCTTGCGCACGGGAATGTCCATGTAGGGGCCGATGCCGAAACGCTCGACGAGCTCCGCCTGACGGCGCTTCAGGGCCCCGGGCTCTATCTCGTAGATCGCGCCGAGGAGCCTGAAGGAGTCCGCGGGTGGAAGGTGGAACCAGAGCTGGCTCCGCTGGCCGAAGACGGCGCCGATCTGCATGGCAAGCCTGGTCCTGTCGCGCTGGGGATCGAGACCAAGTACGCTCGCGCTTCCTGAGCTGGGGGCAAGAATGCCGGTGAGCATCTTGATGGTGGTGGACTTGCCGGCGCCATTCGGGCCCAGGAAGGCGACGATTTCGCCCTCCTCCACCTGAAAGGATACGCCCTTCACAGCCTCGACCTGCCTGAACTGTGGGTTGGTCAGGCTCTTGAGCCCCGCAAGGAATCCTTCGGGTTTCACCTTGGTGCGGAAGGTCTTCTTGAGCCCTTTCGCTTCGATGATACGCATGTTCCGTCCTCCGGTACGTTGAGGCCCCCCTGGAAAGACGGAAAATGGGCATGGAGGAGCCTCGTGGTCGAGACTCCTTCCTCGGGCTTTTATCCCGTGGGTGTCGCCGATGCACGACCGGCCGGCGCCGCTCGGACCATACTCCCGCTCAGGCCGCGCGATACAATCGCGGGCGAGGCGAGAAGGAACCCTAGGCGCCCTCTCGAAATAATAAAAAAGAATATTTCGCACATCGGCCTTCGTCAAGCGAGTTGCGCGTTACTAGATATAGAATTGGCTGTGCTCGACTCAAGGACCGTGTCGTATCAGGAACTCCGCTATGTCCGCGAACCGGTCTACGATGGCGTGGCCGGTGTCCTTGAGCAGGAAGGCTTCGGCTTGGGGCAGCAGCTTCTTCAGGCGGGCGACCGATGTTCTCGTGTTCAGGAGTGCATCCTTGGCTCCGCCGAAATACTGCAGCGGCATCGTCAGCCTGGAGAGCTCCTCATCGGAGAACAGAGGAATCGGTTCGCCCAGCGGACGAAAATGCTTCGCGACAAGCGCCTGGTATTCCAGTATTTCCTGGGGCATAATCGTCTTGTGGTATATTGCCTTGTTCAACATTGCCTGCCCATGTTTGCCAAGCATGATGAAGAACACGGCCTTGAACAGGAATCCTGCCTTCTGTGGAGCCATTCCACCGGCGCTGATCAAGGACAAGGCAGAAACACGCCCGGGGTTATGGACCGCGAAATTCAGCGCATACCATCCGCCGAGGCTCATACCCACAAACGCAACCCTATCCAGGCCGAGCGCATCAAGCGCGCCTCGAAGCCAGCGTTCAGGAGCATCGGACGACAGCGGGAAGCGCTCCGAAGTGCTCAATCCAGGTTCGCCAGGAATATCCAGGCAATAGACGCTGAAGGTCCGCGCAAATAACGGGATGACCCCAAGCCATGATGCGCTGTTCGACACCGATCCGTGCAGTAGTACCAGCGGAGGCTTTCCAGGAGCGCTCCTTTCGACCACGAAGGTCGAACCCAGCGGCGTCTCGACGGTCTTCCGGGCAAGGCCCGCAGCCATGCTCGAATTTAGATGGGCGAGGTACGCCCTCTCGATGATCTCCCGTCCTGCCTCTGATCGATACACGGAAGTGCCCATACTCAACTCCTTTCGACATGCGCCAGCCGTTCGAACATGGTCATGATCTCGCCAATGAATGCCGGCGTGCCATACAGCGCGTATTTGGCCTTGCGAATCTCTGGATAGTAGAAGAAATCAAAGCGCGAGTTGCCCCAGGATGGATCCTTGCAGTTGAGCGCCGCCAGCAGCGTGTTGGACAGCCGGGAAGCTTCCTCCGAGTTCTGCTCGTCTATCTCGATGATGGCGGAGACCCTGAGTCGATCGCCGATAGAACCGAAATCGACCGGCTCCGAAGGGCGGTCAGGCGTCGCCAACTCGGCATGCGCATATTCCTTAAGCGCGTCCTGGCTGATCCGCCATGACCGGCCTATCTTCTGGGCCTTGATCTTTCCTTCGTTGATGAAGCGAAGAATCGTCTTTGGATGGAGTTTAAGAATTCCGCACAGGTCTTCTACTGAATAGAATGTGGTGTTCATCAATACTCCTTAACTGGGTGTATTGACTATATATATTGATGATAATGAGGCCTGTCAAGTATCTTTAAGTAGTTTTGGGTATTTTTAATGGCAATATTCTGAAAACCATGGCAAAGCTGGCACCAGGGAGACCCCTGGTGCCGGCTGGTTCCACCTTGCAACGGTGCGGTAATGCCTGTCTAGAGAACCCACATCACGATGGCCGGGAAGTAGGTAATCAGGAACAGAACAGCAATCATGGCGATGAGGAATGGCCAGACTTCCGCTATCGTGTCCTTCAGATTGGCCCTTAGAACGCGGGAAGAGGTAAACAGGCACAGTCCGAACGGTGGTGTCAGCATGCCTATTGCCAGGTTGGTCGCGAGAATGATGCCGAAGTGAACGATATCGATGCCGAGTACCTGGATGATGGGCAGGAGGAGCGGAACCA
>Ga0209467_1001074_pt1 | contig 26682 bp, 21 predicted proteins | sample Higcelwee11metaG_FD_187175 | JGI IMG/M metagenome (GOLD analysis project Ga0209467, IMG submission 187175) | Freshwater pond sediment microbial communities from the University of Edinburgh, under environmental carbon perturbations - High... | ecosystem: Environmental > Aquatic > Freshwater >... | reverse complement strand
GGCCCCATCGCTGACAATGCCGGAGGACTCGCGGTGATGTCGGCAATGGATCCGCATGTCCGCGACGTTACCGACGAACTCGACGCCGTTGGCAACACGACCGCCGCGATCGGCAAGGGCTTTGCCATCGGTTCGGCGGCACTGACGTCGATCATCCTGTTCAGCGCGTTTGCCCAGTCGGCCGGAGGGTCGAACGTCCTGGTCTTCACCGTCACCGACCCGCGCGTGCTCGTCGGCCTGCTCCTGGGCGGCATGATTCCGTTCCTGTTCTCCGCTCTGGCCATGGACGCGATAGGCGTGTCGGCGTTTGCGATGATAGAGGAAGTGCGCAGGCAGTTCCATGAGCATCCCGGCATCCTCGATGAGACTGAAACGCCGGATTACCGGGCCTGCGTCGACATATCGACAAAGGCAGCGCTCCGAAAGATGGTTCTTCCGGGCCTGATAGCCGCAGCCGCCCCACCTATGGTAGGATTTTTGGGCGGGATCGAGATGCTCGGCGGCCTTCTGGCCGGAGTCACCGTGACCGGCGTCCTGATGGCCATATTCATGTCCAACGCAGGCGGCGCCTGGGACAATGCCAAGAAGCTGATAGAGGGCAAGGCGCATGGCAAGGGCTCCGAGGCGCACAGGGCCGCGGTCATAGGAGACACGGTGGGCGACCCCTTCAAGGATACCGCCGGCCCGGCTCTGAACATCTTGATCAAACTGATGGCGATCATATCGCTGGTGATCGCCCCGATGCTCAAGCTCTATTGGGGGAACTAGATGGCCGATTCCAGACACCTGTACCTGATCATGCATCCGAACCACGCACTGATAGCCAGCCAGCTCGATCCCGAGCGTTTTGCCAAGCACTACACCCAGGGTTCCACCCGCTATTTCGAGGGCCGGCTGATTTTCGTGGAGGTCGATCCTACGTTCAGGAATCCGTACTTCAAGATAGATGAGGCGTTTGCCGAGCTGAAACCGCATGAGGATGGCCGGCCCAAGGCAACCAAGTTCATATCGAGCTACCGGACCTTCGAATATATGGATTTTTCGGCCCTGGGCAAGCTGTACTACTGCAATTCGCTGGGCGACTTCGTCGAACTGTCCGCCGCCGACTACGATCCCAAGATCCGTGGTGACGAAATGCGCATCGTGCTCGAGATCAACCCGATCAAGATGATGGTGCTGACCAAGTACAATTTCATCGAGTACGCGAAGTACATTACCAACCCGGACGTGCCCAAAGGCGCGCCGGTGATGTTCTATGCCCAGCTCGACTTCAACGTCGATGATTTCCTGAAGGAATTCCAGGACAACCCGTTCATCCGCTGTTTCGTGCCCGGCATCCATCCGGCACGCCTGCGCGAGGCGATACTCGAGGTGCGGTCGAAGCCCGGGAAGAATACCAAGGGGCTGTCGCTCGATTGCCCGATAGACAGGATATCATACAAGTTCCTGCGCCACGGCTTCATGTTTGCCTCGACGACCCAGACGAAATTCTATCCGCTCGTTACCCTTGAAGATCTGGAAAAGGACTATTATAAGTTCTGGAAGAACATGTAATCCGGGAATTCGAGTGCCTGAGACAGTCGATTCACGCATCTATCGGCGCCATTGGCGATATGCACCTGTTTGATTCCGCAGTTCCGCAGAATCAAACAGGTGCTATACTGCATTCATGCACGGTGCCCTGCTTGACGCCTCCACGGCGGCCGCCTTTCTGGCCCGCCTTGGCGAACATATCGAATACAACATCAACATTATCGACCGCGAAGGTGTCATCATAGCGAGTCGCGATCCGTCGAGAGTCGGTGACTTTCATGACGCTGCGCGACAGCTGGTATCGAGCGGAGCCTCGATAGAGCGCGTCGAACCTGGATCCGGGCTGCCATCGGGCGTACGGCCCGGAGTCAATCTGCCAATCGTGTACAAGGCCGAGACCATAGGTGTTGTCGGCATTACCGGCGATCCAGATGCCGTGACAGCCTTGGCATATGCGGTGAAGACAAGCCTCGAATCGATGATAGAGCTCGAGACCTGGAAGGACAAGGCGCTCAGGCGGCAAGACAGGAAGAATCTGCTCGCGAACCTCATACTCTATGATGACGATGCGCCGCGTTCGACCGTGGAATCGCTGGCACGGAAACTTGGTTACGAACCGGGGCTCCCACGGGCTCCCATCATTCTGATACCCGCAGAAGGGGTGGAGCCTTCAGACGCACTCGTCAGCATCAAGCGAGATTCCTGTCACAGCCCGCAGGATATGTCGTTCATAACCTCGGAAGGTTCGATTCTGGTATTCAAGTCCTTGTCGTTCGGCTCGGACGGTTTGTTGGCGGGCTTCGAATCCCAGATTGCGTCGTATGTTGATGCTGTGCGTCATTCGATTTCAGCCAGGCGCGCCGTATCGGCGTATGTCGGTGCCGTGCAGACGGATCTTGGCCGGTATCGCGAGGCATACCGCCAGACGCTGTGGCTGGTTTCCCGCGTTCGGATGGCGAGCGACAAACCGGTGTTCCTGTTCGATCACATGTTCGAATATCTGACCAGCCGGATCAAGCGAAGCGAGCTGGTCGCCGCCCTCGATGCGACCCTGGCCCTGTTCCCGATCGATATCGTCTCCGACATGGGGCCGTCGATCAACGCTCTTGCAGACAGCGCGCTCAACAGCAAGGAAGCTGCGGCGCGCCTGGGTGTTCACCGCAATACACTGTCTGCACGAATGGACCGGATTACGGCAGCGCTCGGCCGCGATCCCCGCAGCGACCCTCGGATGCTCGACCTCTTGCGGCTCATCATCGGATATGCCCAGCTCAAGACGAGCTGAATGCGGCCATCCAGATGGAAATTGTGCATCGTGCACAGTATAGAACACGATGAGGTAGCGATAGGGACATGGGCCGCGCCGTGATGCGGGGGTACTCTGCTTGGTATCCACTGTATTGGAGGTGTCGTATGGTATCTGGTGGCATGGCGATCATCATGTTGCTGATCGCGGTCGTTCTCATCATCGTCCTCACGGGCAAATTGAAAGTGAACGCGTTTCTTGTACTGATAGGCGTCGCGTTCCTCTTTGGTCTGGCGATAGGGCAGCCCGCTCTGGAGGTGCTCAAGGGCATAAAGAATGGGTTCGGCGGAACCCTGACGAGCATCGGTATCGTGATCGTTGCAGGTACCATCATGGGCACCATTCTTGAAAAAACGGGTGCCGCGCTTGCGATGACGCAGGCAATTCTCAAGGTGGTGGGCAAGAAGCGGGCACCACTCGCAATGAACATCGCTGGGTATGTCGTCTCCATACCGGTCTTCTGCGATTCTGGCTATGTCATTCTTACTCCTCTGAACAAGGCGCTCGCCAAGGAATCAGGCACATCGATGGCGGTGATGGCAGTTGCCCTGGCAACCGGCCTGTATGCGACGCACACGATGGTTCCTCCGACTCCCGGCCCGATTGCCGCCGCCGCCGCCTTGAACGCCGACCTGGGAAGGGTGATCCTTCTGGGCCTCATAGCCGCCATCCCGGCATCACTGGCGGGCCTGCTCTGGGCTACAAAAGTGGCAAAGAAGTATCAGATCGAGTCGGATGTGCATGAATCATATTCAGAAATCGTCTCGAAATTCGGCAAGCTTCCCAATACCTTCCTCTCTTTCATGCCAATCCTGTTGCCGATCGTATTGATACTGCTCAAGTCTGTCGCGGAATTCCCGTCAAAGCCCTTTGGTGGCGGTGGTCTGCAGGTGTTCCTCTCATTCATAGGAGACCCCGTCAGCGCATTGCTTGTTGGCGTACTCGTCTCGCTCTTCCTGGTTCGAAAGGGTGACCTCGGCGAAGCTGTCTCGGGCTGGATGAGTCAAGGCATCAAGGATTCTGCCATCATCCTTGTCATCACCGCAGCGGGCGGATCATTTGGAATGATAATCAAAGGGAGCCCCATCGTAGACTTCATCAAGACGAACATGGCTGGCCTTCCGATCGGCATACTCTTGCCGTTCCTGATCTCCGCCGCCCTCAAGACGGCCCAGGGATCATCGACCGTCGCGATCGTAACCACTGCCAGCATACTGGCTCCGATGCTTGCGACGCTTGGTCTGGATCCTGCGCTCACCGTCATCGCGATTGGCGCCGGATCCATGGTCGTCTCCCATGCCAACGATTCCTATTTCTGGGTCGTATCACAATTCTCCAACATGCCCGTCAACACAGCCTACAAGGCATACAGTTCGGCGACGGCAGTGGAGGGTGTGGTGGCCTTTGCCGCCGTGTTCGTCATGTCTCTCTTCATTAGATGATATGCATGGCCGGAGTGGTCAGGCGCCAACCGCGCCGACGACTGCTCCGGCTATCCGCCTGATTTGACTCGAGGATTGCGATGTTCAAATTTGTCACATCGATATATGAGCGTCTTGGACTCAACGCCTACATACAGGGTGATCCCGAGAAGGCGCTTGCCTGGTTTCGCAGACTCGAGGCAGTAGAGCCTGATTCAATCCGCACACTGAGGAACCTGGGTGTCATATTGCTGGCCTCAGGCGATGCGGAAGGTGCGGAGTCGTACCTTCGTCGCGAAGAGCAGCGTTATGGCGAATCCTTCCACCGGCACTCGGCGCTGGCCGATATCGCATTTGCCCGGGGCCGCCGTGAAGAAGCCGCCAGGCGCTACGCATCTGCTCTCGCCGATCCTGAGGCCGCTCAGGGCGGCTCGAGCCGCGGATCGCGCGCCTTTCTCGAGAAACGGCTTGCATTGTGCCGGGATCCAGTCGCCTTCGAATCAGCCATGCACGGGGCTGACCGCTTTTCCAGGGCCGAGACTGCGCGGGATGCCGGAGAGCATGAACGGGCCATGGCGCTTTTCGACGAAGCGGCCAGCCTGGATCCAACCCATTGGCCTGCGCTCAACAACGCGGGCAGCCTGGCACTTGGCTCCCTGGGCAAACCGGAGCAGGCGCTTGCCTATTTCGAGCGTGCCTATGCCCTTGCAGAGACCGCCCAGATAGCGCGCAATGTCGAGCTGGCTCGAGAGTGGCTGGCCAAGGAGTCGATCGATAAACGGCGCACGGCACAGCGCGTTGAAAGGAAGGCGCGATGAACCGCAGACTCGATGCGCAGTCCATCTTCAAGGCGGCCGTCGCCCGCGTCGACCCCGGGCCGATGGTGGAACGTGCCGTGCGAATCGAAAAGAGCCGCGATGGTCTATCCGAAGAACTTGTCGTCGGATCAGGGAATGGATCCGACATTCGGTATGATCTTGGTCACTTTGACAGGATATGGGCGACGGGAATGGGCAAGGCATCTGCCCGCATGGCCATCGGCCTGGAGCGCGTGCTTGGTGATAGACTATCGGGCGGCATCATAGCGGTGAAGGCCGGACATACGGAGCCGCTCACGCGCATCCGACTGGTTGAGTCGGGGCATCCTGTACCGGACGAGCATTCTGTCATGGCAGCGGACATGATTCTGAATTTCGGCGAGTCGATGGGCACGAATCCTGGAAGCCGCGACCTGGTAATCGTCCTTGTTTCGGGCGGCGGGTCATCGCTCCTGTGCTCGCCGGCACCCGGGCTCGACCTTGCCGACAAGATAGCGACGACACGGCTGCTGCTGGCGTGCGGCGCAACCATAAACGAGATGAATTGCGTACGCAAGCATCTATCGGCCGTCAAGGGTGGACGTCTGGCTGCGGCTCTCGGACCGGCGCAGGTTCTGACGCTGGTGCTGTCCGACGTGATAGGCGATGATCTCGACGCCATAGCCTCCGGTCCGACCGTTCCTGATCCTACAACCTACGCCGATGCGCTTGGCATCGTCAGCCGGTACGGCCTTGTCGACAGGCTTTCCGCAGCGGTCGCATCGCATCTCCGTAGGGGAGCCGAGGGCAAACCCGGCGCGCCACCCGAGACGCCGAAGCCGGGTGATCCTGTATTCGAACGGACCAGGACCGTGCTTGTCGGCACGAACCGGATGGCGCTGTCCGCAGCCGAAGAGAAGGCGACGAGTCTTGGCTACCACACGCTGGTGCTGTCGTCCCGTCTGTCGGGCGAAGCCCGCGAACTGGCCCACGTATTTGTCGGCATTGGCAAGGATATCGCTGCCTCCGGATTCCCGCTGCAACGGCCCGCATGCATCATCGCGGGAGGTGAGTCCACCGTGACGCTGCGCGGCTCCGGCACGGGGGGGCGCAACCAGGAGATGGCACTGGCGTTCCTTCTGGCTCTCGGGCGGTCTCCCAAGGATGGCGGAGCGCTGACATTCCTGTCCGCCGGCACCGATGGCAATGACGGCCCAACCGACGCCGCCGGCGCTGTCGTCGATCTGGAATTGTTCGGAGCGGCGCATGATGCGGGGCTGGACCCAGGAGCGGCGCTGGCGGACAACGATTCGTACACATTCTTCTCTGCTGCCGGCGGTCACATCAAGACCGGGCCGACAAACACGAATGTATGCGATGTGCAGGTCCTCCTGGTAACCTGAGGCCGACAGAAACCGATTGGCCCCGGTCGATGTGAAGACGAAACTTGCCAGTCCGGCCAATCGGCCGTATGTTATATCCATCTTTGGCGCATCGAATGGAGGGTAGCGTAATGCTCGATAGCGATGTATTGGCCGCGATAAAGGCCGGGATGAAGGGTGAGCTTGATTCGGTTACCGTCTATGAGGATGGCGCGGCCCACGCGACAGGAAAGGTGAAGGAGTTCTTTCTGGAACGCGCCGCGGCAGAGAAGCTGCACTTCAACTACCTGCTCGAGTACTACAAGACGAAGACTATCAACCTGACGCCCGAGAGAAACGCGGCGGCCGAGCTGGGCGGAGCCTGGAAATCGGCCATCGTTACCGAGGCCTTCCTGAAACAGGTTGCCGGTTCAAAGCACCTGATGGCCGCGATAACGGCTGCCATCCATCTGGAGGCGGACGCGGTGCGCCTGTACCGCGACTGGCTGGCCCGTGCCGAGGCACCCGAGTTGCGGCGACTCCTGGGCATGCTGGTGGAGTGGGAGGAGCAACACTATGCTGACCTGCTCGTCATGCAGGAAGAGCTGGAACGCAGCTACTTCGACATCAACAGGTTCGAGCCGTTCTGAAATTCCCACTTGCACAAGGTTTCCTCCCGTAGCATAGTGGCTCCATGAATTTTCTTTATACACCAATCGCATCGATTCTTCACGACAGGATAGCCAGGCAGGCCATCCTGTCTTCGTACGCGGACGCCTTGGCCGGCATCGGCGGTAGCCTCCTGGAGCCGGAAGCCGTCGCCGGCGCGACCGGTCCGACGCCGCTGCTCTACTTCGTGCTGACCGGAGGGACCGAGCAGGACGCGCTCGCCGTACGCGCGGCCAGGGCTCGCCAGTACCCCGACGAACCGGTCTGGATCATAGCGCACCCATACCAGAACTCGCTGCCTGCCGCGCTGGAGATACTCGCGCGGGTCAAGCGGGATGGTGGATCAGGCCGCATCTTCTTCCTGAACGGCGCCACCGACGTCGCCGGACTGGATTCCCTGCGCCGCTCCATCAATGCGATGGCCGCGATGAAGAGCCTTTCAGGCGCACGGCTGGGCAGGATAGGCGACAGCTCCGACTGGCTTGTCGCGAGTTCGCACGACCCCCAGACCGTGCATGATGGCTGGGGCGTTACGGTCGTGCCTGTGCCGATCGATACGCTGCACGCCTACATGGCAGCCGAAGGCATTCCCCAAACAGGAGCCGAGTTCGCCTTCTTCAGCAAGGCCCAATCGATTCGTGAACCGGACCAGAACGATATCGGCAAGTCCGTTGGTGTCTATCGGGCGCTCCGCCGCATCGTCGACGAGCAGCATCTGGATGCGCTGACGCTGCGCTGCTTCGACCTGGTACTCGACGAGAAGACGACCGGCTGTTTCGGCCTTTCACGGCTCAACGACGAGGGTATCATCGCCGGTTGCGAGGGCGATATACCGGCGGCCCTGGCCCTGCTCTGGGTCAAACGCCTGACGGGCCTGACCGGCTGGATGTCCAATCCCGCCAGGATCGACGTGCCCGCAGGCCGCCTGCTGCTGGCTCACTGCACCGTCCCGTGCTCCATCGTTTCGCGCTACACCATACGCAGCCATTTCGAGTCATCGCTCGGCGTTGGCATATCCGGCGAATTCGAGCTGGGGCCGGTAACGCTGGTCCGCATCGGAGGTGCAGGTCTGGACAGGTTGTGGACGGCCGAAGGCCAGATCGTGGCCACGTCGAGTGCCGATGGCCTGTGCCGCACCCAGATCGAGTGCTCGTTGCCATCGGCGTCGCTTGAGGCCATCGTGCGTGACCCGCTGGGCAACCACATCGTCGTCGTCCAGGGACACTGCGAGCGCGAGCTCGTCGAGGCGTTCGAAATCAGGCAGCGCAGCTAGCGCCGACTACCACCAGTTCAGCACGTCTTCGGCGAAACCCGGGAAGCTCCTGATCTTCAGCCGCTTGCCGGTATCGAGCACCGCGGTGCCGGTGAATTCGCCGAAGACCTGGTGCTGAACCGACTTGATGGGCCCGATCGAGGTTGTCGAGTTTCTGTCAACGGTCGGCGCAAAGTCCATCTCGAACCGGCCATCCGAGCTCGAGAAGCGCCAGGGCTTCAGGTAATCGGTGGCATCGATATGAAAAATGACATCGTCAAGCTTGTGGACGGTACCCTTCCAGAAGAGTCCGTTCTCGCTTGCCGGCGTCCGGTCGGAGAACCCATACCCGACATTCCACCCGAACGGCACGCCATCGACATGGCCGGACGCCGAGCTCCAGTACCAGCGGTTCTTGTAGGTCCATCGTCCGCGGCCCCAGTCCAGCGCGCCAAAATCCTTGGTGGCATCGTAGCGGTAGTGCCGGTCGCCGATGCTGAATCCACCCGATGCCGGCATGCAGTTGATCTTGCGGTTGTAATAGAAGGCCCGGCGGTTCTGGGCCCACGATGTCGCAATGTTCATGCTTTCCAGCTCAGGTGCCTGTGTCAGTATGATGGCGCCTTCGAGCCCCCGCCGGCCTTCGGCGTCGACCAGGCCAGGTGCCTTGAACGACAGCGACCGCACGCCGCCCGCGCTTACGAACGCGAGCGACAGCTTCCGGTCGGCGTACGATACGGATCCTTCGTCGGAATCGGGCGAAAAACCGGTTCTTCCCAGCGGCAGCACGCTGAGCGTGTCAATCTGGCAGGTGTAGCGGTGCTCGAAGTCGAGGAAACAGAGAGCGAACATGCCCGCGTAGCCGAGATCGCTCATGGTCAGCGTCAGGCCGAATTTTCCATCGTGTGAAAGTATCGAGTAGTAATCCCACTCCTTGATCCGCACAGGCGATGCGTGGATCTGCCTTCTGTCATAACGCCACCAGGGACGGCGGGCCCAGCCTTCCGCATTGAGCATGCCGTCGGAGCGCAGAAGATCGAGCGGTGCGGTAATCTCGTTTTGCATGAATTTTCTCCGTACCGTATACTATAGTCGTGCATCGCCGGTTTTGCCACGGTGTACCTGGAAGGAGCGCGGGTTGTCAGATACCGAAACCGAAGATCCACTGCACGGGGTGACGCTGCAGATGATGCTGGAACGACTGGCCGAGCGCATTGGATGGGATGGCCTTGCAGAGAAGATACACATCAGGTGTTTTGACAGCGATCCCAGTGTCCAGTCAAGCCTCAAATTCCTGCGCCGCACGCCATGGGCCCGCGAGAAAGTGGAGCTTTTATACCTGTACACGTTTCATCCAAAACGGGCTGGCGAGCTTGCGCGGAGGCGGCGCGAGCGTGGTGGACCGGCGTGAATTGTGTTTACGCCTGTTCCAGCCCGTGCTATCATTTTGACAACCATAGGGCAACGCACTGACGCGTACATATCCCGGGACAGCTACGAAAGCGCTACAGGAGGCGACCATGAAGAGAACATTTGCGGTGATCCTTGCATTGTTGGCTTTGGCCGGTGCCGTTTACGGTGCCCCGAAATCCAAGGTAAAGATAGCTCTGATAATCGAATCGACGGTCGACGACAAAGGCTGGGGACAGGCCATGCACGACGCGATCATGTCTGTGCAGAAGAAGTATGGCGCCGCCCTCATAGAGTACAACTATAGCGAGAAGATGAAGCCGGTCGATGCCGGATCTGCCGCCAGACAATATGCATCGCGCGGGTTTGACATCATCGTCGCCCATGGCGCCCAATTCAAGAACCTGATACTCGAGCTTGCCGAGGAGTTCCCCAAGACGACCTTTGCGTTCGGCACCAATGCCGATGTCGGCCCCAAGAATGTGTTTACCTACATGCCGATGAGTGAAGAGACCGGCTACATCAACGGCGTCATCGCCGGCATGGTGACCAAGACCAACATCATCGGTATCGTCGGCCCGGTTGACGCCGGTGACTCTGCCCGCTACAACCGCGGCTTCTGGCTCGGTGTCAAGTCGGTCAACCCCAAGGCAGAGATCAAGATTGCGCACACGGGCTCATTCGCCGATTACGTCAAGGCAGGCGAGCTTGCCCAGACCCACATCAAGGCGGGCGCCGATGTACTGACTGGCGCTGCCCAGCAGGCGACCGGAGCCCTCCGTGCCGTGGCCGAGTACAAGGACAAGCAGATATGGTGGCTTGGTCAGGATACACTGCAGCTGGCGATGCCGGAAGGCTTCAAGGTCATAGCAGCCTCCAGCTACGACTATGCGCCGGTCATCGAGGCGATGATAGACAAGCGCCAGGCGGGCGTGCTCGGTGGCGAGAACATCCCGATGACATTCAACAACGGTGGCTTCGTGTTCAAGTACAATGACAAGGTGGGTACCGTCCTGACCTCCGCCATCCGCAAGGCGGCCGACCAGGCCCGCGCCGACATAACTGCCCAGAAACTCAAGCTCGACTGGCAGTCGATCAAATACTGAACGACTGACTCGCGATCATGCCACCCTGATGCCGAGGCGCGGATGTGTTCCGCGCTCCTGCATCATGGCGGCCCACATACCTGACACGGCACATCAAGGAGCTCGGGCATGGGCCACGAACCGATACGGAGCCTCGAGCTGCGGGGCATAACCAAACGCTTCCCGGGAATACTGGCCTGCGACCACATCGACCTGTCGGTGGGCGAACACTCGGTGCGCGCCCTGGTCGGCGAGAATGGTGCCGGCAAGACGACGCTGATGAACATCATCATGGGCCTTTATCAGCCGGATGAGGGGCACATATTCATCAACGGATCGGAAGTGAGGTTCCGCTCGCCAAATGACGCGTTCGATCATGGCATCGGCATGGTGCACCAGCACTTCATGCTCGTGCAGAACATGACCGTCGCCGAGAACGTGGCGCTTGGTCTCAAGTCGTCCCACAAACCATTCAGGCTCGATCTGGCTGCGGTCAGAAAGCGCATCATAGAGGTATCGGAGCGCCATGAGTTGCCGGTCAATCCCGACGCGTACATATGGCACCTGTCTGTCGGCGAGCAGCAGCGCGTCGAGCTGGTCAAGACGCTGTGCCTGGGTGCCCGCTTCCTTATCCTCGACGAACCGACATCGGCCCTGACTCCGCAGGAGACCGATGAGCTGATAATCAAGCTGCAGAAGATGTCACAGGAGCTGTCGATCATCTTCATCAGCCACAAGCTCAACGAGGTCAAGTCGCTGAGCGATACCGTATCGATACTGCGCCGCGGCCGTATCGTATTCGAGGGCAGGACGGCCGATCACTCGTCATCGTCGCTGGCAGCACTGATGACCGGCCACGAGGTCGAGTTGCCGCGCGTCGAGACAGCAATCGACTCCAGAGCAGAGGGGCCGGGCCTCCTCTCGATACAGTCGCTGTGCGTGCTTGGCGACAGGGGCAACCTCGCACTCGACCGCGTATCGCTCGACATAGCCCCTGGCGAGATTGTCGGTCTGGCGGGCGTCTCTGGCAACGGCCAGCGCGAACTGGCAGAGGCGCTCAACGGCCTGCGTGCCGTGGAATCCGGCTCGATTCACCTCGATGGTGTCGAGATTGCGGGGGCCTCCGCCGGCAGGATCATCGGCGAGGGCATGGGATACATTCCAGAAGACCGGGACACCGAAGGCATCGTGCCGTCGTTCTCCGTGCGCGAGAACCTGGTGCTCAAGGATATCGATGACCGTGACTGGAGCCGGGGCGGCTTCCTGCGTCTGGGCGCCATAGCCGCAAACGCCACCGCGTTGCGGGAGCGCTTTGACATACGGTGCCCCTCGACCGATACCGCTGCAGGATCGCTCTCGGGCGGCAATATCCAGAAGGTGATCCTGGCCCGGGAACTGGCCCGCGGCCCCAAGGTGCTGATAGCGGTGTATCCGACGCGCGGTCTGGACATGGGCGCCGAGGAGTTCATCCACAAACAGTTGCTGGCCAGAAGATCCGAAGGCGTCGCGATACTCCTCATATCAGAAGAGCTCGAGGAGATCATGAACCTGTCGGACCGCGTGGCCGTCATGTACAAGGGGCAGATCCTCAGGGTAATGCCGGGCAAGGACGCGACGAAACGGTCCCTGGGCCTGTTGATGGCTGGAGTCGCCGATGAATAAGAGAGGCAAGCTCGCATACAACGCGTTCATCGTCATCGTCGCCGCGCTGGCGGCCATGGCGATCGGCGCGATCATACTGGCCGCCGTCGGCGCCGACATATTCAAGGCCTATCTCGTCATCCTGACCGAGCCGCTCAAGGACATGATAGGCATCACCGAGATCGTCGTCCGTGCCATACCACTGTCCATCATCGCGCTCGGCATAGCGATTGCCTTCAGGAGCGGCATCCTGAACATCGGCGCCGAGGGGCAGATGATGATGGGCATACTCGCTTCGAGCGCCGTTGCGATAGCGCTGCCGGGACTGCCCACGTATGTGCTGATACCGCTCGCCGTACTGGCCGGCGCCGCTGGCGGAGCCATATGGGGCGGCATAGCCGGAGTGCTCAAGGCGCGTCTTGGCGTCAACGAGATTCTGTCGACGGTGATGCTCAACTACATAGCTGCACAATTCTACACCTTCCTGCTGCGCGGGCCGATGATGGATCCCGAGGAGCTGGTGACCGGCTCCGGCACCCCGCAGACCGTCCGCATTCCCAAAGCCGCCTGGCTTGACAGGCTGCTACCGGGTACACGCCTGCACTCAGGCGTGTTCATAGCACTTGGACTGGCCGTGCTGGTCTTCCTGCTGTTGTGGCGGACGTCGGCAGGATTCAAGATGCGCGCAGCCGGAGCGGAAGCCAAGGCGGCACGCTACGCCGGCGTCCGGGTCGAGAGTTACCTGATCATAGCGATGCTGCTGTCAGGTGCCTGTGCGGGCATCGCTGGCTCGGTCGAAATCCTGGGCGTGCACCGCAGGGCGATAGAAGGCGTCTCCGGCGGCTACGGCTTTACCGGCATCGTGGTCGCGCTGTTCGGTGGCCTGCACCCGGTCGGCATCATACCGGCATCGCTGTTCTTTGGCCTGCTGCTGATTGGTGCCGACATGACACAGCGTCTGGCCAGCGTGCCGGCCAACATGGTGCTGGTCCTGCAGGGCGCCATCATTCTGGCAATTGTCTCGGCACGGCAGTTCATGAACAATCCGTATGTCCAGGACAGAATCTCACGTTTTGTGGCCCGGGTAGCAGGCAAACCGCAGCCACCCGTGCATCCTGGCCCCGATGCTTCGTGTCCGGATCCTTCAGATTCAATAGACCCGTGCCTTGCCGATGAGGCTGACGAAGGCACCGAGGAGACAGCACGATGAACAGCGGATCGTTCCTGCTCAATATTCTGATACTGGGCGTACCCTTCTCGGTGGCACTCCTGTTGGCCGGACTCGGCGAGATGATCAACCAGCGGGCCGGCATATTCAACCTGGGATGCGAAGGCATCATGGCGATGGGCGCCTTTGTCGGCTTCCTGCCTCCATACTTCCTGGCCAAGACTGCCTTGGCCGGCAGTGCCAACCTGATTGGCATCATGCTGGCCATACTCGTCGGAGCGCTGCTCGGATTGCTGTTCGCTCTCGTCGTGGTCACGTTCAGGGCGCCGCAGGGCATCGCCGGCATAGGCCTGCAGATGCTCGGCTGGGGCACCGCCGGCACCCTGTTCAGGCACTACGTGGGCGGAGTTACCGGTGTGCCCGGCATCCAGCCCCTGCCCATACCCGGGCTGTCCAGGATCCCATTCCTTGGGCCGGTGCTGTTCAACCACACCATACTGGTATATGGTGCGTTCCTTCTGGTGCCGGTATTCTGGTATGTGCTCTTCAAGACGCCATGGGGACTGAAGGTGCGCGCCGTTGGCACCTATCCCCGGGCGGCCGATTCCATGGGCATACGTGTAGCGCGCGTACGCTATCAGGCGCTGGCCCTCGGCGGCGCCATGGCTGGTCTGGCCGGTGCCTACCTGAGTCTGGCCCAGGCCAGAATGTTCGCAGACGACCTGATAGCCGGCCGCGGCTTCATTGCCGTCGCGCTCGTGTACTTTGGGCGATGGCATCCGGTTGGAGTCATGGGTGGCGCGCTGCTGTTCAGCCTGGCGCAGACCCTGCAGTTGTCAATACAGGTCGCCGGCATCAAGTTTCCGTACGAATTTGCCGTGATGTTGCCGTATATTCTTGTCATCGTCGTGCTTGCGCTTGTCCGCAAGGCAAAAATGGTCGGACCGACCGAACTGGGCAAGCCGTTCGACAGGGAACAGCGGGTATAATTGGGGTTCTTCGGTGCAATTTCCAACAATCATTTCGTACATCTCGGTGGTTGCCGGCAGCATGATCATATCGCTCGGTATGGTGCTGCAGAAGAAGGGCGTACACTGGCTGTCGTTCCGGCGCGAAGGCAATCCTGATTTCAGAAAACTGAGGGCCACCTGGATAGCGGGCCTGGTCCTCAACAACATGCTCGCCTTCTTCTACTATTTTGGCTTGCGGGGCCTGCCGGCATCGATCGTCGGAGCGATGATGGGGCTCAACGTCGTCTTTACCGCCGTGTTCTCTGTCTTCCTGCTCAAGGAACACATCCCGCGCAGGGTCTCGTTCTGGTCGTCACTGATGGTGCTCGGCATTGTCGTCGCCAACCTGGCGGCACCGCGCCTGACCGAATCCAGGGCGCCGTCGAACGGATGGATCATCGTCTTCTTCGCGCTGCCGTACACGATGGTCGGGGCAGCCATGCTGGCGCATCGCTATCTGAAGCTGCCTGCCGGCCTCTTCGCCGCTGCGATCGCCTTTGCCGCAGGATCACTCGATGGCTTCATCATCGTACTGATCAAGGTGATGCAATCGGTAAAGGGGAACATCCTCGAGTACTTTCTGACGCCGTACGCCTACCTGTACCTTGTGGCGAGCGCATCGGTGATATCGCTGATGCAGATGGCATACAAGCGAGGCACCATGACCAGAGTGGCTCCGGCGCTCTATGGAGCGCAGATCATCTGGCCGGTCATCAGCTCGTTCCTGATATTCGCGATTCCGGTCGATGGCATGCAGACGGCCGCGTTCGCCTGCGTGGCACTGTCGGTCATCATGGTGCAGCGATAGATTCAGGAACGTCCGGCCAGTATCGCGGCATAGCGGTTGCGTACTTCTTCTACCACATGCTGCCAGCTACGGCACAGCGTCCTCTGTGCCTCGATTCCAGCGCGCTCCCGGTGATCGGTGTCGTGCAGTATCTGCACGACGCGGTTTGAGAACGCCGTTACATCGTTCTGTGACAGGAATCCGTTGCGATCGTCATCGATTACCTCGGCGGCATCGGAACCCGCTATCAGCAGCGACGGCGTCCTGAATGCCGCCGCCTCCCGCACGACCAGTCCCGACGTGTCGTAGAATGAAGGAAACAGGAAGAGGTCGGCGCGTGCATAGACCGTCTTGAGCATCTGCCGGTCACGTATCGCCTCGCGGAACGTGACGCGATCGGCTATGCCGAATTCGGAAACCATCTGCCTGAGGTGTTCCTTCGCATAGCCGACACCGACGAATATCATCCTGAACTCGGGCACGGCGTCGATCACCGCAGGCAGCGAGCGCACGAGGAACTCGAGATTCTTCTCCAGGGTATGCTGGCCGACGTACAGCCCCATCAGCGTGTCCGGTGGCAGGCCGAGTTCGATTTGTCCCTTGGCGCGGTATGGCTCAACATCGGCTGGAGGTTCCAGATCGATGCCGTTCTCGACCACTTCATATGACCCTGTGTATCCATACTCGCGCAGCGTTGTCGCGACCGATTTCTGCGGAACCCAGACCTGGTCGACAGCATTGAAGAAATCGACGATATGCCGTATCTCCCGGTCGATCAGAAAGCCGATGGGCAGCGATCGCTGCAGGTCATCGCGGTATTTCGAGTGCAACGTGGCGATGACGGGCACGCCTTTCTTGCGGGCTGTCTCAAGCGCGATGTGGCCGGCCCCAAAAGGCGAATGGGCGTGAATTATAGAAAAATCACTGGCCGCCAGCGTCCGGGCAAGCCGGATGTCCAGGTGGGGCAGGCCAATGCGGTATGGAGGGCGGACGATGGTTGGCATCGATAGATAGCGAACAACCGGAAACGATTCATCATCAACATGGCCAGGGGCCGATGGCGTCACAACGGTCGTGGTGCCCAGTGTCGTTCCCAGCCATTCGGCGTAGTTGCGCACAGCCGTCGTGACACCATCGACGACCGGAGCGAACGAATCGCAGAAAAGGCCGACCGAAACCGGTTTCATGCCCTGCCTTCGTGCATCAGGGGAACCAGCAATGAGCCAAGTCCGACGAGCACCGCAAACGCCAGCAGGCTCGTCGTGAACGATCCGGATGAGTCGCGGAGTACCTGCATCAGGTAGACGCAGACGACCGATGTCTGTCCGAACAGCTGTATCAGCCCGTTCGATGTTCCCTCCGGCGTCGGTCTTGTTATTTCAACGGAGAATTGCATCGCCAGCGGCATGACGCTGGTCAGGAAGAAACCCAGAAAGAAGGAACTGACCGCAAGGCTCATGAACACCCGGCCGAACGCCATGCCGACGATGCCCGGCACCGCGGCCAGCAACGCGCCGAACATCCAGGGTTTGCGCCGTCCCGTCCTGTCTGACAGCGCCGGTATGATCACCGCCCCGAATATGCCACCGACGAGCAGCAGCGCTCCGAAGGTGCCGGCGTCTGCAGGCCCGAAACCTCGGGTGCGCACGATCTGCTCTATCCACGTGGTGACGCCGTTGAACAGACCCATGCCGATGAACACGATGACCAGGACAAGCCTGAACGAAGGCACCGCCAGCGCGTGTTTGAGTCCATCGAGCATCAGCGCCTTCTCATCGCGATTCTCGGGGCCGGCAGGAGTCGGCGGGTATTCGCGGGCAAGTGCGATGAAGACCAGTGTCGATACGACGGCCGCGACGGCATAGACCATCTGTGCCTGGGCAATCGACATCCGCGCGGTGAGCAAAGGCGTCAAGACCATGCCGCCGGCGATGCCCAGCAGGTTTGACAGCGTAATGAGGCCGACCGCGGTGGCCCGCTCGCCGGCGGGATGCCAGTGCGCCGGCATCTTGGTCCAGGCATTGAGGAAGAATGGTTGCGCGACGGCGAGCCCGATTGTGCCTGCCAGCGCCATCACGTAACTGGAGCCGGCCAGCGCACGCATCCAGGCGAACACCGAGAAGAGCACGGCCCCGAATCCCACCGCCTTGTGAAAGCCCCAGCGGTCTATCAGCCAGGCGACAGGAATGGAAAGCGGGACATAGACGATCATGAAAACCATCGCGAGGAAACCGATGGCGAGCTCCGATACTCCATAGAATCGAGCCGCGTCGGCCGTTATCGGAGCGTACGATATCCAGAGCACCTGAATGACCAGGTTGACCAGCATGAAAGCCGCAAGCACGACCCATCGATACGGCGAAGCCCTGTATGACACATCCGGCATATGATTTGGCATCCTTATGTTTCTGTCTCCGTGATCAGACATCCTTATGGAGGGGACGGTTGCATCAGTATACCAGCTTGGCAGCGGAAAGGCAAAGCTTCGACCGCAACGGGCACCCCATGCATCTTCGCCGCAACGGCCGGGCCCGAGCCTTGGGTGGAGGTGAGCATGTTGGCCGAACCCGCGTGGTCGTACCCGTCCGGCCCGGTGTCGAACCAGACGCCTTCGTGCATGCAGACGACGCCGGCAGCAATGTCATCGGAGACGACAGCAGCCACGATGACGGCGCCCTGGCTATTTCTGACGCGCACCGCGCCACCATGTTGTACGCCGAGGCGCACCGCGTCGGCAGTGGCAATCGTCAGCGTGCCGGCATCCGGGCGCAAAGCCTGAGCCGATGCGTCAGGCGTCCAGCGCGCGCCTCCGCCATCCTGGGAATTGGTGCGGTGTATGGTTTTTGGCGTGATGAGCAGAAACGGCAACTCGGAGTCGCGCCGCGTGTCGGTCCAGACCGGTATGGCGAGCCGGCCCGTGTCGCGGGCCCATGACTGGCTGCTCAGTTCTATACGGCCCGATGGCGTTGGTAGTGGATGCGCCTGGGGATCGGCCGCGAAGTCGGCCAGCCCGACGCGCTCGCGATCCGCTCCAAAATAGACGCCCGTCCGCCTGAACGTCTCGGCGTCGGCTATTTCCGATTCGGACATGAAGTGATCGATCCACTGGCTCGCTGTCCTGCCTTCGGTAAAGGCCGAACCGAGCCCCATCCGCGCCTCCATATCGGCGAAGATGTCGTAGTCGCTGCGGGCCAGGCCGCGCGGAGCGACCACGGCCCGCTTGTACAGCAGGTAGTTGCCATGCCATGGCAGGCCGATGTCCTCCTTCTCGAGCGGCGATGCCACCGGCAGGATAACATCGCAAAAGCGCGCGGTCGGCGTCATGAACATTTCGGAGCAGACCGAGAAATCGAGAGCGAGCATCGCCTGCATTGACTTGTGTACATCACCGCCCTGGTTGACAGCATTGAAGCCAGCTACCCACGCGGCGTGTATGCCGGCAGGGAATCCGCCCGCCTTGCCATCCAGAATGGCATCGGGCCAGCGGAGTACCGGTATCGATGGCGACGTGCCGTGGTCGAGGTCGGGCAGCGAGCCGACGCGCGGTGGCGGCAACCGGTTGTTGATCGAGCCCGATGAGCCGCCCGGAATGCCGATATTGCCTGTGGCCACCTGCAGTGCCACCGAAAGCCGGAATGTCTCCTCGCCATCGCGCACGCGCTGTATTGAGTAGCCGGGCACGAGCATGGCCGGCGTACTGGCAGCGAATTCGCGGGCAAACGACTCGATCACCGGGGCCGGAACGCCGCACCGCGATTCAGCCCACGCAGGCGAGCGCACCGTGCCATCGCCGGCACCAGAGACATACTGCTCCAGTTCATCGAGCCCGACGGACAGCCGCGCGGCCCGCGCCCTGTCGACAAGCCCGTCCCTGAACAGCACATGGAGCACCGCCAGCATCATCGCGGCGTCGGTGCCTGGCAATATGGGAATCCAGCGGGCGCCCAGCGCGACAGCTGTCCTGGTCCTGCGGGGGTCGATGACGATGACCGGCACACCGGCCCTGGCGGCCGCCGCGATCGATGTGCCAAGCTCCGTACCGAGCCTGGCTTCCATGATATTGGCGCCCCACAGCACGACAAGGCGGCTGTGCCTGACCGTTGCGGCATCCCACCCTGACCGCCTGGCCGCAGTGCCGAACAGGTAGGGCAGGGCGAAGCCGGCGGCGCCGTTGGAATAACTGCCAGACATCGTCGTCGCGCCACCGGCCGCATTGAGGAAGCGCGTCAGGAGGCCTTCGCTCGAGTGCAGCGCGCCGGTCGACCCGGCACTGCCAAGCTCCATGATGCTTGCCGGGCCGTATTCCAGGCGAATGGCACCAAGTCTGGTGGCGACCCTATCGAGCGCCTCGTCCCAGCCAGCCTCGCGGAACCTGCCCGATCCGCGAGGCCCGTCCGAAATGAGCGGCGACAGGAGACGGTCGGGAGCATCATGGGCATGGTGCAGTGCATAGCCGCGCGGACATGGCTTCAGGTCCTTGCCCGCCGGATTGTGCAGCATCTGTGTGACCCGGCCGTCCTCGACCCTCGCGATGAGGGGACATGCTCCACCGCCACAGTCCTTGCCACAGAATGTCGGTACCAGCTCGATCATCGATCCTCCACGCGTCCGTGCGCCAAGCCACGGGCAAAGTAAACGATGGCGGCTCCGGCCTCGTCAAGATCATTCGGCCATCTTGCCGCGGGCCGGGCATCCGGTCGATACTCGAGCCATGATAGAGGATGCACGCCCGGCGTTTGGAACAGCATGCGTACTGGCCGGAGGACGCGGCAGGCGGATGGAAGGCCGCGACAAGCTGTACATCGAATTTGCAGGCCAGCGCCTGCTTGAGCGGATTGCCACAAGCCTGCAGACCCGTTTCAGCGATCTGGTCGCCATCAGTTCGCGTACCGACGCATTCGATGGCCTGGGCTACCGGGTCGCGCCGGACGAGCTGCCGGATGGCGGACCGCTCGTCGGCCTGCTGACCGCCCTCAAGGCATCGACCAGCGATTGGGTCTACCTGGTCGCCTGCGACATGCCGTTCTTCTCTGCCGCGTGGGTTGACCGATTGATGGCCGGCCTCGACCAGTCGGTCGCCGGAGGCTGGCATCCCGCGGCCGCGGCGGCACGATCGGGCCCGTTCTTCGAACCATTCCATGCCTTCTACCATGCGAGCCTGGCGCCGTACATCGAGGCAGCCATCGGCGCCAGTACGCGACCGCCTTCGATACAATCGGTAGTGCGGCCGCACGACATGGTGCTGATCGATGATGTGGAACGCTACGGCGACGGACAGCGCCTCTTCGTCAACCTGAATACACCTGGTGACATCACCGCGGCGGAACTGCTGCTCAAAGACAGGGACAGCCTCCGCGCCGGCATTTCTGGCATTTGACAGGATTCAAGCCCCGGGCCATACTGGCCTACCACCTGCTTTCAAGGAGAACAACAATGAGCAAGACTGTAATCGCAACCAAGGGCGCACCGGCCGCACTAGGCCCATATTCACAGGGAATCAAGAGCGGTTCGCTGCTCTTCTGCTCCGGCCAGCTTGGACTCGATCCTGCGACCGGCGAACTCGCCGATGGTGTGCGCTCCCAGGCCGAGCGCTCGATGCTCAACCTCAAGGCCGTAACCGAGGCTGCCGGCTCGTCGCTTGACGGCATCGTCAAGACAACCATATTCCTCAAGGACATGGCCGACTTTGCCGTCGTCAACGAGGTCTATGGATCGTTCTTCAAGGGTGACAAGCCCGCACGGTCAACCGTCGCGGTCGCCGCATTGCCCAAGGGTGGGCTCGTCGAAATCGAAGCCATCGTTTCCATCTGAGGCATGCCGATGTACGATTTTGATAGTCTCATAGACAGAACCGCCACCGAGGCGGTCAAGTGGCAGTGTCCGGATTCCTGTCGTTCGACAAAGTACCGCGACATCATACCGATGTGGATAGCCGATCTCGACATGGCTTCGCCGCCCGCCGTCGTGGAGGCCATCCGGCACCGCGCCGAACATCCCATATACGGCTACGCGTCAAAACCCGACGCGTTCTACAACGCCTACATCACCTGGATGCGCTCGCGCTACGGCATAACCGTTGACCGCAGCTGGCTGAGTTTCTCGCCAGGCATCGTGCCGGCCATAGCTACCGCGATCAGGGCATATACCGCGCCCGGTGACGGCATAGCCATACTGCCGCCGGTCTACCATCCGTTCAAGCACCTGATAGAAGACAACCGCCGCACGACGATAGAGGCCCCGCTCCAGGTCAGGAACGGACACTACGAACTGGACCTGGCTGCCCTCGACGCCGCATGCGCACGCTCGAAGCTGCTCGTGTTCTGCAGCCCCCACAACCCCATTGGCCGCGTATGGACGGCCGACGAGTTGCACGCCGTCGCCGAAATCGCCGAACGCCAGGATGTGGTCATCATATCCGATGAAATACATGCTGACCTGGTCTATGCTCCCAACAGGCTCGTGCCGATGCTGGGCCTGAGCGACACGCTGCAGCGCCGGCTCGTCTCATGCTGGGCACCGAGCAAGACATTCAACATCGCGGGCCTGCAGGCGTCGTTCATAGCGGTGCCCGACGCGTCGCTGCGCGCGGCTTTCGACCGCGAGTCGGCTGCCAGCGGCATCGGCACGCCCAACTGCCTGGCTACCGCCGCGGCCATAGCCGCCTACGAGCACGGGGCACCATGGCTGGACGAACTGCTGCCCTACCTGCGCGGCAACTACGACTACCTGGTGTCCAGACTGGCGGCTCATGCCCCGGCGCTCAAGGTGACACCCTGTGAGGGCACCTTCCTTGCATGGATAGACTTCAGGGGCGCGGGCCTGGCGGGCGATGTCGGACCGGAGGTGATGGAGCGGGCCGGATTGTGGCTCGACGCCGGCTCCAGGTTTGGCACGGGCGGCGATGGCTTTGCCAGATTCAATTTCGGTTGCCCGCGATCGATCATGGTCAAGGCGGCCGACCGCCTGATAGCGGCTTTCGGTCAGTAGACTGCGGGCGCCTCGAGCCTGATGCCACCATCGGATCCGAGGCGCCACGTTGCGGTTGCCAGCTCCAGCGGCTCGAACGGGCCTGCCGCGACTGCCATGACCGACAGGCCGATAGCGTTGGCCGCTCGCCCGAAGGCCTGTGGATCAGGGAGCATCCCTCCATCATCGCGCAGATCGAGCGCATTCCGGCCAGCATTGATCGATACGACCCTGAAGCGCCTGGTGCCAAGAACCAACGACAGCGGCCCGCGAATGTAGAGCGCCTCGACCACGACGGTTATCGGCCCCGGCTTCAGCTCGACATCGCGCTCCGTGGTGCGCCCGCGCGGCACTGCCACCGTCAGCACCCCCTTGGTAGCCGCATCGGTGGCCGTATACACAGACAGCCGCGCGGCCTCCATGCCGACGCTCCAGACGGCCCATGGGCCCAGCGAAGCGGTCGCCACACCGATGGCCAGGAGCGGCACGGTGACGATCGGTATGCCGGCCGCCCGCGGGAAGAGCCCGGCCAGCAACCCGGCGGCCAGGCCAATGGCGCCATACCACAGACTGCCGACAGGTGCCTGACCCAGATGTGCCGCCTGTATGAAGGCGGCCGCGCCGGTGGCCGTCGCCGCGCTCAGCATCACCATGATGGCAATGAAACGCCGCTCCTGGGCACCATCGCCACGTCGCATCCAGTACCTGATGGTCACGGCCGAGCCCAGCCCGATGCACAGCGCCGATGCAGCGATGAGCACGCGGACAGCCTCGGCACCGAGCGGATCAGAACCCATAGACCCCGGCGTATTTCTCGTTCAGGTAGCGGACGAAGTGGGATGGATCGAGTGGCGCTCCGGTAACCCGCTCGACCAGCTCGCCAGGCTTGTACATGGCGCCAGGCTTGTGGATGTTGCTCCTGAGCCATGTCAGGATCGATCCGAGATCGCCGCGTTCGACGGCAGCCTTGGGGTCCAGGCCCTGGGCCTTCATCGTGTCCCACCATTGCGCCGCGTACAGGTTGCCCAGCGCGTAGCTGGGGAAGTAACCAAACGATCCCATCGACCAGTGTATGTCCTGCAGGCAACCATGCGCATCGTCCGCCGGCTGCACACCCAACAAGCGCTGCATGCCCTCGTTCCATGCGGTGGGCAGATCGGATACGGGCAGGTCACCACTGATCATCCGGGCCTCCAGCTCGAACCGCAGTATCACGTGCAGGCCATAGGTTACCTCATCGGCTTCGGTCCGTATCAGCGACGGTTGCACCTTGTTGATGGCACGGTAGAAATCCTCGAGTCCGATGCCATTGAGTACCGGCGCCAGTATGTTCTTGAGGCTGGCCAGGTGCTGGATCCAGAAGCCCATCGAGCGGCCGACCATGTTCTCCCAGAGTCTTGACTGGGATTCATGGATGGCCATGCTGGAGGCCTCGGAGAGCGACGTCCTGCGGTATTCCGGCGATGGCTCGATGCCCAGCTCGTACAGCGCGTGGCCGGTCTCGTGCATGGTACTGAAGACGCTCGACGGGAAGTAGTTCTCCACGTAGCGCGTCGTGATCCGCACATCGGAAGAGCCAAGCGTCGTCGTGAACGGATGGGCCGTGACATCGAGCCTGCCACGTGACAGGTCATAGGACAGCACGTTCATGAAGTGGGCGCTGGCGGCCGCCTGTGCCGACGTCGGGCACTCGTGGTGCAGGAATGAATCGTCGATCTGGGGCCGGTTCCGTATCTTCTCGAGCAACCTGACCAGGTCGGTACGCAGCGCTCCGAATACCGACGTAATCTGGGCCTCGGTTGCGCCTTCTTCAAATTGGTCGAGCAGGACATCGTACGGCTTGCGCTCTGGGTCGAGGCAGGCCGCCATCTGCTTGTTGAAGTCGAGCATCTGCGACAGGTGCGGTGCGAATGACCTGAAGTCATCATTCTTGCGTGCCTCTATCCAGGCAGCCTGCGACAGGCTGGTAGCCTTGGCCATCTCGGAGACCAGTTCTGCTGGAATCTTGGTTGTCTGGTCGAATTGCCTGCGCATGACGCGAAGATAGGCGCGGTCGACGGTGGGCAGCGATTCGGGTCCGGATGGATTGGCCGATGTCGAGCCGAGTGTTTCCAGGATATCGCCGATCTCGGGACTGGTTTTCTTCTGGTGCGACAGGGTCTCCACGAAGGCCAGCTGGTCGGCGCGCTCGTCTATCGCACCCGACGGCATGTAGGTCTCCTGGTCCCATCCCAGCATCGCTCCGATGTGTTCGATCAGCTTGGCTTCGGCGTCGATGGCTCTCAGTCGCTCGAGTAGTTTCATGAAGGCTCCTTGTTGTGGTTGCGGGCGGTACTGTTGTCTGCCCATGCTACCATCCGTCGGGCGTTGACGCAAGAACGGTTTTCGGTCGACAATCGAGCCGATGACGGAGGGTGCGGTGTCCGATATCGAACAACCAGATGGAGACATGTCGAAGCGCAGGGGTTCCAGGCATATCGCTGTCTGGATCATTGGGGTGGTCGTAGGCCTGCCGGTGCTTTCGCTGGCCGTGCTGCTCGCGGTATCGGCGCTGTGGCAGAGCGACCCCGCCGCCCACGTACCCGTGGGCTTCCAGGCCTACATCAGCGTGCCATCGGCCGGTTCCTTCGTACGGGAGGTACTGGACCTGAAGGCGCTCGATGCAATGCTTGCCGGCCCGAAGTCCGGGGCAGCCCGCGGTCTGGTGCGGTCGCTCAGGTCGGCACCGATCATTCGCACCCCTGCCTTTGGCACGCTGGCCAACGTCAGGGTCGATGCGGCGCTGTACGACGGCGGCGGGTTCATCGCCGTTGCCAGGCTCGGCTACCGATCGGCGGCTCTCAGGCTGGCCCCACTGGCGCTCAGGCTCGCGCCACATCTGCTGGACAAGGCCAAGGGCCTGTCATACGAGCGCGATGCATTGCCACCGCGGTATGCATACCGTCCTGCCGATCCGGCCGATGGCTCCGGTACCGCGCTCTACGCGGTTCGGTACCGCGACCTGTTGATCATCGCATCATCGGAAACCCTGCTGGCACAGGCCATACATCCGGGCACCAGCGGCATCGATGCCACCCTGGCTGCGGCTCTGGGCAAGCCGGGAACCGGTTCCATACGGTTTCTGGCCAACCCGACCGCCATGACCCAGTCGGTCGCGGCGGGAGGCGGCGCACTGGGCACCATGCTCGCGAGCATGGACTTTCCATCACTGTCCGTAGTCGATCTGACTCTGAGCAATGATCGTGTCGCACTATCGGTCGATGTGCCGGCAACATCGCGTGACCAGCCGCTGAACGTCCTGCTGGGGCGCACGTCGCGGACCCCCGCAATTCTTTCAAGGTTGCCCGAATCGACCGTGTATTACAGCCTGATAAGCGCTGGCAAGCCCGGAGAGCTCTGGCAGGCTGTCGCTCCGGCGCTCGGGGCGGAAGCCGCCTCCACGTACGAATCGGCGGACAAGGCCGCGAGGCTTGCACTTGGCGCCGGCATCCAGACGCTGCTGTTCTCCTGGATGGGTGAAGAGATGGGCGTGCTCGGCAGCTCCCGGGGCCCCGATCCGGTGTTCTTTGTCTCGATAGCCGACGAACGGGCGCGCAAGGACGTATTCGACAAGGCATTCGGATCGATGGTCATCGATCGCGATGTGTCGGCCGTAGTCGGCGATACCCGTGTGCCGCGCATAGCCTTTCCTCCATTCATGCGCACCTTTCTGGGGGCTCTTGGCGTGCGGCTCGTGCAGCCATACTACCTGGTCGAGGACGGGTTCCTGTACGTCTGTACCAACGCGGAGACCCTCGTCGCCTGCGTCAAGGAGTCCATGGATGGCGCGGTGCTGGTCAAGACCGACGCCTGGAAGAACGGCGCCTTCGGCGTGTCACCGGAATCATCCGCATCCTTGTACTACTCGGTCGATAGAACCGTGCCGTTTTTCATGCGCGGCAATTCCGGGCTGGCCACGGCGCTCCGCCTCTACGGCAGGGGCGTGGCCGCGCTTGGCCTCCGCAAGGGGCACCTGCGGCTCGAACTGTCGGCCGTCGCCACCTCGACATCCGGTCTGGCATTGCTACCCGGCTATCCGGTCGCGGCAGGCGGCAGGATGCGCGGCGAACCGGTCGTCGGCAGGAGCAAGGCCGGCATCCCGATGGCCTTATGGACCAGCGGGCCGGATATCGTCGGCATCGATCTCGCGTCCGGTGCCAGAACAGAGGCCGCGATGGATGGCCCCGGCTGGATAGCGCTCGACAAGGCGGACGATACGATACGGGCCGTATGGGCG
>Ga0209467_1001073_pt1 | contig 26700 bp, 25 predicted proteins | sample Higcelwee11metaG_FD_187175 | JGI IMG/M metagenome (GOLD analysis project Ga0209467, IMG submission 187175) | Freshwater pond sediment microbial communities from the University of Edinburgh, under environmental carbon perturbations - High... | ecosystem: Environmental > Aquatic > Freshwater >... | reverse complement strand
TATCAACGATAATCTCAAGACGAATAAAGAATTGCACCAAATTATCGCTGTTATCGGAGCTTACACCAAAAAAGAACTAGGTTTTATGTGCGAAAGTTGAGATATTAACTTATTGAAGGGGGATAACTGTTAATAATAAATTAACAAATATTTACCCAACACCGACTACAATACCGAATATTTTACATATAGGTAGTCCATGAACAAAGTCCTCTCTATTTTAGGCTCCATGAAAACCATGGCAGCACTTATGCTCGTATTTGCCGTTACAATTGGCTATGCAACATTTATCGAAAACGATTACGGTTCAATGACCGCCAAAGCAGATATTTACAATGCCCGTTGGTTTGAAATTCTACTGGCGTTATTAGCGATCAATCTGATTCTTAATATTATCAATTTTAACATGGCACGCCGTGGTAAATGGCTGGTATTTATTTTTCACATTGCCTTTTTGATTATCCTCGTCGGTGCAGCAGTAACACGTTATATTGGATATGAGGGGATGATGCACATCCGTGAAGGGGAAAGCAGTGATGTAATAACCTCTTCTGAGCCTTATGTCTCGTTCAAAGTGACCAAAGGTGATAAAACGTATGACTTTAAAGAGACACTTTTTCTCTCTAAACGCTCTTCGAACAGTTTCGAGCGGACGTTAGAGATTGATGGTGAGCAGATTCATGTGAAACTTGATAGCTACATGGGGGATGCAACATATGAAGCGGTTGCCGATCCGAAAGGCTCTCCTCTTTTTAGTCTAATGGTTACTGGAGCGCAGGGAGCACAGCAGGTATCTCTAAAACAGGGTGAATTTGTCGAAGCCAATGACCTGGTAATCGATTTTGATTCGAATAAAACCTTTGATAAACCGATTATTGCTTTGAGCGTTGAGGGGGATAAACCCTATTTGAGCACCCCTGCAACGCTCGCAACGCTGAGTATGGATACTCAAAAAACGGCTACGATAGCCTCCGGGAAACATGAGATGACGAAGCGCACCCTGTTTCAAAGTACACAAAGTGGTTTTGTCCTCCGTGATTTTATCCCGAAAGCATCGATGAAATTGGTCTCTAACACGGTAAAAGGGAAAGCTCCTATGATGCAACAAGGCTCAAAAGATGCCCTAACCCTTAGTTTCGTCAGCGGTGATAAAAAATCAACAGAAGTGGTACTGGGCTCAGTAGGTGATGTCGGTGAAGCTAAAAAAATCGTATTGGGTGATATGAGTATTGAAGCATCATACGGTTCGATTGAACGCAAGATACCGTTTGCTATCGGCTTACGCGATTTTGAGCTAGAACGCTATCCAGGCTCAATGTCACCTGCATCGTATGCGAGTGAAGTGAGTGTTATCGATCCGACCAATCAGGAGAAATTCGATTTTCGTATCTATATGAACCATATCCTCGATTACCAAGGATACCGTTTTTTCCAATCCTCATTCGATCAGGATGAAATGGGCACTGTCCTTTCGGTCAATCGTGATCCAGGGACATTAATCACCTATATCGGGTATCTATTACTTGCCATCGGGATGTTTGGAGTGCTTATCGTGAAAAATGGTCGTTTTTCCGCTTTGGGTGAGAAACTCAAATCAGTTAAAGCAAAAAGTAGTGTTGCCGCGTTAGCGGCAGTTGTATTGTTGATGTTCAGTTCGACAAACGCCATTGCTGCAGTAGAAGAAAACCCTGTTATCAAGATTGCTAAAGGGTTTAATAAAGCTCACGCCGAAAAATTTGCTCATTTGATCGTTCAAGATTCCAGTGGACGAATGAAGCCGATGGATACGCTAAGTCATGAAATTTTGGCGAAACTGAACCGTAATGATACGTTTTTGGGATTGAGCTCAAATCAAGTCGTGTTGGGGATGATGCTTCGCCCAGATGCATGGCGTGAGATTGCGATTATCCGGACGGGTGACAAAGAGGTTAACAAACTGATCGGTCTCCCAGAAAGTGCTAAAACAGCGGCATTTTCACAGTTTTTTGAAGCACCGGATGAAATTGCAGGATACAAACTGGCTCAGCTCGTCGATGAAGCGAATCGTAAAGCACCAGGGAAACGGGATAAATTTGACAAAGCTTTACTCCAAGTAGATGAGCGTGTAAATGTCGCATATATGGTTTATACGGGTTCATTAGTACGCATGTGGCCAAAACCAAGCGATAAAAATCACAAATGGGATGCAACCATCGAAGCACTGCAATCACTGAGCCCGAAAGAGTCTGAAATTGTCCGGCTTCTAGCTATCGGTTATTTCGGTTCTATCGATGAAGCGATGAAAAGCGGAGATTGGACAAAAGCCGATGAAGCATTAGCACGTATCGACAAATACCAACGTTTCGTGGGGGCAAGTGTTTACCCAAGTGATACGAAATCTAGAGTAGAGATTCTTTACAACAAAGTGAATATTTTCGAGCAGTTGTGGCCTTTATATTTTGTAGTTGGGTTTACATTATTGATCTTGTCGTTTATAAAAATCATTAAACCTGCTATTCGTGCGGAGTGGTTGAACAAAGTATCCTTTGCCCTTTTAGTTCTTTTCTTTGTCGCACATACTGCAGGGCTTGCGATGCGCTGGTATATCTCAGGACACGCGCCGTGGTCGAACGGATATGAGTCGATGATCTATATCGGATGGGCGAGCGTATTGGCAGGATTTATCTTCTCACGTCGCTCAGAGATGACGATGGCGGCTACGGCGATTATGACGGGGTTGATTCTCTTTGTCGCTCATCTAAACTGGATGGATCCACAGGTAACGAACCTCGTCCCGGTACTTCAATCGTATTGGCTTACTATCCACGTGGCGATGATTACGGCGAGTTATGGTTTCCTCGGACTTGGAGCGTTGCTTGGGATGATTACTCTAATTCTATTTATCCTTAAAAAACCAGAAAATTCTGTACGGTTGAATTTCGCGATTAAAGAACTTAATGCTATCAACGAAATGAGTCTTTTGATCGGTTTAGTGCTTCTCACTGTCGGAAATTTCCTCGGTGGGATTTGGGCAAATGAGAGTTGGGGACGCTATTGGGGATGGGACCCGAAAGAGACATGGGCATTGGTAACTATTTTGGTCTATGCAGTGGTTATTCACTTGCGTATGATTAAGGGAGCATACAGCGATTACATCTTCAGTGTCGTGTCTCTTTTGGCATTCACGTCAGTACTTATGACCTATTTTGGGGTAAACTACTACCTTGCGGGTCTTCATTCGTACGCAAAAGGAGATCCTGTTCCAGTGCCTGATTTTGTACCGTGGACGTATGCGGTGATAGCACTCATCATTGCGATGGCATATCCGAAAAGAAGCACGAAGTAGAACTCTCCTCTACCGTTCGTGGTGAGCTTGTCGAACCATGAATGCCCTTCGACTTAGCTCAGGGCGAACGGTTATTTTTATTTAAACCATCCCTTTACTTTTTCAAATGTCGATTCAAACATCGATTCATGCGGTTTTGATTCGATACCGAAACTCTCTTGGAGCTTTTGGAGTAATGTCTCTTGCTCTGAATTAAGGTGAGTAGGGTAGGTAAGGTGGATCTGAGCGATTAAATCCCCTTTTCCCCTACCATGAACATCGGCTACACCCTCGCCGCGAAAACGGTATTGCTGGGCATCTTTGGTTCCTGTATCGAGTTCCAGTGTTAATTCTCCGTTCAGAGATGGGATACTAATATCTTCGCCCAAAACGGCTTGGGTGAAAAATACGGGAACTTCGAGATAGATGTCGTTACCGTTACGGATAAAGTGGTTGTCTTCTTCCACTTCAAACGTCACATACATGTCGCCTCTGACACCGCTTTTACCCGTGTTACCTCGACCTGAAACACGCAATCGATTTCCCGTATCGATTCCGGCAGGTATTTTGATCGTGACGCTCTCTTTGGTTTCTGTAAAACTTTTTCCTTTACAATCAGGACATTTCTCGCTAGCCATCGTCCCCTCACCGTGACACGCAGGGCAGGTTTGAGAGAAGGTCATAAAACCTTGGCGAACATACACTTGCCCTTTGCCGCCGCATTGGCTACAATTGGTCACTTTGCCCTCTTTAGCTCCCGTTCCTTTACATGTTTTACACGAATTTTTAGTGGTGAACGTCACCTCTTTTTCGCATCCGAAAACTGCTTCTTTGAAGCTCACACGCATCTCCACACCCATATCGAGCGGGAATTTATCCGTTGCTGCGCGTGATTGCTTGCGTCCGCCTCCGCCGAAGCCGTTGAACATCTCTTCGAAGATAGAGCCTAAATCATCAAAACCACCGCTTTGACGTCGTCCACCGCCCCCTTGAAGACCCTCTTTTCCGTAACGGTCATAGCGTGCACGTTGTTGATCATCGCTCAAAACTTGGTATGCTTCATTGCAAAGTTTGAACTTATGTTCGGCACTCTCATCGTTTGGATTACGGTCGGGATGGTAGAGTTTCGCCATTTTACGGTACGCTTTTTTGATCTCGTCCCCATTGGCATTTTTAGTGACCTCTAAAATCTCATAATAACTCAAATTTTCCACGTAATAACTCCAAAAACATATTTTTTTGCAATTATACCATGTCAAAAAGAGTGTTAGCTTAATTGAGTCGTATAGACTAAAGATGAATCTATATTTCCAATAAGTGGGTATCATAGACCTTATCGACAACTTTATTTGAATCCGATATAATCTCTGTTATAAAAAATCCCTAGTGGTAGCGAGTTGGGTCCAGTCTTAGTCCGATAGATATGCAAAAATTCGGTTAAATCAGACTAGATATCAAGTTTTGTAAAAAAGACCACAAATAAGCGATTTTATTGGATTTTAACAAATTTAAGGAGTAATTAAAATGGAATGCGAGTTTCCTATAGTTAATGCAACCAATACAGAAATTAAAATGATTTTAGAAGAGGTCAAAACAATCGCCGTCTTAGGACTTTCTCCCGATTCGAGCAAGGACAGCTACCGTGTCGCAGAATACTTAAAAAAGGTAGGATACACGATTATTCCGGTTTATCCTAAAGAAGAGACTATTTTAGGGGAAAAAGTGTACCGATCTCTCGCAGAAATCCCTTTTGCGGTCGATATGGTTAACATCTTTCGTAAACCTGATGCACTGGGAATGATCGCCGATGAGTGTATCAAACGAGGCGATGTCAAAGTTTTTTGGGCGCAAAAAGGGATAGTTAATAACGAAGCCGCTGAACGTGCCGCCAGTGCGGGGATGAAAGTAGTCCAAAATCATTGCAGTATGGTTGAGCATCGTCTCATCCATGGTTAAAGGAAAAGTTTGATCGATTTAAATACGATACACGAGGCACATGAGCGAATTAAAGATGTGATCGTAAAAACACCATTTTCTCATGCACCACGCCTCAGCCAAGAGTCAGGATGTAGTGTCTATCTCAAAAAAGAGAATCTCCAAGTTACGGGTGCTTTTAAGATACGGGGTGCGTATAACAAAATCGCTTCACTCACCGATGAAGAACGCTCACGCGGTGTGATTGCCGCCAGTGCGGGAAACCATGCTCAAGGGGTGGCGATGGCAGCCCAAATGTTCGGTACACGGGCGCTCATCGTCATGCCTGAATCCACTCCGCTGACTAAGATTAACGGGGTGAGTTATTACGGTGCCGAAGTTATTTTGGCGGGTTCTAACTATGATGAAGCGTATGCGTATGCCGCTCGCTATGGTGACGAACACGCAATGGTATTTGTCCACCCCTTTGCCGATGAAGCGGTAATGGCGGGGCAGGGGACGATTGCCATCGAAATGCTCGAATGTATGGATGATTTAGACGCGATAATTATCCCTGTTGGTGGCGGCGGACTCATTTCAGGAATGGCCTCCGCCATCAAATCTCTCGCTCCTCATATTCGTGTGATCGGTGTCGGTGCGGCAGGTGCACCTGCGATGCGTGAATCTTATGATGCCAAGAGGGTGATTGACAGCAGCGGTGTTCGAACCATTGCCGATGGAATTGCTGTGCGTGATACGTCACCCATTACCCTCGCACATATTCTCGAATCGGTCGACGAATTTATCAGTGTCGATGACGAAGAGATTGCGAATGCCATTTTATTTTTGCTAGAGCGTCAAAAATTGGTGGTTGAGGGGGCAGGAGCAGCCGGTGTTGCAGCACTTCTTCATCATAAATTGGAACATTTGAGGGATAAAAAAGTGGGAGTTGTCCTCAGCGGCGGCAATATGGACGTAACCCTTCTCTCCATCATTATCGAAAAAGGTTTGATCAAATCAGGGCGTAAAATGAAACTCACCGTTACTCTGATCGATAAGCCGGGTACGTTGATGCAGTTGACCCGAATGCTGCAAGACCTGAATGCCAATATCGTCCATATCGAGTATGATCGTACCTCCACCTCTTTGGCATATGGGGATGCAAATGTAACGATTCATCTTGAAACCAAAGGTAAAGCGCATCAAGATCAAATTCGTACTGCATTACACGAAAATTGCTATCTCAGCAGTGAAGAGCATTGAGGTAGTTGAAGATAAATATCTTAACTCGTATCTATTGTTGTACGAAATCGCAAGGGTGTAGATGATTGCTATCGATTTAGGTTCTAATACGATCCGTTTTGTCGAATTTGATGGGAAAAAATGGGGAAAAAGTTTTGAAAAAATCGTTCGAACGGCTGAGGGGATTCATCAAACACAGCTCATTGGTGGCAAAGCGATTGAACGCATTATCGAAGCAATAGAAGAAGCCAAAGCAAAACTTAATTTTCTCACGCAGCCGAGTGTAGGATACACCACTGCAGCAATGAGAATGGCTTCTAACGTAGCTGATGTTCTTGAGCGTATCTACCAAAAAACCGGAGTTAGGTTTGTCGTTATTGATGCTAAAAAAGAGGCAGATTTGACATTACGTGCGGTTCGTTACCGTCTCTCTCAGCTTTCGATCGACCCCTTGTCTTTTATCCTTGCCGATATCGGGGGCGGTTCTACAGAATTGATACACTTTTCAGAGAATAAAATATCTTCGGTCAGTTTAAATATCGGAATAGTGACTCTCAGTGAAAGTGCTCTCTTTGAAAGAGAGTTAGATGAGAAGATAAACCTATTTAAAACGTCGGTAAGAGAAACACTGCAGGAGGCTAAAGCTCAATTCTTTATCCTGACGGCGGGAACACCGACAACGATAGCCGCTTATCTAAACGGCATGGATTATGAGACGTATGATCCTACTAAAATCAACGGATACCGATTACGCTTAGAAGATTGTTATCGTGCTTATGATGAGCTCTTATCGATGAATGAGACAGATCGGACACGTTATGTAGGAGCAGGGAGAGAAAACCTTATTATTGCCGGAATTTTGATGGTGACTTCGATGTATGAAGCTCTAGGATATTCAGAAGCGATCATTATCGATGATGGACTACGAGAGGGGATTGCACTCGAATATTGCAATCAGCCTTAAAATTTTGCACTCAACGTGAAGTTAGGTATAATAAAAACGAAAAAAAAAGGGGCGAAAAATGACATTAACAAATATTAAACGCGTCGGAATTGTTTTACGCCCCTCAACTCCCGAACTTAAAGAGATGTTTTTCGAAGCGAAGCGAATTTTTGAATCACGCGATATAGAGGTGATTATCGACAATATTAGCGGCGGGATGATTGGGTCAATGGGTCAACCTTTTGAAATGATGTGTAAAAACTCTGATTTTCTGGTTACCATCGGAGGTGATGGTACACTGATCTCTGCTGTACGTCGATCGCATCGCTATCAACTGCCTGTTTTGGGTATCCATGCTGGAAAACTCGGTTTTTTGGCTGACCTGGATTTTAGTGAATTGGAATCGTTTGTGGACAAAATGTTAGCAGGTGAGTACCGTATCGATGAACGAGCGGTATTGCATGCAACGATAGTTACTCCCCATGGAGAGAGTGAGATATTTGCCTTTAACGATATCGTTTTAACAAGACCCTCTATTTCCAAAATGATCCATTTGGAAACCTTTGTGGACGGGCGGAGTTTTAACACCTATTATGGCGACGGTGTCGTTATCTCTACACCAACGGGGTCAACGGCGTATAACCTCTCCGCAGGAGGGCCTGTTCTTTTCCCACTTACACAGGTTTTTGCCTTAACCCCTATCTGTCCACATTCGCTAACCCAGCGTCCTGTAGTGCTACCTGGACATTTTGAAATTGAGATGAAAACACCTGACCCATCAGCATTGGTGATCGTTGATGGTCAAGACTTAGTCGAAATCAGCGACAGTGATACGGTACATATTAAACTCGCCAGCGGCGCGGCGCATCTGATCCACCGCAAAGAGTTTAACTATTTTGAAGTTCTCAAAGAGAAATTAGGGTGGGGGAATTAATGAGAAAATTATGCAAGCATAATTGGGCACTCTGCCGAAGAGAACTCAGCGTTAGCGTAGTCAAAAGGGGCTTTGCTCCTTTTGCGTATAGGATAGTATTATGATCGAACGCTTTTATCTCAAAGAGTTTTTAACCTTTAAAGAAGCAGAATTGGAGTTTCATCCGGGACTGGTTGTTTTTACAGGACCCAGCGGAAGCGGAAAATCGATTTTAATGCGTTCTATATTAGCCTCTATAGGGTTAGATAATGTCGAAGCACATATTTGTGAATCAAGTGTTTCATGGGTGATCGATGAGGAGCGTTATGGGCTTCATAATGAGTCGTTAAATATTTTTAGACAGGTTAAAAAAGAGAAAAGCCGCTATTTCATTAACAATCAAAGCACCTCAAAATCTTCTATGGAATTGATCAGTTCGTGCTATCTTCGACATTTAAGTCACAAAGATTACAGCGATTTTGAACCCTCAGCCCTTTTAAATCTGATTGATGAACGTATAGGAATTCGCAATCCTAGCCATCTCTCACTCCTTGAAGAGCATCGAAAAAAATACAGTGACTATAAAATACTTTCCGATCAGTTAAAAGAGATCGAGGCAAAAGAGAAAAATCTATCAGAGCTCAAAGAGTTCGCCCAATATGAAATTTCTAAAATCGATGCGATTAAACCCAAAATTGGTGAAGATGAAGAGCTGAACCTTATCAAAAAACAGCTCTCTAAAAAAGAGAAAATTGAAAGTGCCATAGCTCAAGCCAATGCTATCTTTTCCAATGAATCTTCTGTCAGTTCGGCATTAGGACTATTGGAAACCGATAGTGCCTTTTTTGATGATGCGATGAATGAGTTGCGTAGTATCTTCGAGAGTGCATCGGAGCGTCTTGAGGAGCTTGAGGAGGTCTCAATCGAATCGGTATTGGATCGAATCGAGCAAATTTCTGAGCTGAAACATCGTTACGGCGGTGTTGAAGAGGCATTAGCTTATCGAGATCAAAAAGCTCTTGAACTCGAGTCGTATCATAATATTGAACACTCCAAAGAGGATCTGATCAAACAGATAGCCTCTTTAAAATCCACTTTAGAAAAATCCTCACAAACGATTTCACAAATGCGTCACTCGATACTCGAGGAGACACGTACAACGTTGAACAGCTATTTGCGGATGCTTTATTTGCGCGAAGCAACTTTGGAACTGGTAGAGGGGACATTGAATGCGACAGGGGTGGATAAAGCACTCTTAGGATTATCAGGGACCAAGCTCGATAAACTCAGTTCCGGAGAGTTTAATCGTCTCCGTTTGGCCTTATTAGCGTTGGGTGTGGAGAGTATGCAAGAGAGCGGTGGCGTGTTGATGCTCGATGAGATAGATGCGAATTTGAGCGGTGAAGAGTCGATGAGCGTTGCGAAAGTATTGCGCCATCTCTCCACCCACTATCAAATTTTTGTCATTTCTCATCAGCCGCAACTCACCTCCATGGGGCAACAACACTTTTTAATCTACAAAGATGATGAAAGCCGTGTCCGTGAGCTTAATGATTCAGAGCGGATTGAAGAGATTGCCCGTATTATCAGCGGGGATGCTATTAGTGATGAAGCACGCGGTTTTGCACGCGATTTATTTGAACGATCACGAGGTTAGGGGATGATTATCGACACCCATGTCCATTTGGATGATGAACGTTATCGAGAGGATTTTCAGGAGATGATAATGCGTGCTCGTACTGCAGGAGTGGAAGCTTTTATCATCCCGGGTGCACACCCATCAACATTGGATCGTGCCGTAGAAATTTGCGAAGAATATGAAAATGTCTATTTTGCCGTCGGTGTTCACCCCTATGACATGGAGCACATCGAAACCGTTGACTTTGAACGTTATGCTGCTCATCCCAAATGTGTTGCCATCGGAGAGTGCGGATTGGATTATTTCAGACTTGAGGGGAGTGATGAAGATAAACAATCTGAAAAAACGCGTCAAGATGAAGTGTTTCGTCACCAGATTCGATTGGCAAAGCAATACAAAAAACCGTTAATTGTTCATATACGCGATGCCAGTCATGACGCTAAGATTATATTACTCGAAGAGGGTGCGAAAGAAGTGGGGGGTGTATTGCATTGCTACAATGCGGATGATGAACTCCTCTCTCTTGCCAAAGAGAATTTTTATTTCGGTATTGGTGGAGTTTTGACATTTCAAAATGCAAAAAAATTGGTCAATATTTTGCCGAAAATCCCACACGATAAACTTCTCCTTGAAACAGATGGTCCCTACCTAACGCCGCATCCTCATCGCGGGAGTCGAAATGAACCAGCATATACCCGTCTTGTTGCGGATAAAATGGGGGAATTATTAGAGATGAACAACGAGAAGATTTGTTCTTTAACAACGCAAAACGCAAAAACTCTCTTTGGAATAGGATAGTGTTATGGTGAGGATATGAAGCATTTGACCGCATTGATCTTTAGTATACCCTTATGGCTTATGGCGAGCGGATTTGATCCCAATGACCAACAAAAGATTGAGGTTCTTCGTCATTTTGATATTCCTGCTTCGTATTTAAAAGATCCCTACCTACACGATGTATATGCTCAAAAAAAACGTGAATGTACCCTCCAAGGATTCGCCGATACCTCTGAAAATGCCGATGTATTTATCCCGATGCTGAGCTCTTTGATCGCCCAATCGGATTTACCAAGTGAATTTTTATTTGTGGTGTTGGTTGAATCACAGCTAAAAGGGAATACAACCTCTTCGCGTGGTGCGGCAGGATTATGGCAATTTATGGAGAGCACGGGAAAATTGCATGGCTTAGAGATCAATCAGTTTGTTGATGAACGTCGTGACCACGTCAAATCTACCCGTGCAGCTATCGCTTATTTGAGCAGTTTAAAAAAACAGTTTGGAAAATGGTATTTGGCTCTTATCGCTTACAACTGTGGAGATGGAAGGCTAAGCCGTGCGATTTCAAAAGCAGGGACAAATGATATCCGTGTTTTAACTGATCCTAAACGTTCTTTTCTCCCTCCTGAGAGTCGAAAATATATTCGTAAAGTAGTCGCTTTGTCTTTATTGGCAACGGATGAAGTATTTATAACAAAAATGCAATATGATACCTTTTTGACAGCATCGACTGACAACCCCATCGCCACAGTTTATCTCCCTGAAGGTGAAAATATCGATCGAATTGCAGCCGTGTTAGAGATGCCTAAAAATAAATTGCTTACACTCAATACCCATCTTAAAAAAGGGGTTACTCCCCCAAATGAACAATCCTATCCCGTTTATATCCCTAAAGCAAAAATGGATGATTTTCGGGAAAAATTCCGAACCAAAGAGTTGAAAGGGTATTTTCTCATGCACCGACTAAAATCGGGAGAAACGATAGAACAACTTTCCAAACGCTATAATGTTCCGAAAACGTCGATTATGCTAGAAAATATGATTGGAGACGAGAAGGATAAAACACTAAACCGTCAGGTGAAAATTCCCATCACGAAACCTTTTCTCAAAAATGCTCGCATCCAAAGTGCTGAATCAGCTGAAAAGCTCCCTTCAGTCGCAACATTGTATAATCTCAGACTAGAACAAATTAAATTAAAAAATCCATCCGATGAGTTGAGTGAAGGTAAGGAAGTAAAAGTTGGTAATTAAAACGCTTCTGCTCTTTTTAATGCTTCTATTTGCTGGGTGCACAACGAAAAGTGGTTCTTACTCCTATCAGCCCAAACTTTCTCAGAAATATCCCTCTGAGCAACTCTCTCTGGCACCATCAAATGTTTATAAAAAAAATGGTGAGCTCCATGCGACAATGCGTCCTTATACCGTTTTTGGTAAAGAGTATTACCCTACCGTGGTACGGGTAGGAGATACATTTAGCGGTCGTGCAAGCTGGTATGGTCCTGATTTTCACGGTAAATCGACCTCAAACGGCGAAGCGTATGATATGTACGCTATGACGGCAGCTCACAAAACATTACCGATGAATACCGTTGTACGAGTGACTAACACTGAAAATAATGCCCAAACTGTAGTTCGTATTAATGATCGAGGACCCTTTGTGGAGACCAGAATCATCGATCTCTCGTATGCAGCCGCAGAAAAAATTGGGGTCAGTAAAAAAGGGACAGCTCCCGTCACATTAGAAGTTTTAGGGTTTGAACCGGCTAATGTCCGGACAATCGATATAAGTCGGCTGTCAAAAGGACCAAAAGAATCGGTATTGACCTCATTTTTTGTCCAAATTGGTTCATTTGAGCGGTTTGGCGGGGCTAAAATTACGAAAGAAAAGTACTCTTATTTCAAGGGCTACCCTGCAATAATTAAAGATACAGAGTATAATAACAAACGTCTATTTCGCGTATGGCTCGGCGGCTTTAAAAGTGAAGACGAAGCGCGCGATTTCATTTCACGGGGCTATTTTCCAGGCTCCTTTATCATAAGGGAATAACATGATCCAAAAAAAACGTACAACCAAAGAGACCGATATTGATTTGTCGCTTCGCATTATTGGAGAGGGGAAAAGTACGATATCAACCGGTGTAGGCTTTTTGGATCACATGTTGGAGAGTTTTGCCAAACACGCACAAATTGATTTAACGGTAGCGTGTAAAGGGGACATTCACATTGACGATCACCACAGTGTTGAAGATATCGGGATCGTTTTAGGTCAAGCTTTGCGTGATGCCATTTATCCGATTGAAAAAGTTGAGCGATTCGGAAGTGCGGTGATTGTTATGGATGAAGCGGCTGTGAGTTGTGATTTGGATTTGAGCAATCGACCGTTTTTGGTTTACGATGTTCCGGTATCGGGGAAAATCGGTTCCTTCGAATCTGAACTGGCGGAAGAATTTTTTCGGGCGGTAATTTTCAATGCCGGTTTCACGGCTCATATCATAATGCAACGCGGTAAAAATAAACATCATATCATCGAAGCAGCATTTAAATCCCTTGCCGTAGCCCTTCGTCGTGCATTGGTACAGAATGATCGTTCAGGTGTTCCGAGTACCAAAGGTATTTTATGATTAAATTATTGATTTTGGATGTGATGGGTGTATGAGTGATGGAAAAATCATTTACACTGCTGATGGATTGGAACTCAAAAATTTCAATGTCAAAGACGGGTTTGCCATTAAAGCATGGGTAAAAATGGGGCATATCGCTGCGATCATTACAGGGCGTGATTCCTCTATTGTTGCTCACCGTGCAAAAGAGCTTGATATTGCACATCTCTACCAAGGGGTCAAAGATAAACGTGCCGTGGCTATCTCCATGTGTGCAGAGCTTGGAATCGAACCACACGAAGTGGCGGTAATTGGTGATGATTTGAATGATTATAATCTACTTCAGTGGGCAGGGCAGGCGTATACTCCTCAGGATGGTTCCGACTATCTCAAAAGTTTTGCTGAGATATTAGAACGCTGCGGCGGTGATGCATGTGTCCGTGAAATGATCGAAAAAGTGATCCGTCGAAACGGTGAAGAAGAAAATTTTTTAGCACTTTGGATTTAAATGTCTATTAACCTCTTTTTTCTTTTGATATTTGCTCTTTTGATGGGAATGTATGGGGCTTTCACCCCTACCTATCCACCTATAGAGCGTATTGGGGAAACGCCAAAAATTGAATTATCGGAGTTTACCTTATACGAAATTTCTTCAAAAGGTATTGAATATATTTTAGAAGGGAAAGAAGGGAAAAAATTTGAGACCTATTATGAGGTAACATCAGCAAAATTTAGCGATAATACCAAAAAGTTATTTCATTCGATCCGATCCGACAAGGTTGATTATCGGAATGATATTCTCAAGCTTGACGGTCATCTCCATTACGTTCGTGCTGATGGTTTAGAATTACGCTCAAACGAGGGCCTATACAATATAAAATCGTCGAGCATTGAGACAAAAGGCTCTTTTGTCATTACCCAAAAGGGAAACCGTATTGACGGGGATGCATTACAGTACAATACTAAAGAAAAAACTCTCTCTGCGAATAAAATACGCGGAACATATCAATTAAAATAGGAAAATAGGATGATACGAAATTTACTTTTTTTAGCCCCTTTGATAGTTGCCCTATTGGGTGCTGAAGAGCTTCAAGTCGTCTCGGATAATTTTAAAGGGGACCAGCAAAAAGGGATATCTACCTTTATTGGAAACGTTAAAATCACCAAAGGTTTAGATGAATTAAATGCTTCTAAAGTGACCATTTATACCGATAAAGATAAAAAACCGGTTAAATATATCGCGGAGGGCAATGTCTCATTTTACATCGTTACCGAATTAAAAGAGAAATATAAAGGGAAATCTCAAAGTGCCACCTATTTGCCGAATGAGAGTGAATACCATTTTTACAAAAAAGTTGATTTGATTCGTATTGATGATTTTCGTCGTGTTAAAGGGGAGAAGGTTGTCATCAACACAATCCATGGACATGCCTCAGCTGAGAGTGCGAATGATGAACCGGTGGTGATGACATTTACCCTACAAGATAAAAAATCAAAAGAAAAAAGTCCTAGTAAATGATAGAAATTATTGACTCTGTATTTGTCACATCGGCACCCAATATCCGCTTAACACCTGAAAATGAGTACCAAAATGAAGTAGCGTTTATGGCACGTTCCAATACCGGGAAAAGTTCATTGCTTAATACCCTTACAAAGCGTAAATCGTTAGCCAAAGTTTCAGCTACACCCGGTAAAACCCGTTTGATCAACTATTTTGACGTGCTCTTTGCCGATCGCGACACCAATGAGCGTCTGAGTGCTAAATTTGTTGACTTACCGGGATTTGGATATGCTAAAGTGGCAAAATCATTAAAAACCGATTGGGAGAGTAATCTTACGGGTTTTATCTCAGAACGCAAACAAATTCGTATTTTTGTCCATTTGATCGATTGCCGTCATCCTGATTTAGAGATTGATCGCTCTGTCGATGCCTATTTACATGAAATTTGTACCCCTAATCAAACTATAATGAGCATTTTTACTAAAATCGATAAACTCAATCAAAAAGAGCTTAGCGAACTAAAAAAGCGTTTCCCGGGTGCTATTATGGTATCAAACTCGAAACGTCGCGGTGTGGATGCGATTGTGGAACATATCTATCGCTTGCTCAAAAGTGATCAGGTATGAGTATTACCTATAAAAAACCGACGTTACAAGATATTCCCGCAATGCAGCAACTCGTAGAGCCTGAGATTGAGAGTGGTGTGATATTGCCTCGAAGCAATGATGAAATAGCGACCAATATCCGCTCCTATTTTTTAGCTATGGATGTCGATAAACTGGTCGGTTTTGTTGCGTTGCATATCCACTCTCCTTCGCTAGCTGAACTTCGCTCCATGATTATCAATCCGGCCTATCGCGGACAAAATATCGGTACGAGATTGGTTGAAAATGCGTGTGATGAAGGGGTTCGTTTAGGGTTAAAAGAGGTTTTGGCGTTGACATATCAACAGCGCTTTTTTGAACGTTTGGGGTTTGTTGAAATTCCCAAAGAATCTATCCCTGAACATAAAATCTGGGCAGATTGTATTAAATGTAAACATTTTCCGGTATGCAACGAAGTCTCTCTTATCAAAACATTATAAGTCGACTTTTTTTAGTCGTTCTTTTCATTGGGTACATTAGCTTAAGCAGTATTTATTTGCTGATGCCTCCATTGTTGGCCATTTTATTTTTTGCATATCATAATGTACTCAGAAGACACGACCTGTTTACATTGGTCACCATTATCGTAATGATGTTGGTTTTTGAAGCAGAAAAAGGGTTTTGGTTTGGAAGTACGATACTTTTCTTTACCGTATTGTCACACTACGTACTCCCAAAAATAGAGCAAGTTATACGATGTAAAATATGTATGGCAGCTATTTTTGTAGGGCTAGCATATCCTGCTTATTGGGCTTTTGTTTGGTTTGTTAATCAGCTTCTATTACTCAGCGTTCCTATTGTTGATTGGCACATCCTTTTGTATATGATTATTGAATTTTTGGTGATTGCGGCATTGATATGAAAATTAGAATTTTACTTACTTTTTTTGTTATTGTATGGATTGGATTGATCGTTCGTGTTTTTAATCTCGCTATTCAATCCAATAAATATTACGAGGTACTTTCTGAAAATAATAGTATCAAATCAGAATTATCTGCTCCTGTGAGGGGAGAAATTTTGGATCGTAATAATGAGCCTATTGCAATCAATGAATTAGGGTTCAAAATCTCTTTTGCCCCTCATTTAACGAAAGGCAACGATACAACCCTTTTAGATAAAGAGATTTCTTATCTGCTCTCTATGATTCCGACATTAGATCCAAAAAAAATTAAAAAAATCTATAAACAGCAAGATTCCTATTATAATCATGCTTTTATCGATGTAGTCGATTTTATACCGCATGAGAATGTTATCCCTATTTACGCTTTAATGAACTTACGAGGCACCCTTAAAATTTCCCCTTCACCGAAGCGGCTCTACCCTTACGGTGCAGTTGGATCACACTTGATCGGATATGTTGCAAAGGCAAACCAAAAAGAGGTAGATAAAGACCCTTCTTTACAACTTTTAGGACATGTCGGAAAAAATGGTATTGAAAAATATTATAATAGTTACCTTCAAGGGGTCGCAGGGGAACGTCGTATAAAAGTTAACGCTCATAATGTAGAGATTGAAGAGATAGGACGAAGTGCGACGCAGGAAAACCGTAATTTAGTGCTGAATATTGACATGAATCTCCAAAACTTTATTACGCAAGCTTTTCAAACCCGTGTCGGTGCGATTATTGTTATGGATATTCACGGCGCAATCTATGCTGCCGGAAGTTATCCCGAATACGATCTGAATAAATTTGTGTCAGGAATAAGTTCAGCCGATTGGAATGCTCTGATGGAGAGTGTGGATGCCCCTTTTACCAATAAAATGATTAATGGTCTTTATCCGCCGGGATCGACGATCAAAACAGAGATGGGACTTATTTATACAACATCGGGAATGCTCAACGAACATGACAGTGTCTACTGTACAGGTTCAATGAAACTCGGTAATCGTGCATTTCGTTGTTGGAAAAATCATGGACACGGAACAACCGATCTTTCCAAAGCAATTACTCAAAGTTGTGACGATTATTTTTATAAAGGTGCTTTACAGGTGGGAATAGAGCGGATGAGCAAGGGGATGATCCGAATGGGGTTAGGTAAAAAAACCGGTATTGATCTACCTAACGAGTTTATCGGAACCGTTCCAAGTCGTGCATGGAAGCGGGAAAAATTTAAAAAATCTTGGTATCAGGGAGAAACACTCAATACCTCTATCGGTCAAGGGGATTTTTTGGTGACACCGATGCAGATAGCACAACAAACAGCGTTGATGGCAACTGGAATCCTTCCAGTACCTCATATTGCTAAAACCATTAACAATAACCCCTATACGCCACCAGGGTTAGATGTGTTGACACCGCAGGAAAAATCAAAACTTCCGATAGTACAACAAGCGATGCGAGGTGTCTGTAATGACCCGGGCGGTACTGCCAAGATGTATCTCTCTACCCGCTTTCCAATCGCTGGAAAAACAGGAACGGCTCAAACGACGGGAATTGGACAAAACGTCAAAAAACGTCAAAATGAACACTCTATGGACTATTTCAGCCGTTCACACGCATGGTTTACGACTTACGGCCCTGCGGATAATCCACAGTTTATCGTAACCGTCATGGTTGAGCATGGAGGGCATGGAGGGGAAGCAACCGGAGGAATTATATCTTCGATCTATAATAAGCTAGATGACTTAGGATATATTAAAAAGGCTATTATTGATACGTCTGCTAATGAGCTTCAACAGAAGTCTTCTGATATAGAATAAATCTTATTTTATTCTTCCAAAGTTCGGACGATCAGGCTTTTAGGAAGATTGAATTTCTCGATCAGTTCGACCTCTTTTTGGCGCATTTCGCCGTTATCGACTTCGTGGTCAAACCCTTTTAGATGAAGAAGTCCGTGGATGAAGAGGAGGGCAATCTCATCATTTTCACCGTGCCCCAACTCGTGCGCTACACTCGCGACCTTATCGACACTGATCACCATACTCCCTATCGGTGCACCGGGGAAGGGATCACTCGGAAAGCTTAGAACATCGGTCGCTTTATCGATTCCGCGAAATTCTCGGTTGATTTCGGCTATTTCAGCATTATCGGTTAGGATCAGCTCAATCTCCTGATCGGTTAAGTAATCGGCGATTTGTTCCAGCAATGGAAAATCATAGGTTTTGTCGGTTCGGTTATCAAGTTCTATCATAGAGGTATTATACCAATTTTAGTCGATAGGATGGGGTTTTAATAATTATTCTACAAAGATAGCGATATAATCGAAAACTTAATTATGAGTTTAGATTTAGATCAATAATTTTTGAGGCAGTAATCATGCAAAAATGTACAAATATTGAAGAAATTGCCCGAGCGTTTGATGGACAAAAGCCGCTTAGTGTTGCTGAACGTGATTTTTATGTCTCTATTTATGATGATAAAATTGAACGTCTTCGAACCGAAATTTTGATCAATCAAATCCCTACCAAAACATTTTATGTGTGCGGACAACTGGGGAATGGTAAAAGTACCGCCCTTGCATTCGTCCCTAACGAAAAACTTGAAGAAAAAAATAGCTTTTTAAATATCGGTTGTATGGATTTGATTCAAGAAGAAGATACCGATATTGTCGATTTATTGCTGTTCATCGGTCTAAAAGTAGCGGAAAAAGGGGGATTTATTGAGGAATATTTCACTCATTTAAATGACCTAAAAGAGCTAAATTTAGGAAAATTAGAACAAAGTAGTGAATCTACGAGTGATATGGATTTAAATCGGGGTGGCAAAGTAGAAGTAGCTGCTAAGCCATCACTTTTCGGTCTCTCTTTCGGTGCATCGCTTTTTGCGGGATACAAAATCAATAAAAATGATAGAGAAAAAGTTCGCCGAATTATGTATGTGGACAAGACAAAGCTAAAAGAACTTGTCAATACTATCATCCATCGATACGAAGAGAGTACGTTTAGAAGTGAAAAGTCTCTTTTTCTAATCCTAGATGATTTAGAAAAAATCAAAAAAGCCGAAGACATTGAGCGTATTTTTTTCAGTAATGTCGCCCTTTTAGAGTCTTTAGAATGTCCGAAGATCATCACCATTCCCCTTTTTGCGATACGGGATTATTCGACGAGTTCTAAACCGAACCTTTTTAATCTAACGACGAGAGTGACGAAAAATCCATTGGAAGATGAACATGAAGATGGAGAAGTTGAACGAAATATTGAAGCACTGAAAAATATTATCTCGCACCGTGTTAATACTGGACTCATTGCAGAGGATGCGATTAGTGAGGCCGTTAAAATGAGCGGCGGTAATATCCGACAACTTATCAATATCATCTATCAAGCTGCTATCAATGCTATCGTCTCCGGTAGCGGAAATATCATATTTCAACATATAGAAAAAGCTGTTCAAAATTTAAAAAATAATCTCGCGATGTCTGCCGCAAACCGAATCTATATTTTGAGTCAAATCCATAAAACGCACAAGCAATTCAGTAAACCGACGGATGAGGATCAAACGTCGCTCAACAACTGTATAAAAGAGACATTGGTGTTCAGCTATCACAACGGTGAACCGTGGTATGAGGTTAATCCCCTGATCCAAAAAACCGTTGAAGTATATAGCAAAGATAGCAATGGCTAAAAACGCTCTTAAGTCTCGTATTCTGCCGAAGCAATGGGCGGAATTTTCTGAGCTTAAAGTTTCTGTCCGTATCCGAAAAGAGAGTTCGTTTCTCTCATTTATCGCAGTCGATACGAACGAGCTATGCGAAGATTTGATCGAGTATTTGAACGCTATTACTGAGGCTAAAACGCTCCGATTTGATGCGTTTACCTACGATTTTTTTTATGCCAATATCGAAAACCCGACAGACCCGTCCAAATATCTTATTCTCAATCTTTTCAATGGAGAGGGTGCGGAAGATGCCGTTCGCTCATTACAGTTTAACCGTGACTACATCTCGCGAAACAAGATCAAGTTGTTCGTGATCGTCAATCATCCCCTTTTCCTCGAATTTTCCCAAAACGCACCCGATTTGATGTCGTTTTCGCTTTTTAGTATGACATTAAGTGATATGCTTGAAAATACGGCTATTAGAACATCATCAACTAAACATGATGAACTTCAACGTCTGATCGATGATATTCAGCGGGATGAACCAAAATTAAGTTCAAAAGCGAAAATGCAACGTTTTGATGAAATAGGTCAATTTGCATATAGTATTTCAGAAGTTGATGTAGCTAAAGAGTATTGGGAAATGGGATTATCCCTAACTAATGACAATAATGATCTATATTTCAAAAGTATGTTTTTGACTAATATAGGATTAACCTATCAATATTTTAGTCAATACGATAAAGCAATGACGAACTATGCTGAAGCATTGGAAATAGATCGTTCAATTAGAGATGATGGAGGGATCGCTAGTGTTCTTGTCAATATTGGGATTATTTATCAACGACTTGGAAAAGCTGAAGAAGCTTTAACAAAATATTCTGAAAGTTTGGAAATATTTTATAAAATAGATGATCAGGCAGGTATCGCCAATGTGCTTGGTAATATAGGTAAGGTTTATCAACAATTTGGAAGATATGATGAAGCTATGCAAAATCATAGGCAGGCACTTGATATTAATAGAAGGTTAAATAATGAGATAGGTATTGCGAATGATCTTATCAATATAGCTTCAATCTATCAAAATTTTGGTAATTATAATGAAGAACTACTTTATTACATTGAAGGGTTAAAAATACTGGAAGCGATAGCAAATGTTGAAGGAAAGGCTCATATTTTTGCTAGCATTGGAGCAGTTTATCGACGTATAGGTAAATACGAAGAAGCTTTTTTGAATGAAAATCAAGCGTTAGAAATATATTCTACTACTGGAAATATAAAAGGTATTGCATATACATCTAATGAATTAGGAAAGATATATCATTCTCTCGCTCAATACGAAGAGTCTCTAAGAATATATACTAAAGCTTTAGATCTATTTCGACAAATAGGTGATCAGTTAGGTATAGCAAGTTTGCTTGATAATATAGGAGATACTTATCAATATCTTGAAAAATATGATAAAGCTTTAATGTATTATTTTGATGCGTTAAAATTAAGTGAAACGATAGGGAATAAAAGAGGTATTGCATCAACTCTTGATAAGATTGGTACAATTTATCAAAATAAAGAGCATTATGATGACGCTTTATTAAAACACAATGAAGCATTGAAAATTCATCTTTTGATTGGGCATCAACAGGGGATAGCGAATGCACTTGGAAATATTGCAAATATCTATCACCATCTTGGAAAAATTGATGAAGCACTAAGTAATTACACTCAATCATTAGAAATTTTTGAGCGAATAGGGTATATTTCCGGTGAGATAACGGTATTGGAAAATCTATCCAAACTTCACGAAGCGATGGGGGATAAAAATCTCTCAGACTTCTATGCCAAAAAAGCATCCTCACTCCAAGATGCCATAAAAATTTCTGACTAGATAAGGAAACATTTTTAATGAAAAAAGCACTTTGTATCATGAGCGGCGGGATGGATTCGACCCTTGTTGCCTACATCATGCGCTCACGCGGTTATGAGATTGTCGCACTTCATTTTAATTATGGTCAGCGAACTGTAGCAAAAGAGCTCTCCTGTTTTCGCGCTATATGTGAAGATTTAGGGGTGAGTGAGAAATATGAGATTGATCTCGATTTTTTTAAAGCTATAGGTGCCTCAGCATTAACCGATCATACTATTGAAGTACCGACTGGAGGAATAGAAGCGGGAGTTCCTATCACTTACGTTCCGTTTCGCAATGGAATCTTTCTCTCTATCGCTACCGCTATCGCCGAAAAAGAGGGGTGCTCTGTTATCGCTATCGGTGTGGTCGAAGAGGACAGCAGCGGTTATCCTGATTGTCGTGAGTCTTTTATTGAGGCATTTACCAAAGCGGCTAATTTAGGGACGAAAGAGACAACAAATATAACGATAGAGATGCCGTTGGTTCGTTTGCAAAAATCAGAAATTGTCCAAGAAGCGATTAATCTAGGAGCACCCTTGCATTTGACATGGAGTTGCTACCAAAGCGAAGAGAGAGCGTGCGGTGTATGTGACAGCTGTCGTTTACGTCTGCGTGGATTTGAACGTGCCGGAGTAGTTGATCCTATCGATTATGTTTAATGCCGATCATTCACCCATAACCATCCATTACCGTCCCCGAAATCGTAACACCTATATCACCATTACCCACAGTGGTGAAGTGTGTATCCGTACCCCTATCAAAGATGAAAAGCGGATACGCCTAATTTTACGCGAGCGTGAGAGCTGGATTCGCTCTAAACTCACCGCCATTGCATCGACTCCATTGCAACATCATACTCTCGGTGAAACAATCCGATTTCGCGGGGAATGTATCTCGGTTACGCAACTGCCAAATCTCTCAGAAACACTCAAAAAAGCCAAAAATAGTGTTCATATTGAAAAATATTACTCACTTTTTTATAAAAATGAAGCCATTTTGACGTTACCATCACGGGTATCCCATTATACGAGAAAGATGAATTTACACCCCAAAGAGATACGATTTAAAAAGATGCGACGACGTTGGGGGAGTTGTAACAGTGAGGGAATCGTGACCCTAAATACCATGATGATGCAACTCACGTATGAGCATATTGACTATATCATCGTTCATGAATTAGCCCATTTACGCCATATGAATCACTCGAAAGAGTTTCACGCATTGGTACGGACTATTTTAGAGAATGAGAGAAGTTTACGCAGAGAGTTAAAACAGATACGAATCGGCTAAAAATCGAGTTCCAGCTGTTTCATAGCGGAACGGGAGGGATGGAGTATCCCCTTGTCCACCCCTGCAACGAGGGCAAAGTGAAAATTTTTCGATTCTAAGATGGTCAATACCTCTTCCTTGTAACGGTAAAAGATAATATTTTCAACTTTAACATTTAGAGATGCGCGCATCGTATCGGGAAGTATATAGATGATTTTCGCCCAAGAGGCTTGCGAGTTTAGAAAATCGATCTGCTCATCGATCAGTTCTAAGAGCGGCTCGAAAATCACGACCCGATCACTGCTCCCGAACTCTTTAGACTCCAGTCGTGAATTCGTAAAGACGGGGATAAAATGTCCCATTTTACTGAAACTGCGTATCTGAAACGGAATCTGTAAAAAAGTGTAGAAAAAGAGGAGGTGATCTAAATAGGGGATGAAAAACGGGGAGAGCATTTGACGCTCATAAAAAGTGTCGTTGTGGATAAAAGAGGTCTCAAAAAGGGTTTGTTCGATGATGGTGATCGACTTCTCCTGAGCACGGATAAGCTGTGAGTGCTCAATAAAGATATCGGCATCGGTAAGGGCAGGGGAGAAGAGGACAATCGATTTTTTCTCCAATGGCCAAAGCTTTTCCCAGATATTGGACATCGACCCCTCAATGTTGGTGAAATTGGCAGGGGTAGAGATCATGGTAGAGAGATGGAGGGTGATCGGATCACACGCATACACCAACAGCTCTTTTTCCATGAGATAAAAACGGAGGAGTTTTTGGAGGGCGCTGTCGATGTTATCAACTTTGACCCATGCCACTTCGTTGTCACTGATCTGTGTCGGTTTATCGAACATTATCCCATACGCACCATTGAGAAGTGCTTCGGGGATATCCTCAGGAGAATAGGCGACAAAAAATGATCCACGCTTTACTTTTGAAGGGTCAAACACAACACATTCAAAAATACTGATCGATGGCTCCCCCAAGAGGGTTCCTTTACTCAGCGCGAGGATATTTTCGAGTCTCATCCCACTGAACTTCCGGATTGGCGTGGTTTTTCAGGTCGGACGAGACAAAGACCGTCTGCGTCTTTTGCCGCTAAAATCATCCCCTCAGAGAGTAATCCCATCAGTTTGGCAGGTTTGAGATTGGCAACTACGCATACTTGGGTTCCAATCAGCGATTCGGCACTGTAATACTCACGGATACCCGCTACGATTTGACGCGGAGACCCTTCTCCTAGATCGACTTGGAGTTTGAGAAGTTTAGAGCTTTTCGGAACCTCTTCGGCATTCAAAACCGCTCCGATTTTGATCGACGTTTGGAAAAACTGATCGATGGTGATAAGCCCCTCTTCAGAGACGGTAGAGACTTTTTTATCTTCCATCTTAGGTTTCGGTTCTGCTATCGGTGCTTCATCTAACATCGTTTTTGGAGCTTCTTGCATCAACGGTTCATCCACACGCGGGAAAAGAGGAGGGATTTTTTTGATGGTAAAGGGCTCAAGCAACTCTTTGTTCACGATCAGTTTTGTATAGCTTTTCGTTGTAATCTCAAATCCGAGTGCGTCGGCAATCGTGGAGGTCGTGCTTGGCATGATGGAGTGGAGCATCACGGACGCTTTTGCCAATAGGTTGGCTACCAATGCAACCGTAGCAAGGGCCTCATCATTGCGTCCCTCTTTGATTTTAACCCACGGCGCGTGTTCTTCAATCGCTTTATTACCGATAGAGAACACTTTCCAAAGCTCTTCGAGGTAGCGGTGGAGCTGTAATTCATTCAAATAGGTATCCAAAGAATCCAAAATCGCGTGAGCATCGTTTAACTCTTTGGTATGAAATTTAGCAACATTGCCGCTATCAATCACAAAATCAGAGTACTTCTCACTCATGCCGATAATACGGTTGAGGAGGTTTCCTAAATCGTTGGAGAGATCAGAGTTCATCCGGTCGATCAGAGCACGCTGAGAGAAATCACCATCTTGTCCGAACGGTACTTCGCGCATCATGAAATAGCGAAAATTCTCAACGCCGTAGTGTTTGGAGACTTCACGCGGGTCAACGACATTTCCTTTGGATTTTGACATTTTTTCGCCGTCGCGTGTCCACCAACCGTGAGCACCGATATGTTTCGGTAACGGCAATCCCAGACTCATCAAAAATGCCGGCCAGTAGATCGCGTGGAATCGGAGGATATCTTTACCCACTAGCTGAGTGTTTGCAGGCCAGAAGCCCATCCGTGCCTCATCCGTGCCGTATCCGAGAGCGGTAACATAATTCATTAGCGCATCAAGCCACACATACATAACGTGTTTCGGCTCATTCAGCGATTCGGGCAAATGGACACCCCAACTAAAACTGGTACGGGTGACAGAGAGATCGTTCAATCCCCCCTTAACAAAACTGATGACCTCATTACGGCGAGATTTTGGGAGGATAAATTCTGGATGAGCTTCATAATAGTCCAAAAGCGGTTTTTCGTATTTGGAGAGTCTGAAAAAGTAGCTCTCTTCTTTGAGGATAGTGGTCGCTCTGCCACAGTCAGGGCAACATCCCCCGTCCATAAGCTGAGACTCTGGGAAAAACGTCTCACAGCTGACACAGTAGTTCCCCTCATAAAAGTCTTTATAGATATCGCCGTTTTCGAACATTTTGGCGAATGCGACCTGAACCCCTTTTTTGTGGTCGGAGTCGGTCGTCCGAATAAATTGATCGTAACTAATATTAAACTCATCCCACAGATTACGAAACGTCGCACTGATCTCATCGGCAAACTGCTGAGTCGGTTTATCGAGTTTTTTTGCCGCTTCCTCGATCTTTTGACCGTGCTCATCCGTTCCGGTTAGGAAATAGGTCTCATTTCCGATTAAGCGTGAATGACGAGCCAACGTATCAGCAATGAACGTGGTGTACGCATGACCGATATGGGCTTCTCCGTTTACGTAATAAATAGGGGTGGTAATATAGTTTTTCATTAGGTTTCCTTATGGGAATTGACGATGCTTATCGTATAGTTAGGTTGATTGTCGTAATTCTATCGGTTGTTACATTTGAAAGAATTAAATTGAGGTTCGATTGTCACTAAGTTGTAGTGCTTCTAGGACACAATATTTGATGTTTGGGAGTTTTTCGCAATGCAATGGTGCACCTCAATGAATATCGGTCTTATATAAGTTTAGGGTACAATAGCGTTACCCTAAAAATGAGATAAACCATGAAAAAATTGCCGATAGGAATATCAACACTTAAAACAATTATTGAAGAAAATTATCTTTATGTCGATAAAACCAAAATAGCATTAGAGCTTATCGAGAATGGACAATACTATTTTTTAAGCCGCCCTCGACGATTTGGAAAGTCTCTTTTTCTTGATACCCTCAAAACTATTTTTAACGGCGATAAAGAGGTATTCAAAGGGCTCTATATCTACGATAAGTACGATTGGAGTAAAAAATATCCGGTGATTCATATCTCTTTTGCAGCGGGTAACCCCTCTACAAAAGAGGGGATTTTAGATAAAT
>Ga0209467_1001072_pt1 | contig 26736 bp, 23 predicted proteins | sample Higcelwee11metaG_FD_187175 | JGI IMG/M metagenome (GOLD analysis project Ga0209467, IMG submission 187175) | Freshwater pond sediment microbial communities from the University of Edinburgh, under environmental carbon perturbations - High... | ecosystem: Environmental > Aquatic > Freshwater >... | reverse complement strand
CTACCACAGCGGAGAGAGTGATGTTCTCGAAGTTCTTACACACCCCGACACGCAGATTTCGATCTGGTCCATCGGAGTGACAATTCTGCTCATACAGATGTACTCGCTGCTCAACTCGTTTCTCGGTAAGGGGATGCTCTTCAGGCTCTTTTTCGGAGTCTACCACCGGCCGAGAGAAGAAGAGAAAATTTTCATGTTTCTTGATGTCAAATCTTCAACCGCGATCGCCGAAAAAATCGGCCACCTGAAATTTCTCTCGCTTTTGCAGGAATTCTATTACGATCTCAGCGAGGCGGTTGCCGCATCCCGCGGTGAGATATACAAATATGTCGGCGACGAGGCGATCATCATCTGGAAAATGAAAAAAGCAGGACAAAATGATGACACCGTAAAATGTTTCTTCGAGCTGAAAAAAATCATTTCACAGAAAGAGGCATTTTACCTGAAGAAATTCGGCACCGTTCCCGGATTCAAGGCGGCCGCTCATTGCGGCAGAGTCGTTATCGGCGAAATAGGCATCGAGAAAAAAGAGATCAGTTACCTGGGCGACGTGATAAACACCACCGCCCGCATCGAAGAGGTGTGCTCGCGAAGCGGCAAAGATTTTCTCATCTCAAAAGATACGCTGGATCATATGCAGATTAAAGATCCATATCATGCCGTTTCAATCGGCGAGGTCACCCTCCGCGGAAAGGATCTTCCGCTCACTCTTTTTGAAGTTCAGGTTCAATAAACGTGACCGCTGTCAACACTGCATCCCCCCTCGCCTGCGAAATACGCAGAGATATTACTCGAGCGCTATGTGATTACAATATGCTCAACGAGGGCGACCGTGTCCTCGTTGCCGTTTCGGGGGGAAAGGACTCGGTGATACTCGCTTTTATGCTGCGCGAAATTCAGCGCCGCGCTCCGTTCAGTTTTACCATCACCCCTGTCCTCATAGACCAGGGACAGCCCGATTTTGACACCGCCGAATTCGAGCGTTTCATGCATGAAAACGGGCTTCCGCTGACCATCGTCCGCGAGAAAACCTATACTCTTGTCAGAGAAAAGATTCCCGAGGGAGACGCGCTGTGTCCGCTGTGCGCAAGGCTGCGCAGAGGCATCCTCTACACTTACGCGGACAAAAACGGATTCAGTAAAATTGCGCTGGGACACCACCGCGACGATCTGATCGAAACCCTGCTCATGAATATTTTTTACGAGGGGCGCATCGCCTCAATGCCGCCGAAACTGCGTTCTGACGACAGCAGAAATATCGTCATCCGGCCCATGGCCTACGCCGCCGAAAGTGACCTTATCGCGCTCGCGCACGAGTGGCGGATTCCGGTCGTATCGTGCGGAAGCTGCGCGAGCGGACAGGGGCCGATGCGCGAGGGCATGCGCGAACTTGTCGACCGCCTCGAAAAAGAGTCTCCCGGAGTGCGATCTTCGCTTCTCAGCGCGCTGTCGAATATCAGGCTCTCTCAAATGCTCGACCGGCGGCTGTGGGATTTCGATGATTTTCAAACGCAATGCGGTATGGACGGATAAGCCGCCCGTAAAAGCTTTCCGCCGCCGCCAACAAAAACTCGCAGGTACTACACACGATGAGACGATCAACGATACTGACCATATTTTCAGGGAGCGCCCTGTTGCTGCTGCTTGCGTGCAACTCACTGCTTTATTATCCGAATGACCGCATATACAAAAAGGGCATTCCCGAAAAATACGAACGCGTATATCTTCACTCAAAAAGCGGCAACACGCTTCACTCGGTCTACATGAAAAGCGAAAGGCCGGTGCCGAAGGCCGTTGTCGTACACTTTCACGGCAATGCCCGCAACATCAGCGCCCACTACCGGGCCTTCGAGTGGCTGCTTGCCTACGGATACGATCTGATCTCATGGGATTACAGCGGCTACGGAGAATCCACCGGTTCTCCCTCTCCGGAGGCAATATATAATGACTCGCTTACTGTCCTTGAATACGCGGCTGCGCTCAAAAAAGAAAAGGGATGCGGCCTGATCGTGATCGGTCAGTCCATCGGCGGGGCCATTCTGCTCGGAGCGCTGGAAGGTTTTGCGCAGCGCGAGCAGATCGATCTGGTAGTGGCGGACTGCACCTTCTCTTCATATAAAAAGATTGCGGACTTTCAGGTAAAAAACGCCGTCCGCATCCCCATCCCTGTCGGCGTGACCATATCGGATACGTACGCACCGATAAACAATTTCGCGGCAATCAGAGATTTGCCCATTCTTGTCTCACACTGCCGTGAAGACAAGGTCATCCCCTTCCCGTTCGGAGAAAAGCTCTATGGAGAGCTTGAAAACAGCGAAAAGTGGTTCTGGGAGCTCAGCTGCAAGCACACTGCCGGATACTGGAAAAAAGAGAATCAGGAACGTCTTGTGAAGTTCTTCGACGACCGGCTATCGCGTTAAGGCGGCCCGACAACTCAATTTTGAATAAAAGGGGACACCGGTTTACGGCACCACTCTCAAATTTTGACTGTCGAACTCAGTGAGGCCATCAGCAGATACCCTTTATTGCCTTTCTCGTTGTTGAAATTCGTTATGTAGCTGCCGTGACAGAGCACTCCGACCGAGAAACGCTCATTCACGGGAATAGAGACCTTGCATTCGCCGCTGTACCATTTTTCAACTGTGCCTGAGGGGCCGAAGCGGTACGTGTGGGCCTTTTTATACGGCATTTCCCCCTCTTCATCAAGGGTAAAACGAACCCCACCCTTCTGCAGGTGTGTCGCACTCAGATTGATGTTGAACCCCTCGGGAGAGAGGGCGGTATACATGAGAGAAAACTGCTGGCAATCCCCCCCCTGACTGTACCCGAGAGGAACATCGTAGAGAGTCTCCCTGCGCTTCTGCCGCTGATACATCGTAAGATAGGGCACCGAATCGGAATAGGTCCAGGTATCGACATGTGTGTATTCGAACGCCAGCCGGTGCTTGACAGGATTGCCAAGCGGAAGAATATACCAGTACCCGCCCTGAAAGGCGAGTGCCGTCGGATCCCCGCTGCGTTCGCCGGGCACTCTGATCTCATTCGACAGAAGTTCCAAAAAAAGAAAATGCCGCTTGGCCGGTATGAACGACAGATCGGTTGAAAAGTAATAGCTTCTTCTGCTGTCATAGGTATCGTGATAGACGGAAAGAGGATTGATAACGCTCAATGTGGGATAATTGCCGCCAATAAGGTTCATCTCACCCAGACCGAAGACCATTTTTTCGAAGAGAAAGAACTCGACCCGGTGAAAGGCGAAAATCTTCGAGCTGTCAGAAATTCTCTCCCCGATTCTGGTACTATCGGCAAGCTTGCCCCAGGTCTTCTGGTAGTCGACAGTGTTGGTTAAACTGTTCTGCACTTTGTACTCATCATCCGTCAATTCAGAAGATGAAAATCCGATCATGAAGTAATACTTGATGGTTTTGTTGTAAAGGCTGAACTGCAGCTGATCATAATAGGGGGCCAGGCTGTTCTGAAAGAGATTTCCCATGAGCCCGTTTCCTATCCCCCCCTTGAAGCGCCCGATGGTAACCGAAAGATACTTCATAGAATAAGAGATATACCCCTCATCAGGCGAGTCGCCCGACATATACGAATCAAAGGAGAGGGGATGCAGCACTCCGGATCCCCCGTCGATAGAGCTTTTCGCGGCGCACATGCTGTAGGTCATTTTGCTGTACAGCGTGTCATTTAATCCCCCGAACAGCGTGATACTTGCAGCTTTCGGCATCTTGTCGTACAGGTAGATCATCGCCAGGGGGTAATGCCTGTCGTTTCCCCGGGTATCCTGATATGAATTATGGAAGGCTGTGACGCCGGGTGAAAGCTGAACTTTCCCCCCGGGGGTGAAGGAGTCATTCGGAATGGGAAGTGATCCGAGTATCCGGTAGCGGAATTCACTTCTCGTAACCGCGTGCTGATTGCCGGTGATGTTTCTGCCGGATTCAATCGCGCCGAATTCGGCATACTGAAATTCAGGATCACTTCGGTAGATTATTTCCGCGCCATCCCCGCCGAAAAGAAGCGAAGAGATGCAGACGATCAGCACGCCCAGAAGAGAGATTACAATTCTGCCGGCAGCGCATCTGCCGCCGGATCCGCCGGGAGTATGCATGCACATGAAGGGTTTACTCATCATCACTGCCGCGTTTTCCCTTCGACTGTCACCTTGCACTTGCCGGTGCTCTCTGAATAATTCCACACTTCTATGAGGTATGATTTCGAGGAATCCAGTTCGGCCTCGATGGACTCATCGCCGATTCCCATGTTCTTGCTGGTATACTGGACGGGGAGCAGCGAAAGAGGGGTGCCGGTTTCATACGTGCCGAGAACCAGATCGAAATCCGCATCCATGCTGGAAAGGGTTATCTCATAGACGGCGGAATCTTCTTCGGGAGCGAAAACAAAGTAATTACCGGTCTTACCCTCGACAGTGAGACTCAGAATCTCTCCGGTCTCAATCGATTCAGTCTCGAGAAACACCTTTTCGGGCATCTGATCGCATGCGGCAAGCAGGCAGACCGGAATAACAAGCTGCAGAATTTTTTGCACAACATTCATGGCATATCACCGCTATCAAATGGAATTTCGTCTCTATGATTTTATGGTCTCTACAGTTCAACACATTAATTTGCCGTTTTCAGCATAAATATTTTATTGCATACGTGAAATAAATGGATCAAAGCGACAATTTTTCTGGTAAGCTCGAAAATAAGAGTGAAAGGAGTCAGCGCTATGGCGAAAAAAATCATTTCCTGTAAAAACGGCGAGTATATCATCAAGGCCGGCGATACGCAGCGCCGCATGTTCATTATTCTCGAGGGTGAAGTAGAGATAACGATCGATGACGGCATCAAGAATGTCACGGTGGCGACGCTCAACAAAAATGATTTCTTCGGAGAGATATCCCTTTTTAACGACACCCCCCGCAGCGCAAACGCCGTCTCAAAAGGTAAAGCGAAACTCACCTACATCGACTCGCTCAAGGCGCTGGAAAGGGTGATGGCCAAAAACCCCGGATACACCCGCAGGATGGTCAAAGAGCTGACGCGGAGGCTTGCACAGACCGACGAAATTCTCAAGCGTGAAATCGGGGGATACAGCAAGGCGAAGCTGGTCAATTTCATGTGGTAACGATACCGGTCCGCCGGAAGAGATCTCTGCACAGAAACAGCGCATTGAGTGAATATTTATTCTGATGATTTCCTGAACCGCTGCGGACAAAATGAGTTGACAAAGGCTCTTTGCGGTCCAGAGTCAGACGTAATCAAATCAAAAGCGCGCGCTCAATGCGCGAAGGACGGCAATTATGGCAGAAAAATATTACACGAAGGATCAGAGCGTCCGCTAGAGAGAACCGGGTTATATCAATACCAGATTGCAGATCATTTATTCTGCGCACCTCGTCACCTCTCTATTCTCCGGTCGTATCCCTGAAAATCCGAATTAAAATCAATTCAATTGTCATGTCCGTTCCCGCGGCGCGCTTTGCTGTCGGCTCTTTTTAGCTCCGCTCTCCGGTACGGATGATGACACCGGGCTCTGCGTCAGAGCCGTTATTCCCGGGCACATTTTATTCAAAATTGTGCCTGACTATTTTTATTGTTGCGACACTTGCTGTATTGATTCGTTTTCGCCCCGCCGAATCCGGGACAAACACTCAATTACGGGATTCGCATCAGCCCAATTAAACATGGAGATAATCAGATGATACCTGAGCATTCAACAGATGCAATCAGCGGCGTACATAATTGTCCCATCGACGCGGGATGGGATCAGCAATTTCAGCAGTATTTCGACGAAGGCAGACAGGAGGGAGAGCTTGCGGCACGTGTGATCAACCGGCAGAAGGGAAACTATACAATCTTTGCCTGCAGCAGAACAAACGGGGCAAGGCTCTCGGGAAAATTTCATTATGAGAGCAGCACAAATGTCGACTACCCGGTAGTGGGCGACTGGGTCGCGGTGCGTAACTTCGAGCTGCCAAATTGCGCCGTGATCACCAGGAGGCTTGCGCGCAAAAGTTTTTTTGCGCGAAAACAGAGTATTTCCGGCGGAAGAAAAATCCGCAATGGAATTGTCTGCGGCGGGTCGACCGAAGAGCAGGTTATCGCGGCCAACATGGACACGATTTTCATTGTCACCGGTCTGGATGACAACTTCAGACTGAGCCGTATTGAGAGATATCTGACTCTCGCCTATGAAAGCGGCGCGGAGCCGGTGATAATTCTCAACAAGGCGGATCTGTGCGCCTCATTCGATGAGCAGGTGGAAAACACCAGGAGGATCGCCGGCAGCTGTGCGGTGCACGGCGTGAGTGCGGCGACCGGCTTCAATATGGATATTTTCTCCCGCTATCTTCTTGCGGGCAAAACGGTCGTCTTTCTGGGCTCATCAGGCGTGGGCAAGTCAACACTGATCAACACCCTGTTCGGCGGAGAGATCCTGCCGACCTCAAGTGTGAGTGAAATAACGGGGAAAGGACGCCACACCACCACATGGAGCGACCTCATTTTTCACCGTTCAGGGGCAATGCTGATCGATACCCCGGGGACTCGAGAACTGCAGCTGTGGGCCGACGGCGATGCCGTCGAACTCAATTTTCGCGATATCGCCGATCTCGCGAAAAGCTGCAGATTCCGCAACTGCTCTCACGGCATCGAGCCGGGATGCGCCGTCCGGCAGGCAGTACTTGAGGGCGTGATTTCACCGGAGAGGATCGAGAGTTACAGAAAACAGCATACAGAGGTGGATATTCTGGCAAAAAGGCGTGAGCAGTACGACCGCTATCAGAACAGAAAGGCAAAGCGGCAGAACTGAAATTGCGCTGAAACAGAGCAGCTCCCGCAGTGTACAGACTGCATTGCGGGAGCACTCCATCCGCCCGTTGCATACCGCAATCGTTGTGATGCAAAGACTTGAATCGCACGATGGTGATACCGCATCAACAGGTGAAGGATACCGATATTTTTGAACCTGACTCATTTGAAAATTTCAGCTCGGCGCCGAGTTCGGCAGCGAAAGCCCTGACAAGTACAAGCCCGAGGCTTTTGCTTTTTCCCTCGATCACCGCGTCCGGCAGACCGACACCGTCGTCACTGACCTCGAGAATCAGCCTTCCCTCCTCGTGCCTGAGCGCGATTTTGAGATTACCGGACTCGCCCTCCTTCCATGCATATTTGAGTGCATTGGAAAGAAGTTCGTTGACTAACAGGCCCAGAGAGATTCCCTTTCTGATGTCAATGGAGCACTCTTCGAGAGTGAAAATAAGATTAACACTGTTTTTTCCCAGAGAATAGGTCTGCAGCAGGGACTTCACCAGATCCCTGATGTAGGGGCCGATATCGATGCGGTTATCCGTTTCGGGCCGAAGGTAGAGGCGTTCATAGATCGCCGCCATCGACTCGATTCTGGTTCGCGCCTCGGTCAGGACTTTTTTAACCTCTTCCTGCTCTGAGGAGAGCGCTTCGAGATTGAGAAGAGAGGCGACAACGCTCAGATTGTTTTTTACCCGGTGTTCAAGTTCACGCATCAGCAGCCGGTTATTATCAAGACTCTTTGTCAGCCTGCTGTTGATATCGACAAGTTCGTCCTTGCGCTCGTTGATCCGTTTCTCAAGAACGTCGATATAGAGCGACTCTTTCAAAGCGGTATTAATTCTGCTGCGCAGCATAAGAAGGTTCTTGTCCTTCAGAACATCAATTGTCGCGGCCATGTATCCGATGACCTTATCGCCGCTGCTGAAGGGCTGCACGATGATGCTGTATCTTTTTTTCTTAAGCGAATCTATGAATCCGGCGGGATACAGCTCTTTTGTACTGAACACATCGCCGTTATCAAGCCTGCCGTCGGGTGTGTAGGCCAACAGCGCCTGCGCGCGATCGAGGGGATTGTCAAAATCGAGATATCTTGCCACAAGACAGCTTTCTATGCCGAACTGCGGCATCCTGCTGAAGAGCAGCTCCATCTGCCTTTTCAGATCGAGAGTGTCGAAGAGATCCTCTCCGAGATTATCGAGCGACTGGGTAAGGGTGTCTGTGTGCGTGTCGTACTGATTTGAAAAGTTCTCGGAGTACAGGCCGGTCATAATGCCCATGCCGGTAATTCCCGAAGTCGCGGAGTTGACATCACGGTTATTCTTCGACATCGAGATTATTTTTCTGCGCAGTGAAGAGAACAGCGACAGCTGTTTTCCTGAACTGATTTTCTCGCGCTGGCACAGTTTCAGAAATTTTTCCCAGACAAGTACGATTTTTGCGGGAGCCCCCTCTTCGGCAATTGTCTGTTCGAGTTCATTGATGATCGAAAGAAAGGCCGACTTCTGCACTGGATCTTCAATATTTTTATTGATCTGCCGGATATCGTGGCTGAAAGAATCCTCGATATAATTCGGGTTGAACTCCTCATCCTTATTGATGACGGCAACAGATTCCGGCGGGCATCCGCAGGAACTTCTTTGTATAAATTTGCATGGAACAATGCATACCGGGTCGACCTTGCGCCCTTCGATCATCTCGGCGACAAGATGGGCGCAGGTATAGCCCTCCTCGTAGAGCAGCTGGTCAACAGTCGTAAGACCCCGGTTCTTCGCGCCGTCATTGTTGTCAAAACCCGTCACGGGAAACCCGTAGACTCCCCGTGCCTCGAGGGCGCGGATCGCGCCGATCGCCATCTGGTCATTTGCGGCCGCGATCGCGTCAAAACTTACACCGTTGTCCATCAGATGATTTGCCGCATCAAGCCCCGAGCGGACGACGAAACTGCCCTGCACGACGAGCCGTTCATCATAGGCGATGCCGTTCTCGGACAAAGTATCCCTGTAGGCATTGAACCTGATCTCCGCGTCATGGTTGCCCACACTGCCCTTGATGAAAGCGATTCTGTTAAGCTTATGAATCACTATCAGGTGCGAGATTATCTCTTTCATGTAGCGGTAATTGTCGATGATGACCGAAGTCACACCTTCAAATCGGTTTCCCAGAACAACGGCCGGCACCGGCGAAAGTGAGTGCACCAGCGATTCAAGCTTCGGCTGCCCCGAAAAAAACCCGATTGAGGGATAGATGATCACACCGTCGATGTGTTTGGCGGTAACCAGGTTGCAGAGAAAATTGTTCTTTGTTTCGCGCAGATAGGGCGAGTCGAACCTTCCAACGGTGAAGGCACTCATATTGTAATCCCTATCCCGGCAGAAACAGTCAACCCCTTCCAGAATCGTTGTCTGGTAGTAGAGAGGATTATCCCCGAAAACCAGCCAGTCGAGAATGACGCCGATTGTCTTACTGGCAGCCTTAGCCATCAACGGACCTCTGATATAAAAATCTTTTACAACGATTCCGGTTAAACGAGGGGACCTTTAATAATAACCACTGCCCCGAAAAATCACAAGCGATTTATTGCTCAATCGCAAACTGCGGTAGCGGAAAATGCCGCTAGTCGCCGCCTGCCGCAATTTTTTCATCGACGGCGCATTCACCGGCGTAGGCCACGCCCCAGTCACAAAGAAGCTGCAGAACCGGAAGCAGCCCTCTTGCATGCTCTGTCAGGGTATATTCGACCTTCGGAGGGACTTCCGCGTAGACCTTGCGGGAGAGCAGACCGTCAGCTTCAAGTTCGCGCAGCTGCTGGGTGAGCATCTTCTGCGTTACACCGTGCAGCGCGCGGCGCAGGGCATTGAAGCGTACCGTCTTATCGGCGATATTCCACAGGATCAGTGACTTCCACTTGCCGCCTATCAGGTCAAGAGTGAGCTCCATCGCACACTGATATTCTTTTCCGTTAAAGACCATCATCCCCCCCTTAATGAGCGCTTACAAAACGCAGAATTAGACATGCATGAACACCGAAAATACCACACTTTCCGCCCGATTATTGGCGCGCAGCGTCATTAGGGAACATCCAAATAGAGTATTTGGGAGTTCCCTTAAAAAAAATAAAAAAAAATTGCGCTGTTCAAAGCAGTGCTCAAAGCGCATTTAATGAAGAAAATCAATTTAACAGTATCTATTGGGATACTATATACCGCATTAGTGCGTACTTGTCAAGATATAATATATGTGATAGAATCCTGCCATTAAACAATAAAGGAGATTTCAATGAAACAATCGATACACTATTTTGAGGATGTACGGGGGGATAACACCGGCACAGTCTTCACCCTGATACGCGAGCGCGCACGCAAAGGCGGAATAAAAAAGCTCGTCCTCGCATCGACAACCGGCAGCGTCGCCGCGCGCGCACTCGCCTTCTTTAAGGATGAGCCCGTCGAGCTGATCGTCGTTCCCCACCAGTATGATTTCATGGCGAAGGATTCGAGCCGCTTTCCCCAGGAGCTGGCACATGAGCTTCGCACCAGGGGGCACAAGGTCCACTTCGGCACGATGCTCTTTCACACCGACAAGCTCTACGGCAATAGTACCCCTGCGGTCGTCGCCGATTTTCTGCGCACCTTCGGCGAGGGAACCAAGGTCTGCGTCGAAATGACGCTTATGGCGGCCGACGCGGGGCTGGTCTCGCAGAGCGACATGGTGATCGTTGCCGCGGGCACCGGGCGGGGCCTCGACACCGCGCTTGTAGTTCACCCCGGCTCTTCGCAGAGCCTCAACATGCTCAAAATTTCAGAGGTACTCTGCAAGCCGCTTAACCGGCGGGGCGATGCGGGGGGAACAACGGACGAGACCCCTTCACCGCAGGAGAGCACGCTGGATTCGATCTTTACACGCCGCAGCGTCCGCGACTTCGACAGGCGTCCGCTCACTGACGACATAAAGAAGATCCTCCTCGAGGCAGCGGCCGCCGCCCCCAGTGCGCACGGAAAGAGCCCGTGGAAATTTGCCGAACTCAGCGACCCGGAGAGGATAGGCAGGATCGTCCGCAAAATTCCCTGGTTCGCGCCGGCAGCGAAATCCGCCGTAAATATTCTTGTGATGGGCGAGCCCTCAAAGTGTGTGAACCGCGAGTACTGGGTTGTCGACTGCGCCGCCGCGACACAGAATATACTGCTCGCCGCCCGTTCGCTCGGTCTGGGCAGTGTATGGATGGGTATCGCCCCCGTTGAAGAGAACATCCGCAACTTCACTTCGATCGTACCCCTTCCGGAGGGGATCATCCCCTTCTCGCTGATCGCGATCGGTTACCCCGAAGCGGGCAAAGAGCCCGTACGCAGAGAGGTGAGCGCGGAAAAATTCATCATCACGATTTGAGATTTCCGCGCAGCCTGCCCGATGGGGCGAAAATGACAGTGCGATCAGCGCGTGCAACTGTCGATCATGCGGACTATCGAGCTTCGTTTCGCCTTGACTGCAATCGCCCTGGCGTCATCGCCCGCAGCGCAGATGCCGAGTGCGCGCACAATCGCGCACGCGGTGTCGGCGCCATGTTCGATCAGGTACTGCGCCGCCTCACTCTCTCCCGCGAGAATCGCCGCGTGCAGCGGGGTACATCCGCACTCGTCGGCGGCATTGATATCCGCACCCGCTTCGCACAGCGCGCGAAGCGAACGGAGGTTTCCGCCGCGCGCGGCAAGGTGCAGCGCGGTGAGCCCCTCGCGGTCGCGGCAGTCGATCAAAGATTTGTAATCGGCGTACGAGGCTCGCAGCGCACGCACTATCATGGCGGTGATCTCGCCGGAAACGCCCGCCGCATCGTGCAGTGCCGTCTGGCCGGAAAACTTCTTTGCGGCGCGAAGATCGATTCCGCCGTCGATAAGTACTTCGGCCGTTAGTGCGGCCGAAGTGCACTCGCGCTCGAAATCACCGCGCAGAGTGTTTCTGTCGTGCAGGCGGTCCAGGCAGAGCATGAGCGCATTAAAGTGCTGGCTCTGCGCCGCGTTGATATCGGCTCCGTTCACCGTCAGAAGTTTTATCACCTCACGCCGGTTATTCACGGCGGCGCGCAGCAGCGGCGTACAGCCATCCCCGTCAATCGCCTCGATATCGCCGCCGGCTCTGAGATATCTTTCAATACGGCCGATGTCGCCCGCACCTGCCGCTTCGTGTATCCCGGCGGGGTGCGCTTTTTGCGCCTTCGGTGACAGCAGCGCGGCGCAGCCGTCAAAGCCCTTTGCCGCGGCGATCTGCGCCGCGGTTTTTCCCGCGGAGAAACCCCTCTTCATGGCGGCACTTTTTATAGAGATATCCCCCCGCCGCCGAAGCAGCAGTTTCGCCGATTCGGTAAAGTCGCCGGAGGCTGCAAGATGGTGCAGCGCGCTCCAGCCGGCAGCGTCAGTTTCGTTCACCCCCGGGATATTTTCGATCTTCAAAATCGCAGCCAGCGCGTCGGCTCTTCCGCTTGCCGCGCACAGATGGATAATATTCTCACCTGCCTTATTTTTTGCGTCTAATCTTGCACCGTTAGTTATCAGCGCCCGCACAAGCCGCATCTCGCCGATCGCCGCGGCGCACAAAAGCGGCGTATTGCCCTGATCATCGGCGGCCTCAAGATTCTGCCGCTGCGAAATAAGCAGCAGCGCGCAGTCGATAAGCGAAATATAGACGAGCTGTCCGGCGGGTCCCCAGGGCTGCGCCGCGCATTCACGCTGCTGCGAAAGCGGAAAGGTGGTCTTCGCTCCGTTCTTAAAGCGGGAAAAGAGGCCCCGCTCTACGGTGTATTCGACGGCGGTGATTGCGCTCCGGCCCGCATACGACCAGAAGCTGATCTGATTTCTTTTAACGCGCCGCAAAAAAAAGAGCAGTGGGGTGAGACCTTCACCATCACGGGCGGACAGATCGAGCCCCCGCTTCAAAATGCGCTTCAGCTCAAGTACCCCGCCCCGGGGATCTTCGGCAATCTGATAGAGCCCGGACAAGCTGTCGTTCTGATCTTTTTTTTCATTTGCGCCGCTATTCATGATCTCCCCTCCCGCCGGAATAAACGCAGGCATGCCCGTCACTTTTCGGAGGTGCTGCCCGGCCGTTTGACAGGATAACAGCACCTGCAAGTATTGTTCTATAATTATTTTCTGTTTTCAGGCGGAGGGATAATTATTCAAATAATGAGGGTTGAATGGGCGGTGTGAGAGCACTCGTCCGCGGTTCTGCCGCTGCGGCCCTTTTCGCCGCAAACTGCGACAGCGGTGCTCCCGCACCGCCGCTCGAGTTCGTAACCGTGAGCGAAGAGCCGACGCAGTCGCGGCATCAGCTCTTCGATTTATCATCAGTTACATATTTTTTATAGTTGTTACCGCCTGCTCCAGAACGGAATCCCTTCCGCTTTCGAAAAGTGCATAGTCGTAGCTGATGGCGATATCAGGCTCGATACCCTTCTGTTCGGGGTTTGTCCCCTCTGCATCAAAATACCGCTCATTAGAAAGTGTGAAAACCCAGCCGTTCGGCAGAGATTTGATGAGCAGGTCGGAAAAGAAACCGGCGGTGTGCGATCCCGCAAGCGTCGCGTTATCCCCCATCCCCTTGAATACCATTGCACCGACTTCGGCGGCGCTGTACGTGGCCGTGCCGGTCAATACCAGTGCCGTTTTTCCGCTCAGCCAATTCTGTTTCGGCTCAACTGTTATCACCTGCACTGGCAGAAAATCCTCATATCCCCCGCATCTGGCAGCCTTGCTGTAGGCGTCGTATTTCGCAGCGGCAAAATATTTCGCGGTTTCAACTGCGAAGGTGTCGTAACCGCCGCCGTTGAAACGCAGATCGACGATGAATTTAGAAATCTGTTTTGACTCAAAGTACGCCGAAACACTATCAAGTACGGCGATATAGGCGGCCAGTTCCTCCTGATAGCAGGTTGATTCGCTCTCTACACTTTCAAAGGTGTGCAGGCCGATGTAGCCGATCGAATCGCCGAGCATGCCGTACTGCAGGCGCACCCCTTCATCGGTTTTAAGTACGCGGGATTCATCATAGTCTGTCAGCTGTTTGGAGACAATATCGATCATGGCGCTTCTGTTATCGTCATTAAAATCTCTGAACTCATCTTCGGGAGCGCCGCAGAAAGCTTCAATAATATTCCCGTCGCTGGTGATGCCGACGTTCATGTGCCCGTCTTTAAGCTTCGCGGTCATCTCGCTAAGAAGCGTGAAAAGATCCTCGTCACTCATCCGTGAAGAGACCTTCGGCTTGTACTCGTCATACAGAGCGGACCAGTCGGCTCCCGAAACCCGCATCACCGCCGAATTCTCTTCAATCGTCTGCCAGAAACACTCGAATACCGCGGCCGCATCATCCCCCTCTTCTAATTCGTAATCATCTATCGAATCGATCTGTTCGAAATCATAATTCACCTGACCGTCAGAATACACACAGTCACTGAACTCTCCGACTTTGTCACCGTAGAAGTCATACAGCTCTTTCCCGTTTTTAATTTTCAATCTGTCTATTTCAAAATTGCTATCCTGTTTGTAATACTTTTTACCCGCAACATTGTAACTCGTAAAATCCTCTCCGTCGATTTTCACCAGCCAGCCGTATCCCTTTGAGAGGTAATACTTCGCATTATCACTTTTTTTGTCATCTTCACTGTCTGCGCAGGAGAGCAGAAGAAAAGAAAAACACAACAGTAGGGCGATCAGCTTTTTCATTAATCATTCCTCAATTCATAATTTTATCGGGCAGTCACAAACCGAAGACCTTATCCCGCTCTACTCACTAAAATCGATAAGACCGGATAAAATCTTTCTGCAGGTGGTTTTTGGAACCGCCGGATACAATGTGTGCACATTGCATTGCCTTACTGAAACACGGGCTGTATCATCCGGTGATAAATATATTTATCAGAATCCCGATTTTTTCGATGATCTCATAATTACGGGGGGATTTCAGCGGTGATCCCGCGCAAAAATTGAAACGAACAATAAATTTCTTGAAGAGAAAATGACGGGGGGCTACCATGCCGTCAGATGAGGTGATGAGAGATGCAATCTTTTGAACAGATTCACACTGACAAGGCGCCTGCGGCGCTCGGCCCCTATTCGCAGGCGGTTCGCGCCGGCAATCTGCTTCTTTTATCGGGACAGATTCCGATGGACCCGCAGAAGGGCGAAATTGTCTCGAGCGATATACGCATGCAGACGACGCAGGTTATGGAAAATCTGAAGGCTGTCCTCAGCGCATCGGGACTCGATTTTACGAACGTGGTCAAGGCGGATATTTTTATCACCTCTATGAAAGACTTTCCCGTAATAAACGAAGTCTACGGATCCTATTTTGCGGGCGACTACAAACCGGCGCGTCAGACGATCGAAGTCTCGGCCCTGCCCAAGGGCGCGAGTGTCGAGATATCTTTCATCGCTGCCGAGCATACAGCGAAATAGGCACACTCCCCCTCCGCCTGTTGAAAACAATCCGCACCGGACGGTTGAATGCAAAGCAGTATAATAGAAAATGGGCGGCCCGCCCGCCCGATACCTTCGTTTATCCTCATTCTGGCGCTCTGTCTGGCGTCGCTGTCGTGTCATAAAAAAGAAGTGACTGCGGCGGGCACGGACGGCACAGAAGCTGCTGCTCCCGTAAATTTCAAGTGGGGGGCGTATTCCGTACATGTGGAATCCCGCCCTGAAGAGTTCATGGGGAGTACCGTCACCTTTACAAACAGCAAGACAAAAAAGATTTTAAAAAAACAGAGCGACTACTCCTTTTTCATCTCCTCAAATATATATACCATACAAAAGAATAAAACGCTCTTTCTCGTTTTTCACTCCGGCGGCGAGAGCGGGGGGTTCACTGCGATATATACATTCGTACAGGCCGGCGGCAATATTATCGAAAGCCCTCCTGTCGAAGTGAGCGGATATTCGCGCATCGACTTCACCGATATTGACGGCAACGGCAGCGTCGAACTCATCACCGACGATTTCTCTTTCGAAAATACCGAAATCGGCACCTACCGAACCCCGCTGCTGTGCCTGGCCGAATCGCGGGAGGGACTTTTTCCCGTCATTTATACAATCGAGAATGCGCACCTTGCGTGTGTGACCTCCTCGCCGCAGTATCGCGCCTGTCTTGAAGAGTTCGCGAAAAAAACCGAACGCGGGCTTGCCGGCCCCGATCTTTACCCCCTCGAGAATCCCGAAGATGAGACAAGGATTATCACTCTGCTGCAATACTATTCATATCTGCAGCAGATCGGCGCACAGCACCGGGGTGAAAACTTTCTCTCTCAGATTACGATCAGGCTGGGTGACGGCAGATCAGAGATCGCCCTTATGAACGAAATCAAAAAGGGAAATGTCAGGGGAATACTTTACACACGATAGTCTGCGTGATTACCGCATCAGCAAGCCCCCGCCCCCATCGTAACTTAAGCGCCATGCAGCGGGATATGTGCGCGCAGGAGGCTGCACTGATGGCGCAAAATGAAAAGATAAAAAAAAATTCATTCAAACATCGATTGTTATAGTTCTGCAGATTTTAATAAACGACTTCACGCTGCCTGGGCGGCGCGATCGAACTGACCGGGATGCTTCATGGAATACAGATACCGCACATTACACAGTTATGAGGATTTCGCCTCGGGCCGGGTTCTTTACGGCACGGGGGGAAGCCCCAATTTTCCCGTAAAAATCGCCTGCGAGGTGTTCAACCGCTGCGCTGAACACTGCGGAAAAAAAGAGAAGATCACTGTGTACGACCCGTGCTGCGGCACCGGCTACCTTCTGACAACCCTCGCTCTTGTTGAAAGTGCTAAAATTAAAGGGGTCATCGGTTCTGACATCAACGAGGATTTTCTGCAGGTCGCGCAAAAGAACTTCTCTCTTCTGTCAAAATCCGGGCTGCACGGACGGCGTTTAGAGCTTGAGAAGCTGCACGCCCTCTACGCCAAAGAGAGCCACCGGCAGGCACTTGCATCTGCAGAAACATTTTCACAGATTCTTGAGAAGAGATACGAGGAATTTGAGACGAAGCTGTTTGCGTGTGATATTCTTGCCGGTGATATTTCCCAAATCGAAAAACACACCCCCGACATCGTCATTACCGATGTGCCCTACGGCGATCTTGTCCACTGGTCGGCAGGCGAAAACAGCATCGGCCTTCTATTGAACACCGTCAGCTCAATAAAAAACGATGAACTCGTAATCGCGCTGGTACATGACAAGTATCAGAAAACCGCACACGACGAATTTCTAAGAGTCGAAAAGCTGAAGTGCGGAAAAAGATGCATCGATATTCTGCGTAAAAAAACGGCTTCCCCCCTTTGAACTCTTTCAGAGCGGGGGGGGGAAGCCTTACTGATCTCAGAATGACCTGAGAAGATTAGCCATCTCGATCGCGCCCACGGCGGCGTCATAGCCCTTGTTGCCCGATTTGGTTCCCGCGCGCTCGATCGCCTGTTCGATATTTTCTGTCGTCAGTACGCCGAACATCACCGGAACGCCGCTCTCCATCGACACCGAGGCGATGCCCTTCGACACTTCGGCGCACACATAATCGAAGTGCGGGGTGGACCCGCGGATGACCGCCCCCAGACAGATGACCGCGTCGTACTTTTTAGAATGAGCCATCTTCTTTGCCACCAGCGGAATTTCAAATGCCCCCGGAACACGCACCACCTCAATCTCTTCATCAGCCGCGCCGTGACGGGTCAGACCGTCGATCGCGCCGCCCAGAAGATGGCCGCAGATAAAGTCGTTGAAGCGCGGCACGATTATGCCGAAGCGCAGTCCCTTTGCGACAAGATTTCCTTCAATTGTTTTCATTGTTATATCCTTTATTTTCTTTTTTATACCAATTTTCCCTGATAATCCGCAAAGCGCCCTATTGCACATCCCGGCACATGCAGAAGCCCGAACCCGGAGGGCTGCACCTCTCACCTTTCCACCAGTTTCTCCAGATGAAGGGGGTTCACGGCAAATCCGCATGCGGTATACAAATTGAGCGACTCTTCATTCGCCGTCAGCACCGCGCGGCCCACCCCTTTCGATGCAAAGTACTCCATTATTTTTTTTATAATATTGAACGCATACCCCCGCTTGCGGCAGTTCTCGTCGGTATAGACGTTGCAGATGTAACCCTCGCCGCCGCCGTCATCGAGATTGACCGGCGGCTTGTCGATTATCACCCCGATGCCGATCGAGACCCATTCAGAATTCTCTGTATTCTCATAGACGTAGACGACCGCCTTATCGGCAGCAAAGCGCTCGGTGAAATAGTCGCTGTTGCGCTCGAACATCTCCGAGTATTCAATATCGCTTCTGATCTTTCCGGTACGCTTCCACAGGTGAAGGCGAAGCTTCACAACCCTGGGCAGCTCGTCCGGACCGATCCTCTTCAACACTATGCTGTTCATGAGAAAGAAATCCCCCCGCATAAAATACGGCAGAAGCGAAAGCCCCCGCCCACGGGAGCATAAGGTACGGCAATTACAATATTTTTCATTTCAAATTTCCGGAAAAACCGTTTTTACCGGCACCCTCAGAAATGCAGAATGTGGCCCATCCGCTCCTTCTTGGTCTTCAGATAGTGCTCGTCATTTTCGTGTGCCGCCATCTGCAGGGGAACGCGCTCGACGATATCGATGCCGTAGCCGCTGATGCCCGCGATCTTCTTCGGGTTGTTGGTCAGCAGGCGCACTTTCGTAAGACCGAGTGAGGCGAGAATCTGCGCACCGATGCCGTACTCGCGCATGTCCTCGGGAAAGCCAAGGGCAAGATTCGCGTCGACGGTATCCATGCCGCTGTCCTGCAGGGCGTACGCGCGGATCTTGTTGATAAGCCCGATACCGCGCCCCTCCTGACGCATGTACAGAAGGACGCCGCGCCCCTCGCGCTCGATCATCTGCATCGCGGAGGCGAGCTGCTCGCCGCAGTCGCAGCGCTTTGAGCCGAAGGTATCGCCCGTCAGACACTCCGAGTGCACACGCACCAGCACCGGCTCACCCGTCGTCACATCGCCCTTGACAAGAGCCACGTGATGCTCGCCGTTGATTTTATTCTGAAAGCCGACCATTCTGAATTCGCCGTAGTGCGTGGGAAGCTTCGCCTCGGCGCTTTTTTCTATCAGTATCTCGGTGCGCTTGCGGTAGGCGATCAGGTCGGCGATCGTCACCAGGGCAAGATTATGCTTCTTTGCATACTCGGTCAGCTGGGGGATTCGTGCCATCGTCCCGTCCTCGTTCATGATCTCGCAGATGACCCCGGCGCCGTACAGCCCCGCGAGCCTGGCAAAATCGACCGCCGCCTCGGTGTGGCCCGCGCGCACCAGCACGCCGCCTTCGACCGCCTCAAGGGGAAAGACATGACCCGGCCGCTTGAAGTCCTCGGATCGCGCGGCCGGATCAAGAACTTTCTTTATAGTGGCTGACCTCTCGAAGGCCGAGATGCCGGTCGTCACCTCGCGTGCGTCGATTGACACGGTAAATGCGGTGCGGAACGCGTCAGTATTATGCGGCACCATTGAAGTAATCTGCAGTTCGCGAAGGCGCTCACCCTTAACCGGCATGCAGATAAGGCCGCGCCCGTAGGTCGCCATGAAATTAATTGCTTCGGGTGTCACCTTTTCGGCGGCCATCAGAAGATCGCCTTCGTTCTCGCGCGACTCGTCATCGACGACGATAATCATTTTACCCGCGCGTATATCATTGATCGCGTCACTGATTGTGTTAAAATCACTCATTTCTTCCTCTCTTCGCTTTATTGCTCACTGTCAAATTTACCGCAACTATTGAGAACCCGGACATTCGCATCGCCTGCGTCGGGGAAGATGCCCCCTTATTGCCGGCTATGCAGCAAATCAAATTCTTATCTCAGGCAAAGCCGTTCTTTCGCAGAAAATCCATATCGATTTTGCTAACATCCTCTTTTTCGCGACCGCTCTGCGCGGCGCCCAGCTGTGAGGCGACATATTTGCCGATAATGTCGCACTCAATATTCACGCGATCACCGGGCCGCTTCGAAAGAAGCGTCGTCTCATTTTTTGTGTGCGGAATTATACAGACAGAAAATTCCTGCGCGCCCGCGTCGACGACCGTGAGCGAAACGCCGTCGAGCGCCACAGATCCCTTTTCGACTATCTGGGAAAGCAGTGCACCGGGCGCCTCGATGTAGACCCATGTTCCAATCTGATCGCGTTTGAAAGCCCTGATCGAACCGGTTCCGTCGACATGGCCGCTTACGATATGGCCGCCGAGGCGGCCGCCCTGCCTGAGCGCACGCTCAAGATTCACTTTCGATTGTGAGACGAGCACTCCGAGGTTCGTACGCTCCATAGTCTCGGGCATGGCTTCGAGAGTGAATTCTCTATCGTCAAAAGCCACCGCCGTTAAGCAGACGCCGTTTATGGCGACACTGTCACCCGATTGCATCCCTTCGGCCACCCTGGGCGAGCGGATGCGCAGCAGCGCACTTTTTCCCTGTTTTGAAATTCTCACAACAGTACCGATGTCCTCTATCAGCCCTGTGAACATACCGCCCCCTCACTTCTGAGATATCCCTCGACCATAATATCGCCCGAGAATCGGTGATATTCAACCCGGTGCAGAGTCATCGCGTCTTTCATCAGGGTGATGCCCTTGCCGCCGACAGGCGTCATCGCGGATGAGCCGCCGACAATCTTGGGCGCGATAAAAACCATCACCTTATCGACGATACCAGACTCAAGTGCCGCGTAGTTGAGTGTGCCGCCCCCCTCAAGAAGGACGCTGTCTATCTGCATTTCACCGAGCGCTTTCATAAGCGCGGCAAGGTCGACGCGCCCGTCTGCATCAGAACAGACCACGACGCGCGCACCCGCGCGTTCAAGCGCGCGCAGCGCAGAATCGTCGGCAAGTCCGCTTACCGCGACAAGCGTCTGCGCGTCCGACTGCTGCGTCAGCACGCGGGCATTAAGGGGAAGCCGCGCGCGCGAATCGACTATGACGCGCAGCGCGTCACGCCCGCACCCCTGCGCGAGGCGCGTCGTCAGAGAGGGGTCATCCGCGAGCACTGTACCGATACCGGTCATGACCGCGGCGCAGCGCTGCCGCAGGGTATGCACATGATTGCGCGACTCTTCGTTTGTCACCCAGCGCGAGTCGCCCGTGACCGTTGCGATTTTGCCGTCAAGTGTCATCGCGCATTTCATAATACAGAAGGGGCTGCGCCTGGTGATATAGGTGAAGAAGATTTCGTTCAGTTTCTGGCACTCGCTTTCGAGTACACCGTATTCGACCTCGATGCCGTTATCGCGAAGTATCGCGATACCCCGGCCTGCGACCAGCGGATTGGGGTCGCAGCTGCCGACTATTACTTTTTTTATACCACTGCGGACTATCGCGTCGGCGCAGGGGGGGGTGCGGCCGAAGTGCGAGCAGGGTTCGAGCGTCACGTACATGGTCGCGCCCGAAGGGTCTTCGGTACAGTTTTTAAGGGCGTCGACTTCGGCGTGGTCGCCGCCGCAGAAGTGATGGTATCCCCCGGCGATAAGGGTGCCGTCTTTTACGATGACCGCGCCGACAAGTGGATTCGGATTTGTATACCCGGCCCCGCGGGCGGCGAGATCCAGGGCGTGTTGCATGAAAGAGGTGTGCATCTTATAGTGATCCCCCCGTATTCTTTAAAACTGGTCGGCGCGGGGATCTTTTTGCGGTGTTCACGCAACATACCGTCAGCGGCGTGAACATTTCGCGGGCGCATAACGCGCAGCGCGGAAATAAAAAGAGCCCCGGATCTCTCTCAGGGCTCATCGAAGGAGGCTCTGCACTTCGCCTCACTCTTCTTTCATCCAGACTTTACTGTCGGCTCCGGAATCTGACCGGATCAGCCTTTCGGCTCGCGGGCTTTACCGCCGGTAGGGAATCTCACCCTGCCCTGAAGAGGTACTCAATATGATGCTCATATCTATCCGTTCTGGAAATTTGTCAAGAAAATATATTTTTATTGTGCAAGCAGAATCCAGCTCGCCGAGGCGGGGGGGATGACGAGTCTGCCGTCGCGCATGACGGCGGATTGCAGATGCGAATAAATGACCCCGGCGGGTGAGAGAGCCGGACAACCGATGACTACCTCACGTTGTGCGGGATTTATTGCGACAAGAATTTTTTCACTTTTGCCGGTGCGAAGATAGACAAGAGCTTCCCCCCGCACCCTTCCGGATAAAAATGTGATATCACCGCTGCTCTGCAGCACTTCGTGCGCCGCCCGGATCGCGATGATCTTTTTGACCTCATTGTATATCGAGTCTGCCTCTGCGATCGTTTTTTCGACAGTCGGGCGGCCGGGATCTTCATCCTGACGGATGTACAGGCGCTGCGGCGCTGCGCACGAGAAGCCTGCGTTAAGCGTTGCGTCCCACTGCATGGGCGAGCGTGACCCCGTGCGATTGTATCCCCCCTCGACCGATACGAGATTTTCGAGATAGCGCATGCCTATCTCGTCACCGTAATAGATAAAGGGCGCACCCGGCATCGACAGCAGAAATGCGAAGGCGATCTTTATCTCTTCTGCGTCAAGGCGGCGCGAGAGACGATCCATGTCATGATTACCCGAGGGAATACAGATGAGGCCCCGGTTACCGCTGGACGCGCGTGCATTTTCGTAGTATTCGATAAATGCCGACGCGTCGCCCCTGCCCCTGCGCGAGAAAAACGGCTCGTCGCAGCGGAACAGATCGTTATAGTGCGACGGGCCGACGTGCAGCAGAAAATCCATGTGAAATCCGCCGCGAAGCGATCTGGCAGGATCACCCCACTCAGAGATGACCGCCGCGTCGGGATACTCGTCACCGAGAAATTGCAGAAATTCTTTCCACAGGGCAATAGTCGCCTCGCCGTCGATATCGTCTTTAACCAGAGATCCGGCCATATCAACGCGAAATCCGTCACAGCCCAGTGCCAGCCAGAAGCGCATGACCTCTTTCATCGCCTCGCGCGTCGCGAGCGCCGCGGGCGAATCACACGAGTGCTGCCACGGCTGTGTTACCCGCGCAAAGCCGTAGTTGAGCGCCGGCTGTGATGTGAAAAAATTGAGCGCACAGCTTCCGTCCCTGTCTGAGACTGCCCGCAGCGATCCCCAAACGGAGGTGACACCGTTGAAATCTTTCCAGACAGAATCGGTCCAGATATAGCGGTGTGAAAACTCATTCGTCTCAGCCTTTTTCGATTCGGCGAACCATGGATGCTGCGACGAGGTGTGGCCGGGCACAAGATCGAGAATGACCCGCAGGCCGAGCCGGTGCGCCTCTCTGAAAAGATCGCACAGATCATCGTTGGTGCCGTAACGCGGGGCGACCCTGCAGTAATCGGAGATGTCGTATCCCGCGTCATTAAAGGGTGATTCAAAGCAGGGGTTGATCCAGAGGGCATTGCAGCCCAGTTCGCGGATATAATCGAGGCGCCTGATTATTCCGCGAAGATCACCGATGCCGTCAGAATCGGTATCCTGAAAGCTCTGAGGATAGATTTCGTAGAAGACCGCACTGTCGAGCCATGAGGGCATGAGAGCCTCCCTTGCGTCCCTATCGCGTCCGCGATGAGATCCTGCTGCTATTCTATTTTGTACTGATTATGCCGCCGTTGAAACTGTTCTGAATGATGTGCTGCGCCATCGAATCCCGACAGCGCAGCACATCATATTTTAATACTGAATTGCGCAACGCATGATGCTTATGAAATGAACCGGCGACGGTATTCGGCGGGAGAGCTGCCGACACGCTTTTTGAACTCACGATAAAATACCGAGAGCGTATTGAAGCCGATTTCGAGACTGATTTCGATGATCTGCAGATCCGGCCGTGACTCGAGCAGATGTTTGGCCTCTTCAACCCTCTGGTCGTTGAAGTAATTGGCGAATGTCGTTTTCATGTAAGAGTTCAGAATTTCCGAGAGCTGATGCTGGCGGATATTGAGCTGCCCGGCAAGATCGGCGAGGCTTATCTGCGATTTATAGACCTTCTCGACATGCACCAGATCTTCGAGCCGGGCAACGATGGATTCTGTGTCAACGCCCTGCAGCTGCGTCTTAAGGTAGTTTGTTCGTTTTGATTCAATATCAAGCTGCACCATTCGTTCGGGATACCGGCAGCTTATCAGATAAATGATTATCAGGTAAAACAGCGATCCGACGCGAACGTCATCGGTAAACTCGACCCTCATCATGATATCGACAGGCCAGAATGAGGTGGTACAGATTCCGGCAACGTAGCTGGCGAGAATCACCTTGAATATCATGTTGCGCTTCGGATACTTGCGCAGCATTGGATAGAGCAGGATTATACACATTATCAGATACGCATCGTAGATTATCACGCACAGAAATACCGATATCAGCATGATCGTGTGGTGTCCGGGGAAAAAAATCGATGCCCCGCCGGAGGCCCCCGCCGCCGAGATCTTCATGCCTGCAACGGGAAGATATATCGCGGCGAAAATAATGCCCGGCAGAAAATGCAGCAGATAGCGTTTGGGGAAGGACTTTCCTGAAGTGACTACCGACAGCGCGTAGCCGTAATGAGTGGGACCCTTGAACAGAAAAAGTACAAATCCCATCGCCTCAAGAAAGTATGCCCACTCGTTCATGCGCGGAATTTCAAACGGAAGCGGACAATACAGCAGATAACTTATTATATGATAGAAGGCGAAATTCGACAGCAACAGTATGGTGAACAGCTGCGGAAGGGTCTTCTCCCGTTCAAAAAGCTTTCCCGTAATAAGCGCAATCGCCAGCAAAAAGGCAAAAAGGATAAGTAGATCTTTCATCTCTGTATCAGTACCCTCTTTATTCTGTCTGGTTCTCAGCAAGTGCGAAAGTCAACAACTCTGAGATATGCCAATAATGAGCAATGTTTTCAACCCATACTTCATTAAAATTGAAGAAATTCGCGGAAGCGCAAGTACAGCGGACTTTCGGGGAACTCATTATAGTACTAACCGGTGTATACGGCTGCATTTATTGCTGAGGGCTGCTGTCATCACTACTCTTTTCAAACATTGTCGCACTACATGAAACATCATAGTGCACTTCGAAAAAAAAACAAAAAAAAAAAGAACAGAGGGCGGCGAAAAACATCTTGCGCCGCAATATCACCGAATCTGAGCAGTTATTTTCGAGATTCAAGCTGAAAAGATATTCTCGAAGCTTACTGCACAGAACACCCGTTTTTCTGGCGCGCAATCTCTTCGAAAGTGACCGCGGGATGATGGTAGCGCCCCGATTTCTGGGTGAATTTACCGTTAATGAGAATCGCCTCTTCGGGACAGAAATTAAAGCAGGCAAAACAGTAGTAGCACGGGGTGGAACTCAGCCAGAGCGGTCTGTTATTCTGCAGCACTATTTTTTCAGAGGGGCAGACTCTCTCACACTTTTTACAGCCGGTGCAGCTTTCGTCGGCATAAAAGCCGACCTCGCTTTTTGATGATGCGGTGATGACCGCACGCATGACACGCTCAAGGATCAGCCGCAGGGGATTAGTCGTAACGTTTGTCGGCAAGTTTTCTCTTCTGGACACACTTGCGGCGATTGCATCTACTTCAGCGTCAACGCGCCTGTCAATCGCCGAAAGTTTTTCGGAGCTGACGCGCTCGATCCATTTGAGATCGCCCTTTCCGGGCTTAAGACCCGTGGGCGAGTTGTCGGCCATATTCAAATAATAGAGCGCATTAAGGTTTTTATTCTGCCGCTTAAGATATCTTCTGATCGCGATATCACAGAAGCTGAAGGTGCCGATACGGGTGATCACTGAAAAAATATAATCGGCTGACGAGAGATCAATTTTTTCTAAAAACATCCTTACCGGCTTGGGCAGGTACGACAGATGAAGGGGGAAGACAAGAGCGACCACACGGCTTTTCGCCGCGGCCCTCTCTATCGGCACAACGGAGATCATTGGAACGAGCGTACTTTCGGGAAAATGCCGCTGCAGAAGTTTTGCGGCATGAAGCGAGTTACCGGTGCCCGAGAAGTAATAGATTTGCATAGTGATCCCCCAGCCGAAATGTACTGCTTAAAATTGTATTATACACCGCGGAGCGGTTCAAGAATCATTCGCAACACCTTTAAACACATTCGGGTACTTGTTGCGCCCTATAAAACAGGCCGTTAATATTGAAAATAGCCGCGGATCACAGCGTTTTAAGCCGCACATCAAACAGCAGTATACACGCGCACCGCACGGCGGCGCCCCTTCAGGGGAAACTCGCCGACAGGACGGCAGTTTTTGTCCTTCAACAGCGCGACAGTAGATTCGCTCATGAGTATCGAGCTCGCGCATTCTTTGTTCAGAGCCTCAAGCCGCTGCGCGGTGTTGACGGTGTCGCCGATCGCCGTGTACTCGAGGCGCTCCGCCGACCCGATGTTGCCGACGATAACGGGGCCGGTATTGATGCCTATACGTGTTTTAAGTTGTATGCCCCCGGTATAGAGTGCGCTCGCCGAATACTCGGCAATCGCGCGCGCCGCCCGCAGTGCGTTATCCGCGTGATCGGGATCGCTTACCGGGGCGTTGAAAAGTGCCATGACCGCGTCACCGATGAATTTATTGACTACGCCGTTGTGTGTGTCAATTATCCGCACCACCTCGGTGAAATAGGTATTCAGAAGCGCGACGACTTCGCGAGGTGAGAGCAGTTCAGCAATTGAAGTGTAGTTTTCAATATCGGTGAAGAGCACCGTCACTTCCCTCTCATGTCCTGATAAATCCAATGCACCCGACAGAATCTCGGAGGCGACCGCCGCCCCCATGTATCTGCCGAAGGTTCTTTTGATGTATTCGCGCTCTTCGAGCCCGGCGGTCATCTGATTGAAGTGACGGCTGAGCCGCCCCACTTCGTCGTTGGTAAGCACCGGCGCACGCACAGAGTAATCGCCCCGCCTCACCT
>Ga0209467_1001069_pt1 | contig 26839 bp, 13 predicted proteins | sample Higcelwee11metaG_FD_187175 | JGI IMG/M metagenome (GOLD analysis project Ga0209467, IMG submission 187175) | Freshwater pond sediment microbial communities from the University of Edinburgh, under environmental carbon perturbations - High... | ecosystem: Environmental > Aquatic > Freshwater >... | reverse complement strand
GTCATGTAGACGTCAGCTTTGGCCGGGCGTACGCCGGGCTCGACGATGCCGATTACCGTGTATGCGCCGGTGCCGATTGTGACGATGTCATTGAGATTAAGCCGCGCGCTTGTTGCGTAGGATGCTTCGAGCATGACGGCGTTATCGTCGCCGGGTAAAAGAAAGCGGCCCTCTGTCACATCACCGGGTGCGCAGCAGTTCTTCGCCGTGGCCACCGATGCTTCGGGGTCGAGCCCGCCGATTGAGTAGCTTGCGGTACCCTCGTTATTTCGTATTCTGAAAAGCAGAAACGGGGCGGCGTCCGCCACGCTCGGCAGTGTCTTAATGGTCGCGAGCATCGAGTTATTCATCAGGCGGGTCCGTGCAGAGGCGACGTAGAACCCCTCATGTTCGGGGTCGAGGATAGTGGTGGGGCAGCTTCCCCCCTCGCAGACGGGAGTATAGGCGATAAAATGGGTACCTGTCGAAGAGAGTATCGCGCCTGATGCCCTGCCGGCTCCCGTAATTGCGGTCAGTAGGATGCACAGAAAGGTGACCGCGGCGAAATAGCCGCTGACGGTGATGAGCGTCCTTTTCCATCTTCGCGTGAGTTCACGCAGTGAATATTCAAGCATGGCAGTTCTTCTTGTTATGATGATGAAGCCCGCAGTCATCGCGACACGTAAACTGCAGCGGCTGCGGGCTCCTGATTACTCAGAGGGTTGCTCTGAGCCTTACAACTTCTCCGGGGCGCTGTTTTTGAAGATCATGAGTTTGTTGGTGCCGGTGTAGGGCATTACGGTAAGCATCGCCGTATCTCTGGTCATCATCGCGGTGCCGAGAGAGCTGTCGATAGTTGTCTTCAGCTTAAAGCTTTCGCCGCCGTCGGAGGTCTCGTAGAGGCGGTATTTTGCGGCCTTTTTGTCGAATGCGGCGATGAGGCCGTGCTTGCTGTCGCGAAAACGCATGGCGGCGGTTTTGTTGGTAAACATGAGATCCTTGTTTACTGCGGCAAGGGCGCTGCTCTTTTTCCACGAAGTGCCGTTGTCAGAGGTGTAGAAGAGATCTCCCTTTTCGTTCAGAATAAAGCCCTCGCTGCCGCCAACATATGAGATGGTGCTGGTCTTTCCCGCGTCGGAGGGTCTTCCTATTTTAGTCGACGCGCTGCCGTCGAAGTGAAAGGTCGCGAAGGGGGTGGCCAGCCAGCCGGTGAGTTTGTCGTCAAAGCTCAGGATATTAGTGCTCGACACATCGAGCTTCTCCCACGTTTTGCCGCCGTCTCTGCTGAGCTTCGCATTGGAGCAGTCGCAGCCTATGACGAAGGTGGTTTCGTTGACAATTTCGGCTCCCGAGAGGCAGGGCTGGGTTTCGATTCTGTTTGTAGTCCAGCTCTTTCCCCCGTCATTTGTCAGGTAGACAAAGTCCTGGAAGAGCATTATCCCTTTGTCGGGATTCATAAAATTAGCCACTGTGGGTGAGTTGGTGCCGTCGATAAGCTTTGTCTGTGCGGATACAAGCGTCCACGATGAACCTGTGCACGAGGCCGTTGACAGGCACAAGAGCAGTAATATCAGTGTCGCACCCGCGCCGTAGAGCGCTTTGTTGTGTCGTTTACTTTTCATTGTCTGTAGCTCCTTTATATTACGAAAGCATTTATTGTATTGTGTTATATTGTGTTATATTGAATGTAGTATTGATGGCAGCTGTTGTCAACAAAAAGATTGTGTCACTATTCAATAATTTTGTGACGCTTTCGGTTATTCGTTTATATCCGCATACAAATTGCACCCAGGCGCAGTATAGTTCTTGAAATTACGGTGCGATCGGTGAGAATGAAGCGGGCATTGCAGTTATTTCTGAAAGAAAGAGGCACGCAATGAGGGTACACAAGATTATGCCGGGCTCTGTACTGCTCGAAGCCGAAAAGAATATTCTCTTCGGGTGCCCTCCCGAGATAATCAAGGCGATTTCCCGCCATGCTCTGCCCTATCCCGAAGTCGTCGTTCTGCCCGATACGCAGTACCGCTACGGGGTGGTGCAGAACGCCACCGAGTTTGTCCTCTATCACTTCCTCTTCGTCGCGCATAACTATCAGTCGGGCCGCAAACTCATCATTGCCGGCAATAAAAAGGATGTGGACAACAACATCCGCCTGCTGCGCCTCTCGCTTCTGGGTCCGACCAAGCGCGAATTTCTCTCTATCGGCGAGAGTCCGTACTTCGGGCGTCTCTACCAGGAGGCACGGGCCCTCGCGCTCAAGGATGCGCAGGGTAACGAGTATAAAATAGAAGATATCGTCGAGCCCTGCTATTTTGAGAATGATATTCTTCAATGCGGGGTGGAGGTTTTGCATGAGGATCGCGACCTGTATTCGGTCGGCGGCACAAAGATAAATGTGCAATTCAGCACCCCGCAGCGCCCCCCCTACGATCTCAAGCGTGACTTTACCCCGCATCTTCCCTTCAAGTTCGGGGTGGATATTCTCGGCGGGGGATCGGGATTCACCCCTGAGCGCCCGTGCTCGTCGCTTTTGCTCAACCACAACTCGGAATACATGCTCATTGACTGCCCGCCTTATCTCGAGTTCTCGCTCAATGCGCGCGGTGTCTCGAAAAACCAGGTGCGCTCGATCTTTCTTTCGCATATCCACGATGACCACTGCAACATGTTCCCCCTGGTCGAGTTTAACGACAAGGTCAAATTTCTCGGCACCAAAGAGATTTACTGGATGGCCATTCAGAAGCTCGCCTGCCAGACGGGCGCCGATCCGGGAGAGTTTTACGCATATTTCGATTTTGTAGAGCTGCAGCCCTACGTAGAGAATCAGTTTTTCGGGGTGAGCATCACCCCGCATTATACCGTTCATTCGATACCGACGACCGGTGCCGTCTTCAGGATGCGCGACAGCGACACGCACAAGTCATTCTGCTTTACCGGCGACAACAAGGCGCTTGACGATATCGATAATATGCTCGCCGAAGGGGTGCTCTCGAAGAGCAAGGTCGAGTACATCAGAAAGATCTACCGCAAGCGTTTCAGTCTGCTCGTTCCCGACGGGGGGATGGGGATTCTTCACGGCGACCCGAAGGATTCGTCACACTCCAAGTCTGACAGCGTGGTCTTCGTGCATCTCGAAAAACTTCCCCCGCAATTTGACGCCTCATTCTCGCTCGCAAACGAGGGAAAGCGCTACAACCTGATCGAGAGCAATCAGCACATCTATCACGCCTATACGATCCGAACCATGCAGATTCTGCAGCAGCACTTCGCCGGTATCGGAAGCGACTGGACCACCGCCATGCTCAACGACATGCGCATCGTCCACTTCAACGCCGATGACATCATCATCAAGCAGGGCAGCCGCCGCAACGGATTCATCTACGTGATCCTGTCGGGACGCTGCCGTGTGAAGCATCACGACGGCAGTGCCCTGCGCAGTGTCGCCTCAAAAGAGAGCGGTGATTTTATCGGAGAGATGGCGATCGTCAACCAGACCGAGTTTCATGCCTCGTCGGTGGTTGCCGATACGCCCGTCGTTCTGTCGGTACTGGACGAGCGGCTCTTCTACCGCTTTCTCGAGGATGAAAACCGTCTGCGCGACATTACGAACATCTGGCGCATACGCAGCGAATTTGAGCGCTTCGAGCCCTTCTGCTATTTTTCTGATTCTCTCAACGAATTTATCGCACACAAGGCCCTCTACCGCGAGGTGAAGCAGGGCGAGGTGGTGGTGGCCGAGGGCGAGCAGACCACCTCTTTCTACATTATCATCAGGGGACAATTCGAGATTACCCAGAATCTGCAGAAGATCGGCATCATGAAAGAGGGGGGGCTCTTCGGTGAGTACGCGAGCCTTCGCCAGATGCCGCGCACCGCGACGGTGAGTGCAATGGGCGAGTGCACGGTACTCGAGCTCAAGAAAGAGGATATCAACACCATCGTCTTCACCACGCCGGTGCTCAATTTTCTCATGCAGCGCATGATGCAGAATCGCGTCCCCTGAGTGTTTCCGCACTGTTTTATTTTTTCTGTTATTATTATACGGAAAACACCGGTTTTTGCGCGCGCCTATAAAGTTGGCAAAAATCTGCGCAGAATTGCCGATAAGAAGGGTAGGCCGTTCGTGTCTTCACTGCGGATCGCGAAATGATCTGATATGTGCTTTATCAGTGAGCGCAACTTTTGCCGCGAATGCGGCTCTCATCTGACAGATGTGGTGATCAGTATGCATAACGGCCGCAAAAACAGGGAATCGCCTATTCCCGCCGGTAAGTGAGGAATCTCCTATGAAATTCAATAAATATCTTCTTATACTGCTTCTTTTCTGCGGCGTGCTTACGGCGCAGACAACAGCCCCGCGCACGACGCAGCGTCAGCCGACTACCACACGGCAACCGGCGACGACGCGGCAGCCTGCAACAACGCGGCAGCCGGCGGCGCGCACCACCACGCAGAGCACTGCCTCCGGTTCTGTCGGTGAGGGATTCGGCTCTGTTTCGTGGGGTTCGGCCTATCAGACTGTCCGCGAGAATATCAGCGGTACGCTCAAATATGCCGACGAGAACAAGATCATCATCTCGCAGGACGGCGAATTGACCTATAGTTACGGTTTCTTCCATAAAGAGCTGCAGGTGACAGGATCAGCCGAGGCATCGCCTGCCGTTCAGCCCGGTGCGGGCAATAACGCCCAGCCCTCCGAGGGCACTGAGGGAAAATTCTTTTTCGTAAAGGTCGAGTTTCCCTATCTGGCTTATGAGGATGTGAAGGCGAAATATGTCGAGAAGTTCGGAGCGCCCCAGGGCGAGAACATCGTGAAAAACAGGGGCGTGGTTATGTGGGAAAACGAGAAGACCCTTGTCGCCGTCTGGGTGGATGAATATGAGAAAAAGCCCTACAGCCGCAAGATTACCTATATGAGCAAAGAGATCGTGAAAGAGCTTGCCGATTACAAGAAGCTTCTTTTTACGAAGCAGGAGATCGACGCTCTTTCACAGCTGCCCGCACCCTCTACGAGTGGCAGATAAAGATTGCGATAACGCCCGTTCCCGACTCGAGTGAATCGAGTGCCTTGCCGATAACCGAGCCGACCTTGTTGAATGAGTCTATGCTTCCCTTCATGCCGCAGCCGGGGGTCTCCGAGGTGACGATCAGATCACCCGGTCTGATCGGCTGCTGCCGGGCGTCCACCTTGCAGTACACCTTTCCTGTCAGTGCCACCGGATAGAGTTTTATCCCTTCGGGAGCGTTGGATATTTCTATCACCGGATCGGCGGTGATTATGCCGATGACCGAAGTGTCGTACGATTTCATCGAGCGGGTAAGCTTTGAGGCGCCGTTCGGTGAGCTTACGACGACGTCGCCGGGTGTGATCACCTCTGTGGGTTCAAGTTCAAAGAGTTCTGCTATGTTGTGCGAGTTCTCGCGGTGAGCCGGCGCCGAAAAGGTTGCCTTGCCGTAAAACAGCGAGTTTCCCCGTGCGTAGAGCGCCTTTCCATCCCCCTGCAGCTTTGCGGAAGTGTCATACGCGTTGAGTTCACCGTGCCCCTCGATGACGACAGACCAGTCGTGTTCACTTGAAAACACGCCAGCCGGCGAGAATCTCGAAATGCCCAAAATGGCGCATCCCTTGTTGGCGCCCTCTCTTCCCGGACTCTGTGCTTTTAATCCGACAAAATCAGAGTGTGCGACCACACCGTAGCTGCCGCCCGCCGCCGGACCCGACACGGCAATACCCGCCACACCCACCGCGCCCGCTTTGAGGGCGCTGTTCTTCGCGTACACCAGCGCCCCGTTCTGCGGGGGCGGTGTGATCCCTGAGAAGGGTTCAGCAGCCTCATCTTCGAGGAACAGACGTCCGTCGTGAGATGAGAGCTCGTGGTGCAGGGGTGCGTACTCGTGCGTGTGGGCAAGGGGAGCGCGCGCGTCCGACAGGCGCGGGTCAGTCGCCTGAACCGCACTCATCGCGCGCTCATCGTTGTGACGCGCCAGTGTGATGGTTCCGCGGCTGCTTTCGGTCGCGGGAGCAAGGCGTTCGTCATCCGACTGCACGGCCAGCATCGGCGAGGATTCACCGTTCTGGGCGAAACGCATTATTCCGTAATTGACGGTTGTCGCCTTCGCGATGCGCGAATCGTTTGCCTGAACGGCAAGATCGGCCTCACTCTCGCCGTCAGAGGCGAAGCGTACGATGCCCTTATGCTGCGTCGTCGCCTCGCGCAGGCGCTCATCGTCCGACTGAACCGCTTTGAGAGGGATGCTTTCGCCGTTTTTAGCAAGCTGCACGATTCCCCGGTGTTCGGTAGAGGCGTTTCTCAGCCGCTCATCATTTGACTGCACAGCCTTTCCTGCGCATATCTCGTTGGAGTGCGCCAGCTGTACGATTCCCTTCTGCTCGTCACTCGCGTCGCGCAGACGATGGTCGTTTGCCTGCACGACTGTTCCGGCCGTAGTTTCGCCGTTCTCGGCGAGTTCGACGATTCCCTTCCAGGCGGTGGTCCCGTCGCGAAGTCTCTTGTCGCTCGCCTGCACCGCTTTGAGCTCGACGTTCTCTCCGTCGGTGGCGAACTGCATGATTCCCTTTGCGATTATCGTCGCGTCGCGAAGCCTGCGGTCGTTTGCCTGTACCGCCTTCGCGGGAGTCGTGTCTCCGTCGGGGGCGAGCGCGACGATTCCCTTTATGTTCTCGGCGGCATCGCGAAGTCTGCGGTCGTTTGACTGCACCACCGCTGCGGCTTTCGCCTCGCCGTCCTCCGCGAGCTCGACGATGCCCTTGTGCGAAACGGTCGCGTCTTTGAGCCGGCGGTCATTTGCCTGCACGACGGTTCCGGCGGTGGTCTCGCCGTCCTCCGCGAGCTCTACGATACCCTTGCGTGATACCGAGGCATCCTTGAGCCGCTTGTCGTTTGCCTGTACGGCCTTGCCGTTTTCAGATTCGCCGTCAAGAGCGAAGGCGACAATACCCTTGGATTTTTCGGTGGCATCCTTCAGCCGTTTATCGTTGGCCTGCACCACGCATCCGCTGGCATCCTCGCCGTTTTTGGCAAGGCGCATGATGCCGAACGAGTTCTCGGTTGCGGGTTTGAGGCGGGTGTCGCTTCCCCGCACGACGCCGAGTTCAGAGGGATACGAGTCGGGGCAGATGCGCACGATGCCGGGGCTTTTTTCGGTCGCCTCTTTCAGTCTTGTATCGTCGGCCTGCACAACAGTGCCGGATTTGGTCTCATTATCAAAAGAGAGTCGCACGATGCCGGCGGTCAGTTCGCTCGCCTGCTGCAGCCGCTGATCATCGGCCATCACCGCCATGTGCGGTGTCGACTCGCCGTCCTCAGCGAACTGCACGATGCCCTTGAAGAAGGTGGTGGCGTCGCGAAGGCGCCGGTCGCTGGCGCTGATCGCCGCAAAGCGCGTATCCTCGCCGTCTTTTGCAAAACGCACGAGCCCCGGCTCAAATATGGATGCGTAGCCGGGCGATTCGGTGAAGATGTGGGCGTGAGAATCTGTCGATTCGGGAGAGAAGAGCTTGAGCCCCGCGATTTTCGCCAGATACTTTCCCGATTCACTCTTGGTACTGTCCATCTCGATCTTGATGAAGCGGGCGGGCATCGCGTGAAAGCTGAAATGATAGTCGCACGATTTCTCGGCGATGAAATTCTTCTGGTCGATGATGGTGGTCCAGATGCGGTTTTCACTCGATGCCGCGATATGGAAATTTTTCGGAAAGGCCTGCGCATCCATCGTGGGCGAGCTCAGCGATATGCGCGAGATATTGGTGATGTAGCCGATATCTATGGTAAGCTCCTCGCGCTGGGCACTTTCGGCGGGACGCGACTCCCAGAAGGTATTGGGATAGTTATCCAGCAGGCATGACGCCCGGTGCTGCTCGCCCGACTCGGAAGAGGCACTGAGAAGTGACACGCCTGATACCCCCGCACCGAGGCGTCCCAGCTCTGAAAAGTAGTGGGTATCACGCTTTGCGTGGGCAGTGATGAAAAGCTTGAGAAAGCGGAAGCTGGTGGGCGGCATGTGAACGGTAAGATTGTTGTCGTTGAGCACAAAATTGTTTTCGGTATATATGACCTTCCATGCGGCCTTGTCATCAGAAATCTCGATTCGAAACGAGAGGGGGAAGTTTTCTGTTCCGTGGGGCGCGGGCAGCATCTGAATGAAATTGGCGCAGACAACCTTGCCGAAATCGAGTACTATGTGGTCATTCTTGTTCTGATTCAGCCTTGCGGAAGACCAGTAGCCGCTTTCGCTCAGGATATTCTGCGGTGCGGCAGACTCATTTAATTGTGACGAGACATCCGCGATCTCGCACTCGTATATTTTGCGCTGGGCAATATTAATCATCAGTTTCTCCGGTTTTCATTGTAAATCGGGACGGCCTGCAGCGGGGCTGCCCGTGGGCGCGCGGTGAGGCTCTCGTCGGCGTGCACGCGGCGCATTTACAGCTAATTTTAAGCGAAAGTGTTGTAAAGGATTATTAGCTGGAGCAAAAAATTATTGTCAAATGTTTCGCGCAGGATGATATAGGTAAATGACGCTTCGCGATGATAATGAAACCCGTACAACAGGCCATTTCGTTTATTCGGTGAAAACGTGTAAAAATCGTTTGCCAAAGGTGATTCTTCGAGGCCACTTACTATAATGAACGGAATCCTGGAAGAGAAAACCCCCAAAGGGTACATCCTCAAGATCAAGCCAAACAACACCTTTCTCGTCTTCAACCGGAAGGGGGGGACGGTCTATGCGGATGCCAACGGCCTGAATTCTGTTCACCGCATTCCGGTTCTGCTTTTTCTCGGAACCTCGTTTATCTTCAAACAGCGTCTCTCGGGAAACTATAATCTGCTGAAAGTCGCGAAAAATCACGTCCTGGTTCCCTTCTACGTCGCGGGCCGCAAGGATCTTCACTATCACCTGATCGAGAGTGAAGAGACAATCGATCTTATTCCGGTTCGCGTCAATATCGCGCGGACACTGATGGATTTTGCAAAACTTATCGAGGACGGCATTAAGCCCGATCACATACTTGTGGACACGTCCATCACTGATGAGGAGTACCCGATAATCAAGACACGCTACGCGGAGGGTAAAATCGTGCGGGTGGATCCTGGCTCGCAGTCGCTGGTCTCAAGGGATCAGAAAATCGACAAAGAGCAGGAAGAGAGCACCGTCAATCTCAATCTTTACTCTTCAAACCCCGTCTATATAGCAATGGTGAGCCTTCGCGAGTTTCAGATATCCAAGGTCAAACAGATTCTTCTGGATACCGATATAAGCGCCGACGACGCGGAGTATGTGCAGCTGTACATCGATACGCTGATCAAGAATGCCCGGTATCCCCAGCCCGAAAAAAACAGACCCCGGCTCGAGGAGCTTCAGAATAATTTCGCCCTCTATGCGGCGCTTCTTCGAAACACGCGCGAGAAAGTCGAGGCGCAGATCGCGAACATCACCACTCTGGCTGAGTGGTCTTCGGCAATGACCCTTCTGGCGAAGGCGAAAAGCATGACGGACGATAAAAACCTTCAAGTGGAATATACCGATTATGAAAATCTTCTCTATGAAAAAAAAGAGTCTTTTGCCTCATAGCCTCATCCTCCTGCTTTTTCTGCCGCTTTTTGCGGATACCGCCGCACCCGTCGAAGTCCGTTTCACCTCACCCGAGAGCTCGTCAAAGGCGGCGATGGAGTATGTCACCGGTGTGCTCAAAGGCGCGAAGAAAACGATCCACGCTGCGCTGTATGATCTCAACAGCGATGAAATCACACAGGAGCTGATCGATGCGAAAAAAAGGGGGGTCGAGGTTCTTCTGGTGACAGATGATTCAAATTTGCATCGTCCGGCAATCGCCGCCCTCAAACGCAGCGGCATCAGGGTTGTCGACGATAACGGGGGAAAGCGCGGGTTGATGCACAACAAGTTCGTCGTACTCGACGGGGCGATGGTTCTGACCGGATCGCTCAATTTCACCGAGAGGGGATTCTTAAAGAATAACAACAATATTCTGCTGCTGCGTTCCGCCGAATGCGCGAAGATCTACAGCGATGAGTTTTTTGAAATGTTCGGCAAAAAAAAATTCAAGAACAGAGTCGACCGCAAGACGGCCGCCGATTACTACGTAAAACTGGGCAATACTCCCGTTAACATCTATTTCTCGCCCGAGAATGATGTGGAGCGAATTTTATGCGCCCGGCTCGCAAAGGCCAGAAAGTCGGTTCACTTTCTCGCGTATTCATTCACCTCTGAAAAAATTGCGGCCGAAATGATTGCCCTTTCAAATAAGGGGGTGGAAGTCACCGGCGTTTTCGAGAAGAAGGGTGTCGCCCTGAAAGAGCAGCAGGATGATCCCGCCGAGGAAAAAGAGGATCCCTCCGGGGAAAAGCAGGATCCGCCCGCAAAGAGAATTTCGCAGTACAGAACCCTGAAGGATGCCGGTCTTGCCGTGCGCCTCGATACGAATCCGAACAACATGCACCACAAGGTAATCATCATCGACGGTGAGATCGTGGTGACCGGATCGTATAATTTCACGAAGAACGCCTCGCGGACCAATGACGAAAATCTTCTCATAATCGCCGATCCCGCCCTGGCGGCTGAGTACTCGGCCGAGTTTACCCGCATATATAATTCCGCGTCGAAATAGGGCAATAGCGACACCATGATTCTGTTTGTGTGTAAAACCCCCGTCAAAATGAGACCATAATAAATACAGCTTTTATTGACGGGCAGGCTTTTTGTGGTAATATTACGTAAATCACGCGGGGGGATTTTCGACCGGGCGGCTCTGTTCTCTTTCTATCCTGTTTCCCCCCATTGAAATGTGCGGTGCAGGAAATACCGGAGCGGCGGCGGATGGATGAGATAAACGCAAACGATGTGCTGGGTCCTTTTATCGAACAGGGCGGATCGGATCTGCTGCTTCCGCGTACGGAAGGGCAGGTGCAGCCTCCTGTTGCCGCGGCGACATGGGATATCCTTGTCATCGACGATGAGCTGCTCGTTCACAAGGTGACCGAATTCGCGCTCGAGAAACACACGATTCTGGGGCGAAAGCTCTCCTTCTTTCACGCCTACTCCTCTGTCGAGGCAATTGATATCCTCCGCCGTCATCCCAACATCGCCGTTGCGATGATCGATGTGGTTATGGAGACAAACGATTCGGGCCTCGATCTTGTGAAGCGCATCAGAGACGAGGGCTTCGAGGATATCCGTCTGATACTGCGCACCGGCCAACCCGGATATGCCCCGGAGCTTTCGGTGCTCAAAGAGTATGATATCAACGACTACCGCACAAAGAATGAACTCACCAGCGACAAGCTTATCGCGGTGCTGATAACCGCGGTACGTTCCTACCAGCAGATACAGCTTATCAAAAAAAGCCGCAAGGGTCTGCGCATGATTATCGACGCCTCCACGGATCTGTTCGCGCAGAACAGCCTTGAACGCCTGGCTGAGGGAGTGCTCGAACAGATTGCCGTCCTTCTTGAGGGACCGGTCAACGGCCTTGTCGCGGCGGGTCTGCCGGCCGCCGTGTCGGAGGGCGTTCATGAGTGTACGGTGATAAGCGGGATCGGAGCCTTTCGCGACAATATCGGCAGATCACCCTGTGATTTTGTAGACGACGAGGTGATAGCGGCGTTTTCGCAATCGAAGAAGTGCGAAATGTACACCAGTGAGAAGGGTACCGTCGCGATGCTTTTTCCGCAGGCGGGAGGGACGACAATTTTTGTATATGTGGAATCGGAGGCCCATCTGACAACCCCGCTGCTCGAGGTGCTGCGCATCTTTTCGGCGAATATAGATCTGGCGTTCAGAAATCTTCACCTGATGAGCATCCTCGACAGCAAGGCTTTCACCGATACGGATACGGGCATTCCGAACCAGAATGCGCTGATCAAAGTGATCGAACGGATTATCGAAGAGGGTGATATCGGATACTACCTGATACAGCTACACTCCGATAACTGGGAGTCGATCTTCGGCTTTTTCGGCTACGAGATGGCCAACAGGATGCAGTGGTATTCCTATCAGATTATCAGCGGCCATATGCAATTTGCCGAACAGATTTCCCTTCTTGGTAACGGCGATCTGGCGATTCTGATCCGCAAAAACTACTGTGATTTTGAGCTTCTGAAGAGCTATAAGCTGATTACCGCAAAACTTGACTCTACCGAGATGAGCTTCAGCACCCTTACCACCATAACCGAACTGCGGACATCCGACACCTGCGCCGAGAGCGTTATGCGCCGTTCCAATGCGGCGATGTTCTGGGCAAAACGAAACGGAGAAAGTGATATCGTCTTTTTTCAGGACTCATTTCTCTCGACAATTGAACAGCGGGTAACCTATATCTCGCGCCTGAAGAGGGCTCTTGACGGCGAGATCAATCCGCTGATCGAAGTGTATCTTCAGCCAAAAGTCAATATGCTCGACAGTACGATAGTCGGGGCGGAGGCTCTCGCCAGATGGGGCACTGAAGCCCCGCCCTCGGTTTTCATTCCGCTTATCGAAGAGAGCGGAATGTCCTCGCTTTTGAATGATCTTCTGATGCGCAGCGTCGCCGATTTCTCGCGCAGGCGGCGTGAGAGTGCGCTGCGCCCCTGTCCGGTTTCGATCAACCTCTCCATGAAGGACATCGTGAAGGGCAATTTTGCCTCGGATATTCTGCGCCGCCTCACGACACTCGGTCTTTCACCCGGCGAGATAGAATTCGAAATAACGGAAAGCAGCATGATGGCGGATGTCGAGCGCACCGTCAGTGAACTCGAGAAGATCCGCGAAGCGGGCTACATTCTCGCGATCGATGACTTCGGGATCGGGTATTCATCTTTGAATTATCTGGTGAAACTCCCCGTCGACATTCTTAAAATCGACAAGAGTTTTGTCGATACGCTGACCCCGGTCAATGCCCGCAAGAGCGTTGTGGCGACCATCGCGGCTATTGCCGAGAGCCGCAATATCAAGCTTATTGCGGAGGGCATTGAAAACTCGGGGCAGGTTCTGTCGCTTCTGTTTTTCGGGTGCAATGTCTGTCAGGGTTTCTACTATCACAAACCCATGCCCATCGGCAGTTTTCTTAAACTGCTCATCTGAAACGTCACAGGTGACGTCCCGCGCGTTGCCGTCTGATATCACGCACCCGTACGCTCGTGCGTGCGGGTTCCCCGCGGCTCCGAGGCAGTCCCGCATACTGTACGCTGCGCACCGTCGGCGGGAAACTCACTGCGGATTTAAACGTAAAAATGAATAAAAAAGAGTTGAACTGCCCGCCTTACCCCCGTAAGAGGATTAACCGAAAGTCCCACGGTGAGCATACGCATGTGCCGTGAAATCCGCGCAGTTGTTATCAGAGGTGCTTGAATGAAGAGGTCGCCTTTTCCTGTCGCAGTCCTTTTTTTTGTTTTTTGTACTCTCACTTTTTTTCTCTGGCAAAACCGCTCACAGCTTCTGCAAAACCCCCTGAAGGTGACCCGGCCCCTCAATTATCCGACGTACGCGGTGCCCGACAACAAGGGTAATCTTTATATCGCCGACACCCAGTATAAGCGGATCGTAAAAAGCGACACTTCGGGCAGGGTTATTTTCTCCATGAAGGGGGGAAGCCGCAGCGAGGGGGCCTTCTACGAGGCGATGTTCCTCCGCTGTGACGATGGGGGAAACCTGTATATCCTCAATACCGATCTCAGCATTGACACCGGGTACATCACCAGCGAGCGGATTCAGAAATACTCTCCCGAAGGAAGATTTATCGCCACTCTGCTTGATGTGGATTACAAGGATGTAAAGGGAACCGATAACTCGAGGGTTAAAGGTTTCAGAATTACCGGAGCGACCCTTGAATATTTCATAAAAGTTTCGGACAGCGAATGCGCCCTTGTTACGATATCGGCAGAGGATGGCAGGGAGATCTCCCGTAAGGTTATTTCCATTGCCGCTGATGATTACAATAATGTCGCGTTTACCGCGTCGGGCGTTCTTCTGACGGGCAAAGACGGAGGGATCTACCAGCCTGTTGATGAGGGGGTCGGACGTCTGGATCTGCCGGAGATCATTAATCCCTGGGATATCACCTACATCAGGGATACGCTCTTTGTCACCGATCTGGTCTCGCTGTGCGTCTGGAAGGTTCTGCCGGGCTCAAGACCCGAAAGCGTAATCGGCAAGCGAGGCGGCGGCGGGGACGGCCTTTCGCTCTACGAATATATCTGCGCGGGAAACGACGGAAATCTTTACACGGTCAATTCGGTCAACGGCAAAGTGACCTGTGTCGCCCAGGATGGAAATGTTCTGTTCTCGTTTTTCGAGATAAGCGCTCCCGCATCGGCTGTCGCCTTTTCGGTGATCCTCTGGCTTGCGCTTGCTGCGGACGCGGCGCTTTTTATCGTTATCGGAGTGATGCTTGCGCGGATGATATACCGCGCAAAAAAAAGCCTTGCACTCAAGATTATTCTGATCGTTCAGCCGATACTGGTTGCCTCGATGATATCCATTTCGTCTATAATCTTTCACTCCGCCGAGAGTTCCGGCGCCAGAAGCGCCCGCATGAGCGCGGTGCTTGAGGCCGAACTGGCGGCCGCCGCGATCAACGGGGATACTCTGCGTATAATCACCGCGCCCTCACAGCGGACAAGCGAAGAGTATCAGAAGATGACCGGAACCATCACTTCGATTCTCAACGAGAACAGCGACGAGTGGAACGAGAATAAGTATATTTATGTGTACAAAATGATGAACAGCATGCCTTTCGTTGTCGCCGATATCACCGGCTACTACGGCACGATGTACCCGTATCCCCACGCATCACAAAAGATGATAGAAACAATTCAGAGCGGAAAATCGGCGTTTGACGAATACACCGATTCTTCAGGTACCTGGAGTTCAGGCTTCGCCGCGATCAGGGATTCATCAGGCGCGGTGGCGGGTGTGCTTGAGATGACCGAGAACGCCTACACAAAGGGCGAGCAGCGCAGCCGCTACTATCTGCATCTTCTTGTCGGGGTGCTCGCGGCCGCCGCCGTTTCAATAGTTCTGATACTGATCTTCACCCGCAGGTTTATCAGCAACCCCGTGATGCACCTTGTCGAAACGTTCAAGGGCCTCTCCGAGGGGGAGGGCGACCTCACCTACCGCATACCCGTGACCTCTCATGATGAACTTGCAACGCTCGCGTCGCATTTCAATACCTTTGCCGAGAAAATACGGCTTGTGGTTCGTGACGCCCGCACGATCGCTGACGCCCTCGCGGCCTCGTCGGCAGAGATCTCCGCGGGCTCACAGCGGCTCGCCGGCAATACCCAGGATCAGGCAAGCTCGGTAGAGGAGGCGAGCGCCTGCGTCGAGCAGATTCATGCGGAGAGCGATCTTATCGCCGGTCACACCGAGCGTCAGGTCGAGACGCTTTCGCAGATGAAAAAGCAGATGGAGGAGCTCACCTCTTCGATAAGCCGCATGCGCGAGCAGATGGACAATTCGCGCGCGATGACCGCCGAAATCGACAGAAGCGGCAAGAACGGAATGCAGTCGCTCACTGAAATGAATTCGAGTATGCAGAAGATCCGCACGAGTTCGCACGAGATGGAAAGCATCATTAAGATTATTCAGGATATCTCGGAGCAGATAAATCTTCTGGCGCTGAACGCGGCGATAGAGTCGGCGCGTGCGGGCGACGCGGGCAGGGGATTCGCCGTAGTCGCCGATGAAGTATCCAAACTTGCCGAGCAGACCGCGGGAAGCGTCTCCGAGATCGATCAGCTGATCCGCAAGAATACCAACGAGATTGTGCGCGGCAACGAGAGTCTGAACAAGGCCACCTCTCTTATCGCAAGCATTATTTCGGGCGTGCAGGAGATCAATACGATCATCATCGGACTTACCTCTCAGATGGAAGAGCAGGTGAAACTCAACCGCTCGGCAAATCTCAGGGGCGAAGAGACCCGCCTGATTGCAAGCGAGATCAATGAACGAGTCGAGCAGCAGAAGAAGGCGATGGAAGAGATCCACTCTATCGTGTCGGGAATCAACGACCTTACGCAGTCAAGCGCCGCCGCAGCAGAGGAGATGGCCTCGAGCACCGAAGAGGTCTCGGGCATGGCGGAGGCGCTGAACGAGAAGGTGCGTTATTTCAAGGTGTGATTGAAGACGCATTTTTTCCTGATTTACCCCGCCCGGCGGCAGTTCAAATGTCCGGTTGTACGCGGGCACGTTGTAGTATTGTTGTATGCAAAAAAACGGCCCGGTGACGTAATGTTCATCCGTGCTTTCCGGCTGTATACGTATACGGATGAAGTATACGATATGTCTGATAACGCGTGTGTTTTTTCGCAACCACATCGGGAGTCTGTTATGAACATAATTCAAAACAAAATGAAAATCTCTTTTCCCCGTACTGCGGGGATGGTACTTGTATTTATTTCAGTAATCCTTCTTCTTACGGGCTGTCAGCGGCAGGATCTGTTCAAGATCGCCAGTTCGGCTCCGGTTATTCCGGTGAGCGGGATCGAGCTTGACCGGGGCGCTATGACAATAACCGCAGGTGAGAGCGCGACGCTGCGCGCATCCGTACTTCCCGCTGACGCGACAGATCCGACGGTCGTATGGACGAGCAGCGATGAAGCTGTTTCAAGCGTCTCTGATGAGGGGCTGATCACCGCGCTTGCTCCCGGTGAGGCAACGATCACCGTATCGGCGGGCAAGGGCAGGTTCACCGATCAATGTCTTCTCACTGTCGATGCCGAGCCCGTTGGTCCCGTCGCACCTGTTACGCCTGTTACGCCTGTTACGCCTGTTACACCTGTTGAGCCGGTCGTACCCGTTTTGCCGACGTACATGGTGAGTTACGACGGCAACGGCCATCAAAGCGGCACGCCGCCTTTGGATTCATCGGCATATCACTCAGGCGACACGGTCATCGTCAAGGATTTCGGCTCTCTCGGCAGAAACGGATACCACGCCGATGTCTGGACTGCGAACGCCGACGGCAGCGGCAGCGCCTATCTTGCTGGTGCAAGCTTCACGATGCCGGCGGCTGACCTTGCGCTGTATGTCCGATGGGTCCCCGATATCTGTACAGTCACCTTCAATTCGAATAACGGCAGCGGCCTTACCGCGGTGCAGGATGTCGCGTACGGTGCATCGTACAATCTGAACGCAAACACATTTACGCGAACCGGCTACACCTTCGCCGGGTGGGCGGTGACAACGTCGCCGGCCGTCAAAGTCTATGACGATCAGGCCTCACTTACGATGACGGGCAATATCACGCTGTATGCGGTGTGGACGGTCAACTCGTACACCCTTACCTTTGATCCGAACGGCGGCGCAGGGACGATCGACCCCGTTTCGCTCGACTATGGCAGCTTTCTTCTGCTTAACACTTACGACAGCTTCACACGTACCGGTTTCACCTTCGACGGCTGGACAACTGATGCGGGCGGATCGGGAACCTTCTATTCTCAGACATCCACTTTTCAGATGGGACTGGGCAATGTGACCCTTTATGCACGCTGGTCGCGCAACTCGTACTGGATAAGTTTCGATCAAAATGATGTCGATATGACGGGCACCATCGCACCGGTGTATCAGCCCTACGAAAGCAGCATCACCCTTCCCGACGGGGATACCGAATACACCCCACACAACAGGGGTTTTGAAGGATGGGCAGAATCTCCTTCGGGCGGGGTAACCTATGGCCCGGGTGCGAGTTTCCCCGTTCCCGCCGCCGATACAATACTCTATGCAAAGTGGGAGACTAATACCGCCGGAGTGTCGCTTAACCGCACGTCACTGATCCTTGAAGTGGGTGAGACCTTCACTCTTGAGGCGATGGCGCAGCCCGCGAGCGCGACAGATAATCTGCCCGTCACCTGGTCGGTCCTGCCGGCAGGAATAGCCTCGGTGACATCATCCGGCTCGAGTGCCGTTATTCAGGGGGTGACCGCCGAAACAACGTCGGTCACCGTGAATGCCGGCGCCTTTTCTGCCATTTGTACGGTGAAGGTGGTCGGAGCCGGAACTATGACTCTTGAATATCAGGCCGGTAACAGACTTCAATACTCAATATCGGGCGACCCCGAGTTCACACTCGTCAATACCCCTTCGCTGCCGTACGGCGCGCTCTTTCCCTCTGGAGCGAGTGTAGCGAGCGAAACCCTCCCAGTCGCCGCACCCGAGCGCTTCGGCATCTGCGAGAGCGAGGTCACCTACCGGCTGTGGCAGCACATATATAACTGGGCGCTTGGTCAGGGGTATGTTTTTGAAAATGCCGGTAAATGCGGAAGTTCAGGTACAGGAAGTTTCCTTGAGCCGGTGACCAATGTCAGCTGGCACGACGCGATCGTCTGGTGTAACGCCCTTACCGAGTATTATAATAAATATAACGGCGGGGAGGCAGACCTTGAATTTGTATATCAGGATAGCTTCTCTGTTCCCCTTAAAGATGCGACAGCCGCGGCATGCAATTCGGCGGTGCAGCTTGCGACTGCGCGCGGCTTTCGCCTGACGACTGCGGCCGAGTGGGAGTTCGCCGCGCGCTATATCGGCACTACCGCCCCCACGGTAGCGCCGCTCTCCGCAGAGGTACGGACCTCAACGGCAGGCGGTTCTACCTATTACTGGACCCCGTTTAACTATGCCAGCGGCGCATCCGCTTCGTACGATGACATCACCTACGGCGCTGCGGCGTGTATGGCGGTTGCTGTCTACGGTTCCTTTCCAACCAACATGGTCATGGATCTCGCCCCGAACGCACTGGGGCTCTACGATATGAGCGGCAACGTGAACGAGTGGAGTTTTGATCTGTCGGGGAGCGACGGGCGTTTTCACGGCGGGGCGCACGCACAAGCTGCTGATGCTCTTCAGATCGGCCGGGTCGCTTATATGGACGCCGGTTCGAAAGACGACAATACCGGATTTCGTATCGCGGCCTCGCCCCGTTTTACAGAAAGGTGGGCCGGCAACACCGACAATGAGTGGCTCGAGTACGTGACCCCGCGCTCTGCCGCATTCGACATGGTAAGGACACCCGGCGTAGGGGGGGTATTCCCCTTCGGTTCGGACGTACAAACTGCGGTGCCTGCCTCTTTTTTTATCGGCCGCACCGAGGTGACCTACGAGCTGTGGAACGAGGTCTTCAAGTGGGCCACAACTGACGCGGATGTTGACGGCTTACGTGATGCAGACGGAGGGGTTAAGTATGTTTTTACCGCGACTGCCAGAGGTTCGGAGGGAAGTGACGGCACTGAGGGCGCACCCCCGACCGCGGCCAAGCTTGAACCGGTAACAAGGGTTACCTGGCGCGACGCGATGATCTGGTGCAACGCCCTTACTGAATATTATAATGCGTATAACGGCGGCGCGCCCGATCTTGTCTGTGTCTATTATCAAGCGGATATGACAACGTTGCTGCGCACGGTGAATGACGATGCCCCTGCCGTCCCGTTGGAGGATCAGGATAACCCCTACGTAAATACTTCTGCCAACGGCTTTCGGCTGCCGAACATTATCGAATGGGAGTTCGCCGCGCGCTATATGGGGCGCAATGATCTTTCTTATTTGGGGGGTCAGCCCTACACCGGAATTTTCTACTCGACGCAAAAATACGCGAGCGGGGCGCGCTATCCCTGGGACGACCCGACATACGGCGTGGACGCCACCGGTGATGTGGCGCACTATAACCAGGGACAGACCAGGCAGGTCGGGCAGGGCGGCGCGAACGGCCTCGGGCTTTACGATATGAGCGGTAACGTCGCAGAGTGGTGCTTCGAGAGGGATGAACTGAATCCCTCTGTGCCGCGTTACATGTACGGCGGGGGGTACGATGCGTCAGACCCCTCAGACGTGGTCGTTTCAGTTCACGTGGTTGTACCACCGACAACCGTTTGGCCTTATCTCGGCTTCCGCATCGTGCGAAGCGAATAGAAAATGGGCCGGGGCGGCGCACTTTTTATGTCGCCATCCGGGATATATTCAGTATATTCACTCAGTAATTCAGCCGGATTACGCACAATGTGCCGGCGGCGGGTTTTCCCGGTTACTTTCGTTCCGCCGCGGGCAGTCTTTTCCGGTTGAGGGTTCGTTGCCGGCGTATTGGAACGATATGCGATAAAAGTTTATAGAGCGGGCTTCAGATTTACTCTCTGTGTCGTAGCGGGCATTGTTTGTGTTGTTCTGCCTCTGCTGACGAAAAGATCGACTTTCCTGCGCTCCGTACTTCCCCCCTGCTGATAAAAACAACTCAAACTGGTGATCCCTGAAGTGCCGCGGGGGGACTTTATGCGGTGCAATCTTAAAAACAGCAAAGGGGTGCGCCTCGGCACCATAGCCTTTTCAGCGGCAATTGCCCTCCTGCTTTTGGCGGGGAGCGCCTGCCAGCGCAATGATCTATTCAAAATTGCCAGTGCGCCGCCGGTGATCCCGGTCACCGGTGTCATTATTAATCAGCGCAGCCTGACGCTCGCAGAAGGAGCGAGCGCGGCGCTTTCAGCCGCAGTGGTTCCCGCGGATGCGACGAACGGTGAAATCAGCTGGAGCAGCGGCGATCGCTCAGTCGCCGGTGTAAGTGCTGAGGGGCGGGTCAGTGCGATCGCCGCCGGAAGCGCGCGGGTCACCGTCACCACCGCGGACGGCAATTTTAGCGCCGCGTGCCTCGTATCGGTGCTGCCGGCTCCGGCATATACGATTACCTACGACGGAAACGGCTCTGACGGGGGAAGTGTTCCGGTTGATACAAATTTATACAGTGCCGGCGCGCCGGTCAGTATCAGCGGATTTTCTACCCTGACAAAAACAGGCCATTCGGCCGATGCGTGGACCGGGAAGGCGGACGGCGGCGGCATCGCCGTGACGCCCGGAACGCAGTACACCATGCCCGCGTCCGATGTGACGTTGTACGCAAGATGGAAGGCCGTCAGCTGTACGCTGAACTTTGATTCGAATAACGGCAGCGGCGTAACGGCAGTACAGAGCGCCCTGTTCGGCTCGACATGCACGCTGGATGCCAACACATACACGCGAAGCGGCTACATTTTTACCGGTTGGGCGGTTACTCCCGCGGGGGTAAAGATCTACGGTGACGGAGCCGCGCTTTCAATTACCGGTGACATGACCCTTTATGCTGTGTGGCAGAAGAACACCTATGGTGTTTCGTTCAACGCTAACGGGGGAGCGGGCACCATGCCTCTTCTGCCGATGGAGTACGACACCACGCAGAATCTGCCCCTGAATTTATTTTCATACAACGGGTACAATTTTGACGGGTGGTCCCTCACACCCGGTGGGCTGCCCGCCTATAACGATTTCTCGCTGTTTACCATGCCCGCGTCCGATGTAACGTTATACGCAAGATGGAAGGCTGTCAGCTGTGCGCTGACCTTTGATTCGAATAACGGCAGCGGCGTTACGGCGGTGCAGAGCGCCCTGTTCGGCTCGACGTGCACGCTGGATGCCAACACATACACGCGAAGCGGCTACCTGTTTACCGGTTGGGCGGTAACGCCAGCGGGGGTAAAGATCTACAATGACGGGGCCGTGCTGACAATAAACGGCGACATGACCCTTTATGCGGTGTGGCTGGCCGCCGTATCGGGTGTGAGTCTTAACCGCGCCGCACTTGAGCTGCAGTCGGGCGATAATTTCACTCTTGTCGCGACGGTACAGCCCGCCGATGCGCAGAACAATGCGCTCACCTGGTCGAGCAGCAATGCGGCGGTGGCTGCAGTCAGTGCCGCAGGTGTGGTGACGGGTGCGAGCGGCTCGGCGGAGGGAAGTACGGCCGATATCACCGTAACCACCGTTGACGGCGGCTGGGTAGATGTGTGTACGGTCACCGTCTTTTCAATTCCGTTTGATCCGGAGTTGGTATCGACGAAAACCGTTACCGGCAGCACCATCACCTATTCGCTCGGCGGAAAGGCTCTTGCCGCTTCCATCAGCCCCACACTTCCTCTGGGAGTGCAGTTTCCCACCGGGGTGCCGGACAGCGATTCGAAGGCTGTTCCCTATCCCTATGCAATTTTTCAGACTGAACTCACACGGGTGATCTGGCAGGCGGTGTACACTTGGGCGACTGCGGATATCGCGCCCGCCGACGGTAAACGCGATGCCGATGGGGGCGATCTGTACTCGTTTTCGAATCCAGGTATCGGGGGGGGCGATGAGTTTCCCGTCACGTCGATCGGCTGGCGCGACGCGATAGTCTGGTGCAACGCCCTTACCGAATTCTATAACGTCAATAACGGTGACGCCGTCGATCTGGAGTTTGTGTATTACAACACCGGTTCTTATAACGGTGTCATCAGATCGACATCCGACACCTGTATCGATGCGCCGTATATAAAATCGAATAAGAACGGCAATGTCTTGATGAGCTCCTGTACCGCGACGGGCTTCAGGCTTCCCACATCAGTCGAGTGGGAGTTTGCCGCCAGATATATCGGCCCGGCAGCACCGGTCAAAATGAACAGGACCAGCTATTCGGGCATATACTACACGACCGGAAATTCAGCCAGCGGCGCTCTGGATGACATAGATGATCCCGTTGCCACGGGCACGGCCGCCTGGTATGCCGCCAACTCGTCATTGGCCGCAAAATCTGTTACGGGTACGACAATTCTTAATGAAATGTCGCTGCGCGATATGTGCGGCAATGTGCGCGAGTGGGTTTTTGACCTGACGGCAGGCAACAGAATAATCAGGGGCGGAGGGTTCAACTCTGTCATCAGCGGAGTGCAGCTGGGGGCGGCCGGTGACAACGCCGCGCCAGGTACGGCTGCTGCCGATCTGGGTTTCCGTTTCGCGCAGAGTCATATCTTTTCGGCAGAGTGGTTTTCGCTTGCGCCCAACGAGGGCATCGACTACACGACGCCGCGAAATATAACATTCAGAATGGTGGTTACGCCGGGGGTAGGGGGGAAGTTTCCCTCAGGCTCTGCCGATACGGATACCGTCGTTCCTGACACCTTCTTTATCGCCCAGACCGAGATTACCTACCGGCTCTGGTACGAGATCTTCAAGTGGGCGACAACAGACACTGATGTTGACGGCTTTCGCGACGCTGACGGAGGGGTAAAGTATGCTTTTACCGCGACTGCCAGAGGTTCGGAGGGAAATGACGGCACCGAGGGAGTCCCCCCGACTGCGGCGATGCTCGAGCCGGTGACGAATGTCAGCTGGCGCGACGCGATGATCTGGTGCAACGCCCTCACCGAATTCTACAACACCTATAACGGCGGCGCGGCCGATCTCGGCTATGCCTACTGCACCGATCCGGGTTTAACCACTCCGCTGCGTGAGGTTGACACTACGGCAGTGGTCGATCCCCCGTCCGCAGGCACGCAGGATAACCCCTATTTCAGCACTGACTCCACCGGCTTCAGGCTGCCGAGTGCGCACGAGCGTGAATTCGCCGCGCGCTATATCGGCAAGATTGAGCCGCCCTTTCCCGCGATCAGGAAGAATGGCGTCTACTATTACAACGCAGCCTTTGCCAGCGGGGCCTCTGATTCTTACATCGAGTCTTCGGCAACCATGGCGGTCGCATGGTACTGGGCAAATGCATCCGGGACTACTTATGCGGTAAAGGGCAGGGCTTCGAATGCGCTGAGCCTCTTCGATATGAGCGGTAATGCGGCCGAGTGGTGTTTTGACTGGGTAAGTACAAACGATACACGGTTGATAAAAGGCGGCTCATTCAGCTCTTTTGCCGACGAGGTGACGGTATCGAGTTACGGCGCGATGGCACCATTTGCCTTCGACAATATGACGGGCTTCCGAATCGTGAGAAGCGAATAAAAAGTGGCCGGCGCACTGCGTTTCGGCGCTTCTCGGTTCGCCGGTTTTGCCGGTGATCCCCCCGCGAATTTTGAGCCGCTGCGTGAAGCAGCGGTTTTTTCATCTCAGCAGAAGCCGGATCGCCCGGTTGAATCAGGGCGCCGTTGTTGAAAAAATATTTCTATATATTATTATCGTGGTATGCGGATGAGTCTGCTCACGCCGCGAACTTGCCCGTTCAGTGAGGCGCCCTATGGAAGATTCGCTGCGTTTACCGCCGCTTCAGGCTTTGACATTTGTGATCGATTCGAGAACCTTCGGCTTTGATGTCCTCAGGACGCGCGAGGTACTCTCGCTTCAGCCGATAACCGCGATGCCCAATACGCCCGGCTACATAGCCGGCGTGCTCAATCTGCGCGGCACCGTTCTGCCGGTCATCGAGCTTCGCCTCAAATTCGGTCTTCCGGTAATTGAACCGACCCCTGACAGCGCAATTGTGGTGATCGAGAAGCAGACGTCATCGGGTACGATTTTAGCGGGTGTCATAGTTGACGCGATCCGTGGTGTGCTGAAATTCGGAGCGGAGGATATTCAGCCTGCGCCGCATCTCGGTGAAATGGGCGGCACCGATATCGTCCGCATGATCGGCAGACAGGATGATAAGTTTGTTCTTTTTCTTGACATCGACCTGATAGTCTCTGATGAAGATCTGTGCCGTACAGGCGGGCTTCTCGCTGAAACGAACGGGCTTATCTCGTTTGTGTAGCTGTGCAAGGCGCTCATTTCAACCGGCGGCCCTTCGCCCGGTACGACGCAGTGCTGACACGAGAAAAGGATTTGTGTTTTCGTTATCGGCAGGGCGTTTCGCAGCGGCATGATTTTTTTGCGGAGGGCAGGGATGAAGAAGATACTCGTCGTAAAGAATATAACACACGAAGGGCCGGGCCTTATTGCCGATGTCGCCGGGCAGAGAGGGGCGGCGATCGACATTGTTGATCTTTATCGCGGCGGGATCCTTCCCGACATCGAAAATTACTCCGCGCTTATTATCCTCGGCGGACCGATGAGCGCCAACGATACGACTTCCGATATAATCACCGAACTTGCATATATCCAAAGTGCCGTAACAAAGCGAATACCGGTGCTGGGCATCTGCCTCGGGCTGCAGCTGATTGTCAAGGCTCTCGGCGGCGTCGTGGTGAAGAATTCGGTTGTCGAGGCCGGTTTCGACGCGCCCGACGGCACGAGCTTTTGTGTCGAGTTGACCGAAGAGGGCGCGGCGGATCCCCTCTGCAGGGGGCTTGCGAAGTGTGAGAGGGTATTTCAGCTGCACGGTGAGACGGTGCAGTTCACGCCCTCAATGCGGCTGCTTGCGCGGGGAAGTTTCTGCGAAAATCAGATTGTGCGTGCGGCGGATCTCGCGTGGGGTATACAGTGCCACTTTGAGCTTACGCGCCCGATGCTTGCCGAATGGGCCGCCCTTGATCCCGCGCTCGCCGCGATCGGCGCACAGACTCTTCTGCGCGAGTTTGACGATTTTGAAGAAAAATATACCGCAACGGGGAAAATTCTGGTGAACAACTTTTTTGATGCCGCGGGAATATAACCGCAACACCTTCTCGATATTCTGTCGTCCGATGGCGGGTACAGGGTGTAATACCAAATATAAGGAGCAATTTTAAATATGGATCTCAAAGAACTGCTTCGTGAACAGCGTGATGAAATAACCGCTCATGTGATTTACCAAAACCTTGCCGGCTCCATCAGCGATAAGAAAAATGCAAAAGTGCTCGAAAGAATTAGCAGAGATGAATTACGCCACTATCAGCTTTTGCAGAAGCGCACGGGTGTCGAGGTAAAACCGGACCGCTTCAGAATAATTCTTTTTACTCTTATCTCGCGTTTGCTGGGGCTCACCTTCGGGGTCAAGCTTCTTGAGCGTGACGAGGAGGGGGCGCAGAAGGGGTATCTGCTGCAGAGCGAACAGGACAAGGTTTTCAAAAAGGTTCTCGAGGATGAGGAGCGCCATGAGAATGAGCTGATCGCCATGATCGACGAGGAGCGTCTCCGCTACATGGGGTCGGTGGTTCTCGGCCTCAACGACGCGCTCGTCGAGCTTACCGGGGCGCTTGCCGGCTACACCTTCGCCTTTCAGAATACTCGCCTTATCGCGCTGACCGGCCTGATAACCGGGATCAGCGCGACGCTTTCGATGGCCGCAAGTGAATACCTCTCGACTCAGCAGGACGAGGGTGAGGATGCGGGCAAGTCGGCACTGTACACCGGTATCGCCTATGTCTTTACCGTGTGCGCCCTTGTCGCCCCATATTTTCTTTTGAGTAATCCATTTGCCGCGCTGGCGTGTACGCTGCTTGCGGCTCTATTGATAATATTCGTCTTTAACTTTTACATCTCCGTTGCGAAGGGGACAGAATTCAAAAAGCGCTTCTTCGGAATGGCGGCGATCAGCATGGGTGTTGCAGCCATATCATTCGGCATAGGGGTGCTGGTGAAGCTGGTGCTCGGCGTCGATGTGTGAGGCGCGGAAAAGTGCGCGATACATACTGTAAGGCATGGTGTCTATATCGGGTCGCGTGCCTTACGGGATGCCGCAATCAGGCGGCTCATGACTTGCGCCTTTCAGCGATTACGTCCCGCATAAAATTCTTCAAGCGGGGGGATCGCTGATGCGACCGCGTCGTGAAGAGAGGCTCCTTTCGCAAGCGCGCAGGCGATGAGCGACGAGAGCAGACAGCCCGACCCCCTGAAAAAAGAAAAATCCTTACGTTCACGCCGGAAGGCGCTTACCCTGTCAGAAACGAGGTAGTCGCAGACCGTGGAGCTCTCCTCGTCGAAGTGCCCCCCCTTGACCAGAAATGCGGGCCGTCCCTCAAATTGCGATGCCCAGTCGACCGCCTCGCTCTGTGACGAAAAGCTTTGCCTTGCAATGATCTCAATCTCGCCCCTGTTCGGCGTACACAGCAGAACCCTGCGAAGAATGTTTTCGGTAAAGAAATTGATCATGTCGTTTGAATAGAAAAAGGATCCGCCCGTCGCCGAAAATACCGGATCCCACACTACGTTGGGAAGC
>Ga0209467_1001068_pt1 | contig 26856 bp, 20 predicted proteins | sample Higcelwee11metaG_FD_187175 | JGI IMG/M metagenome (GOLD analysis project Ga0209467, IMG submission 187175) | Freshwater pond sediment microbial communities from the University of Edinburgh, under environmental carbon perturbations - High... | ecosystem: Environmental > Aquatic > Freshwater >... | reverse complement strand
GTAGTATTCATGCTATTAATTCTCCGGAACCCTTTCGTTTATTGGTTTCTAGCAACTCCAATCTAAACAAAGGCCCGGGAATTAATAGCATTTTTCTTTTCTACCCTATTTCTATGGGACAGCAGTGTCATTAACAATACCTTTAAGATAATATGAAAAGACAAATTAAATCATAAAATATAAATTTACAAAAGAAACAAATTGATTCGATTACGATCATTATACCGCATAATTATCACAGTAACGCAATCTGTTACTGTGATAATTAGTAAAAAAAACTCTCATACCGTATGCGATAAATGTTATTAAGGCTTCTTCGAATATCTTTTTGTTGTTTTCTTAAAAAGTTTCACATGATCATGATATAAAGTTACGCCAAACGCTTCAACTTCAATATCAGCAACCTGATCACTTGTGCTGTACATCAATTCATCGGGAGTTATCAGATTACCCAACTCTCCCGCAGGATTGATTAATGTATAATCCTTGCCCGCATCAATATTTATATCGACTCGCTTCCATGCCCTGTAGGGCACACGAGTACAGATGCTTCTCTTATGGTATGATTGTTGATGACAATAATCAGATGACCATGTCAGATCCAGCAATAATTCACCAACATTTAAATACTTTATTTTACCTTGATATTTTTCCTTTTCAATTTCTTCTGAAATATCAGAACCACCGAATTTGAATTTTTCATTTACATAATTCACTGCTTCTTTTGCTTTTTTTTCTGACCACTTGTATGGATAATAAATGCCATGCTTGCTATTGATGAAGCTATCAAGAGTCTGCACTTCTGACTTTTTTGGATTGATTGATAACACACATCGGGCATCAATTTTGTACCCCCTATTTTTGAAACGAGTACGATCAAATAACCCCGCATGATTATACTCTCCTTTTCCAGATTCGAGCCACTCAATAAACTTCACTGCACCAGGTCCAAAATCTTGTTTCCAATCACCTCTTTTTTTATTGCTCTTAACCAAAATAGCACCGTTTGGTATACCATTGAGCCATTTGTCCAGCTTAGGGTCGCCCGTATCAGCACCGGTTTTTTCAGGCTCTTTTGGTACCTGATTTTGCAATGATACAGATTCTTCGACGACCGGTTCGGGTTCGGCTGCAGGTTCGTATACAACGACAACGGGTTCTGGCACAACGACAACTGGTTCGGGTACAACGACGACTGGTTGCTCTGGGGTGATTGCTGGTGGTATATCAACCGGTCTCAATAACGTTTGCCCGCCGGTAACAGGATAAGGTTTTGGATCATAAATCGGCGGTCGAGGTTTTTGTATTTTTTTTCCTAAAATCTTATATAAACTTACATTTCTTGTTACTTTATTTGCAACGACGTCAGTGAGTATTGGTTGAGGTACATTTGAAACATTTTCTATACCTTCACCTATATCCTCGTGAATGAAGCGTATTATTGCTTTTACACTATCTGTCTCAAGACTAATTTTATTATTATCCGCCAAAGCATCCATATCTTCGAATTTCTCAGAAAGGGCAAGATTCAGCAAAACCGCTGAAAGACAGGGGCTTCCTAAAACATTACTCGCCAATTCGTCGATTGTTTCATCTTCAAGAACAAAATCATCACTACTAATTTCACCATCCACTGCAACAGAACTATTCATTTCGTCCACCGCAGCATCATTACTCATTTCCTCAGCTTCAGCATCATCTTCATCGTCAAACTCATTGATGTCTGACTGATCAACGTTAAAAACCCTGAACAACTCACTTTTCTGTATAACCTTGTCACCACATTTGTTGTTGAAATAAACTTTTAGATCATTGATAGCTTTCTTTTTAACAAAATAAACTGAATTCGCGATTTCTTCGATCGTTTCGCCGTTTTCATCTTCATCAACCTGAAAACCGGCTGACATATTAATTGTTATGGTGCCGTTCATAATCGATGAAGTCTCTGAAGCTGTTGAGTTTTCAAGCTGCGCATATATAGATTTCTTTATTTCTGCGAAATTTACCAGCGGGTTTCCATCGGCATCCTTGAGATCTTTCCACTTCTTGACAAACGGCTCTTGTTCGCTTTCAATCATAAAAAGGGCGACATTGACCTCGCTTTGATCTTCTGACAAGACCGCAACTTTCTCCTCTGTTATTTCAATCGGCTCACTCCCGATTTTTTCGGCCAAATCAGCCAGCTTGATATCTGCACTCTCTTTTGCGCGAATTGTAAAAACATTAGTGCTGCCTGTTTTGCTGCCGCCTTCTGCCTCAGGCCGAGGGGTATCTTCTGCAGCTGAAGAGTTTTGTGGATTTTCTGACAGTGTACTTTGTCCGCTGATTGTGGAATCAGCTGGAAGGTCATTATCCTGACCTATCTCATCAGAACCAGTGTCGGGTGCAGCAGTTACTGAAGTTGAAGAGTTTTGCGGATTTTCTGACTGTGTACTCTGTCCGCTGATTGAGGTATCAGCCGGAAGGTCGTTATCCTGAACTATCTCATCAGAACCAGTATCGGGTGCAATTGTATCTATTTTATCCGTCTCACTCGTATCGTCGACAACAACAAAATCACGGTCTAAATTATAACTTATCGAATCAATTATGTCACACGAGAGGCATAAATTTGTCATAATAACCATCAGTAATTTAACAGCTAAATGATTTGCCTTGATTTGCCTTGATTTGCCTTGATTTGCCTTGATTTGCCTTGATTCGCCACCTTCAATCCTCCTTTTTTGTATATGTCTTTTTAAAATCATAATTCAAAAAAGTCAATTATTCTTTTATCTTTCCTATTTAATCAGTAAAAATAATTCTTATTATATTATTACTCAAATATATATTATCACATTGTAATAATATATTCACATTAATGCTTTTTATTGTATTAATTTTGAGCCAAAACTATCGGCTATATACTTCTAGTAAATTTGTTTCAAGATGTTGATCGAGGAATATCGGGCATAGATGCGGCAATTCTCCCGGGTGAAGATATTTTTTGAGGGCCATAATCCGTCAACTATTCTCAATTTTTAACCTGATTTTGATATAAGCTGCAGTCAAGTCGGGGTACTCAGGCCGGCATCTTTCGCCTCGCAGTGAGTTTTTATGCGAATCGCGCGGTGAAAGCTCGCGCATGGCCATCGCCCATTCGTTACGGGCGATGGATATCGCATTGGAGATCAACGCGAAGCTGGCGGTGTGAATTAATTCAACGCCCTATTCCAGCTTTTTCTCCCAGTTTTTTGCAAAGCTGTCGCTATTATAGGATGCGATCGCGTTGCTCTTGATGAAGATGTAGTTGTTGTCGATCAGCATGCTGCGCGAGGGGTTGTACATATAGTACCACTCGTCATCCATGCCCAGAGTGATCTCTTTGTTTCTGGTCAAGGCCGGCGTTTCCGCCGTAAGATCGAGGCCGTAGAGGACAAAGCCGTTAAAGCCGCCGCCCTGCTCCGTGTAATTCCAGTAAGAGAGGGGAAGCACAAGGGTTTTCTTCGAGGCGACATACCTGAAGGCGTGGTGGTCGTAATTCGCCTCGCTCGATGACCAGCCGCTTTCTATGACGGAGCTGACCTGCTGCGGATTTTCAAGGTCACGTATATCGTACAGGGCGACTTTGAACGAGCCGTTCTCTTCGCCGATGCCGATCACGTAATCCTCGTCGATCGGATGCAGGTAGTTCGAAAAGCCGGGGATTTTCAGCTCACCGGCCTTTCGCGGTTTCGCCGGGTCAGAAAGGTCGAGAGTATAAAAGGGGTCAGTCTGCTTGAACGTAACCACAATGCCGATATCGCCGCAGAAACGGACCGCGTAGATCTGTTCGTCGATGCCCAGCGAGCCGATCTTTCCCTTTTCGCTCATCTGCGAGGCTGAAAGATCAAGTATTGTCACCTGATTCTCTGAAAGCGTCTGTTCGTCGAATGTACCCTCGTCGGCGTTATAGCTCCACTTTGCCGGCGTCGCGGAGGCTACACGAAGATAGTTATCCTGTCTGTCCATGCTGAACTGATTTAACAGATAACCCTCGACGCTGCCCGCGGCCGACGGGACGACGGATGCGCCGTCAATCGAGAAGGCCGAGAGAAATGTCATGCTGGTGATATCTTCCGATGAGTTCCACCGGTAACCGCTGTGGGCCACCACGACATAGCCGCTGTCCGCGTAGACATTGTCGTAACCCCAGTCGGTACAGAAGCTTGCCGCACTTGACAGCGTCAGCGAGGCATCATCCAGAGAGAGGCTGCTCACAAACAGCAGCCGCGTGACAAGCGGATCGGGAAAGATGCGGTAGGCGCCCTCGGCCGTCTCATCATCACCGGAGTCAATCAGTGAGGCGATTTTAATTGTTTTAGCCAGCAGAGCCGTGTCGGGAACGCCCTCGCTATTGTAAAAATAGCTTTCGATTACAGAGTCCGCCCACTCTTTCGCAAGCGTATCTATTTTTGATGCGGCCGCGACACGATACTCTTCGGCGCTAAGCACAGAGGGATATCCGCCGCTCCAGGGTGAGATTTTATCATACAAAGACCATGCGGCAAGATCTGCGGAGTGGATGACATGGATACAATCGCCGATTTTGCGGGCGGTCACATAGAGGCTTTGACCGGGAAGTTCAATGGTTTTCTTTAAGGTAAGCTCACCTGATTTCAAGTCAAAAAGATCAATCACACTCTCACAGTTATAGCTTCCCCCCTTCTCGTCGTAATAATCGCGCGATGAAAACGCTATCAGCATATCGTCAGATAGCAGAATATCGCTGTAGCGCCGCTGCGTCGATGACTCTTTATCGATGAGATTACCCGCCGTGTCGTAGACGATAATGACGCCGGCAGCCTCATCGGGGTACCCGGCCGTTCGTGAAGTTCTGTTGCGCACAGGTACCACATCAATGCCGTAATAATCGCCGCTGTTACAGCTCAGATAGATATAGGTTCCGTCTGACTTCACCACATCGGCCTCGTCGACGCCCGCGATCTGATTGTTCGTTCCGTAGTCATCGGCCGATTTATCATCGCCCTGCGAAGAGGAATCACCGGCCGTCTCTGCGGCATCATCATCAACGCCGCCGGCTGCGGTATAGGCGGGATCTGCCAGTACTCCGGCGTAATATTCAATCACACTTTTCAGGTAGGTTGATGCGACAAGCTCGAGATCATCGCGAAGGGTGTCGACTGACGTGTAGCCCTCCAGAATCGCCGCATCAAAGCGCGAAAATTTTCCGGCAGCAGAGGGGGGCTGAGAGGGATCCGATGATGAGCCGGGACAGGCAACGAGCAGCAGCAGGATTGCGGATAGCAATAGAGGGCCTTGAAAAATTATTTTGCGCATGTTTTTTATCAGGTTTTTGCCTGAACCTCTTCGACGGCCGTGCTGAAAAGATTGATTTTCCGAGCTTATCGATTTTTTTTTCATAATTCCCCCCGTGCATTGTCCAACACAAATCTACAGTGATTTTTATCTTTTGCAATCACAATATTCAGCGGCGGCGGGGGGAAAGCGCATGCGCGCCCGACGGGCCTGCGCCGATATTAATCAAATATCTGTCAATAAACACCTATATCGGTTTGAGAAATGATTAAACCGTTTATATGCTGTGAAAACATGATAAACAAACATAATTTCAACAAGAGTGTTCTGAACAATTCGTAAACCGCCCAAAGCCTAGACGAAGAACGCCGGCAAAAAAGAGCCTGTTACTTCTGTAACAGGCTCTTTTTTGCCGGCTGAAAGCGGAAATATTCTATTCAACGACCGCCTTACATCAGGTCGCTTGTATTATAGCTCACGATATCGAGAAATGCCGGAGTGGAATCGGTTGTCCCCCTGATAACGTAAAAGACATCGCCGCTTTTCAGAATTTTCAAACCGCAGCCGGCCAGATCCACCTGCTTAAGCAGTGCGTAGTTGTCGGCCGAATAGACGATTATCTTGTCTTTCGTCACAGTGTAGAACTTGTTATCGTCGTACAATATATCGTTATATTCGGAAGTGAGAGAGGATGAATATATCAGGTCACTTGTGTTGAAAATTTTACCGTTTTTTGTCAACACCCCGGATTGGTCTTTCGTTAAAATGATCGGTGAGTTGGTCTCATTAGCAGTGTTAAGGGGGGAATGGACGGCAGCAGCTATTGTATAATCAGTAAGATTGACCGTAGTTTTATAAAGACAATTATAATCGGATGAAACAAGGTATACGGTGGTGACTCCGGAGGCTTCGGCGCACAGCAGCTGATCCGTCGATTCATTTATCAACAATGTGCTCAGTTTCCGTTTCTGTGATCTGTCAACAACACTCAGTATTTCAGAGTACGAACCCTCATTTATCACGATTATAGTGCTGAGCACGGTAAAGGCATTGATGCCCGAATCAGCTTTATAAAACAGTGAGATCGCCGAAGAGGCAATATCATAGCACATAATCGCGTCATTTACAGAAAAATATACCATTCCGCCGGTGTGGCAGAGATTTTTGACATAGCCGCCCGTAAAACTCTCGACATCTTCCATAGTTTTTGAAGCGGTGTTGTAACGCATTAATTTATGAATCGTAGATGAGCCGGTATAGCCGACTTTTTCACCGATATAGATGTTGCCGTCACTGCCGATAACCGCGCTGGAAATGTACACCGTTGAGGTAGCGTCATCCGCGTCATCCGCATCATCCGCGCCTCCGTCAGCATCATCTTCCTCATCCAGATCATTATAGTCATGGACTTCGCCGCTGTCGTCACTGTCTCCGCTGTCATCGCTCTCATCGGCATCTGAGTCAATAACGACCGGATCATTTGCACCCTTCTTTGAGGGTTCGCTGGTCAGAACCGCGCTGCAGGAGCACAGGAGAAACAACAGCGCGCAGCCCGTGATAATCAGAATTTTTTTCATAGCGGCTCTCCTTTAAAACTTTAATCCGACAAGTAACTTCGTCTTTATGTCAATCTGGACATATGAAGAGTTCTTATCAATTTGTGTGATGAAAGCATCAGAGGTACCCAATACTGATACATAATAACTATCGGTTGTATAACTCGAGGAGACCAGCAGGTCAAACTTCGGCGAGATGGAAACATTTGAGGAGTTTTCGCCCCCCTTGATTGAGTAGTTGTACATGAAATTCGGCCCGACTCCCAAGCCGAGAGCAAAATTGCAGTTATCCTGAAAGAAGCGGAAATTGACGATCCCGCTGAGCATCGGCGCGGCCGCAATTGAAGATAAACCGGAAAATTGATGCAGCTGCGAGAAATCGGAAGCGGCGAATCCGGGGATAATATTATCGCCGTTCGCAACTCTGCGGTGATCGAGCACTATTTTACCCAGAAAACTCGCCTTTGTCTGATTTTGGGACTCGTTTCTGATAAAGATATTGCGCAGTGATACGTCGCCGAGCAGGTTCACGTAGAGGCTATTCGACAGCGAGTCGGCATACATGCCGGAATAATAGCTGACATCCTTCGCGTCATCGGGATTTATCGAAAAATAACCGGTACCATATTTGTATGAAAAATGATTCAATATCTTGTTATCTGAGTAATAGAAATTTACGTCAAAAACACCGGACTCGGCCTTCTCGTAATCCGCAAGATACAGTCCTATGGGCAGAGTAAAATCACCGGCAAAGTCCTTGTAGGTGAAACACAAACCGAAGGTATGCCGCATGGCATTGTCGTAAGTGGCGCTGCCGTCGGAATCATTGACTGACAACAACGACAGCGGCTGATCCCAGAATAATCCCGCCGAGAATCCTTCGTTTCTTTTGTTCACGATTTTGTAGTCCGACTGCTCCAGCGGAAGCACCCGGCTCTCATCCTGAACTTCCTGCTGATCCTGCTGTTCCTGCGAAAACAGAGTCGTTGCAATCAAGAACAATGATAAAAATATGATCTTTTTCATTTTCTTTTCCATACGGTTAAATTATTATAATGGCAATTAAAAATGCATAACATTGGAAACGGTTCTATGACAAGCTGTAAAGTTAAAAAAAATGCGTCAATAGATAAAAATGACAGGTAAAGATGTGTTGATATCGAACTGCGGATGCACTCCGATCCCCCGCCGGGGCGGGTTTGATTGCCCTGAACCTCTCCTGCCGGCCGCTTCGGGGGACAATCACCGCTGCGATTATTTAGAAATAGTCCGAGAAGTCGCTGCTGAAGTAAGACCTTGAGCGGCTGGTACCGCGGGGGGGGGGTGAAACCGGGAGTATTTAGCTTATGGTCACCTCGATAAATCAGCATTTTCTTTATGAAACAAATGAAAAATGCTGATTTTCCCATGCTTTGTGACCACAAGGGAACGTCAAAAGTTAATTTCTCGAGGTTCCCTTATAAAGACTCTTACATCAACTCCTGAATCATGATTTCGGATGGCACTGAAAATTCCGATTCACTGACAGCACCGAAGACAACATCATGATTTATAACTACCATGGGCTCACCATTTTCGCTGAGAGCTTCCAACCGCATTACAAAGCCGTTCTCTCTATTTATCCACAGGGTGCAATCGGTGCTGTCAAAAGAGTGCTTCGCCTTGACGACAAAACAATCTATGTCAGATACTTTTTCTCTGCGGATCACTTCGAGCGAATCGGCAAGGATATCCTTTTCAGGATCAAAAAACACGGAGTGAGCCTTTTGACCGTCGAGCTTCATGCGGATCCCGGTTCTTTCATCGGAGATATAGGTGACCATATAGCTGCTGTCGGTTATAACCACAGTCGCCTTGCTGCCATTAATAATCGCCGACTTGACGTTATCCCCCATAACCCATGTTTCTACTATGTTATTTACATCTTTTATCTGAACATCGGATGTGAAATGCACGCCATTTTTCAGGGGGTTCTGCTTCAGCAGATCGATAACTTTGGCGCGTTCATCGTCCGACGCCCCACCCGCCTGAGAAGCGTCAGAGGCATTTTTTACACAACCGCTTATCAACACAATAAAAGAAAGAAGGACCAAAAAAGAAAAAATTGATGAACAGCAAAAACCGCGAATTAATTCTGCACAGCCGATCCGAAACGTGCAGGCCTTTTCAAAAAAAGTCTGCGGAACCATTTTTTCGGTGATTCTGATACGGCTTTTGTGACTTACCTTGTTCATTAAGCACACCCGATAAAAAGCAAATTGGAAATATCAACGCAGAGGGGAACATTTGGAAACTGCCTCATAAACCCTGCAGGAGAAGAGATGCAGCCCTGCAAGGAAAGCGCATGTGCAGATACCATACATTCAGCAATTGTGTCAAGGGTTTACATGAATTGCAGCCGTTGGTACTCCTGCAAAGAGCGACCGTCGCAAGTTTACAGCTGTGAAATATATAACAGCCCGCCACCCGATTTAAATACAAAGCGTACGATGCGCAGCCCGCAATTTCGGTATTATGCTTGTCAAAAAAAAATCAAACGAGGGAAAATGGTATAAAAAAGAGGGGTTATGCGCACCATCCATACACCGCTGCCGACCATACGACGCATTCCTTTATACCTCAAAATTCTTGAAGAGTATGAAAAAAACGGGGTCGAGTGGATATCGACCACCGATTTCTCTGAGCGACTGCGGCTCAACCCCATACAAATCCGCAAAGATATGGCCTTCACCGGTATTACAGGCCAGCCGAAAAAAGGCTATCGGGTCACACCTCTGAAAAACATAATTCTGGATTTTCTCGGATGGAACAGCCCTGCCGAAGCCTTTCTGGTAGGCTGCGGCGCACTGGGCTCAGCTCTGCTCGGATTCAGCGGATTTCAAAAATACGGCCTCAACATCACAACCGTATTCGATACCGACAGACATCTTGTGGGAAAAAAGATTCACGGTAAAGAGGTCTTACATCTCGACCGTTTTCATGATCTCGCACAGCATATGCCCGTCAAGATCGGGATCATCACTGTTCCCGAAGCCAACGCACAACAGATCGCCGATCTGATGGTGGATTCGGGCATTCCCGCAATATGGAATTTCGCCCCGGCAAAATTGACTGTTCCCCCGCACGTCGTTGTTCAGCGCGAAGATCTCACGGAAGGGCTTGCGGTTTTGAGCATCAGGATCAAAGAGACTATTGCCAGATAGAAGCTGTCCGCGCAAATTCAATACCGCTGCGCCTCGAAGTGCCGTAATAAGACAATGAATAACCGATCGGCAATCGCAGCAGCCTCACCTCACCCTTGTACTTCCGTTTACCCCTCTCTTCGGGTAATCAACACGCAGCACACACCGGGACATTATCACCGCGTCTATAATTACAATTGTAATAGTTACCTTTTGGTAAGTAACAAAAAATAGTATTGACAATTTCATTTTTAAACACAATAGAGCCTTTTAAACCAAAACTTAACGGAGATATTATGAAAAAAATCATGGTTGTTTATGAATCACGCACGGGAAATGTAGAGGCAATGGCGCGTGCCGCTGCCGATGGAATCACACGCGGCGGTGCACAGGCCTTTTTGCGGGAGTGTGACAAGGTCAATATGGAAGAGCTATCCGCCATGGACGGAATTCTCGCCGGGAGTTTCACCTCTTACGGACAGATGTCCAGCGGCATGAGCCGCTTTTTCGAGCTGAGCTACGCCGTGCACGGCAAGCTGCAGGGAAAACCGGCCGGCGCCTTCGCCTCTTCAGGCGGCTTCGGCGGCGGAAACGAAACAACAGTGCTCTCTTTGATTAAAGCCCTTATGGTACACGGTATGAGCGTTCTTGGAAACTCTGACGTTCCCCATTTCGGAACAGTCAGCGTGGGAACACCCGATGCGGAAATCCTTGAGAACTGCCGCAAACAGGGGGAACAGCTTGCCCGTCAGGCTCAGCGAATGAATTGAGACCAGCAGTTTTACTAACTATATTAAGAGGAGGCTGCGCTGAGTTTTGCATCCTCACTCTTTCTCTTTTGGAGAAAAGACCTCCATCAGGTCCTGCCGCCAACACCCCGCAGCTGCCATCGGGGCGGAGTGATCAAAAGGCGAAAACCGCCTGATCGGGAGAATCTCGTTTTACTACTATTTTCTCATATTTCAAAAATAGTTCAGCTCTTTCGCCCTTCTGAAACGTATTCATAGTGTGAACCTATTTGCGCAGGAGACACGCGATGACGCTGATCGGGACAAGCATCAATATCGAGAAAAAGCGGCTTGATCGTTTTCAACACGCTGCCGAATCGCTTAATTTAACAGAGACTGAACTTCTATCGATTCTGATAGAAAAGTCGCGAGCCATGCTGGGTGATTTAGCGGTCACCAAACAGGCCGTGAGATATCAGAGGGGGATTGATCCTGCAGATTACGCTATTCATCATATCAATTTCACCGATGCCGATTACGAGTTCGCGACGGGCAGACGGTATCTGTTCAAGATTTCCGTGAGCTTCCTCATCCGTCTTGCCATTGACCTTTTTCTTGAAGAGATTATCAATGAATGGACAACAACCCCGATACTGGCAAAAACGGCACGGGAGGCATACATAACTAACTCTCACTATCAGCACTTCGATATTGATCATTTCATCAAGGATTCTTCTGAATTATGGGTGGTACCTTGGCCGAAGGGAGAAAACGGCTGACACAGCCGGAACGGATCAATCTCGCATCACCGCATTGAATCGCTCCCGCTTATATAAATAATTCTTCAAGTTACCCGAAGGTATCCGGCAATAGCAGCCCGTCATCTCACGCCTCGCTCACTCTGGATCGTGTTTGCACGTTGCTGCAGAAGAATTCTGTCTCTCGCGCAACAGGATGACGCAAATCAACGGCGCTCACGGGTACCGACAGGAAAATCCCTGTACTGCGCGTCACCTCACCATAGCACTAGTTGAACCTGATTTAATCCGGTCATAGTATACCGTGCCCTCGGTCAGTATCTCATTTGACCTGTACAACCCGATTTTGAGGTAGTTACCCGCTTTATTGAAACAGTTTCTCGCGATATATTTTGTCTGACCGTCCGCAGCAGCAATGTTCAGATCATCCAGCCAGCACTCGATAAGGCCGTCATCTCCGGTTGACCAGAAAACATGAGTGGTGATTCTGTGCCACGCTCCCTTGCTGAGGGGTGTTTCGGCAATATCCATAACCCCTTGTTTTTCCCACGAGTATACGGCAACGACCAGATTTCCGTTACGGTATTTGTAAGCCAGCGGCGGCGAGTTTATTGGATAGGTATCCCACGACTCACCGGCCGAGATATCAGGCTGATCATGAAACTGTCCGATCAGCTGCCAATCCTCACTCTCCACATACGCTGAATCAATCCTTATGTACCACGAGTAATAGATTTCACTTCCATGGGGTGCCGCATCCCGGATCTGTATCTCGCTTCTCGCGGTGGAATTTCCGTTATTCGGCGATAGCCAGTAATCGCCGCCGGCCTTAAGTGTGAATTTCCCGCTGGCGCTCCCTTCATAAGGTGCATAATCCGATAGAGAGAAATTCTCCTCACCTGAATACTGCCCTTCCCATTGTGCTGACAGCTCGTCCTCAAAATCCTCATCAATGTACACCACCCCGTCGGGGTCCACAGCCGGGGCTTTGTGATCGTTCTCATCACCGTTACACGAAATAAGCAACAGTGATATCAGAATAAACTCTTTTTTTATCATTCTCATTTTACATTCCAAAATTATTGAAGAGACAACACCACTTTTCCTGAATTTGCGGTTCTCAAAAAAAAATCAACGGCAAAGTCAGCGGCAGTGGCAGTGGAAATTTTTGCGGATGTGTTTTTGATCTGCCATGTTTCTACCACTCATACACAATGCCTATCTCTCTTGAATCTATAGTAAAAAGGGGGGAACAAGACTGCACGCTCAGAGTGATAGACTAATTTTGATGGTCAAGTACTAATCTAAAGTCAAGACGAGATTACTTTATTGCAATTAACCGAATGGATAACCAATTTCGCAAATCCTGCTTTAACAACTAGTTGTGAAATTTTTCACAACTTTATTCCAAATCTCAATCTCTTTATTGACAACAAACAGGTAAAAAAATATCGATACATTAATACTTAATACCAACCAATTGGAGGAACGGCCATGAGCGAAACAAAACTTGAAGCGATTATTAGGGCCGTAAAATCGGCTCAAAAGAAGTACGCCGAGTACGATCAGGAGAGGGTTGACCATATCTTTAAACAGGCGGCGAGCGCCGCTAATCAGGCGCGAATCACCCTGGCGAAGATGGCAGTCGAAGAGAGCGGAATGGGCATTGTTGAAGACAAGGTCATCAAGAACCACTTCGCATCCGAATATATTTTCAATAAATATTATTCTACTAAAACCTGCGGCGTCATCAGCACCGATCCTGAAAACGGCATCACGAAAGTTGCCGAACCCATCGGCGTGATCGCGGGGATCATCCCTACGACCAATCCCACATCAACCGCGATATTCAAATCGCTGATCGCGCTCAAGACGAGAAACGGCATCGTCTTCTCACCGCATCCCCGCGCGAAAAAAGCGACGATCGAAGCCGCACGAATCGTACTCGAAGCCGCGGTAGCCGCAGGCGCCCCCGATGACATCATCGGCTGGCTCGACGACCCGACTGTAGAAGACACACAGCGGCTGATGGCTAGCCCCGACATCAACATAATACTTGCCACCGGCGGACCGGGCATGGTGCAGGCCGCCTACTCTTCGGGCAAACCGGCTCTTGGCGTCGGCGCGGGAAACACCCCCGCGGTGATCGATGAACGTGCGCATATCAAGATGGCTGTCTCATCAGTTCTGCTCTCAAAGACCTTTGATAACGGCGTAATCTGCGCATCCGAGCAGTCGGTGATCGTAGTCGACGCGGTTTATGACGCGGTGCGGGCAGAGTTTCTTGCGCGCGGAGGATATTTTCTTAACGCCGATGAGAAGATGAAAATGGATGCGCTTATTCTCAAGAAGGGGAAGCTCAACGCCGAGATTGTGGGACAACCCGCAGTCAGGATCGCGGCCCTCGCCGGCATCGAGATCAATGGGGACATTAAGGTCCTTATCGGTGAAACAGACAAGATCGGCGCCGACGAGCCCTTCGCCTACGAGAAGCTCTCACCGGTTCTCGGTTTTTACCGTGCGGCCAATTTCAAAGAGGCCTGCGCAAAAGCGAAGGCTCTCGTCGAATTCGGGGGGATCGGCCACACCAGCGTTCTGTACACCGACCAGGATCAGAATGAGCGTACCGATTACTTCGGAAAACTCATGAAGACCGGCCGTATTTTAATTAACATGCCCGCTTCACAGGGGGCCATCGGCGACATCTACAATTTCAAACTTGAGCCCTCGCTCACGCTCGGCTGCGGCAGCTGGGGAGGCAACTCTGTATCAGAAAATGTCGGTGTCAAACATCTCATCAACGTCAAAACAGTCGCTCAGAGGAGGGAAAACATGCTCTGGTTTCAGGTTCCGCCGAAAATTTATTTTAAGAAAGGATCTCTGGATACCGCACTCTCTGAGATCAAGGGAAAACGCGCCTTCATAGTCACCGACAAGATGCTCTACGACCTGGGTTACGCCGACCGTGTCTGCAAGGTGCTCGATGCGAAGAATATCGATCATCATGTCTTCTTCGATGTGAAACCCGACCCTACACTTACCACGGCTATTGCGGGTGCAGAGATCATGCGCAGTTTCAAGCCCGATGTGATCATCGCTCTCGGCGGCGGCTCTCCCATGGATGCGGCCAAGATCATGCGCATTCTCTATGAGCACCCCGGTACGGCATTCGACGGCATGGCTATGCGGTTTATGGATATCAAAAAACGCATATTTCAGTTTCCCGCGATGGACAAGACTTACTTTATCGCAATACCGACGACTTCCGGCACGGGATCCGAGGTAACACCATTCGCGGTCATCACCGATGACACAAAGGGCGGCATCAAGTACCCCCTCGCCGACTACGCCCTTACCCCTGACATGGCGATTATCGACCCCGATTTCGTCATGAACGTCCCGGCGCGATTGACGGCGTACTCCGGTATCGACGCTCTGACTCATGCGATCGAAGCCTACGCTTCGGTGCTCGCGAGCGAATACACCAACGGCCTTGCACTCGAAGCGATACGGCTGATATTCAAATATCTCCCCGAGTCATACGAGAAGGGAGCCGCCGCGACGAAGGCGAAAGAGAAGATGCACTACGCGGCGACCATCGCCGGAATGGCCTTTGCCAACGCCTTTCTCGGCATCTGCCACTCAATGGCGCATAAGATGGGTTCCATGTTTCATCTCGCGCACGGTCTGGCAAACGCGCTTCTGATCTGCGAAGTCATCCGCTTCAACAAGACCGACGTTCCCAAGAAGCTGGCGACCTTTCCGCAGTACAAGTATCCGCTGGCCAAAGAGAGGTATGCGAGAATCGCCGATCACCTTGCTCTCGGGGGGAAAGATGCCGATGAGAAGGTCGAAAAACTCATAGAAGCCATCGAGCAGCTCAAGAAAAGAATCGACATCCCCCCGTCAATACGCGCGGCCGGAGTCGATGAGGTTGAGTTTAAAGCGAAACTGGACGAGCTTGCGGAAAACGCCTTTGACGACCAGTGCACCGGCGCCAATCCGCGCTACCCTTTTATCGCGGAGCTCAAGGAGATCTATCTTAAGTGCCTGTAATTGAATACGATTCCGCACAGGAGAGTGAGTTTCAATCCATTCACGCAAAAACAGACGCCGCGCAGGCGTCTGTTTTCCGTTATTGAATTATACCAAATGATGATTGCGCATTCTGCTGTTTATAGTGTGAAGTACGCCGTTACCGTACGCACCTCACCGGCGCCGCCCTGCATCGGATGGACAGCGATTACCAATTTACCGTCACAACCTCAGGAAATATCCGGCAGAAAAATTCCGGCGATAAATTGAACGGCTTTTCCGATATAGAGGATGTCGATATCGAACCTTCGCTCAACGATCAGTATCACAAACAGAAGCGCGGTGCCCCACGAAAAAATCTTCTCCTGCAGTTTTTCGGAAATATTGAGCGACTGAAAGAGCACATGACTTCCGTCCAGGGGCGGCAGGGGAATGATGTTGAAAAAGAACAGTCCGAAATTTATAAACACGAACGATAGCAGCACGTTATATGCGATAAACAGTGTGTACCCCGCCTCTTTTGAGGGAAAGAAGCTGTTAAGAACAGTGAATACGAGCGAAAAGATGATACCGAGGGCAAGATTGGTCAGCGGACCCGCGAGTGCGATAAGTATTCTGTCCCTGCGGGGATTTTTCAGTTTTTCAGGATTAAACTGTACCGGTTTTGCCCAGCCGAAGCCCGCAAACATCAGAAAGACGAATCCCATGATATCGATATGATGAAGGGGATTGAGGGTGATCCTGCCGTCGTCCTTCGCGGTAGAATCTCCGCATTTGTATGAAACATAGGCGTGCGCGAATTCGTGCAGCGTCAGGCCGACGATGACCGCCGGAAGCGAATAGAGAGCGGATACTAACTGATTTCCCATGATTACTCCATCTGTATATTCGATTTGACCGGCACTCTTAAAATTTGCTGCCGGCTTATGGTATTTTCTCTGTGAAGAGCTCTTTTTTATCAACTGAAATTCTTTCGCAATGGGTGAGAAAATCAGGCAGGAGCTTCCCCCCCCCCGTCACACACTTCTGATGAACCGGCAGGAACATCACAAATACGCGCGCACCGCTTTACCGCTTACCTCTTTTTCTGCATCCTTACCGGCAGAAGGGTTCCGATATTTTTCTTTGCGCTCTCGAACAGCACGCCGAGAATCTCGCCGAGCATCTTCTTCGTCGGGGCGTCGATATTTTTAAGGGTGCGGCTGAGTGCTTTCGCGGTCTTGAGCCAGTCAGCCGAAAGTTCTGAGAGGTTCTTCGCATCAGTGGCTGAAATTATTGCATATAACGCGTCAAAGAACTGCTCGCGCCGCTGCGGCTCGATTGAGTAGAGCCACTCTTTCAGAGTCTGGCCGACAAAACGACTCTCCTCTGTGACAGATTCTCTGCGGACAAAATCTGTTCCCAGAACGCTCCACGAGTAGGCCTCATGCTGCATCAGCCCGCTTTCTGTGCTGTGGACGACCGCATACTGTTCATGGTGTTCAAGAAGCATTCCCACTACCGACGACTGGGGGATAAACGTATGAAGACGATCCAGCACATTCTGGTATCCCGGCTGACTGATCACACTCGCGGCGAAACCGGGGCCGTCGTTATTGTAGACACTGAGAATACGTTTTTGAAGGGACCTTCTGCAGAATGCGGCCGCGTACACTGCGAGATTTCCTCCCTTGGAATGACCGCCGATCCGCAGCTTCCCCCTTGAATGCGCAGCGGCATTATCAAGATAGGCCACAGCCTCGGCCTGTGAGGGAATCTGCGCGAGGAAGGTCATATTGAAATCCTCTTTCCAGCCGACGAGCGTCAGGTCGGTTCCGCGAAAGGCGATAAACAGAGAGCCGTCACCGGTGTCGACGGTGAGCGCTGAAAACTGTTTCTCGGCGGCGATATCAATATTATTTACATACCCGCTGAGAAGCATATTTTTAAATCTTCGAGTAGCCGCGGCAGCCGTGAGAAGTCTGACGTCATCAGGGTTTCGCACGGGAAGTTTTTTTAGATCAAGTTTGGAGAATAGCTCGGCTGCCCCGGAAAAAGTTACCGCGCCCCTTTTTATCCCGGCGGGTACGACTCCGTCAAACGGGACATATGCGATCATACTCAAAATAAGATTGTCGACCACATTGAATCCGCTCTGTTTGAGCGTGAGATCGCCGCGCCATTGAAGATAATCAAAAATATTCGCCATTGTTTTTCAGAGAAGAGTTCTATTAAAGAAGACTTCCGTTCACCTCAATTTCATGATCATTTGAGATTCAAAATAAGTCAACGATTTGATTATTGGCGCGAAGCGTCATTTATTGGCGCGAAGCGTATCTTGAAGGACTCGCTGCGCTCATCCGCCAATTATTGGCGCTTATCCAGCCGGAACATCTGCAGAAGCCCTCGATTCTTTTTACGGGTCTTTTCTTTTTTACTCTTGTCCGCACTGATCGTTTTTTTTGCCGATTTCTTTTTGATATTAATCGTTTCAACTATCGGCATCATTCGCAAAAGATAGGCCTGTCTGGAGCGGATATAGGGACCCGGCCGGGTGACGCTGTATCTTCTGGGTGATGGCAATACCGCGGCTATCATCGCTGCCTGGCTTCTTGTGAGCGCGGCACTTCCTGTTCCGAAATAGATCATGGAGGCTTTTTCTACTCCGTAGATTCCCTTTCCGGTTTCGATCACGTTAAGGTAGACTTCAAGTATTCGTTTTTTCCCCCAGATACGTTCAATTAAAAAAGTAAAGTAGACTTCCAACCCTTTTCGAAGATAGGTTCGGTTCGGCCAGAGAAAGACATTCTTTGCCGTCTGCTGGCTGATCGTACTCCCTCCCCGTATCCTGCCCCCCCGTTTGTTGTTCTTGTAGGCCCGCTCAATCGCCTTTCTGTCAAAACCGTCATGCCGCATATAAAGATTGTCCTCGGCGGCTATGAGGGCCTTTATCATGTTCGGGGAGACCTCTTCAATATCGATCCACTTCTTTTTCAAAACCAGCTTCTCACCCTTGAAAAGCTGTTCCCCCAGCCGAATTACCATAAGCGGAGTGACGGGGGGATTGACGAATTTGAAGAGAATTACAAAATACAGTGAGGAGGCGAAAAAGCCGATCACCACCCATTTTAAAATATGCAGAAGTTTTAGAACGTACCGCATCTTACCGTTGGTCTTCTGCTTGCTGCCGTTCTGTACTGCGACATTATTTTCCATTGCCCATTCCCGGAAATCTTCAACTTTCAGCGAATCAATCATCAACAGACTCGCTGCGCTCATCCGCCGATGATTGGCGCGTAGCGTCATTTATCGGCGAGAAGCGCCTGTTCTGTTTCATGCACCGAACAGAACCCGGAAATACCGGATAAATCTGAGGAAATCCATGTGTGTTTCTTATGGGAAATATGCAAAGAAAAAAACACGAAAATTGCCGCTATTGGCTTGGCCATTATATCATCAAAACAGCTTGTAAATCACTCACTCAGCTCCTTTCATGATATAATCTCTCATGTATACATTGGGCTTTATTGAGTTCGACTTGGTATAATTACTCGAAAAAACCGCGACTAAGGCAAGATCAGGCACGACAAAAATATACTGCTCGCGGGCGCCCATTGCGAAAAACACCCTGTGTCCATTATAGGTGTCCAACCACCACGAGTAGCCGTAGCTTCCGCCGCGCCCGTCGGGAAAACGAAATCCCTCTGACTGTCTGCTGGTCGACGCATCGACCCACTGTTCTGATATTATCTGTTCATCTTTCCATTTTCCCCTATTGAGATAGAGAAGTCCGAATCGTGCCGCGTCGGCAAGGCTCATCTGTATCCACGCGCCGCCGATGCTTACCCCCTGCGGATCGCCCGGCCACTCGACATCGCTCATACCTATTTTTGAAAAAAGATTTTCTTTCGCGAACTCTGCGGTATTTTTTTTGACCGACTGTTGTACAATGTATGAAAGCAGATGAGATCCGCCGGATGAGTAGTTGAAGTGTCCGCCCGGCTCTTCGGCCATATCTCTTTCAATTACGAATTTTACCCAATTTCCACTTTGCACCATCGGTGCAAAGAAATAATTCCAGGATGTCCATTCCGGCCAGTCAAGTCCCGAATTCATTTTCAGAAGATGACTGATTCTTATACCGGCTTTGCGTTTATCACTCTTCGAGTCATTTTTTATTGCGGGGAAATAATCAAGAACAGGTTCTTCGGCGCTTTCGATAAAACCCTTATCAATCGCTATTCCGACAACGGCTCCGGTCACGGTTTTTGTGCACGAATAAATATTGAACGTCGAATCAATTGTGTAACCCGGCTTATTGTGCTCGTATGCAATATAACCGTTTTTCAGCACCAGAACAGAGTTTATCTGATATTCGTCAGAAAGAATCTCTGTCATTTCGCCGATCAATTTCTCGTTGAATCCCGCCTTCGATAAGGATATCCTCTTCCACTTTTCGCTTCCGGGAAAATAAAGCGCATTATCAGAAACTCTATCACTGTTTTGTATTAAATTTTCATGCGGGACAATGGCTTCCGCCCGGGTACAGGCGCCAGTTGCTGTTAAAGCGATCAGGGTTATTGCCATTAAGAGTTGTCTGTTTTTCGGTCCTTGCTTCATTTACATTTCCTCCTCAAGGTTCCAGCAGTGCTCCGGGAATCACGATGTGATTTCAGCATGCATGTGGTTGACATGTTACATATGTAACATGTCAACCACATGCGTCAACACTAATTAATTATTTTGCTTCATACCTCAACATCTGTCTTGACTGCCCGGGCGGTATTCAGAACTTTCAGATTGTACGGCCAATTTCTTCTTGTTTTTCGTGCCGCCATGTTTAAAAGTTGTGTTTCCTGTGTCATGAATTTCTCTTAACTATGCATTTCTTATTCGGCCGTGTGAACAGGACCGGGTCTTCACTTAAAAAAGTTTTCCTCTCAAATCGATCAGGAGTTACTATTATGAAAAAAATTTATCTGTTATCCCTTATCATTATTTTTTCAGCTTTTTTCTTTGCGGCGTGCAATACCGGCAGTGATAATGAAGGGGGAACTACGGACAGCGGAGAGGTCGCGGGCGACACCGAAAACGATGATTCCGATGATGGTGCGGGTGATGATCCGGTCAGTGACGGAATTGTAAAGATCACGTTTGACTGGCAGGATGAAAGCGCAAGAGGATCCTCGTCATGGTCGGATTCTGCAAACGAGGATGAGTGTCTTCTCAACGCTGGTACTGACGGGACGGATACCTATCTGCTTCTCGGCTGCACGAACGGGAACGAAGCCTTGAATATCAGCATTCCAAAAAAAACCGGCACCTATACCGTCACTCTCAACAGCTATTTGGATAATAAGCTGATCTATTTCAACACTACTACAAATCACGTGTGGGATTTTTCACTTTTATACTACACCTCGCTTAATACGAATAGCAGAGTGTATTATGATTACTATTCTTCAGTAGTTACCGTAACCATAACTGAAATCGGAGCAAACCTGCTTCACGGGACATTCAGCGGCACAATAACTCGTCAGGATCTCAACGAAGATCAGTATCAGCTGAAGATAAGCAGCGGGGTGATTGATTTTCATAATCAGATCGGTTATTACGATGATCCATATGCCCTGAAATAATCAGAATCGCCGTTCCAATGACCATGACACCGGCCTGAATCGCGAAAGCCAGAAAGCCCGCGCTTCGGGATTGTGCGTCTCGCAGTCTACCGACACGAGTATAAAATTTTTCTCGATTCCTGCACGGACAAGCGCACCGAGTAGATTCGAGCCGGCATTTATTCCCCTGAAGTCGGGGTTCACCCACAATCCGCAAATAGCCAGCGTCGATGCGCCATGAACAAACCAGCTCACATCGAACTGCGGCGGTGCGGCTTTGATAAAGCCGATTATAGTGCCTGAAATTTCCGCCGCGAAAGTAAGCGTATCGCTTCTGCCGAGCCACTCTTCCCATTCTTCGACGCTCGAGCCGTGTGTGTCGGGCATAAGAACAGGCGCTGCGGCAATATGAGCGGCGAGGCTTGTATCAAGCAGAGCAAGCGCACTCGCATCACTTCCCTTCGCGGGGCGTACAATAAGGCTTCCCCCTTTTTTATTCACCGCATCTGAGGTGGGGGGAAGTTCATCCAGAAGCTCTGTCGCCGGCCTAGCCGCGTCAAGAACGATGCGCCCCCAGCCCAATAGTGAAAACTCTTCAAGAAGTTCAGTTGATGCGGCGGGAAGCCCTATCGCATGAACGCCGAGCGAGTCGCTGCAGAGATCATCGAGAAGCTTTCGCACAAGCGGAGTGATCGACTTTGTGACATCAAGCCCGTCACGCACTCCGCTGCACCAGTCAGGCGTCAGGGCCCCCGCACCGAGGTTACGGAAATTATCAAGCCGGAACCATCCGAGAAAGGCATTTATGACCTTTGCATCATAAAGAGCGTACACGCTGCCTTCGCGAACCATCCATTCGATGCGTGCGGTAAACTCTTCGATTGTATGCGGGGGAAGCCATGACAGATTACCGCGCAATCGGCGGTGTGACGCTTCCGCAATTTCGGCAGCCTGTCGTATCTCGGCGGCATTGGATACCAGTTCTATTGTCATTCAAACCTCAATATCATTATTGGACTTGTTGCTTAACTCGATTATGTCGATGTGTATGCCCCTGTCATAATCTGCTTTCGTACTTTCTGTAGAGCTTCAGTGTTGCGGGATCGGGTTCAAAATCTTTCACCGGGATAAGTTTTCTTGTCGCCGTACGCAAAATCCAACGGCCTCCCTCACGCTCAAAAGAAAGATCAAGTCTTCCCATATTAACACCGAACGAACCGGCCTGCACGATTGGTACTTCGCCTTCGATAAGCGGTGACAGAAGTTCAGAGTGGCTGTGAGCGCCGATGACCGCAGCGAGTCCCGGAAGCGCGGCGGCGAGCCGCTTATCTTCGTTAAATCCGATATGCGTGAGAGCTATGACGATGTCAGCCTTCGCGGCAACTTCGGGATAAATCCGTTTCGCACTTTCAATCCCGTCGGCAAAATCAAGCACGCGCTCACTCATCGTCGAAACGTGATCACACGTCGTTATACCTATAATACCGATCCTGACTCCGCCTCGTTTCACTACAACATACGGCAGCGAGTTCTGAATATATCTGCCATCCTGCTTTCGGGTAACATTCGCCGCAAGCACTGCAAAGCGGCTTTGGGCGAAACGTTTTTTAAGAATGTCGTACGACTCAAGAGCGTCGCCGGTCGCGGTGAATTCATGATTTCCGGGCACCAGTGCATCCGTTTTCTGCAGATTCATCACGGCAAATTCAAGTTCACCGAAAAAGAAGTAGTGGTACTTACCCCGGGCGAATACGTCACCGCCGTTGAGTAGAAGAAGATTCGTGCTCTGCGAGCGGAGTGAATTGATCAGGGTTGTCTGCCGGGCGAGCAGATCCGCGTTCGATCCATGCCAGTCATTCGTATGCAGTATTGTCAGCTGCAGTCTGTCTGAAACCGGCCCGCTATTCGCACAGCCCAAAATGCAAATTAGAACAACAGAAAGCGGCAGCAGAAACAGGAGACGCGCAAGTCTGCTGCGCACGGAACGCTGCAGCATAGTCTCAAAACAAACAATTCGGTTTTTCACATCATTCTCTTCTATTATATTGTGTCCATTGTGGTCAGATAAAACACAAATCTATAATTTCATTACGCATGCATCTTAACGTTGCTTTTATATTCGTCAACCACTTCTGTTTTTAACGGAGTAGCGACCGACTGACAACAAAAAGTACACGGCTGCGGCAGAGTACTCTCACTGGCCGCCATACTTGTGTGAGTCACTTTAATAAGGTCTATCCAAAATAATTGATTTCTTTCAGGGGTGATTAATTAAAGATCTACTCCACGGCAGAGTCTCGCGCATCCGGTTGAGCAGCACTTTGTTGTGTACAATAACCGGGACTTTCGGCGCCTCTTCGGCAAAGACTTCATTGGAATCTTTTTTTACAAACTGCCGGCTTTCCAGAAGAGCCGATTCATCTCTTTTCTCTTTCAGATACACCACATGATAGGCCGAGGGCAGCTCGACGATATTCTGTAAAAGCGAAGGCGCATCAGTATCTTGTATAATCTCAGCATAAAAGCGCTCAGCCCACTCGCACATCTCGCTGTCAGATTCGCTCCACAGAGCAAACTCTTGCGGTGCAGAACTATCGTTTTCGGGATGCAACGTATCGGGCGCCTTTACCGTCCAGGGTTTATCGGGATAGGCGGTGATCAGGACGACTGAAGAATTCGACGTGTCGAAAAGAGCTGCAGTCTGATCGACTTGAGCTGCAATTGCCTTCTGCAGATAAGATTCAGCCGCATCATGCACGCCTTTTTGCACATCACTATTGTAACGTGCGAACGAATACGAAAAAACGCGCGGCACCAGCACCGAATAGATATAGAGGCGCCGGTAGTCGCGTTTCGAGGCAAAAACCATTTTGATCTTTTCAAGAGTTTCAGGCTCTTTGGTGTTCTCGTCGATGCGCCGCTCTTCGGCGATAAGATCATCGTCGGTTACCGGTATGCCGTGGCTTTTCATAATCTCGTACATTACACAGGTTCGAAGCATCGTGCCGAGCGCTACCGCTTCGGGCATATCGGTATTCTGGTATGAGACCTGCAGCGCCTTGCGCTGCAAGTTAAGATCATTTTGTGTGATGGTCTGATTACCGGCTGTTGCGAGAGGCTTTGCACAGGCTGACAGTGACAGGAGAATGAATATCGATAGGAATAATATTTTTTTCAATTTTAAACTCAACTTAATTGATATTACAACTGAATACAGGTAACGTAAAATTGTTCGGTACTTCACACCGCAAGACGTAAAAGATTTTCAAAAAAAGACTTTCATTTTCTTCAATTCTTGCATAGATTGTTAAAATGATCAACAAAAAAAGGTATTTCATGGGAACCTTTAGGGCAGTCACAAAAACTAATCATTTAAACTATTGGCGGTGAAACCGTCATTTGCGGTTCTCAAAAAACCAATAAAAAAAATGGTAAAATCATTTCCGGAGGTGATTTTTGGAACCGCTTTATAGATATACAACAATCGTTCAAAGCAATGGAATTATAAAGATACCGGAAATTTCAAGTTTAGAAAATCATGAAATTGAAGTGATAATTCTTGATAAAAACATTGTTCCCGCTCACACAACGAATAAATCCTTTACTGATTTTTCTGAAAAGTGGAAAGGATTGTTGAAAAATTCAGAAACTTCTGCTGATTTTCAAACTGAAAAAATCGATTATTTGAGATCAAAACATTCATGATTAATTTACTGATCGATACAAATGTAATTCTTGATTATTTACTCGATAGAAAACCGTTTGTTGATGATTCAGAAAAAATCATAGAACTCACTTTTACAAATCATGTAAAATCGTTCATATCTGCCAGCACAGTCACAGACATTTATTACATAATCCGAAAAGAAAAAGGTAAAACAGTTGCTTTGGATTTTCTGAAAGCATTAACCGACTTTGTCGAAATAGCCGAGGTAAATAAGCAAATAGTGTTAGCTGCACTCAATTCATCTTTAGAAGATTTTGAAGATGCAGTGCAATTGAATACAGCCAAATATCATGAATTCAATTACCTGATTACTCGAAATACAAAAGATTTTCAAAACGCGGATATTCCGATATTTACTCCATCAAAATTTATAGAGTTTATCAATAACTCTTCTGATCTTCAAACTAATAATGCTTAACGGCGATCATACACAAACATCATATCGATCCCGCCAAAGGGGATGATTCTTGAAGTTTTCAGTACAAGACAAAGACTTTCAACAAACTCACTTTTCTGCTTCAGAAATTCAATTTTTCCTCAGCAGTGCAAAATGAATAACCTTCTAACAATACACCATGATACCGCTAAGTTTGTGAGATTTTTGCAAGCGACAATATTAAAATCGCGATGTTAATCATTGAAGAAAACCGATTGTCGCATGGATATACAATAGTAAAAGAATAAACCGGTTTGTTTTGATTATTTAAAACGAACCGGTTTTATGTGATTTGAGAAATTAATCTATTTCTGGAACGTAAGACTCAACACTTATTGATTCACCAAAAAGATATATTCTGCCGTTAACTGCTGAAGAAACCGGAGAAGTACGCGCAGTTGTAAAACTTGACTTTGTTGCCCAACTATTTGTAAACGGATCATACTCCTCAATTATTTTCGAACTATAACCACCAATAGCATATATCCGGTCATTTACAACAGAGGAAGTTAAGCTTGCTCGACCAGTAATCATGTCTGCTTTTGCTAACCAGCTATTTGTAATAGGATCGTATTCTTCAACTGTTTTCAAATTACTATTACCCCCAAAAACATAAATTTTACCATTGACTACTGAAGAAGATAAACTACCTCGAGGGGTAATCATTGAGCTTTTAGTTGCCCAAATATTAGCGGCCGGATCATACTCAAAAACCGAAGCAACATATCCACCCAAAATACAACCACCAATAACATAAAGCTTACCGTTCACAACAGAGGAGGTCATACCATCTTGAGAACTTGGAAGATTTGCTTTTTTTATCCAGCTGTCAATAACTGGATTATATTCTTCCACTACCCTGCTATATGTATTATAACTGCCTCCATTACCTCCAATTGCATATATCTTACCATTCAAAGCAGATGAAGTTAAGGAACCTCTCGCGTAATTCATTGAAGTCTTTATTGTCCAATTGTCTGCTGTAGGGTCATACTCTTCTACTGTTGTTTTTACAATACCACCGATAGAGCCGCCAATTATATAAATTTTACCATTAACAGCAGCGCAAGAATGACTGCTCCTCGCCGCTATCATTGCAGTCTTCGTCGACCAGGTATTCGGTGTACCATCAACATCGGGTAAAAATGCGATAAGCGCGGCACTTACGCCGCCAGCAGTCACTCCCCCAGATATATAGACCTTGCCTTGAAAGGGGGCTGCGGCGATCTGCGAGCGGGCAAAGACCATGTCGGTCATTGTTGTTGTCCAGCTGTTCGTGCAGGTATTATAACGTTCAACCTTGGCAAGCTTTCCGGTCGCGTTCTCGCCGCCGACGACATAAAGGTAATCGTTTATCTCGACCGCTGCCGCTGCACTGCGTGCGGTCGGCATATTTGCGGCAGTGCCCCAGCTGTCTGTTGAAGTGGTATAGGTTGTAACGGTGGCAATGGTAAGCGAGCCGTCGCTGCCGCCGATGCAGTAGATAACACCGTCTTTAACCGCCGAGGCAAAGGCGCTCTTCGGCTGCGTCATAGCGGT
>Ga0209467_1001067_pt1 | contig 26886 bp, 22 predicted proteins | sample Higcelwee11metaG_FD_187175 | JGI IMG/M metagenome (GOLD analysis project Ga0209467, IMG submission 187175) | Freshwater pond sediment microbial communities from the University of Edinburgh, under environmental carbon perturbations - High... | ecosystem: Environmental > Aquatic > Freshwater >... | reverse complement strand
AACGAATGGCCGATGCTACGACGAGCGCGGCGAGTATGGTGATGTTGAGTATCGTGCCGACGGGCGCCACCAGGGTGAATGGCGCATGGGTCGCGGCGATATTGAAGGCGGCATGCCATAGCCAGGCTGCAAGCAGCGACGCCGTCACGATGACAGATCGCGGCAGGCGGGCCGTGGCGCGGCGCGGTGCCGCCGTCGATAACGAATACAGGGCGGCAGCGCACACATGGATGGGTAGCGAGTAGCCCAGCCTCCAGTATGCGTCGAGGGTCGGGAACGCTGCCACGTAGCTGGCATTCTCCAGCACGGCCAGTGAGCAGGACGCGATCACTGCCAGCGCGGCCATTCCCGGATCCAGGTCGAGCCTTCGGATCATCCAGATGGCCGCCAGCGCGAGCCCGAGCCTCAGCCCCTCTTCTATGCCCGCGTTGGCTGCCAGCGCGAGCCAGGACGGAGCCTGTTCCAGGAACGGGCGCAGCGCCGCTTCCAGCGACCTGTCCGCGAACCATAGCGCTACACCCGCAGCCAGCGACGCGGCAATCGCCGCTACCATGTTGACCGGGCGTCCTTCGTGGCTGATCATCGCAGGCCTCCTGCTGCGAAGGCCGCGCGCCAGGCCTCCAGCACGCGGCCGGCGACCGGGTCGTCGGCCTGGCCGATGACGACTCGCGTGTCGAATGAAGAGTAGACCTGCCGTATCGCGGCGGCTACCGTCTCGGATGATGGCTCCGAGCCAAGCGCCGTTTCGGTACCCGTGCTGTCGGCGAAGAGCCGCTCCAGTCGCGCGCGGTAGTCGACGAGCGGGCTGCCCGACATGGCACGTCCCGTGCCCGTGTAGCCTGGCGTCCGTGCCACGGAGCCGTCCCTGTCGCCGCTCTGGTCTTCCGCCGGCCTGCGCGACCCCGAGCCGGAAGGCTGGCCGGAGGCCGCCGACTGCTTCGGTTGCGCATCACCGGCCTCCTCACCACTAGCCGTGCCGCCTGTGCTGGCGGCATCATCCATGGCATCGCGTGTATCCGGGCGTCCGAACGTGGGTCTGGCTCCTTGCTGGTCTATCTGTTCATTGGCAACGCCGGATCGCCTGGCGCCTGGCGCGTCGCGACCCTGTGGCAGTAGTGTTGACGAATCCGGTGACAGATACTGCGGCATGGGCCGGCTGTCGGCCAGCGTCCGGCTGGTCACCACCGCGTCTACCGACTTGTCCGGGTAGAGCAGCGACAGCCCATAGCCGGCCCTGAGCGATATGATCTGAGTCATGCCGAAGAGACAGAGCCCCGTCGCGGCGACCGACACCAGGGCAACGCGCGCGGCGCCTGTCATTCGCGGGCGTCCAAAACCAGCTATGTCGGCGATAGACAGCGCTTCGGCCGCGCGCGCCTCCAGCATCCGGCCGGCCGGCCCGCCCGGATAGTCAAGCCATGACTCGATGGCCGTCTGGCGATCGACCCTCCTGACGGCTCGAAGCCCAAGCGATGCGCGGTATGGCGCCAGCAGGAAGGCGGGCAGGGTGCCTATCACCGCCATTACGATGGTGTGAAAGATGGTCTCCGGCACAGCCGTCAGTGTTGCCACGAGTATGTCGGCACTCCAGGCGACCAGAGCCGATGCCGCCCAGAATGCAAGCCTGTGTCCCATCCTGATCGCGGCGTCGGCCAGCGCAAGGTGCCTGATGGCCCGGCGCGCGCTGTAGGCCTTCATCGCATTCTCCTGGCCCTGGCATAGAGGCCCGCAAGGACAGTCAACAGCGCTACGGCGACTCCCGACCACGGCCCGGCAGCCATCGCCGCCGCGCAACCTGGAACCCATCCGGCCAGCAGCGCCGCGGCGTACCTGACCCGTCCTGCGGCCCCGGCCGACATCGAGCCGCCTGCCAGCAATGCCGTTGCTGCGGAGGCCGCGGCGCCCGTCCATACGGCGGCCAGTATCGCATACGGCGCGGCGGCGAACGCCACGGCGGCGTATGCCGAGAACGGCAACGCCATCGCGTAGGCGGTCACGGCGTCATCGGAGCCGGTGGCGATGACCATGAAGGCGGCCCAGCCGAGTGGGCCCAGCGCCATCAGCATGGGGTGTGCCGTCCCGGGTGGCAGGTACGTGAAGAACAGGGCGGCCAGCCACAGCGGCATGGCAATGGCGGCCTGTCCGGCAACAGTGGCTCTCGTCATTCAACCCCCCACGCCATCAGCGCAACAGGCACCAGCATCGCCGTTCCCGATTCGGACATCACTATCGTCGGCGTTGTTCTGAACCGGATGCGTCGATATCGGTCAAGCGCTGACAGCGGCAACCCGGCCGTTCTGGCCGCATCGACGAGCACGAAATGCAGCCCGCCTGGTGCGGCGTTGCCGGCTTGCCACGACACCTCGTTCCAGGCCATGCCCGCGGTGGTCACGGCATCGTAACGCAGCGGCGCGGAGGCCGCATCGTTCGAGGATGGCACGCGTATCGAGTACAGCCAGGTGTGTGGAACCGCCATCGCGCCAACGACAATGGAGATCGACAGCGCCGCCACTGCGACGAGGGCGGCCGCGCGGCCGGGCTTTGCGGCCTCCGCGAGCCTTGCGGCCTCCGCGAGCTTTGCGGCTTCCGCGAGCTTTGCGGCCTCCGCGGGCTTTGCGGCCTCCGCGAGCCTTCTCCGGACTGGCGCCGCCATGACGATCGCAGACCATAGCGCGAGCACGAGAAGCGGTGCCAGATTCTTTGCGCTGACAAAGAGCCTGGACATCGCGTAGGCGGCCAGCGCATCCGGTGCGGTATCGGGAACCAGGCTCGATGGGTGCATGGCACCGGCCCCGCGCCGCCAGGACGGGAACTCCAGAGCCGACAGTCGGGCAGCGGCCTCGTCCCCGGCCAGTCTCTGGAATCCTTGCGGCAACCGCACGGCGACGCGCGCCTCCTGGCCGTCTGCGGTGCGGGCCTCGGCGACCAGGGCGCGGGTGCCTGCATTGGCATAGAACCGCATGTCGATGGTGGCGGACCAGCCGGTGTTCGCCTCGCAGAGCAGTGTCCGGCTGCCATCCGCCTCGATGCCGAAGAGCCTCACGCTGCCGGACAGGCCGCGCTGGCTTGCCACCGTCGCAGTATTGAAGGCGAACACCCTGGGCGAGTGCAGTTCCAGCGTAATCTGCCCAATGTCAGGTTCGTTCGCCGTGTCCGCAACCACGCAGGGAACCAGGGACACACACATCAGCACCAGCATCGCAGGCTTCATCGGCGTATCCTCAATACCAGCGACGAGCAGAGCGACAGCGCAAAGAAGGCCATGAGCCAGGGAGCCCGCCCGGGAAGCAAGGCCCAGAATGGCGTGACATAGTCGGCTGCGGCGAGCGCGGTACTGGCGGGCATGCCCCCGATGTTCTCGTTGGCGAAGAATGGCACCCGTGCCACGGTCCGGCCCCGATCCTCTATCAGCGCGGTGTAGCGGCCGGCGCGCTGCACATCCAGAGCGACCCAGTACCGGCCTGGCGCCACCGTAGCAAAGGCCGACTCGGAGATGATGGTGCCATGTTCGTCGGCCACGGCGACGCGTGGCGAGACCAGGTAGTCGCCGCGTATCGACAGGGAAGCCCCATCGGATGTCTCGGTCAGGGTTACGGTTGGCGGTTGTTCCGGCATGAGCCCATCGATGATAGCCTTGATGACCGATAGCGTGCCGGGGCGCGACAGGAAGTCTGCACCATAGCGGCCATGGATGTCGCTCGCATACACCAGTGCAGAGCGGGAACCGACGCGCCGCATCGCGAGGAGAGGGTCGCCTGCCTCGCTGGAGAACAGGACGACGGCATCCGGTTTGGGGCCGAGTCTGGCCATGCCGCCCAGCGACCCGGCGGGCTGGCCGGCTATGTCGACGATGCCGACCGGTTCCTGGGCAAAGATCGTCCGCGATACGTTCGTGCGGTCCTCGACTATCAAAGACGGAACCTCGGTCGCGTCGCGGACCCGGTAGAATCTGCCGCCAGAGCCGTTCGACACGCGGGTCAGCAGTGCCTGGTCGAACTCGCTGCCCACCGCCATCGCCGATATGGGAATACGGTCGGCGAAGGCACGGGCCGCGATGGCATCAAAGTCAGCCGGAGCCGAGATGCCGTCGGACACCACGATCAGACGCCGCTCCGGCTGGTTCGATGCCTCGAGTGCCGCAAGGCTCTCCTCGAGAGCCGGGAACATGCGGGTGCCGCCGCCAGCCCGTACCGACGACAGTGCCCGTGCCGCCGAGTCGTCGGCCCTGGCCATGGCTCCGACAGGGCCCAGCTGGTACAGCCAGCGTGCATTGTCGTCGAACAGCAAGATGCCCACCATGTCGCTCGGCTTCAGGTTGCCCACCAGCTCCAGGCCTATCGCCTTGGCCACCGACAGCTTGTCGCCGTACATCGATCCCGATACATCGAGCGCGACCACGAGGGCCATGTCAGGCAGCCTGGCCAGCGACCGGGGTGACAGGTCCACGGGCAGTATGCGTTCCAGTGCTGGTGCGTCGCCAGGCGCACCGATCTCGGGCGAATCGACGACAAGCATGACGCTGCCGGCGCCGCGCTCGACGTACTCGGCGAGCGCGGCGGCTGTAGAGCCGCCGAGTTCTGCCAGATGCGGGCCATCGAGCACGACAAGCTGGTAGCCGTATATCCCGGCCGCGCCGAGTTCGTCGAGGCCGATGCGCGCGACCGGGTACAGGGCTTCGATGACGCTCCGGCCGGCCGTGGGCGGGGCTGCAAGCAGTATCCGCGGTGCATCGCTGCCGGGTACCGCCAGCATCAGGGTAGCGGTGCGCTGGCTGCCTGGCTTGCCCGCTGTCAGCTCCAGCGACATCGCGGAGCCTTCACGGTTGGGGGACTCGATCGGCATATCCAGCCGCCGGTCAGCCGGCGTGCCGTTCACATCCAGAACGGTTTTCCCATCGAGCTTGACGACGATTGGCTCCTGGCTGGCCGATGCGTCGACGAGAAGGCTGAGCCGGCTGGCGGCACCGGTCCCCGACAGCTCGAGTGCATAGGTGGAAAGCGGGGTGTCTGGCGTGCGTTGCGGGGCAAATAGCACCGGCATGCCGTGCGATGTGTAGAACGCTTCTGCCGCATGGATATCGGCGGCCGACGGTGCGAGCGGTGGATCCATGCGTATGACCCTGAACGCCCTGGCCCCCGCGTCGAGCAGCGCGGCCTGGGTTGCCGTGTTGTAGGTTCGAGCGGGTATGAAGAAGCGTGGCACCGGCATCGGCAGCGCCAGGGCAAATGCGGCCAGGCACGCCATCGGTGCTGACAGCAGGGCCGTCCTCAGAGCGGCCAGAAGCATTCCAGAATGCGTACCCTTGTGAATCGGCATGGTTCGGACTATTCTACTTGGATATTGGCGTGGAAACAAGAAGATCCTCGCGACAGTCCGCCGTTTTCAGGAAGGCATGCATGGATACTACAATAGTTGAGCCGTTCTTCAGCGCCGCCGGCGATGTATTTTCGCAGATGTTCGGCTTGGAGGCAACGCGCAAACCGGTACATCTCATAGAAGGTTCCGAGGATCATGGCTGGGGCATATCGGGCATTCTTGGCATCGCCGGTTCTGCCCAGGGAGTCGTGGCATTGCGGTTCCCGCTCGATCTTGCCGACGCGTTGCTCAAGGCATCGGGCGTGGAGACCAGCAGTGAGCAGGACCGTCTGGCTACGGCGGCAGGGCTTGTTGCGGAATTGACCAACATCATCGCGGGCAACGCCATCGGCACCTACAGCGGCATGGAACTGGATATTTCGCCACCGGTCGTCGTCAAGGGCAAGAACCACCAGATATCATGGCCCAAGATTGCTCCCGTAATAGCCACCGAATACTCGACGAGCCTCGGCGGCTTCGAGGTCGCCGTCTGCTTCAACGCCAGCCACAGATAATATGGCTGCCCGGACGCTTGCATTGTTGCCGGCGCGCGGTACAGTAAGATAATCATAAGACAGGGACGCGACGCCGCGGCGCCGTGGAAGGAGACTTTTGTGAAAAATTTCAGACGGATTCTGGCCGTCACTATCATTGCGATGGCGGCACTCTCGGCCAACGCCCAGGACAAAGCCGATCCACGGGTCAAGCAGGCGCTCGATTCCCTCGGCATCAAGTATTCAGTCAATGCGTCGAACAACTTCAAGGTTGTCTACACGATGGACAAGGACAAGGACCGATCGCAGCTCGCTTTCATCGTCTCGGAGACCGTGAGCTATCGCAGTCTGGAGGTCCGGGAAGTATGGTCGGTCGCCGCAGTTCTGACCGAGTATCCCGCCCAGGATGTCGTTGCGAAGCTGATGGCCATGAATTCGACGACCAAGATTGGGGCATGGGCCATAGAAGAGGCCGACGATGGCAAGTTCTGGATCCTTTACACCGTCAAGGTGCCCGTAGCTCTCAGCCCGAAGCAACTGACCGACATCGTCTACTTCGTGGCCGAGGTCTCGGACGAGCTGGAAGTGGAGCTGGTCGGCGACGACGAATATTGATTCTGGGTGCCGGACTTCGTCGAGTCTGGCTGGTCCGCCTCCCTGAATTGTCGGGAGTGCGATGTCAGCCATTCCCGCAGTGACGGAAGCGTTATGGCGACCAGGTTGATCAGCTCGGTCGCCATTTCCGGAGCATAGCGTGCCAGTATGAAACCGACGAGGGCATTGTCCATCCGGTCATTCATCACCGCGGTGTAGAACTGGCCGAACGAATAGGTATCGTGTTCGATTTTCAGCAACAGCATCGGCCGATACTTCGCGTCAAGCACGGCTCGCAACGAGCTCTCGGTTCTGGGCTCTTCACGGAAGAGGAACAGCAGGTCGATCAGGGCCGAGAATCGTTCCTCACGGTCTCCCGATATAATCTGTGGCACAATTTCTTCAAGATCCCTTCGCCGCAATCCCAGTATCTTCAGGTACTTGTTGCCGCCTTCTATGAATCCGGCCACGACGTCTGACCATATCTTGACCTGCACAATGCTCGGTATGCCCATCGCCGTTCCAAGCGGTGCGAAGAGTGTCGCAAACGGCCAGGAAAGGACGCTCCTGAAGAAGTTCGCCCGTACCACCTTCCGGTCAAAGCCCCTGAAGGTATTGTGCGTCGCGAGGTAGAGTCCATTTGAAAATGATATGAAGAAGAATTTGATGGCATCATAGAGCATGCCGCTGTGTGCAAGCGGCCAGAGTACGTCGAACCGAGCCTTGACGAATCCCATGATCGGTACTGAAAATCCTGTCCAGAACAGTGACCGGGCGACGTTGTCGAAATTGATGCTCTTCAGGTTCCAGGAGCTGAGCCGCGCGCCGCGGCCGGCGACCAGATCGGCTATCGAGTTCCTGAAACCGGTGATGAACAGCCACAGAAAGGCGTAGAAGGAGCCGATAAACCGGTTTGCCACCACGAAGCCTATCGCCGCGTAGCAGAAATTGACCAGCGCAGGGTTCAGGTAACGCCACGCCCGTGGAATCGGTATGCGCTGGTTGGCACCGTCATCCTCGTCGCCAAGCAGGTTGAAACGTGCGCCGGCGGTCTTGCCCATACTGAGTATGGCCGGAGCCGTCGTGGCGCTCTCGGGCTGGATCGGTGTGCCGCCCGCCTCGATCATCGCCGCTATCATCGGTGGTATGGAAACATGGCGCTTCACATAGCGCTTCTTGAACTTTCCGCCTATCCTGTCTTCCTGTATGAAACCCATGCCGGGAATGGTCCTGCTCCTGCCGGTGGAATCGCTGCCGCAGACAGGGATGTATCCAGGGGTTCCATTCCGTGCGCTGTCCATATTCAGATCGTTGATCAACGTGGCCAGATTCAGGATGTCCTGCGGGTCGCGATGGACCGAATCCTGCATATTGTAGAGCTCGACCAGATCGATGACGCCGAGGTTGGATTCAAGGAGCCGCTTTGCCGGTGCAAAGCCATATTCCAGCGGATGCAACACCTTCAGCCTGCAGCCACTATCGGCGAGGAGGGCCTTGATCTCGTCGATGTTGTTGAAGACGGTCTGATAGTCGCCTATTTCCGTATTCGTAAAGTAGCGGGCACGCAGTTCATCCGGGTTCAGTGCATGGTACTCGGTACGGAGTTTGGTGTATCGATCCTTGATGATGCGGTATTCCCATTCGGAAATCGACTTCCGGCGGAACGATCGCAGCGCCCGCTCGTGTTGCAGCTTGACCAGCATCACCCGGTTGAACAGCACCGGCTTGTACCGTTCATAGAGGAACTCGCCAAGATGCATGCGATTGACTATGGTCAGGGGAACCGACTCGGTCAGGTCCTTCATCTTGAGTTTGGGCACCGTGTACAGTTCGCTATCGGGATACCCGTCGTTTATTTCCTTGAGCGATGTCGCGTTGAAGTACTTGAGCAATCCGCGGACCGCTTCTTCGCGATTCTCCTGGTTCTTTTCGAGTCCCTCAAAGAGCATCTTGAGTCTGGATGTGTGGTCGTCAAACCAGAGGCCCGCTTCCTTGCCGTTCTTGAACAGCGGCAACAGGGCCATGAAATGGAAGCGGTGACCATGTACCTGGATGCTCAGCTCAAGTGCTATGGAAACGCGAATGCCGAGAACCTTGCCCGCGTCGAGGGCCTCCTTCATCATGTCCAGCGAGGCCATCGACGTATAGGCTATCGTCAGTTCTGATATGCCCTTGATGAACGCGTCGATCAGCAACTGTGTCGGGTTCTTCCTGCCCGAGGTCGCGGCATCATGGACATGTTCGTCACGTCCGGCATCGAGGTTCTTGAGCTTGGCTCCTGTCTCGGGTAGCTCCACAATGTTCAGTTCGTCGAGCAACCTTCGAATCACTTGCTGCTGTCCATGGCTCGAAATCGAGAAGTCCTGCAGCAGTTCCAGTTGCCGGCGACGGTTGCCCCTGTTCTTGACGGCTTCCTTTATCAGCGCCAGCTGGACGCGCGCGGTGTTCAGCGGCATGTCAAGCGTCTTCGCATGGAACGACGCGTCGAGCATCACTCGCAGGGCGCGCAGCCTCGCCTTGTAGTGCTTCGATTCAAGGTCCCTGACGACCATCAGGTATGCTTCCGCTATCGATATGCGCCTGTTCTTGAACCATCGGGAAACGCCAACGGCGTGGGTGTGCATACCCGTAGCAATGGTGCTGGGCATGTCTATTCTGGAATTGAGCTCGCGCCTGAGCTTGTACAGTTCCGAAGAGAAACTGAGGGCGTTGACAATCTTGATGTAGCGGGAATGGATATCGAACTTCTTCATCGCTTCTACTGGCATTGTTCCATACTATATCACGAGTCGATTCGCCGCAAACGGGATTCGTCTTCACAGGGCTCGCCTTCAGAGCAATGCAGCATGGCCCCCCAAAAAAACAGCCACCGATCAGGTCTGATCGGTGGCCGCAGTCTGGAGGTGGCGAGAGTCGAACTCGCGTCCTATTACGCGGAAGGAAGGCTTCTACAGGTTTAGGCTGCCATTCAAGTTGTCGGGAGGTGGGCGGCGGGCTGCCACGCTATCACCTCCGTATCCCGCTGTATGTTCCCCCCGTCCCGCGGGCATGGCGGGGGGTAAGCCCTGGTCGGGTTACAGACCGTTCGTGGCGCTCAGAGCGGGGCACCACGGGGTCCGTCGTTATCGGCGCTTACGCGGCGAGAGCGAAATTGCCGTTGTTGTTGGCAATTGAAAGTTTTGCCGAGAGTAGGAGGTCGGCACTCCACCTGCGACCCGCGAACCGGACCGTAACAGTCGAAACCGGGGCACCCCCGATACTGTTGAAGATAGCGCCCGCGGACGGCAAGGGTCAAGCGGTCGGCTGTGCTGCGCGTGGCTCCGTGGGGCGAACCGAGCCGTGTATGATGCATCCGCCGAGCACAAAGCCATCGGCATCGTAGAATACAGCCGACTGTCCGGGAGCCGCAGCCCGTTGTGGCTGGTCAAATACTATGGACGCGGATGCTCCCGCAACGGTAACCTGCGCCAGGGCGGGCTTGTGATTCTGCCGTATTCTGACGAACGCATCGAATGTTGCGGCTTCCAGCGCGGAATCATGGAGTATTGCGTCGTCGCCATCGATGGCGGCGCAGAAGAGCGATGCGTCATCGGAGACAATGACGCGATTGCGTCCGGCATCGAGAGCCGACACATACAGCGGATTGGGTCCCGTCGATATGCCGAGCCCACGGCGCTGGCCTATGGTGTAGTGCACGATGCCGCGATGGCGTCCCAGCACCGTGCCCTGCTCATCGACGATATCGCCAGGAGTATCTTCGCCGAAGAGCGACCCATAGCCGCCGCTCACGAAATCCTGGCTCTCGGCCTTGTCGGCGACTGCGAGTCCCAGACGGCGCGCCTCGGCGCGTACCGCCGCCTTGGTCATGTCACCGAGTGGAAACAGCACGCCCGCCAGTGTATGGGCCGGGAGTCGGTGCAGAAAGTATGTCTGATCCTTCGACTCGTCCGCGGCACGCCTGAGCGTCGGGCGGCCATGCCGTTCCTGTATCCTGGCGTAATGTCCGGTGGCAAACCAGTCGAATTCCAGACCCGAAGCCCGGGCCCGCTCCAGCAGGAATCCGAACTTCATGTCCACGTTGCATCGCACGCACGGATTTGGAGTCCGGCCATTTCTATATTCAGCCTTGAAATAATCCAGAATGCGTTCTTCATATTCTGTGGCCAGGTCTATCGAGGTGTAGCCAACGCCGAGGGATCGGCACAGGGATTCGCACGCAGCGACGTCTTCCACCTCGCCGGGGCCATAGCATGCATCACCGGCCATCGACTCGGCCTGAACCGCAAACTGGGATGCCGCTGGATTGTATATCTTCATGGTCAGGCCGTAGACATCGGCGCCAGCCTCGGCGAGCAGGGCCAGCACGGTCGATGAATCGACGCCACCGGACAGGCCCACCGCGATGCGCTTGCCTCGCAGTGCAGTTAGGTTCGTGTCATTCATTGTAAAAACCATATCCCGAATGTGGGCCCCGCGGCAAGATATCGCCCGTTACTGTGCTGTAACCATAGGCCGTCGACGCATGTTGTGCTAGAGTGATGCCCTATGATCACTCGGAGTCGATAGCATGAAGCACACGAAGCGCGCCATCCGGATTCTTGTGGCGCTTTTTTTCATACCGTTTGCAGGAGCCGCCGCCCAGGATGTCCCGGATGGACTCAAGGCCTTTCCCGATTTCATGTCGATACGTTCTGAGTTCCTGTCCATCGCCATAACGGCGGATCCATCCCGGGCGCTGATATTCCAGCCTGCGTATCGCGAAAGTGCCTATGGGCGGGTCCGGATATCCGTCGCCCGGGACGATTCCACATTTCATGTATTGTTCCAATTGCAGCGTGATGGCGCATATCCTGTTGGCTCCCGAGGCAACATCATCATCGATCGCCAGACCAAGACCGGCTACATCACCCGCATAGCATGGTGCCTCAGCGACGATGGCCAGAGCTGGATTCTGTTGACGCCGAATAATGAGCGCACCATCGTCGACTATGTGGTTGCCGGCACGATTGTCAGGGCCAATTACAGGATATCCAGCCTCATATACGTCTTCCTGACCAACCCTTTCAGGTACCTGTATGACATGACCAGGGCGGGTATCGACTGGTCGCCGATCCTCGGCTCTTCGGCGATATCCGGCGCTACAGCGGCTCTTGCGGCCAGCCTGGAGTCGGGACATCCTGATGCTGCAGGCTCGGCTCTCATACGGGGTGCTGGCGATTTTTCGAGGATAGGCGAGTATCTGGGTCTGGTCGGAGCCGATGCTTCGATTCAGCCGGTAGAGGAAGTGGCGGCCAAGGGTCCGCAGGTCCTTGCACTCGACGACGGTATGCCAGCCCGATTCGTTCCGGCCAGGCTGTATCGCCCCGATCGTGGCCTGCCTGTGGAATCTGCGGCCGGTATACTGGTGGGAGGCGCCGCCACCGGCAGCGTATTTATTGGAATTCTTGACGTTGGGGCAGGTGGCCAGCCGCTCAAGCTTGTTGTCGTGCCATTGGAAGGCCAGTCGGGAGCCTACCGTATTGTCGCAATCGATGCTTTGACGCGACAGCCCGTCGACCTGCTTGCATTGATGGCGCGCCATGCCGGAGGCTGGATCCGGCTTTTCAGACTTCCGGGACCATCGGCAAAGCCCTGATCCATTTCTTCGCGGAAGAATGATTCTGTTGACAGATACTGAAAGTCGTCGTAGCCTGTATGTGGATGTTCGCTGACGAGTCTGCGGGGGGCGGATGAGCCGGCGAGGTCCATGTCCGGGAACGAGGGCCGTTCTTGGGAAACCTCCTTAACCGAGACCCCCAACCGCCCGTGCTTGCTGGAAGCGCGGGCGGTTCCATTTTTGGCAGGCTTCGGTCAGACAGCCCTGACCGCGCGTGCGAGTTCCCTGCCACGCTCCCGCAAGAGCGCCAACGTCGCCTCGTCAGCGGCGCCTGCCCATTCCACCGGTTCTATCTGCGTCCACTTGAGCGGCGCGACCTTCTCGTCATATTCCTTCTTGGCACCACCGACCCAGCCCCACGACCCAATGCGAAGAGCCTTGCGGTTCCAGACATGCTTGCGCTCGAAAACGTCGAGCACATAGGCCATCGGCGGAAACATCTTGTACTCGTAGGTTGGCATCGCGATTACGATGCCAGCGCTCTTGAATGCGTCGGCGAGTACGAACGAGACGTCTTCGTCTGGCACGCGATGCATCGTAAAGGGCATGCGCTCGTCTTCCAGCCCTTTCAGCACTGCTTCCAGACCCTTCTTGGTGTTGCCATACATGGAGCCCCAGACGACGCATACCTCTTTTTCCTGGGGGCCATCCATATAGCCGGCATATTTTGCGTAGCGGTCTATGATGGTTTGCGGTTTCTCGCGCCAGATGAGGCCGTGGCTCGGCGCGACGACCTTGACGCCCAGGGTCGAAATCTTCTGGATGGCGCGCTTCACGAACAGGCTGAAGCTGCCGACTATGTTTGCGTAGTAGCGCAGGGTCTCTTCCTGGAAGAAGGCATGCTCTTCGGCATAGTACTCGTCATCAAAGACACGCTTGCCCAGCTTGCCGAAACTGCCGAACGCGTCGCATGAAAACAGCGTGCCGGATGCAGGCTCGTAGGTAATCATCGTCTCTGGCCAGTGCACGTTCGGGATTTCCTCGAAGCTGAGTGTGATGTCTCCCAGGTCCAGGGTGTCGCCCGATTTTACCGCCCGAAGGCCATCGGTTATCTTGTAGAAGCTTTTGACCAGCTCGATGCCCTTGGCGGTGGCTATGATCTGCACGCCAGGGTTCTGCGCCTTGAATTCGGCCAGCCAGCCGGTGTGGTCGGGTTCCAGATGGTTGAGTATCAGGTAGTCGATGCCGGCAATGTCGATGCCGGATTCCGCCAGTTGGGACTTGAGGTTGGCCGCCGCCCCGCACCAGTCCCTGACGAGGTCTATCAAGGCCGTCTTCTGGCCTTTGATCAGATACGAATTAAGCGATACGCCGTTCGGGATAGGCCAAATGCCTTCAAAACGGTCATCTGATTCGATGTCCGCATGCAGTGCCCATATACGTTCGCTGATTTTGGCGGCTTTCATCCTCGTGTGGCTCCTTTGGTTGGTACATACGCGCGGGCGCACCCGCACCATGGTAATTATAGTGAATAGTAGGACGAAAAGAAGAAAAAGCACAACCGGAATATTGTCTGATATCGGAATTTTATTGTGGGTGGCTCGCGGCGCAGAAGTGCGGGGGCACAGGACGCTCTGTCTGCGCCCCCGCAGGGTAATTCTTGACTAGAAGTTGCCTGAACCAAGCGTCAACGCGACGGTCACGCCAATGGCGCGGCCATCGTTGAGTACCACGTACTCGCCCGAATCGAAGCCAAAGGCGAAGAATGGCGACAGCGACATGGACAGGCCGTCGAAGAACGCGTACGACAGGCTGGGCTTGATGTACGCGGAGAAGTCGGACAGGTTGGCCATCGCGAACAGCGAGACGGTCAGATCGTCCACCAGGAACTTGCTCTTGGAGAAGCTGAGCGCCGCATAGTGGCGGCCGGAGTTGTATATCAGGGCCTTGAGGTATTGTGAATAGACGGTCTCCGAACCCGGGACCAGAAGCGCGTTTGTCTCATCGATGCGGGCCTCCCGATCGGCATTGGCATAGCCTTCGCCGTCGTACAGGTACTGGGCCAGCAGGGACCAGTTGTCGGTGCTGTTCGCATACCTGATTCCAGCCGTTCCCTTGAAGAATATCGACGTATCATCGGTTGTCGTGGTCGCGACAGGCGGCACGAGGCTGATGACCTTGGTAACCCAGGTCCGGCTGGAGCCTCTGGATACCGTGGCCTCGCCGAACAGCGATATGTCGCGGACCGAGCCCACGGCGGTGACCATGCCTCGTATCGGGTCATCCTTCTTGTAGTAGCCGCCAAGGCCCAGTTCCCAGCCGCCGAACACCAGCTCGGCTTTGGCAGCCAGCGCGGTATCCTCCGGCTTCATCGTCGCGGAGTCAAAGACCGCATAGCCCCAGATGTTGTGCTGGGTGCCCTTGATCGGCACCATCGCGCGCAGCGCGACCGGGCCTTCGAGCTGGGCGGTAGGATCGGTCGGGTCAATCTGCTGGAGGTTCATGATGTTGGCCGGGGAGTAGAAGTAGCCTACGCCCCAGTTGATGGTCTGCTTGCCAAAGCGCAGGTACAGCGAATCGTTCCACGAGAAGTCGGAGAACAGCTCGAAGACCTGGATGTTTGGAACGTCGACGGTGTCGCCGGTCTTTGCACCCGAAGAATCAAGGACCGCCGTCTTGGCAATGAACGGCCAGGCGGTCTTGACCGAGCCGTAGAAGCGGGTCGATTCACTTGGCCTGCCGTCAAAGAACAGCAACGCCGACAGCTCGGGCGCAAGGCCATACGAATCAGACAGGGTAAGGCCGTTGCTCCACGGGTCGTTCCACTGCCAGGTCGTGGTCACGGTGCCCGTGAGGCTGCCGCCTATGCGCACGGAGTCGGTGGTCAGGAGGTCCTTGACTGCCGATCCCTGGCTGGACTCGGTTATGGTCTCAACCATGTCGCCGGAGCCAAAGAGGTCGTCCTCGCTGACCGGTGCGACGTCCTGGGCGGCGGCCGAGGCTACGAGCCCGGCCGCAAAGAGGAGCGACCAGCAGGCTCTGGCAATCGGGCGAAGCGAGCCATGTCGTCTCATTTGTTCACCTGCTCGAGGAAGGCCTTGGTAAAGACCTTGTCAGGCAGGCCGGCCAGCGACTGCTCGGTCATCGTCAACTGGCTGCGCTCGCCGGGGTTCAGTTCGTCTATGATGAGGATCTGTGATGGCATCAGGCGGGCGTCGAGCTCGACGTACTTGGGGTAGAGCGTGGTGCGCATCAGCCTGCCGGAAACGCTGTAGTCCTCCTGCTTAAGGAGCATGGTCCTGTCCTTGCGGACATAGAGCACGACGCGCTCGTAGGATACATCGCTGGTCTTGGCCTTGAGGTCTATGATCCAGACCGGGATCTTGCCAACGGTACCTTCCTTGGTGCTGGTAACGGTGTAGTCGTCGGTATAACTGCGTTTGGTAAGGTCGGAATTCTTGGCTTCGGAATTCTGGATGTTTTCCTTGATTGACGAGAACGAGAATTTCCTGCTCGTCGGGTCATAGAACCAGACATTGTCATCCTCGCGCAGGTAGCCCTGGCCCTTGTTCACCTCGGGCAGGGTTATCAGCATAGCGAACTGCTTCTTCGTATCGCGGCGGAACATACGCACCTGCGTGACGCTGTCCTTCTCTCCTGGCTTCTGCGACACGATGGTATAGACCGCCGCGAAGTCCTGGCCGGAGAAGTCTCCGAGCTTGTCGAGTTCCTTGAGTATCTTGCCTACATCCTGGGCAAAGAGCAGTGAGCCTGTTGCGGCCATCAGCATGACAGCCGTGGCAAATATTCGTTTCACGTGAATTCCTTTCTAGTTTGTCGTGCGGAGGGCTTCTGCAGGCGTCAGCTTGGCAGCCTTGCCCGCCGGGCCGGCCACCGCTATCAGCGTCAAGAGCGCTATGATCATGATGTTGCCTATAGCCCTGAGTGGCGGCAGGTAGAATGACATGTGGCCATTCTTCATGATCAGGAAGGCCGGGCTGTTCATGCCAAAATTGAACAGCGATATGATGCCCATCGCCATCAAGGCAAGCACGATGCCTGCGATGGCGCCGCCAAGTGCCAGGAACACCGCCTCGTACAGGAACATCGAGCGCACTCGTCCCCGCTGCAACCCCAGGGCGCGCATCGTGCCTATCTCGCCTATGCGCTCGTACATGACCATCCTGAAGGTGTTGGTAATGCCGACCATGATGATGACGAAGAGCACGACCAGGATGATGGCGGCCGCCAGGTCGAGCGCCGCGACGATCTGCTTTATCTGCGACAGCTGTTCATTGATCGTCACCAGCCGGTACTTGACGCCGTCCCAGCTCTCCTTCTTTTGCTGGCTCAATAGCGCCTGGAATGGCGTCTCTACACCGTTCGCATCCTTGACGCCACGCTCGAACAGCTGCACGGTGCCGCTCAGCTTGGCATATATCGCGGTGGCCGACGATTCAACGTGCTTGAGCCCATCGAGCATGACGCCCATCGTCTGGTACTCGCCGGGCGCAAGGCCGAGCAGCTCGTTGACGTATGGCAGGTTGGCATACGACATCATCTGTCCGAATATGCCGGTGTCGTAACTGATGCCTTGCAGCGTGAACTCGCCCACGTTGTTCTGGCCCGCCACCGTCTGCATCTGCACGAGTATTCTGTCGCCAATGCCCACGTTCAGCTTGGCCGCTATCTTCTCCGAGAGGATGAGCGATCGTGGATCAGACGCGGCCTCCCAGCTGCCGGCCTTCAGCATCAGCCGGTCGCGCAGAAACGTCTCCTTGGCCAATTCCGCTCCGTCTATGTTGGTGCGGATCTTCTTGCCCTCGAATATGAGGGTGCCGGAGAACGCCGACCGCCTGGTCACGTACCGCACCGGCGCACCGGAAGCCTTCACCGCCGCGGTCAGTTCGCTGTCATCGCGGATGACGGAAATGTCCTTGTCGTTCGGGCCTTTTTCCGATCCGCTTATGAAGATATGACCCGCCATAAGGTTGGAAAAATTCTCGGCAACGTTGGTGGAGAACGCGCCGGCGAAGCCGTTTATAAGCGTCACAATCATGACGCCGAACGCTATCGCGCTGCCGAGCAGTATGGTGCGCTTCTTCTGTCTGCTCAGATTTCTGAACGCTATATTTGCTATCGTATTCACGGTAACCCCTTAGGATTGCATGGCCCTGACGGGCTGGATGCGGAGCGCGACGCTGACTGGATACAGGCTGGCCAGAATCCCGACCAGCACGATGACGACCATCGAGCCGACCAACGCCATCGGATTGATGATGGTATGCAGGATCTTGCCGCCAAAGAGTATCTCCAGAAACTGGTTGGAAGCCTTGAACCCGATGCCGTTGATGATCGCGGAACCGACAAAGGCCAGACCCATGCCGACGATGCCAAAGACCACCGACAGCGTTATCGTCTCTGCGGCAAAGAGCTCGCGCACGAATATCCTGCCGGCACCGAGCGCCCGCATCGTGCCTATCTCGCCGGTTCGCTCTATGATAGAGACGACCAGCGTATTCATGATGATGATGATCGCGACAATGGCCAGAATGATGATCGCAACGGTAAAGACGATGCGCAGCACATCGACCGACTGGGCATAGGGGCCAGCCGCCTTCTGCCAGTCGCCGGCGACTGCGGTTATGCCTTCCTGGGCGAACCAGGCGTTCAGCCCCTTTATGAGCACCGGGGCCGTGGCGGGATCTTCAAGCCGCAACAGTACCGAATGCCAGGCGCCGGTATCGGCGGTGTTGAGCCGTTCGCGGGCACTGGTGTCGCCCAGAAGCGAGGAAATGCCCGCCTCGGTCAACGGTTTGCCGGCAGATGCCTTCGCGGGCGTGTCTATCGTGCCAAAGGAATCCGTATTGAAAAGGTCATCCACATTGCCGGTACCAAGCATCGATGTCTCGGTGCTGTCCAGCTTGATATTCTCGGAGGCACCTACGGTCATGCCAGCCAATACGCGCAACGTATCGATATCTATGTAGGTCAGCTGCTCGGGGCCGGCGCCCTCGGAGACGCGCTTGAATGTTCCGACAATTTTGGCGCTTCTGAGCCTGATGCCGGAGCCATTGATGCCCTGTATCAGCACCTCGTCGCCGACCTTCAGGTTCCGCTTCAGGTGCTTGGCCAGCTTCTCCAGCCGGTCCGCAGCAATCATGACGCCGGATTCGCCTGGCTCCAGGAAGTGGCCGTCGACTATCTCTATCGTCTTGAAGAGCTTCCAGTAATTGGCCGCATCGACGCCGAAGAGCATCATGACGGCGTCCATCATGCTTTCCTGCGAATCCTGGTCCTCATGGTTGGTAGACATGTCGGTTGATTCATTGGTCGCAATGCCAAAACCGGACGCCATGCCTGCCGCTGCGGTGACGCCGGGGAGCGTTGACGCATGGGCAAACAGCTTCTCGTAATCGGGCAGGGTAGGCGTCTGCTCCATGCCGCCGACCGACTGCACGCCGAAGAGCGACACGGGGCCGTCGGCCACTCCTGTAATGATGATATCACCAGTATAGTTCTGTGTGAATGAAGTCTGGATGCCCCGCTTGGAGGCGTCGAGGAAGGCGTTGCCCAGCACCATGATCAGCATGCCGAGGGCCAGGAGCGTGCCCACGATCAGGCTCTTGGCCCTGTGCTCGATCAGGTTGCGGAACGCCATGCGCATCGTTACTGGCATGTTACGCTCCAGCGCCAGCCGAAGCGCCGACCATCGTGCGGATCGTGCCGGCAGGTTCGTCCCGGCGTCTGTTCTCTATGACGAGGCCGTCGCGCAGTCTGATGATGTGGTCGGCTATGTCGACAATGCGCGCGTCGTGTGTGCTGAATATGAATGTGGTTTCAAGTTCCCGGTTGATCTTCTTCATCAGTTCAAGGATCTGCTCTCCGGTCGCGCTGTCCAGGTTGGCCGTCGGTTCGTCGGCCAGCACAATCTGCGGCCGCGTGACCAGAGCGCGGGCAATGGCCACGCGCTGTCGCTGACCGCCCGAAAGCTCGTTTGACTTGTGCTTGCGCCACTCTGACAGCCCCACTTCCTCTATGAGGTGATCGATCCACTCGTTCTTCTCGCCCTTGCCGACGCGGGTCTTGCCGAGCAGCAGTGGGAACTCGACGTTTTCCCACACATTGAGTACCGGTATCAGGTTGAATGACTGGAATATGAAGCCCAATGTCTCGTGCCTGAGTCGCGTCAGTTCGGAATCCTTCAGCTTCGAGGTTGGTTTGCCGTCAAGCAGCACTTCGCCCTCGGTCGGCTGGTCCACGAGTCCTATCATGTTCAGTATGGTCGTCTTGCCCGAGCCCGATGGCCCGGCTATCGATATGAAATCGCCCTTTTCGATGCTGAATGAGACGCCCTTGACGGCCTCGACTTGAACCTTGCCCAGTGGATAGACTTTCCTGACATTTTGCAGCTCTACGATACCCATGAGATCTCCTTGGTTTGACCGCGCGTTCATGACCGCCGCGAGGCCGGAACATGACGCCGGAATTTGTTGTGGATTGCGAGTCTCCCCCATCACACAATGTGCTTTCTAAAATACGACCGCCGACCCGCGCCAATCAAGTGAAAAATAATGAATGGATCATAAAGATCTGCTATATGGATGAACTGCCATGCAGTGTCGGCGTTGGAATGCTCGGTTTACAGAACGCCGCACGACAATGTAGACTGGTTGCATGAGTACACGATCGGCTGATGCACTTGTAAAGACCACCGGCTCCATCCAGTCGGTGGATCGGGCCTTATCGATCCTGGAAACCTTCTCACTGGAGCGGCAGGAACTCGGCGTCTCGGAGCTGGCCCGCCTGCTGTCGCTCAACAAGAGCACCGCCTTCGGGCTGGTTTCGACGCTTGAGCGGCGGGGTTACCTGCAACAGAATTCGGACAACGGGAAATACGGGCTGGGACTCAAGGCGCTCGATCTTGCAACGATCAGGCTGGCGGCTTTCAGCTTCACAAGGGTTGCACGGCCCATCCTGAAGGCGCTCGTCGACAGGCTTGGCGAGACGGTCCACCTTGCCATCTATGACAGGGGCGAGGTTGTGTACGTTGACAAGATAGAGTCGAGCAGTACCATCCAGATAGCTTCTTTTATAGGCAAGCGCAACCCGTGCTACTGCACGGGAGTGGGCAAGTGTCTGCTGGCCTTCCAGCCGGAGGCCGAGGTGGAGCGGGTGGTAGCGAATGGCCTGCTTCCCCGCACCGCAAAGACCATCACCAACCCCGATGCCTTCCGCGCCGCGCTCGCGCGTATACGGTCGGTTGACCAGGCGATCGATGACGAGGAATTCGAACTGGGGCTGGTCTGTGTCGCCGCACCCATCAGGGACAGCTCGCGCGCAGTCTGCGCCGCCATATCGGTATCGTCTCCGACCTTTCGTATCGGGCGCGATACCATCGTCGAAATAGCCAGGCAGGTCTCCGAAACTGCGGCTGCAGTTTCGCAATCCTTGGGTTACATAGCCCGCTGAATTCTTCTTGACAAGGCCAGAAAGCGGGTTTAATCTCGTCACATACAAGAACGACGTGCGGTAATATAGCACGAATACATATCTTTCCTGCCATGGACGCTGGTTCCATGGGCTGGGGCTGGAGGATCAGATGGAGACACAGATGGCTAGCAACCCGGAAATTGGCAAGAGCGTCATGACCGGTACTTTCAAGACCAACTATCACGACTATGGATCGGGCGGAACGCCAGCAGTATTCGTCCACGGCTCCGGCCCCGGAGTAACCGCATGGGCCAACTGGCGACTCGTACTCCCCAAGATAGCCGCCAGCCGTCGTGTCATAGCTCCCGACATGGTCGGCTTCGGGTACACGGACAGGCCGGAAGGCATCCAGTTCAATATGGATGTCTGGGGCAAGCAGCTGATCGATTTCATGGATGCGCTCAAGCTCGACGTCATCGACATCGTGGGCAATTCATTTGGGGGCGGACTTGCCCTGTACATGGCCATCCACCATCCCGGGCGCATCAGGAAGCTGGTACTGATGGGTTCCATGGGCACCGAGTTCAAGATCACGGCCGGCCTCGACAATGTCTGGGGGTACCAGCCATCGTTCGATAACATGAAGAGCGCCATCAATAGCTTCGTCGTCAACAAGGCGCTCGCCGGCGACGACATGGTCAAGATGCGCTACGAGGCGAGCATACGTCCCGGATACCAAGAGTCTTTCGGGCGGATGTTCCCGGCGCCGCGCCAGCACAGCGTCGACATGATGGCCAGTCCTTATGGCGACATTGCCGATATCGCCCATGACACCCTCATCATCCACGGCCGGGAGGACCAGGTCATTCCGCCGGAAGCGTCTCTGGTGCTGTTCAGCCTCATTCCCAACGCCCAGTTGCACATGTTTGGCAAGTGCGGCCACTGGACCCAGATCGAACAGAACGACAGGTTCGTCAAAGTGGTAGACCGATTCCTGTCAGAGTGAGGCGAACGACCATGGCAATCAACGAAAAGACGGCGATGGAAATTGCCGAGGTGCTGTATGCAAGCGAGACGTCCAGGGTTGTGATACCGCCGGTCGCGTCGACCTGGCAAGGACTGGGCGTCCCCGATGCCTATGCGATTCAGCTCTGCAATGTAAGGCGTGCCGTCGATAGTGGCCGCACCATCTCCGGCAAGAAGATCGGTCTGACATCGAAGGCGATGCAGGAATTGCTCGGCGTCCCCACTCCCGACTTTGGCCATCTCTTTTCCGATATGGAGGTCAGGAACGGCAAGGCGCCGATGTCGCGGTTGATTCAGCCACGAGCCGAAGGCGAGATTGCCTTCATCCTTGCCCGCGATCTGGACGCCAAGGGCGAGATAACCATTGCCGATGTGATGGCCGCCACCGCCTTCGTGGCTCCTGCCATCGAGATAGTCGACAGCCGCATTGCGAACTGGAAGATCGGCTATGTCGACACCGTGTCGGACAATGCCTCGTCTGGCATGTATATCCTCGGAAAAGCAAGGCTCGACCCCAACTCGTTCGACCTTGTGGCGGAAACCATGCGGCTATCGGTCAATGGCGAGCTGCGCAATTCCGGCTCCGGGGCCGCCGTACTGGGCAATCCAGCCTTTTGCGTCGCCTGGCTTGCGAACACCATGCGGCAATACGGCACGATGCTCAGGAAGGGCGAAGTGATACTGTCCGGTGCCCTGTCGGCGATGGTTCCGGTGAAGGCTGGAGACAGAGTGCGGGCCGATTTCAGCGTGCTTGGCTCTGTCGAAGTCGAATTTGTGTAAGGCGGAGAAACGATGCAGAAGAAGATCAAGGTAGCAATCATCGGGCCCGGCAACATCGGAACGGACCTCCTGGTAAAAATAAGGCGCAGCGCGTACCTGGAACTGGCGTACGTGTGTGGGATCAAGGAATCCGCCGGAATGGAAATTGCCAGGAGCCATGGCATCAGCACGACCATACAGGGCATCGAGCCCATGCTCGAGGTCAAGGACATCAGGATCGTCTTTGATTCGACCGGGGCTGGACCGCATATGGTCCATGCTCCCAAGATCAAGGCGGCCGGCAAGATAGCGATAGATCTGACACCCGCGGCCATCGGCCCATACACCGTGCCGGCCGTCAATCTGACCGAGGAATTCTTCAAACTCGACAACCTGAACATGGTCACCTGTGCGGGTCAGGCGACGACTCCCATTGTCTATGCTATCAACCGCGTCGCCGACGTGTCATACGCGGAGATCGTGTCGTCGGTCAGCTCGAAGAGCGCCGGCCCGGGAACAAGGCAGAATTTGGACGAGTTCATCGAGACGACGACAAAGGCGCTGGTCATGGTCGGCGGCGCCGACAAGGCCAAGACCATCATCGTCATCAATCCGGCAGACCCGCCCATCCTGATGCGGAACACGATCCATACGAAGGTCCGAAAGCCGGACCTGGGTGCGATACGGGCGTCCATCGATGACATGATCGAGGCCCTGCATCGGTATGTGCCAGGATACCGTTTTCTCGTCGAGCCCATACTAGAGGACGATCTCGTGACCACGGTCATAGAGGTCGAGGGACTCGGCGATTTCCTGCCCAAGTATTCCGGCAACCTCGACATCATCAACGCGGCTGCCGTGTCGGTTGCCGAACGCTTTGCAGAAAGGATGGCGGGGTAACAGCATGGGAAAAATCATACTGACCGATACCAGCCTGCGGGATGGCAGCCACTCCGTTTCGCACCAATACACCGCCCGCGATGTGGAGAACGTGGCCACCGCGCTGGATGGGGCCGGCATCGACATCATCGAGGTGTCGCATGGCGACGGCATTGGAGGTGCCTCGATCAATTATGGCCGGTCGGCCCAGAATGAAATGGAACTGATAGCCGCTGCCTCCGCATCCGTCAGGAAGGCGCGCATAGCCGTGCTGCTCGTGCCGGGCATCGGTACCCTGCATGACCTGAAGGCGGCCAAGGCAAGCGGCGCCACGATCGTTCGTGTCGCGACCCATGTCTCGGAGGCCGACGTCTCCGAGGAATACATCAAGGCAGCCAAGGACATGGGGCTTGCCGTCGTGGGCTTCCTGATGATGGCACACATGGCGGATACCACGTTGCTGCAGCAACAGGCCCTGATAATGGAACGCTTCGGTGCAGACGTCATCTATGTGACCGATTCTGCCGGAGCCCTTCTTCCCGACGACGCGGCAACGCGTGTCGAGGCGCTGCGAAAGGTGCTGTCGGTGCCGATCGGTCACCATGCGCACGACAACCTGGGCTGCGCCATCGGCAATTCGCTGGCGGCGGTCAAGGCCGGCGCTACCTGGATCGATGGATCGCTGGGCGGACTCGGCGCCGGTGCCGGCAATTCGGCGACTGAATTGCTGGTAGCGGCTCTCAAGAAATATGGATCAGACATAAACGCCGATCTCTTCGCGACGATGGACGCCGCATCGGAGGTGCTGGTGCCACTGATCAGGGACAAGGGCAAATCGTTCCCGAGCCATGAGGCGAATTCGCTGATCATGGGATATGCGGGAGTGTACTCAAGTTTCATGCTCCATGCGCGCAAGGCCGCCGAGCGATTCGGCGTCGATGTCCGGGATGTGCTCATCGAGCTTGGCAGGCGGAAGGCGATCGGTGGCCAGGAAGACTGGATCATACAGGTAGCCTTCGATCTCGCAGCCATGAAAAAGACCGCCAGGGCCTGAGGCCAGGGAGGTATGTACTGGCTCCGCGATCCCATTCGGGACAGCGGTGGCTGGCCGGCCGGGAGGCATCCTGCAGGGTTGCTCCACTGGATGCACGGCTGGATAGAAGGTAGCCGCATAGGCGGCGCCAGGACCTACAAGGGGGAACACATGCAGAAGAAAGCGATTCTGGCTCTGATGGTCGTCACCATGCTCTTGAGTGGCATGGTCAGCGCGACGGCCCAGGTCGAGCTCAAGCTCGGCCACATCGCCGCACCGAACACCGCATACGACAACTGGGCCAAGGAGTTCAAGGCTCAGGTCGAGGCCGCGACGAACAACAGGTACAAGATTGTCATCTATGGCGGTGGCCAGCTCGGCGACTCCGGTCCGCTGATGGAAGCCATGCAGGCAGGCAGTCTCCAGTTTGCCATCATCACGTCCGGCGATGCGAGCCAGTTCGTGAGCGCTCTCAACGTCCTCGACATGCCCTTCCTCTTCCGGAGCTGGGACCATGTCGAGAAGTTCATAGCTTCTCCAGCCGCCAAGGAACTCCGCGATCTTTCCGACCAGTCTGGCCTCAAGTCGCTCTCCTTCATGCCACGGGGCTATCGCCATGTGACCAATGCCAAGTTCCCCATCACCAAGCCGGCCGACCTCAAGGGGCTCAAGATGCGCATAAGCGAGAGCCCGGTGCTCGTCGAATCGTTCAAGGCGATGGGAGCCAACGCGCAAGCCATGGCATGGTCAGAAGTCTACACTGCACTGCAGCAGGGGACGGTCGTCTCGCACGAGAACACGATCATCACGACCCGCGACTACAAGATCAACGAAGTTCAGAAGTACATGTCGGAGACTGGCCACGTGTTTGCCCTGGCCACGCTGATGTGCAGCAATGAGTGGTTCAAGAAGCTCCCCAAGGCCGACCAGGACATTATCCAGAAGGCGGCCACCGACGCAGCCTACAAGCTTGGTCTTGAGCAGAAGGCCAACGAGCAGAAGGCCAAGGATGAACTCATAGCGAAGGGCATGATATTCAATACTGTCGACACCGCTCCCTTCATCAAGGCCGTCCAGCCGGTTATCAACAAGTATGCAAAGGGCGAAGTGAAGAAGTTCTACGACGCGATCACCGCTATCAAGTAAAAAATATCCGTCCAATCAAGACGCCGGCATGTGCCGGCGCTCTTGATTTCATTCAGAACCCAAGGAGATTACCCATGAAAGGCTTGTTGAAAGCCAGCGACGTTATCGACCGGTACTGCGGCTGGGCGATCATCTCGCTTTTCACACTGATGACGGTCACCTATGCCGCACAGGTCATACTCAGGTATGTCTTCAGTACCGGTCTCATGTGGACCGAGGAACTGACCCGTTACGCAGACATCTGGGCCATCATGATAGGCGCCGCGATGATAGCGAAGCGGCGCACCCACATCAACGTCAGCGTACTCGAGGAGATGCTCGGCGGCAGGAAGAAGGGCTGGCTTCTGGTCACCCAGCAGGTCCTCTCCCTGATCTTCTTTCTTGCCATGTTCTTTATAGCATTCAAGTTCATAAGACTAGCCGGTTCACAGGTTTCAACGAACATGCGCGTACCCAAGGCGTATGTATACATGATATTCCCACCGGCCTTCGGGATATTCGCGTTTCAGACCCTGGTTGGCATATTGAAGAGCATCCAGGAAATCAAGTCGATGCCGGAGGCTCAGTCATGACCTTCCTGCTTTTTGGGTCTGTCCTTCTGTTGCTGGCCGTCGGTGCCCCCATCGTCACTGCCATGGGTGGTTCCGCGCTTATCACCATATTCGCTGCCGGCATCAATCCGGTTACCGCGGTGCAGCGCTTCTTCGCGAGCGTCGATTCTGCGGCCCTGTTGGCCATACCCTTCTTCATCCTCGCTGGCGACCTGATGAACAAGGGAGGCCTCGCCAAGCGCCTCATCAACTTCGCCGGCATGTTTGTCGGAAGGATACCTGGCGGCATGGGCATGACGGCGGTTCTGTCTTGTATGCTGTTTGCGGCTATTTCCGGATCGGGCATCGCGACTGCGGCGGCTATCGGCGGTGTCATGGTATCCGGTTTCGCGGACCACAAATACAAGCCGGCATATGCGGCCGCCATAGTCGGCGCTGCCAGTCCCTTGGGCATCATCATACCGCCTTCGATAGCGTTCATTCTGTACGGCACGTTGTCCAAGGCCTCCGTCGGCGACCTCTACGCGGTAGGCTTTCCTGCAGGCATACTGATCGGGCTCGCCTTGATGGTCACCGTCTTCCTTACCGCCAAGAAGCACAAGATTCCTGCCACAACCAGGGGGCTCGGTTCACAGTCGCTCAAGGAAGTCATGATTGACACCCTCGTGGCGCTTGGCACTCCGGCGATCATCGTTGGCGGCGTGTTTCTGGGTGTCTTTACACCGACAGAGTCGGCCGTCGCCGCGGTTGTGTACTCGATCATCATTGGCGTCTTCGTGTTCAAGGAGATACGGCTCAAGGAACTGCCAGGCATATTCATGCAATCGGCGATCGGTTCGGCCGGCATCATGATCATCATAGCGGCAGCTTCGCTGTTCGCCTGGACCATGGTGTACCTGCAGATACCGCAGAAGGCCTTTGAGGCGATTCTGTCAGTTGGCATGAACAAGTATATGTTCCTGTTCATAGTCAATGTTGTCGTACTGATTGCTGGCATGTTCATGGAGTCCGGTTCCATCC
>Ga0209467_1001061_pt1 | contig 27092 bp, 21 predicted proteins | sample Higcelwee11metaG_FD_187175 | JGI IMG/M metagenome (GOLD analysis project Ga0209467, IMG submission 187175) | Freshwater pond sediment microbial communities from the University of Edinburgh, under environmental carbon perturbations - High... | ecosystem: Environmental > Aquatic > Freshwater >... | reverse complement strand
TCGGGGTCGTCTTTGCCCATGATCCCGCCGGTCTCCATGCCCAGGGACCGGGCCAGCTCCACCTTGGAGGCCGAGAGGTCGAAGCCCGCCACGCGGCAGCCCATGGCCCGCAGGATCTGCACGGTCAGTTGCCCGACCAGGCCAAGCCCCAGCACCACGGCCGTGCCGCCCAGGGTCAGGCCGGACAGGCGCACCCCGTGCAGGGCGATGGCCCCCAGGGTGCCGAAGGCGGCCTCCTCGTCGGAGACGTTGTCCGGAATCTTGGCGGCCATGGTCGGCGGCACGCAGACCTGCTCGGCGTGGTTGGCCATGCCCAGGCCGGCGCAGGCCACCCGGTCGCCGGGCCGGAAGCGGTCCGCCAGCCGACCGGCCCGCAGCACCTCCCCGGCGCAGGAATAGCCCAGGGGCATGGGCGCGGTGATGAGGTTGCGCACCACCTTGGCCGTGCTGACAAGGCCCTCCAGGCGCGCCTTGGTCACCACCTGCCAAAACAGGTCCGGCCGCTCCAGGGCCTTGCCCAGGGGACCCTTGCGGGCCATGCCGATGATCGTCCCCTCGGTTCCGGAGCTGAGCAGGGAATGGGTGTTGGCCACCAGGATGGCGTTTTCGCTAACGACCGGGGTGGGGATGTCCAGGACCTCAATGGACCCGTCGTTGAAATGCAGGGCCACGGTTTTCATGCATGTTCACCTTTGAAGAGAAATTGCCGCAGCAGGGAGACGCCCATGCGGGCCTTGCGCAGAAACTGGGCCGGGGAGACGCAGGACAGGGCCTCGCGGGCGAGAACCCGGGGCCGGAAGTAGAACTTGCGCAGGGCCTGGGCGCTCAGGTCCTGAAGCTGCCGGGCGCTCAGGCGCTCCTCGTAGAAATGGGGGATCACGAAGTCCGGACTCGGCGAGGTCGCGTAGTCCAGCCAGAAGTCGCGCGGGATGACGCCGTTGGCTAAGCCGTCGCGGTACATGGCCGTTCCAGGATAGGGGATGCACACGTTGAATTCGGCGTAGTCGGAGTCCAGCTCCAGGGCCAGTTCCAGGGTGCTGCGGGCCTCGTCCGGTCCCTCGCCGGGCAGCCCGAACATGAAATAGGTGAGCACCCGGAAGCCTTCCTCCTTGGCCAGGGCCACGGCCTGGCGGGCCTGTTCCAGGGTGATGCGCTTGCGCACCGCCTCAAGCACCTTCGGGCTGCCGGATTCGATGCCCAGGTGGATACGGTCGCAGCCCGCCCGGCGCATGAGCCGCAGGCTCTCCCGGGAGACGTTGTTGACCCGGTCGCGCACCGACCAGGACAGGGGCAGCCGCCGCGCGGCCAGTTCCTCGCAGATGGCCCGCAGGCGTTCGGCGGACATGGTGAAGGTGTCGTCGTAGATCTCAAGCTCCCGGACGCCCAGGGCGGACACGGCGGCCATCTCCTCCACCACCCGGGGCGCGCCGTGATACACGGTTTTCTGGAAATTGAGCTTGCAGTAGGTGCAGTGGAACGGGCAGCCCCGGCTGGTGATCATGGTGCTCACCGAGGAGCCTTTTGCCAGCACGGAACTGTAGTCGCCAAGGGGCAAAAGGGTGCGGTCGGGGATGGGCAGCCGGTCCAGGTCCTTTTCCACGTAAAAGGCGAATTCGGATGGGTCATCCCGGCGCAGGTACAGCCCGGGTCCCGGCGGCGCGCCGGATTCCAGGTGATCCAGCAGGGAGAGCGTCGGCTGTTCGCCGTCGCCGAGCACAATGGAATCGACGCCTGGGGTGGCCAGGGTTTGGGCCGGGTAGATGCCCACATGGGGGCCTCCCAGGACCACATGCACCCCGGGAAGCGTCTCCTTGATCAACCCCATCAGCCTGACCACGGGATACCACAGCTCGGTCCAGGCCGTGACGCCCACCACGTCCGGGGCCATCCGCCGCAATAGGTCGCGCAGTTGCGCGTCGGACAAAGGGCGGGCGTCCAGGTCCAGAACCTCGGCCTGGCGCCCGCTGTGGGCGCGCACGTGGGAGGCGATGTACAAAAGCCCCAGGGGAGGTTTTTTCCCGATGCCCGGACCCTGCACCTGATGGAAAGGGGAGCGCACCGAGCCGACGCAGGAGGGAAAGATCAGGAGCAGGCGCATGGGGCAGCCCGGGTCGGTTGCGGGGCGTCGATGAAGGTCCGGAACCACAGCTCCACGGCGCTGGCCGAATAGAGCGCGTTGGCCCGGGCGTAATCCATGAGCCCGTCGCCCGAGCCCTTGTCCAGGGCGTCCAGAAGGCCCTGCAGATGCTCCGGGTTGACGATGCCGCGCTGCCTGGCCTGTGGGGAGAAAAGGAGATCCCGGAGGAAGGAACGCAGGGGCTCCCGGCGGTACCAGCGGGCGAACGGCGTGGGAAAGCCGCGTTTGGGCAGCGAGAAAAGCGTGTCGGGCAGGCGGCGGCGCATGGCCGCGCGGGGGACGGCCTTGAGGACCCCGCCGTTGAGCTTGAGGCCAAGCGGCAGGCTCAGGGCCAGATCCAGCAGGGTGTTGTCGCAAAGGGGCATGCGGGCCTCCAGGGAATGGGCCATGCCCACCTTGTCCTCCTGGATGAAAAGCGTCGGCAGGTAGGTGGTCAGGTACAGCCGCAGCATGCGCTGGCCCGGGGTGAGCTCCGCGCCGCCCAGGGCCTGGGCGATGCGCTGGGTGGGCTCGAAATGGCGCATGCCGGACAGAAAGTCCGGGGTGAAGAAGCCGGTCCGGCGGGCGCGCGGGGTCATGATGAAAAGCCCGGACCCGACCTCGGGGTAGCGCAACGGATAGAGCAGGAAATACAGCACCCGGGTCATCTCGTCTGGCCTGACGCGCAAAAGGGCCGCGAGCTTGCCGAAAATTCCCGGCGTCTCGCGAATGAGCGCGGTCTTGAACACCTGGTACCCGGCGAAGGTCTCGTCCCCGCCGTGGCCCGTGAGCACCACCTTGACCGAGCGGGCGGTCAGCTCCGAGACCATGAACTGGGGCAGGGCCCCGGTGCCCAGGGTGGGCTCGTCCAGGTGGTAGATCACCCGGCCGATGTTTTTGAGATAATCTTCAGGGGAGATCTCCACCTCGTGGCGCACGGCCCCAATCGCCCCGGCCACGGCCCGGGAGCCCTGGCGCTCGTCGTAATACGGCGCGTCGGTGAAGGCCCCGGTGAAGGTGTGCAGGGGGCCGTTGCACCGCCCGGCGGCCAGGGTGGCCACGCTTGCGGAGTCGATGCCGCCGGAGAGATATGATCCCAGGGGCACGTCGGCGATCATGTGTCGGGCCACGGCGGCGTCCAGGAGATGGTCGTACTGTTCCACGGCCTCGCCGAAATCGCCGGAAAAGGGCTCGGGAAAGGAAAATGTCCAGAACCGGCCCCGGGTCACGCCCTCCGTGGTCCATTCCAGATAGCCGCCCTGGGGCAGCTTGCGCACGTGGCGGAAAAAGGTCCGGTCGCAAAGGACGTTTTGGAAAGTGAAAAATTCGTAGATGGTCTCGAGGTCCGGCTCCCGCTTAGGCAGATGCGGCAGCATGGCCTTGATCTCCGAGGCGAAAAGCAGCCCGCCGCCGTGCTCGCAGACGTACAGGGGCTTCATGCCCAGGCGGTCCCGGGCCAGAAGCAGCCGCTTCCAGCGGGAATCCCAGCAGGCCAGGGCGAACATGCCGTTTAAGCGGGCCAGGCCCTCGGTCCAGGATGTGGCCAGAAGATGCAGCAGGACCTCGGTGTCGGAGCCGGTGCGCAGGCGGACCCCCGTGGCTTCGAGCTCGCGGCGCAGTTCCCGGAAATTGTAGATCTCGCCGTTGAAGCACAGGGTATGGCGGCCGTCCGGGGTGGTCATGGGCTGGGCCCCGCCGACCGGGTCGATGATGGCGAGCCTCGTGTGGGCCAGACCTGCCGGGCCGTCCAGGTGGATGCCCTCTCCGTCCGGTCCGCGATGGGCCAGCACCCGGTTCATGGCCTCAAGATCGGCCCGCCCCAGGTTTAGTCCCGCAAATCCGCTAATGCCGCACATGGCGTTCCTCACGGTCGGCGGGTCGCGCCCGGTCGTGCCCGGCGGGCGTCGCCGAGACCGTCAGGATGTCGGCGATGCGTTCCCCGGTCCGGCCGTCCCACAGGGGCGGCACGCCGCCCGCCTTGCCCTGGCTGCCCAGGATGCGCGCCGCCGCCCGGCGCAGCCTGTCCGGGTCCTGCCCCACCAACTGGTTGCTGCCCAGGGTGATGGTCACGGGGCGTTCGGTGTTGGGGCGCACCGTGAGGCAGGGGACGCCCAGGAAGGTGGTCTCCTCCTGGATGCCGCCGGAGTCGGTGACCACCAAGGCGGCGTGTTTTTGCAGGGCTAAAATTTCCAGGTAGCCCAGGGGGGCGATGATGCGCGGCCCATGCGGCGGCAGGGGGCCCAGGGCGGCCAGACGGGCCCTGGTGCGGGGGTGGGCCGGAAAGATGAGCGTCAGGTCCCGGGACAGGTCGCACAGGGCGGCCATGAGCGGGCCGAACGCCTCCGGGTGGTCCACGTTGGCCGGGCGGTGCAGGGTGACCAGGCCGAAGGGGCGGTCCGCAAGGTCCAGGGTCCGCTCGATGCCCGGCCAGGCGGTCTCGGCCGTGGGCAGGAGCCGCACCAGGGAGTCGATCATGACGTTGCCCACCAGGCGGATGCGTTCCGGGTCCGTGCCCTCGGCCAGCAGGTTCTCGTCGGCGTCGGCCGAGGGGGTGAAAAGCAGGTCGGCCAGCCGGTCCACCAGCAGACGGTTCAGTTCCTCGGGCATGGAGCGGTCCCGGGAGCGCAGTCCGGCCTCCACGTGGGCCACGGGGATGTGCAGCTTGGCGGCGGCCAGGGCGGCGGCCAGGGTGGAGTTCACGTCGCCGTAGACCAGGACCATATCCGGCCGGATGTCCTGCATGGCCGATTCCAGGCGGGTCAGGGCGGCGGCGGTCTGGGCGGCGTGGGAGCCGGAGCCCACGCCCAGGTTGCGGTCGGGCCGGGGCATGGCCAATTGGCGAAAAATCAGGTCCGAGAGCAGGTCGTCATAGTGCTGGCCGGTGTGGACCACGACCTGCTCCACCCCGGAGCGTGAGGCCAGGGCGGCATGCACCGGCGAAAGCTTGATGAAGTTGGGGCGGGCGCCCACCACATGCATGATCTTCATGGCCGCTTCCGGCCGATCCCGGCCCGGGTGTCCGTGCCTGGAGGTGATGGGGCGATGCGCATGGTCTGGCCTTCCTGTGCCCGGCGAACGGGGGATCGTTCGCCTCGCGAATGATGTAAAAAGCTAGCAATCCCCGTGCCAAGAGCCGCGTAGGGGGCGCCGGGCGGCGGGGTCAGGCCGGAAAAACGGGCTTGCGTAGCCGGAAATAGACCAGTGTGCCGAAAAAATGGTCCAGGAGGCGGTGGAGCCGGTCCGGCATGGGCAGCCAGGCCGGAAAAAAACGCACGGGAACGAAATGCCGCTCCACGCCCTCCACCGTAAAGCCGACCCCTTCCAAAAGACGCCGCCACTCGGCGTCGGGCAGGCCGGTGCCCACCGGGTTGTCCGCGCCGTCGTACTGGCGGATGAAGTCGTCGGGACTGGTGGCCGTGCGGGCCAGGTCCGCGCCCGGATGCTTCACCCCAAGGGCGCGCAGGATCCGGGTGGTCAGCCGCCAGGGCAGGGGATGGTGCAGGATGCCCTTGCGGTACAGGGTGATTTTGGCCTCGCCGCCCGGGGCCAGCACCCGGTGGCACTCGCGGAAGGCCTGCACGTGGTCCGGGGTGTGGTGCAGGACGCCGGAGGAGGCCACCAGGTCGAAGTGGTTGTCAGGATGGGGGATGGCCTCGGCGTCGCCCACCTGGACCCGGGCCGGGACGCCGCGCAGGCGCAGGTATTTTTCGGCGATGGCCACTGCCGTTGGGGTGAGGTCGATGGCCTGGACCTCGGCCCCGCCCATGGCGTAGCGCACGGTGTACCAGCCTGGGCCGCAGCCCACGTCCAGCACGCGTTTCCCGGCGTATCCCGTGAAATCCCAGAAGGCGGCGGTGAAGCGTTCGGCGTCGCGCTGCTTGGCCTCTTCCAGGCAGGCGAAATAGTGCGGCGTGCCGGGCTCTCCGCCCTCGAAGCCGAGCAGGGGGTGGTCGTTCCAATACCGGCGTACGTCGTCGATGGTGGGCATGTCGGCGTCCTGGTGTCTGGTGTGGTGACGGTTCTCGCCCCGGCCAGGATGGTCAGGCGCTCCGCACGCCAGCCTCGCAGGTTCCGGCGCGGGGCGCGGCGGCGCAGGGAGGCCACGGGAATCCAGGGATAACCCCTGCCCTGTTCCTCCGCAAGGGCCTCGATGAAGTGCAGTTCGTAATGCAGATGCGCCGGGCGGGCGAGCAGAAGCCTGGTCTGGAAGGCGAACAGGGCCTGGCAGCCCGTTGAAATTTCTCTTTTTCAGAGCACCAAAACCAGCGTCATGCAGCCAAATCGTGCTTACGGACCCAATTATCACCCGACTGGCGATCCCTAACGCCGCTTCCTTGCCATACCTGTCCGCGAATTGAGCGAAGAACAATGGAACTTCCATTTTAAATACAAATACTGACATGCTGCATGAGACAGCTACAGTTAGGGCATATTGATGTCCAGCACGTCAGAGTCATTGTATAAATCACAGAAAATCCGCTGTTGCTCTTCCCGGTCATGGATGAAAAAGACCCTTTTGTTCAACCAAAGCTTTCCAAACTGTTCATCGGGAAGGATCGACCCCGGCCGGACCATCTCAAACGCGGTAACGCCTTTGCCGTAGGTCGCAACAATTCTCGCCAGGCTCGACAGGCTCCAATAGGCAATATGCCCCTTGGGCGACATATACCCGGGCGTGTTCTCGTCTTCCACAGGCCCGCCCGGGTAGAAATCCGTCGTTCCGGCGATGATGCCCGATGGAGCGAGATGCTCGAACAGAATTTTAAACGACTCCAGTGGGTTAGAAAAGTGCTCAATCACTTCGACGGCAATGATCCCGTCAAACCATGCATCCGCAGGCAAGGCATCCGGCCGGTAGAACCGCTCCCGGCCATGAGCGGCCTTTTTGAAGTCCACCACATCCTGGGAAATATCGGAGCCTATAACATCGACTCCTTCCGACAACAGCCTCGACAGCGTACCCGTATTTCCCGTCCCAAAAAGTAAAAATTTTTCCATTCCGAAAAGTTTTTGCAAGATCTTAACGATACAATATTCCCTGTACCCACCGCCGCCAGGCCCAGACCATGACCCTTCCATGCCCATGCCCCGACTCAGTACGGTTTCATCGTAATTCATGGTAAAGACATAGCCGCATGAACCGCACGTATGAAAAAGCTTTCCGTATCCCATCATCTCGGTCGTATCACCAGCGCATATCTGGCATTTCATGCCATCCTCCACATGCCGCGATTCCTGATGTCTCTATCTGGGAAGTTCTTCGACCAATCTGACCGCAATGTCATATTTTTTTGGTCATAGCGCATACTTGGCGTTAACAACCAGTCGAATTTTCGAACAGGGGATTTTCACGGCAAACATCGAAAAATCGAATTTTTCAACGGGTGGTTAGGAGTCGTAGAAAGTCAGCTTCAGGGGCGGCCTCGCCTGCCGCTCGTGCATCTGGGTCCGGGTCAGGATGTCGTCGTAGACCCCCTGCATCCAGCGACGCTGCGTCATGGGGAAAGTCCGGAAGCTTTCCGGCGCGGTCTCTCCGGGTTTTTTTTCGAGCACCACCACCACGTTTCGCACGGCGTCGGAGGGGTCCACGGACAGTTCGCGGATGCGAAACTCCTGTCCGGCCAGGGCCTCGTCCAGGCGCCCGGCCGAGATCCTGGCCCCGACCTGTCCCTGACCCTGGTCCGCAGTCCGGTTGCCCTCGAACTGGAACAGGAAAAGTCCCCCAGGCTTGAGTATGCGCAAGGCCTCGCGGCACAGGGAGGCGATGGCTGCGAAGTCCGTGATGTGCTGGAAGACCCCGGCGCTTACCACGTAGTTGAAACTGGCGTCGCCGGTGAAGTTGAGGCTTGATCCGTCGGTCTGGTGCAGGACGATGTTGGGCAGGCAGGAGCAGTAGTCCATGGCGCTTTTGAGCATGTTTTCCGAGATGTCCACGCCGCAGGCCAGCCGGAAGCGGCAGGCCAGGGGCTTGAGAAACCGCCCGACGCCGCAACCGATCTCCAGCACACTGGCCTGGCTTGGTTCCACCTGGCCATACTCGGTGATGCGCTCCATCATCCGGTCCACGAACCGCAGGCCCGTGAGATGAAACTCGGCCTTATCCCACTGCGCGCCGTCCTGTAAGTGGGAGATGAAATTGAAAGGGCTGATTTTATTGAGGGAATCCCAGAGCTCACGGTCGCTGTTCATGGCCGCTCCTTGTTTGTCGTCTGCTGTGGTCGGCACGGGCCGCCGTGGCGTCGCCATGCAGGCAGAACGTGTTCCTGCGTGGAATCAATCGTCTGGAACCAGAACAAAAACCCAAGAGCAAGGCCAAAAAACAAAATTCACCGGGAATGTCCAGGCCACAGACGACGGTCTGCTGGAATCGGTTTTTGGTTCCGGCTCCCTGAAGGCCGTCGCAATGCAAATATCGGACCTGATTTGATTCCCAGGCCAGGGGCAGAGGGGGGCGGAGGAGGTGGCGGCCCGCCGGATTCTTAGAAAATGTGCGTCCGAAAAGCTCACGGAGCGCGCCGCACGGCACGCTGGGGATGGAGAGGCGGAGGGCCGAAGGCGTCAGGACGCGGGCGGGGTGCAGCCCTCGGGGAGGAAGGGGGCCAGGACGGTGCGCAGGGCCTGCGGGGTGAACGGTTTGGTCAGATAGCAGGACACCCGGGCCTCGTCCGCCTCGGAGTGGTTGACGTCCTGGGCCTCGGCCGTGACCATGACAAAGGGCGTCGCCGACATGGTCGCGTCCGCCCGCACTTGGCGCAGCAGGTCGATGCCCTTCATGCGGGGCATGTTCCAATCCGAGACGATGACGTCCACTTTTTCGGTCTGCAACAGATCCCAGGCATCTTTTCCGTCGCGGGCCTCAAGCACGCTGACGTCGGAAAATGCGGCCAGCATCTTGCGGATGATGCCACGCATGACCTTTGAATCGTCCACCACCAGTATCCGCGCCGTGTTCTTCATGGATGCAGCCGTATACGCCTTTTTGCGGCAGGATTGCGGGTTGCGTCCTGTCTGCCGAAGTGAACGTGTATAGCGTGTTGCATACAAAAGGCAAGCCCATGGAGGGCGATCCCCGTTGCATCCGGTGCAAAAACGGGTATAGGAGTATCAAGCCCGCCTTTTTTGTCTTTTCTTCCGGCGGCCGGGGCCGGGCATGGCCCCATAACCGGAGATGGCATGAAAACCTTCAGGTCGCGTCGCGCCTTGTCCGTCCTGCTGTTTGGCCTGGCCTGGACGGTGTTCAACTGGCCCGTTCTCTCCCTGCTGGCCGACGTCGGGCTGCCCGAGGCCTTCTGGCGTCTGGGGGGCTGGTGGATGCTGGCCTTGTGCGGGCTTTTTTTCGTGTCCCGGGAGGTTGCGACCCGGGACGCCCACCGCGCGGAGAATGTGGCCCCCCCGGCTGAATCGGAGACGCTTATGCCCTGTGCGCCAACCGGAAACAACGGGGGCTAGGCGGCATGTTCGGCGCGACGGCGACGGTTTTGGCCCTTGGCGGCTATGTCCTGCTGCTTTTTCTCCTGGCCCTGTGGGTGGAGAACAAATCCCCCCGGGCCCAGGCCCTCTCCCGAAGCCCCCTGGTCTATTCCCTGTCCTTCGGGGTCTATTGCACCTCCTGGACCTTTTACGGCAGCGTGGGCATGGCTGCGTCGTCCGGAATCCTCTTTTACACGACCTATCTGGGACCGACCCTGGCCGCCTTTTTCTGGCCCGTACTCCTGTCGCGCATGATTCGTCTCAAAAACATGCTGCACAGCACCAGCATCGCCGACTTCATCAGCGCCAGGTATGGCAAATCCCCGGTCGTCGCAGCCCTGGCCGCCATCCTGGCGCTTTTTGGAGTGGCGCCCTATTTGGCCCTGCAACTGCGCTCCGTGATCTCCGCCTTTTCCCTCGTGGCCGGGCCGGGGCTGTCCATGGTCGGCGGCCTCCTGGGGCCGGCCGTGGTCCTGTGCATGGTCCTTTTTACGCTTCTGTTCGGCCTGCGCCGCCTGGACCCCACGGAACGCCACCCTGGGATGATGGCCGTGGTGGCTGCCGAGTCGGCGGTGAAGCTTTTGGCTTTGACTGGGGTGGGGCTTTTCGTGGTCTTTGGCGTCAACGACGGCTTTGCCGACCTTTTCGCCAGGGCCGGGGCCAGCGGGCGCCTGCCGCCGACGCTTCCCGAGGGGGCCGAAGGCTATGTGCGTTGGACGAGTTTTCTGATCCTGTCCGTTTCGGCCGCCTTGTTTTTGCCCCGCCAGTTTCATGTCGCGGTGGTGGAGAACGCGTCTGCGGGACATGTGCGCATGGTCACCTGGTTTTTCCCCCTGTATCTGTTTTGCATCACCCTTTTTATCCTGCCCATCGCCGTTCAGGGATTGCTCTCGGGACTGCCCATTGAGATGGCCGACACCTACGTCCTGCGTCTGCCCATGCTGCACGGTCGGGCGGGGCTGACGCTTCTGGTCTTTCTGGGCGGTTTTTCCGCTGCGGCGGGGATGATCATGGTGAGCTCGGTGACCCTGGCCACCATGACCGTCAACCATCTGCTGCTTCCCCTGGCGGACATGGCCCCCTTCCTGCGCTTTCTGCGCCGCAGGCTCCTCGGAGTCCGCCGCGTGGCCGCCGCGGGCATTATCATCCTGGCAGGCTGGTATGAAAGCCGGGTGGGCGAGGCCTTCATGCTGGCGGACATGGGCATTGTCTCCTTTGCCGCCGTGCTCCAGTTCGCGCCGGCCCTGCTTTTGGGGCTCTTTTGGCGCAACGCAGGGAGGTGGGGGGCGATTTTGGGGCTCGGGGGAGGACTCCTGACCTGGCTGCACACCATGATCGTGCCGGCCCTGGTCCGATCCGGACGACTGCCCGGGGACATCCTGGAGCTTGGCCTCTTCGGGATTTCCGGCCTGCGCCCCGAGGCCCTGTTCGGTCTGGCGGACATGGACCGGGTCTCCCATGCCGTGTTCTGGTCCCTGGCGGTCAATGTCGGGCTGTTTGCGGCCGGGAGCCTCTTTTTCCGTCAAAGCGGCCAGGATCGGCGGGCGGCCGACATCTTTTGCGCCTCGGAGAAAGACCAAAGCGCGATTTTCGGCAGCCACCTGGAGAAAAACATCGACTTCGGGCAAAAGCGCCGTGTCCTGGCCGGGCTCCTGGAGGTCTATTTCCCGGAGGGCGAGGCGGAGGCCATGGTGGATCGCCGGGCGGCCGCGTTGGGCCTGGCCGGGTCGGGAGGCATGAGCGTGCTGGAGCTGGCCAATCTGCACCAGGCCGTGGAGGCCGAACTGGCCGGGGCCGTGGGGGCGGCGGCGGCCAGTCAGGCGCTTCCCGTCAGCCAGGTCTTCACCCCGGGGCAGCGCGAGGAACTGTCCGAGGCCTATGGCCGCCTGCTGGCCGAGTTGCGCTTAAGCCCCGAGGAGTTGGTGGCCCGCATCGACTTCCACCGCGAACGCGAACGCCTCATGCGCGACTATTCCCGGGAGCTGGAGGCCCGGGTGGAGGAGCGCACCCGGGATCTGGCGGCAAAGGCCGGGGAATTGGCCACGGCCAACGAACGGCTGTGTGAACTCGACCGCATGAAATCGGCCTTTCTGTCCTCGGTTTCCCACGAATTGCGCACTCCTTTGACCTCCATCATGGGTTTCGCCCGCCTGGTGGCCCGGGATTATTACAAGACCTTCGCCCCCCTGGCCGGGCAGGATGCGGATGTCTTGAAAAAGGCCCGCCGGGCCGTGGAGAACATGGAGATCATCCGGGTCGAGGCGGCGCGCCTGACCCAGCTTGTGGATGACGTGCTGGATCTGACCCGCATCGAGGACGGGCGCATGGTCTGGCGCGACGCCCCCCTGTCGCCGCTGGCGCTGGCGTCGGAGGCGGCCCAGGCCCTCAGGCCGGGGCTTCAGGAAAATCCGGCCCTGTCCTTGCGTCTGGATGTCCCCGAGGACATGCCGCAGGTCGTGGCCGACCGGGAGCGGCTGCTTCAGGTCTTGGGCAACCTGCTGTCCAATGCCGTCAAGTTTTGCCGGGCCGGGGAGATCGTGCTCGGGGCGCGGGTCATGCCGGAGGGCGGGGTGGGCTTTTTCGTCTCGGACCAGGGGCCGGGGGTGCCTGCGGCGGACAGGGAGCGGATTTTCGAGAAATTCCATCAAAAAGACCGCAGCGGCGATCCGCGCGACAAGCCCCGGGGCACCGGGCTTGGCCTGTCCATCTGCAAAGGCGTGGCGACCCGCTACGGCGGCCGGACATGGGTGACGGATCGTCCCGGCGGGGGCAGCGTGTTCTGGGTGTGGCTGCCCCCGGGGGTGGTGGCGTGGGAGGCCGTGGGATAGGTCTGGCGCGGTTAGGCCGGGCTGACGGACACGGCGAATTTTTTTAAGAACTTCACTGGATTGTACGACATCTTGGCCTTGCGCAAGCCCTCGTCGCCCAGATCCTGTTCCCGGTTGACGAAGTCGAAGCCCTGCCCGCGCGAGGCCAGAAACATCTGGTTTACGGCCTGGTAGACGCCCTTGAATTCCGGCCGACCTTTTTCGAAATGGATGACCAGCATGTCGTCGGACAGGGCCTCGGCCACGGTGTAGGCCACAACCTCTCCCTCCACCCGCAGCACCCCGCCGAACAGGCCGCCGCCCAGGCGGTCCCAGTTCTGGAGCACCCGGGTGATGGCCCGGTTTTCGGCCAAAAGCGTGCCGGAGTCCTCGCAGTCGCGCCAGGTGCACCACTGGCGCTGCATGTCCAGGGTGGCCTCCACGCAGTCCGGGGTCAGGTCGGAAAAATCGTGTTGGTAGGCGCGCAGAAACTGGCTGAGAAGATTCTTCTTCTTATGGAAGCGGTTGCCTCGAAGCTCCACCAGCTCCGGCACGGAATAGACGTAGTCCCAGTGGTCCCTGACCTCGGTGAGCCGCACCCGGCCGGGCATGGCCGCCTTCCAGAGTTCGGCCAGCCCCTCGGGCGCCCGGGTCAGCTCCATGCCCCCGGCCAGGACCGGGCAGTTGGCCCAGTCCGGGGTGTTCCACGGCCCCACCGGGGCCCAGTGCATGATCTCGGGCCGGGTCTGGCGGATCCACACATGGGTGGCGCTAAAACCCCATTCCAGGCCGTATTCCTCGGCCCAGCCCCAGATGTTGCCGAAGCTGTAGTCCGAGGTCTTCATGGGGCACAGCGCCCACCTTTTCAGGTATTCATCGCGCCCCGTCAGGCAGACGGGCTCGTAAGTCAGCATGTCGGGTCGTCCTTTCGCGGTGCGCCAGGAGGGCGTCGCGCTCACGGTTCACGGCGGCGTCGGTTTCGTCCCCACGACGGCCCCGGGACGTGTCCGGGGCATGGCGAAACGCCGCCAATCCTTGAATTGATAGACATACAGCATGGCCGTAGCCTGTATGGCCTGGGAGGCCAGCATGGCCATCCAGACCCCTTCCGCCCGGCCAAGGACCATATGCCCCAGGACAAGCGCCAGGGGCAGCCGCACCAGCCAGATGGAAGGGCCGGTGACGGCCATGTTGTACAGGGTGGCCCCGGCCCCGGCCAGTGCGCCGATAAGGATAAGGCCGGAAACCGTAAAGGGAATGGCCAGGATGTTGTAGCGCAGATAGGAGGCGGCCTGGAGTCGGACTTCCTCCTCATGCGTCAAAAGTCCGGCGGCCTGATCCAGAACGGGCCACAGGGCCGCCCCGAGGGCCACGGCCAAAAGCGTGCCCAGGATGGCCACCCGGTAGCCTGTTCGTTTGGCCTCGTCCGGCCTGTCCGCCCCCAGGGAGTGGCCGACCAGGATTCCGGCCGTGAAATTGAAGGCCATGGGCGGCAGAAAAAGTATCGATTCGATGCGCACCCCCACGGCCATCCCGGCCAGGGCCTCCACGCTGCCCACGGGCAGGGAGGCGGTGATGCCGTAGAGCACCAGGTATCCCGAGTGCCAGACGATCTGCATGAGCCCCGAGGGCCAGGCCACCTTGAACAGATAGGGGAACCCCCGACGCATCCAGCGCCAGGGGGGGATCGCCGACAGGGACAAAAAGCCCTCGCGCCGAAGCAGCAGCAGGTTGAAGGCCAATCCGGCGCAGAGCGAGGCGAAGGTGCTGATGGCCAGCCCCTTGTAGCCCATGTCCGGCAGGCCCCACAGCCCGAGCCCCAGGCCGAAATCCCCGATCACGTTGACCACCGCCGCCAGCCCCCAGCCCACCAGGGGGGCCATGACCTGTTTTTTGGCCCGAAACACGGCGTTACTGATGATGAAGAGGTAGTGGATGGGCAAAAGCAGCAGGAAAACGTCCAGGATGTAGCCGAAAGGCTCGTGCATGGCGGCAGGCACGCGCAGAAGCGAGACGAACAGGTCGCGGGTGGCCAGCCCGAAAACGAGGATCGCCAGGGACATGGTCCCTCCGGCCAGAAGCGACATGCCCACGTAGCGCATGGCCCGGGCCGGACGCCCGGCGCCCAGGGACTGGCTCACGGCGGCCACTGTGCCGTTGGCCACGGCCGTGGCCAGGACCATGAAAAAGAACATGGCCTGGGTGAGCATCCCCATGGAGGCCTGCACCTCGCGCCCCAGAAGCCCGGCGACATACACGTCTGCAAGTCCGATGAGGAAATACAGGAACATGGTCAGGATCTGGGGCCAGGCCAGACGCCAGATGGAAGCGAAACCGACGGCGCGGGGGCCGGTCGTGGAGGTGGTGGAGGTGCGCATGATGTGGTTCCGGCCAAAGCCCTTACGGAAGGCGACCCGCGTGGTCAAGGAACCCATGGCCGCACCAGTGGAATATCCGCATGGTGTTGATGTTCCCGTTGCATGAGGCTATGCAAGATAATACATTATCGTGATTGCGCCAGAGGTCTCGGCCATCTTTGAGGGGAAAGCGTCCATGCCGGAACATGCGTTGTCGAGGGAATGGAAATTCGTGGCCCCGGAGATCGTGTTCGGGCCGGGCTGCCTGGCCAGGGCCGGACGCTTCGCCGCGAACCTGGGCATGGAGCGGGCCTTGGTGGTCTCCGACCCCGGGGTGGCGGCCGCCGGGTGGACCGGAAAGGTCATGGACAGCCTGCACCAGGCCGGGGTGGCCGCCGAGGTTTTCGACCAGGTGACCCCCAATCCCCGGGACCATGAGGTCATGCGGGGGGCGGCGTTGTATCGGGAACGCGGCTGCGACGGCATTGTGGCCGTGGGCGGCGGAAGTCCCATGGACTGCGCCAAGGGCATCGGGCTGGTGGCCGAGTCCGGCCGCCATGTGCTGGAATTCGAGGGCGTGGACCGGGTGGACGCGCCGAGTCCGCCCCTTTTGTGCGTGCCCACCACGGCCGGGAGCTCGGCCGACGTCTCCCAGTTCGCCATCATTTTGGACACCGCGCGCGGGGTCAAGATCGCCATCGTGTCCAAGGCCGTGGTTCCGGACGTGGCCCTGGTGGACCCGGCCGCCACCGTCACCATGGACCCCGGGCTGACCGTGAACACCGGGCTTGACGCCCTGACCCACGCCATGGAGGCCTACGTCTCCAGCGCCCACCAGCCCCTGGCCGACCACCTGGCCCTGGAGGCCGTGCGCCTGGTGGCGGCAAACCTGGAGCGCGTCCGGGACCGCCCCGGCGACCTCCTGGCCCGGGAACACATGATGCTCGGCAGCATGTACGCCGGGCTGGCCTTCTCCAACGCCATCCTGGGCGCCGTCCATGCCATGGCCCATGCCCTGGGCGGGCTTTTGGATCTGCCCCACGGCCTGTGCAACGCCATCTTGCTGGACCATGTGGTCGCCGCGAATTTTTCGTCCGCCCCGAGGCGGTACATGGCCCTGGGGCGGGCCATGGGGGCGGCCATCCCCGGGGACGCCCCGACGGACGAGGCCCGGGATCTGGTGGTGTCGGCCCTGCGTGGCTTCAAGACCCGGCTGGGGGCGGTGGTGTCCCTGGGCGAACTCGGCGTCACCCGGGCGCATCTTTCCGAACTGGCCCGGGCGGCGGCCGCCGACCCCTGCCTGGCCACAAACCCACGGTCCTTGGGCGTTTTGGACATTGCGGCCATCTATGAACAAGCGCTTTGAGGGGGACACCCCCCTGACACTCCGCGACGAACTGATCGGGCTTGGCGAGCGGTCCTCGCGCAAAAGTTTCTATCCGGAACTCAAAAAACGCCTGGGAGAGCTGGAACGGACCAGCCTCCTGCTGGATCAGGCCCCGGACGCCGTCCTGCTCATGGCCTGGGAAAGGTTGTCCATCCTGGAGGCCAACGCCGCCGCCCTGCGCCTGCTCGGGAAGTCGCGGGACGAGGTGATCGGCAAAAGCGCCCTGGATTTTTTCCCCATGCTTGGGAAGGCTGCGGCCAAGGATGCGGTTCCGGGGCGCGCGGCCCTGCATCTGGCCGAGATGATCGCCGCCGATGGCGCGGTCTTCGAGATCTCCCTGTCCCGGCAGACGGTCAATGGGCGACGCTACGGCATGCTCATGGCCCGCGACGTCACCCAGCGCGCCCGCATGCAGGAGGAACTCAACCAGCGGGTGAGCGAATTGATGCTCCTTAACGAGGTCGGCTTCCGCCTGGCCTCGTCATCCACCGTGGACGCGGCCGTCACAAATATCGTGGAGTCCATCGAACGGGCCATCCAGGCGGACATGATCCTTTTTTTCCTCAAGGAAGGGGAACGTCTGATCCTGCGTGCCCACAAATCGCACGATCCCGACTTCGACATCAAGGCCTTCAGCGATCATGTGGTGGCCCACTGCCTGTGCGGGTCGGCTGCGGCCAGCGGCATGGCCCTGTATTCCTGCGATATCGACGCCGATTCCCTGTGCACCCGGCCGGAGTGCAAAAGCTCGGGCATCCGGTCTGCAGCGGTCCTGCCCATGCGGCTTTTCGGCGAGGTGCGGGGGGTCATCGCCCTGGGGTCGAAAACCCCGTGCGATTTCCGGGTGCATGGCCCGCTTCTGGAATCCCTGGCGGCCATCCTGTTCACCGGCCTGCAAAACGCCACCCTCTACCAGGAGGCCCGGGATCATGTGGAGGAATTGGGCAACACGGTGCGTTCCCTGCTTGAGGCCGAACAGGCCCTCAAGATCTCGGAGAGCCGCCTCAAGCTGGCCCTGGAGGCCGCCAACGAGGGGTTGTGGGACTGGAACGTCGCCTCCGGGGAGGTCTATTTCAGCCCCGGCTATTACCGCATGCTTGGGTTTGAACCCGATGCCTTTGTCTCTACCGTCGAGGGCTGGATGGGGCTTATTCATCCCCACGACGTGGAGTTGGTCAAGCGTCTGGAAGAGGAGCACCTTGGCCGCCACAAGGAAAAGTACGAATTCGAATTTCGCATGCGCGACGGTTCCGGCGACTGGCGTTGGATTTTGTCCAAGGGCAAGGTGGTGGAGCGCGACGGCCAGGGGAACGCCCTGCGCGTGGTGGGCACCCACTCGGACATAACGGCCCGCAAGGAGATGGAGGGCCGCCTGCGGCACATGGCCCTGCACGACGCCCTCACCGGGTTGGCCAACCGGACCCTGTGCCTGGAGCGCATCGAACGGGCCGTGGCCCGGGCCAAGCGGCATGAGGAGTCCAAGTTCGCCGTGCTTTTTATCGACCTGGACCGCTTCAAGGTCATAAACGACAGCCTGGGGCATCTCTTCGGCGACCAGGTGATCATCCAGATCGGCAACCGCATCAAAAACTGCGTGCGCGAGGCCGACACCGTGGCCCGTCTCGGCGGGGACGAGTTCCTGGTGGTCCTGGAGGAGCTGGAGTCGGGGCGGCTCCCGGTGCAGGCCATCAAACGCATCCGGCAGGCCATCTGCGAGCCCATCATCTGGGAGGGGCGGGCCATCCAGGTCACGGCCAGCATCGGGGCCGAATTGTGGGCCGGGCTTCGGGCCGACGCCCAGGAGGTCATCCGCAACGCCGACCTGGCCATGCACTGGGCCAAGGCCAAAGGCCGCAACCGGTTCAAGGTCTTCACCGAACGCCTGTTCCGGCATGCCGTGACCCGCATGACCCTGGAGCGGGACATGGACCATGGGTTGGCCAGCGGCGAATTCTTCCTGGTCTTTCAGCCCATCGTGGAGCTTGGGGCGGACGGCGGCAAGGATCGCATCCGGGGCCTTGAGGCGCTCATGCGCTGGCGGCATCCCGAGCGGGGCCTCATCTCTCCCTCGGAGTTCATCCCCATCGCCGAGGAGACCGGAAAAATCCGGGAATTGACCAGCCTGGCCCTGACCCTGGCCTGCCGCACCCTGGCCGAATGGCGGTCCCGTCTGCCTGCGGCGGCGGACCTGTACATGGCCGTCAACGTCTCGGCCAAGGATCTGTTGCGTTCGGATCTGGCCTCCGTGGTGCGGCACGCCCTGGAGACGTTCGCCCTGCCGCCGGAGCGGCTGCGGCTGGAGATCACCGAGACCGCCGTCATGCAGGTCGGGGGGGCGAGCCTGTCCTTTTTGGGAGAGCTGACGGCCCAGGGGGTGCGCCTGTCCCTGGACGATTTCGGCACGGGGTATTCCAGCATGAGCCATTTAAGCCGTCTGCCCGTGGACATCCTGAAAATCGACCTGGGCTTCGTGCGCATGATGGACCACGGCCCGCGCCACCTGGAGATCGTCAAGACCATCGTGGATATGGCCCACAACCTGGGCATGCGCGTGGTGGCCGAGGGCGTGGAGCATCCCCGCCAGCGCGAGACCCTGGTCCGTCTGGGGTGCGAATACTGCCAGGGCTATCTCTTCGCCCGACCGATGCCCGCAGACGACATGGAGGCCCTTTTGGCCGCCCGTTTGTGACCGTGACGCGTCGCCCCGGCCCGATTGCCTTTCCCCTGCCGCGTGGATAGTCTGCCTGGAAAAAGGAACCCCCCATGAGATATTTCGTCGCCGGGCTGTGCCTGATGGCGGCCTTGGCCGCCTGCTCGCCAACCTCGCCTGTCCAGCCTGCGGACACGCCCCCCGCCGTCCCGCATACGGCCGCCGCTCCAGCGCCAGCGCCCGCCCCGTCCGACGACCAGCGGCCCTGGCAGACCCGCCTGTCACCGGCCACCCAGTCCATCGCCTCCTACGAATCCATGCGCCCGGCCATCCGGGCCAGCCTGACCCATCTGGCCGGAAAGCCCGAATCCGGCACGGCCATGCTCGTGGGCGACGTGGCCCTGACCTACGGCCAGCTCAAGACCACCCTGGAGCGTCTGGATTCGCTTTTGCCCGAACTGGATCGCGATCCGACCCGGCTGGCCGAGCATTTCGCCTGGGTCGCCGCCGACGAGCAGGCCCTTTTGACCGGCTACTACGAACCCTGGCTGGAGGCCTCGCTGACCCCGCATCCGAACTATCCCCATCCCCTCTACCGCAGCCCCGGCAAGGGCCGCAAACCCTCCCGGGCGGGTATCGACTTCGACGGGGCGCTTCGGGGCAAAGGGTATGAGATCGCCTGGGCCAAGAGCCTCATCGATGTCTTTTTTCTCCAGGTGCAGGGCTCGGGCCGCCTGCTTTTGCCCGACGGGTCCACGAAAAACGTGGTCTACGGCGGCTCCAACGGCCACAAATACGTGGCTGTGGGCCGGGTGCTGGTGGAGCGCGGGGACATCGCCGAGGAAGAAAAAAGCATGCAGCGCATCCGCCGCTTCTTCGAGGAGCATCCGGACAAGGTCCAGGAGGTGCTGTCCAAAAATCCCAGCTATATCTTTTTCAAACTGGCCGAAAAGGGCCCCGTGGGCGGCATGGGCGTGGTCTTGACCCCCTACGTCAGCGCGGCCACGGACCCGTCGTTTCTGCCCTACGGCGCGCTTTTGGCCGTGGACGCCACGCTGCCCGGCTTCCCCGAGGGCTCGGCCCCCGAGCGCTTCACAGGCCTGCTCCTGGCCCAGGATACGGGCTGCATGAAGGGGCATCATGTGGATCTTTTTTGCGGCGCGGGGCACAAGGCCGCCTTCCAGGCCGGACATATGAAGGACACCGCCGCCATCCGGGTGCTGGTGGCCCGGGAGGCCCTGACCCCCGGCCAGGCCGCAACCCTTGGAGCCAGGCCATGAACCCCGACATTCTCGCCTACCTGGATGCCTGGACCCATGACCCGCGCCGGGTCAAGCCCCTTTTTGCGGCCTTGGCCGCCGCCATGGCCGGGTGCGGCGCGAGCCTGGAGCTGGTGGTGCGTCCGGGGATCACCGCCAGCCTGCGGGCCTCGTTCCCAGGGCCGAAGGCCGGACCCCGGCCCCTGTTCGCCCTGGCCGACGTGGTGGAAGACCCCCAGGGGCGGTTTTTGTCCGTGTGTTTTTACGACGACGAGGTGGGCGATCCGGAGGAACGCGGCCAGTCCGTACCCCGGGGCCTTTTAAACGAAGACGCCCGCTGCTTCGACATCGACGAACCGGACCCGGACGTCCTGCCCTACCTTGCGGCCCGTCTGGCCGAGGCGGCAGACGCCTGGACGCAAAAAAAGCGGCCGTGATGCCGCTTTGTTGGGGATAGAAAGCCATTGGCCCGGCCGGGCCATTTTTGAGGCGGGCGTTTTCGGGGCGCCCCTAGAAGCGAGCCGTGCTTAAGCGAGTGTCCGACCCGGACCTTTCCGTCCGCTTGGGCAGGGGAAGCCGCGCCGCCAGAGCCGGTACGGGGCTGATCCCCCGGAATTCCTCTTCCCGGGGCTTGAGGGGCTTGGGGTCGAAGGATTGGGCGGCATGGGCCGAATCCCGGCCCAATAATTCCCGGATCGTCGACTCCCCCCCTACGCTCCATTCGCCGCCTTTGACGCACAACGCGGCGAAAAGTCCTGCGAAAAGGAAGAACTTCAGGGAGTAACTCATCCTGCCTTCTCCTTGCTGTGAGCCGTTTAGCCGCAGGAGGCCGGTGTATGGCGTGCGGTGCGCATGGTGTGAGAAGACTTCTCACCGCACTCTCGCACTGGGCCTAAACGGATTCCGGGGCTTTGGCAACCCCGGTCATGTGAATTTTTGTTTAAGGTTTCCTGGCCGACCGACGCATGGGGGATGCGCCGGTCGGCTTCGGCGTCCCCGATCCGGCGGGACGCCGAAGCCGGGAACCGAAATCAGCGCATGTATTTGAGAAACTCTCCCGACGGGGTCAGGATCATCCGGGTGTTTTCCGCTGTCGCGACCCGGTAGGCCTCCAGGCTGCGCACAAAGGAATAAAACGCCGGGGCGCCCTTGAGGGCCTCGGCAAAGATCCCGGCGGCCTCGGCGTCGCCTTCGCCGCGCAGCACATCGGCCTTGCGCTGGGCCTCGGCCAGGATCACCGTGCGCTCCCGGTCGGCGGCGGACTTGATCTTGTCCATCTCCTCCTGGCCCTCGGAGCGGTACAGCTTGGCCTCCCGGATGCGCTCGGAGCGCATGCGGTTGAAGATGGCCTGCTCGTTCTGAGGCGGCAGATCCGTGCGCTTGATGCGGACGTCCACCACCTCCAGGCCGTAGGGAGACAGCAGTTCGTTGGTTTTGGCCGTGACCAGGGCCATGATCTCCGGGCGCTTTTCCGAGACCAACTCGTGCAGCGAGAACCGCCCGAGCACCACGCGCAGTTCGGCGTAGATGATGTCTTCAAGCCTGGCCTGGGCCCGCTGCTGGGTGCGCAGGGTGCGGTAGAACAGCAGGGGGTCGGTGATCCGCCACCGGGAATAGTTGTCCACGACCATGGTCTTTTTGTCCTTGGTCAGGATCTCGGCGGCCTTGGTGCCGTAATCGAGGATGCGCGAATCGAAAAAAAGCGCGTTTTGCACGAAGGGAAGTTTGAAATGCAGCCCCGGTTTCTTGGTGTCGCCCACGGGTTTGCCCAGTTGCAGCACGATGCCCCGTTCGGTCTCGTCCACGACGAACATGCTTTGGCTTATGCCCACGACCACGACCACGGCCGCGACGATCAGGATGATGGAGGTTTTGCTCATATCAGTTCCCTCCCTCCTGGCGCACGGTTTTCCCGGCCTCGGCCTCGGAACGTGGTGCGCGCCTCGACCCCGCCTCCAGGGGCAGGTACGGCACGGCCTGCTTGAGGGCCTCATCCGAGAGGATGATCTTGTCCAGGGCCGGATTTTTCAGGATCGTCTCCATGTTCTCCAGGTACAGGCGTTCCCGGGTCACATCCGGGGCCTTGGCGTATTCGGCGGCCAGGGCGGAAAAGCGGGAGGCCTCGCCCCGGGCCTTGCGCACGGATTGGTCCTTGTAGGCCAGGGCCTGGTTCTCCATGGCCGCAGCCTGCCCCCGGGCCTTGGGCAGGATGTCGTTGCGGTAGGCCTCGGCCTCGTTGACGAGGCGGACCCGGTCCTCCCGGGCGCTGGCCACGTCCTTGAAGGCGTCGATGACGTCGCGCGGGGGATGCACGTCCTGGAGCTGCACGGCCACCACGTCGATGCCGCTTTCGTATTTGTCCATCATGCGTTGCAAAAGGGCCATGGAGGCAATTTGGATCTCCACCTTGCCGTCGGTCAACGCGGAGTCGATCTTGTCGTTGCCGATGACCTCGCGCATGGCCGCCTCGGCGGCGTTTTTGAGGGTCTCGTCGGGGCGGTCCAGGCGGAACAGGTAGTTGATGGGGTCGCTGATCTGGTATTGGACGATGAACTGCACGTCCACGATGTTTTCGTCGCCCGTGAGCATGAGCGATTCCTCGGGAACGTCGCGGAACTGCTGTCCCTGTCCCTCGCGGTTGCCCACGGTGCGGAAACCGACCTCGATGCGCCGCACCTGGGAGACCTTGGGCGTCTGGACGGTCTCAATGGGGTAGGGTACATGATAATGCGGCCCAGGCCCCGTGGAATAGGCGTAGGCCCCGAAGCGCTGGACCACGCCCGTCTCGTCGGGCTCCACGATGTAGATGCCGCTGGCCAGCCACAAGACGGCCACGGCCAGGGCGATGATCTTGGGCCCGCCGGGGATGCGGCTTTTAAAATCCACAAGTCGTTTGAATTCGTCTCCGATGCGACCGAAGTCCGGAGGCGGGGGCCCTTGCCGACGTTTTTGCTCCTGGAGCTTTTCCCAATCCCAATTCATACGTATTTGGATAGGGAAGAACTCGGATTAGGTCAAGGAAAGTTCGATTTCCTTTTATTTCGGGAAATTGGTCTCAATAACGGGTGAGGGAGGCGTCGTGAAGGACATCCATGCGGGGGTTTTTCGGGCCTACGACATTCGCGGCGTGGTGGGCGAGGATTTCGACCCCCAGTGGGTGGAGCGTCTGGGGCAGGCCGTGGGCACGTCTTTTCGCCGCAAGGGGTTTTCGTGCGCCGTGGTCGGCCGCGACTGCCGGGAAAGCTCCCCGGAATATGAGGCCAGGATTGCGGCCGGGATATTGTCGACGGGCGTGGACGTCATCGCCCTGCATATGGTCCCCACGCCGGTTTTGTATTTCGCGGTGAAACACCTTGGAAAGCGGGCCGGGGTCATGGTCACGGCCAGCCACAACCCGCCGCAGTTCAACGGTTTCAAGATTTGGGCCGGGGAGGGCGCCATCCACACGGACGAGATAACGGCCATCTTCCGGATCATGGCCGCCGGGGATTTCGCAACCGGACGGGGCCTTCTCTCGGAGCACGACATCGCGCCCGCCTACCTGGAGCGCGTCACCCGGGACATCACGCTGGGTCGGCCGGTCTCGGTGGTCGTGGATGGCGGCAACGGCTCGGCCGGGCCGCTCGCCGTCGCCGCGTTGCGCCGGGCCGGGGCGGTGGTCAGGCCGCTTTTTTGCGAACCCGACGGGACGTTTCCCAACCATCATCCCGACCCGGTGGTGGAGAAAAACACGCGCCAGTTGGCGGCGTTGGTGCGCGAGACGGGCGCGGATTTCGGCGTGGGCCTGGACGGGGACGGCGACCGGCTGGGGGTGGTGGACGAAAAGGGGGAGCTCCTTTTCGGAGACCGGCTCCTGGCGCTTTTCGCCCGGGAGGTGCTGGCCGAACATCCCGGGGCCACGGTCATCGGCGAGGTCAAGTGCAGCCATCTGTTATACAAGGACATTGCGGCCCACGGCGGCGTATCGGTTATGGGCGCGGCCGGGCATTCCCTCATGAAGGACGCCATGCGGCGCACAGGGGCGCTTCTGGGCGGGGAGATGAGCGGGCACCTGTTTTTTGCGGACCACTATTACGGCTTTGACGACGCCACGTATGCGGCCCTGCGCCTGGCCGGGATCGTCAGCCGTTCGGCCGGGCCGGTGTCGGAGATGCTGTCCGACTGGCCGGAGACGGCCAGCACCCCGGAGCTTCGCGTGGACTGCCCGGACGCGGCGAAGTTCGCCGTGGTCGCGAGGGCCATGGCCCATTTCCGGGGCGCGGCCGAGATCATCGACGTGGACGGGGTGCGGCTGGTGTTTCCCGACGGCTGGGCGCTGCTGCGGGCCTCGAACACCCAGCCCGCCCTGGTCTTGCGCTTCGAGGCCGAGACCCCGGCCCGGCTGGCCGAGATCCGCCGTCTGGTGGAGGCGCCCCTGGCGGCCTGGATACGCGAGGCGGCCGCGTAAGGCCTCGCTTTACATCCGGGGCGAATCATCGCATCCTTGGCACATACCGGCATGGCGTTTTCAGCCTGAACGGCGCGGCAGGCGCCCATTCCCGCGTTCCCCCTCATCACGGATAGACCGCATGCGCAGCAAAAAATTCTGGATCATCTTCGTCCTGTGTCTGGCGGCCGCTCTCGCGGCCTGGACATATTTCGGCGGCCAGGACAAGGCCCCCAAGGTTCTGGCCGAGGCCGAGGTCCGCACCGGCAAGGTCCGCAAGGTCTTGGAGGCCACGGGCATCATCAAGGCCCAGGTGGGGGCCATCATCAAGATCGGGGCCCGGGCCACGGGAACCATCGAAGACATGCGGGTCAAGGTGGGGGATACGGTGTCCGCTGGCCAGGTCATCGCCCTGGTGGACTCCCGGGAGGACCGCTCCCGCCAAAACGAGGCCACGGCCCGCCTGGAGCGCACCGAGGCGGAGCTTCGGCAGGTGATCGAGGTCTATCCCAAGCGCATCGCCGAGGCCGAGGCCGAACTGGCCCTGTCCCAGGCCAAGCACGACTACGCCGCCACCAACCTCACGCGCCAGCAAAAGCTTTTCGCCCAGGAGTTGGTGTCCCGGGACGTCCTGGACCAGGCCCGGCGCGACGCCCTGGTGGCCAAAAACGAGCTGGCCGCCCGGGAGGTCACCCTGTCCCGCACGAAAACGGAATTTGAAAAGGAGCGCATCAAGGCCGAACGCTCAAAGGAAGAGGCCGAGGCCGCCCTCAGCACAGCCGAGACCAAGCTCACGTATTCGCGGGTCATAAGCCCCATCGACGGCGTGGTGTCGAGCGTCACCGTGCAGCAGGGCGAGACCGTGGTGGCCGGGCTCCAGGTGGCCAACCTGATCACCGTGCTCGACCCCACCCGCCTGGAGATGTGGATCTACGTGGACGAGACCGACGTGGGGCAGGTCACGCCGGGCATGCGCGTGGAGTTTCGCGTGGACTCCATGCCCGGGGAGCTTTTCTCCGGGGCCGTGGACCAGATCTATCCCTCCCCGGAGATTCGCGACAACATCGTCTATTATCAGGCCCTGGTGCGCCTGGACCCGGACCAGTCCCGGAAGCTTCGCCCGGAGATGACCACCCACTGTCAGATCGTGGTCGAGGAAAAAAAGGACGTGCTGGTCATTCCCAACGCGGCGCTCAAGTGGGTGGGCAACACCCAGGTGGTGTTCGTGGTGGAGGACAAGGGCCGGGTGCGCGAGACGCATCCCGAACTGGGGCTGGCTGGCTTAAACGAGACCGAGGTGGTCTCCGGGCTGTCCGCCGGGGACAAGGTGGCGGTGCAGATCGTGCTGCCGGGGGGCCCGCGTCCGGCGGCCGGGTCCGGCCAGGGCGGCGGTTCCGGGCCGGGCCGGTAGGCGGGAGGACAGCCATGGCCGATTCCCCGTCCCTCCCCCCGTCCTCGACGCTCCCTGCGACGCCCCCCGGGGCGTCCGCCGGGCCGGTGGTGCGCCTGGAGGACATCTCCAAGAGCTACCTTTTGGGCGACGTGCGTTCGCACGTCCTTCGCGACGTGACCCTGACCATCGCCACCGGGGAGTTCACAGCCATCCAGGGGCCGTCGGGGTCGGGCAAGTCCACGCTGTTGCACATCCTGGGGCTTCTGGACCGACCCACGTCGGGAAACTATTTTTTGTGCGGCGAAAACGTGGCCACCCTCGACGACGACGCCCTGTCCGCCCGGCGCAACGCCACCATCGGCTTCGTCTTTCAAAGCTTCTACCTCATCCCCTACGCCACGGCCCTGGACAACGTGCTTTTGCCCGGCATGTACGCCGACACCCCCAAACACGTCCTGCGCCAGCGCGGCCTGGCCCTGCTCGACCAGGTGGGCCTGGCCGACCGGGCCGGGCACAGGCCCTCGCAACTCTCGGGCGGCCAGCAGCAGCGCGTGGCCCTGGCCCGGGCGCTGATCAACAACCCCGACCTGATCCTGGCCGACGAACCCACGGGCCAGCTCGATTCCAAGACCGGCGAGGAGATCATGTCCCTTTTGGCGGACATCAACGCCCGGGCCGGGAAAACCGTGCTGGTGGTCACCCACGACGACGCCACGGCGGCCCATGCCCGGCGCAGGATACTGGTCCATGACGGCCGGGTGGTCTGAGGCCGCCCATGCGGCCCGCCTGACCTGGCGCAGCCTGGGCATGGCCGTGACGGCCATCCTGGCCCAGAAGCTGCGCGGCATCTTCGTGGCCAGCGCCGTGGCCTTGGGGATCGCGGCGCTCACGGTCATCGTGGCCTCGGTGGACGGGGCGCGTCAAAAAGCCCTGGAAATCGTGGAATGGTTCGGCCCCAATGCGGTGATGGTCCTTGGCGGGGACATTGAAAACCGCCCCGTGGGCCAGCGCGTGCTGACCCTGACCTGGGACGACTCCCGGGCCATCAGCCGTTCCCTGCCCGGGGTCATGGCCGTGGTCCCCATGCGTTCCAAGGCCTCAGTGGTCTTGCGGCACGAGGCCAAAAACGTGGTGGTCCCGGTGGTCGTGGGGGCCACGGAAAACTATGCCGACACCTGGGACTGGCCCCTGGACGAGGGCCGGGATCTGACGCTTGAGGACATCGAG
>Ga0209467_1001059_pt1 | contig 27101 bp, 23 predicted proteins | sample Higcelwee11metaG_FD_187175 | JGI IMG/M metagenome (GOLD analysis project Ga0209467, IMG submission 187175) | Freshwater pond sediment microbial communities from the University of Edinburgh, under environmental carbon perturbations - High... | ecosystem: Environmental > Aquatic > Freshwater >... | reverse complement strand
GCCATTGTTCAGTGCGGCCTCTATGTATCGGTGGCCGTCGATATGGAGCCCTGACAGGGCGAAGAACAGGTAGCCTGGCATGACCTGGCGTGAATCATAGGCCAGCCCTGCGATGGGCATGCCTGCATCACCCTGGACCGACATGACCGGTGAGTACTTCAGTATATGGTCGAGTGGAATCATGGTGCCGTGATGGTAGCGGGCACGTCAAAATTGCGCAATAACCCATGGGCAGATTGACCATGCGATCTTGTTGTGAGATTGGTTCGCAGGGTACAATTTGGCCCTGGGAGCATACGATGTACACCATACGTGTCGAGACATCATTCGCGGCTGCACACTTTCTTACCGAGTATCATGGCAAATGCGAGCGGCTGCACGGCCACAATTATCTGGTCAGGGCATATGCGCGCGGACAGGAGCTGGACCGGGCCGGTATGCTCGTCGATTTTGGTGCCCTGAAGGGCCACCTGCGCGATGTCTGCGGATCGCTCGACCATAGCTGTCTGAACGACAATGTGGCGTTTCTGAACTCGCCCAGTGCAGAACGCATCGCGCGATTCGTCTTTGATCAGGTCATGGCGCTTGATCCATCCATGCCGTTACTGGCCATCGAGGTTTTCGAGACCGATACCAGCATGGCACGCTATGAACCATGACTTGCCTGGCCCGCAAGGATACTGCTCCAGCCAGCTGATTCCGTATCTGGGCAACAAGCGGGCCCTGCTGCCGAGACTCTTGCCGGTTTTTCAGCGACTGACCGCCGGCCTGCATGCCCCGCTCTTTGTGGACGCCTTTGCCGGATCGGGCTCTGTTTCGAGGCTGGCCCGCGCGATGGGCATGCGGGTCGTTTCCAACGACTGGGAGCCGTACAGCGAAGCGCTCAACTCGTGCTGGCTGTTGCTGCGTCCGTCGGACCTTGATCGATGCTTTGGCGGCAATCTGAGCGGCGTGCTTGCGGACTGGAACGGCATGCATCCGGAGGCAGGCGACTCTGTGCCTTCACCCCGCGTCGGAGGCGCGCCCTACATGGCGAGATGGTACGCACCGGAGCGCACCGAAGCCCCGCGCCTGGGTGCCGAACGGCTCTTCTATACGGCGGAAAATGCCACATTCCTGGACAGGGTCCGATACAGAATTGACGATGAGTTGCCTGTCGCGGCGCCCGGTTCAGACGGGGATGTGCGCCGCCGGGTTATGATGGGTGCTCTGTTGCTGGAAGCGTCCGTGCACACGAACACCTCCGGCGTCTTCAAGGCATTTCACCGCGGATTCGGTGGCCACGGCAAGGACGCGCTGCGACGGATCATGGGGCGGATGCGGCTCGAAGAGCCAATACTGCCAGAGTTGCAGCCGGCCATCGTGACCCGTGAAGATGCCGTGTCGCTCGTTGGTCGATACTCCGCAGATATCGTCTATTGTGATCCTCCATACAATCAGCACCAGTATGGTTCCAACTATCATATACTGAATACGCTGCTTCGCTGGGATGGCTTGCCGCGGCCGATGGACGGAGCCGGGATCGATGGAGCCTCCAGAATTGCCGGAATACCGCAGGACTGGAAGCAGACCCGATCTGCATTCTGTTCACGACAGAAGGCCGCCGGAGCGATTGCCGCCATGCTCGACGCCTGTGATGCCAGGCATATGGTATTCAGCTGGAACGCCGATGCCCACCTGAGCGGCGACGAGCTCATCGAATTGCTCGCGCCGCGCGGCCACCTTGAAGTATTGGCTTTGCAGTATGTCGCATATCGCGGCGGACGCCAGAGCGCCAAAAGGAGCGCCAGAAGCAGGGAATATCTCTTTTCGGTAGATACGACCAGAAGGCCTGTCGGGACGGCTGCGCTCAAGCAGGAATTGCATGGATTGGCCATGGTCGACGATGCCTTGCGCGCATCGTACCGCCCGCTCGACGGTGATCGTGCACCTGAAATAGCGTCGTTTCTCGATGAAACGATGCGGCACCCGCGTGCCGATGCGCTTGGCATGCTGATGGACATGGGGCCGGAGGGCCGCCTGCAATTCTTGGAACGCCTGTCAGCCTATGCGTGCGCAGACGTGCCGGCCGAACTCGCCGCGGTCTATGATCTGGCCATGCGGGCCCTGGACAGCCGCGATATCGGCGGTGCCAGAAGGATAACGTCAGAGGCGCCACGGCTGATGCGCAAGCTGGCTCATGCCAAATACAACAAGGAATTCGAACGGTATCGTTCGATGTTCGATGCCATTGGCTCAAGGACAGATGATCAGCGGCTCCTTGGCCAGCTTGGCCAGCTTGATCGATTGAAGGAACTCAGGACGGGCGGGGACTAAGCCCGCGCAGTGTCGTCTATTCTGACGATTGCCTTGGCGCATCCTTGGGGCCGCTCTTGCGCCGGCGGTGGTGTCGCTTCGGAGGTTGCGCCTGGGGAATGGCGCCCGATGGCTGGCTGTTCTGTGGTGGTGAACCGGCGCCGGCATCTGCGGGGCTCGGTGGTGTCCGCCGCGCGTGTGGGCGGGCGCTACCCATCGAAGGGCGCGGCTCGCGGGATCGATCCGGCTCGTTGCGCGATCTCTGCCCGGATGGCGAGCCCGATGATCTCGGCTGCATTCCGGATGCGGCGATGCTTCGTGCCTGCGGGCGTACGCCCTGTCGTCCCGCCGAGTGCGTGCTTTCGCGATCGCCTGAGCGCCCCATGGGCCGCTCGCCGGGGCTGCGAATCCTGCGGCGGGGATCCGGCCGTTTGCTGCCTTCCAGCTTGACGTCCTTGCGGGCGGATTCCTCTTCCTCGGCGAGCGCGAAGAAGTTCTCCGGTTCTATGTCATGGACTATGCCGGAATCCAGAATCTTGCAGACGAAGGTAAAGCCATATTTGACGGCGATCTTCGATGCGCGCTTCAGCTCGACGAGATCGGTCAGCGCGACCGATATGCCATGTTTGCCTGCCCGCCCGGTCCTGCCCGCGCGATGCATGTATATGGTCGGCTCTTCGGGCAGGTCGAAGCTGATGACGTGGGACACATCGGGCAAATCGAGACCGCGCGCGCCCAGGTCGGTTGTTATCAGCCATCGCGCCGCACCGCTCGAGAACTCTTCCAGGGCGTTCTTGCGCTCTGTGCCGTCCTTGTCCGACTTGAGCACTACGGCAGGGAAGCCGAGGAAATCAAGGCGCTTCTGAATGGTAAATACCGCGGCGTTCGACGAGGCAAAGAGCAGGCAACGTTCGGGCTTGACCGACGACTCGAAGCGGCGGAGAAAATCGAGCTTTGATCGTGATGGCGAATGAAAGCACCAATGTTCTATCGTTGTCCTGAGCGCCTCTGATGAATCGATGCTCAGTTGCACTGGATCCCGGAACCAGGCGGCAGAACGGTCGACCGTGCGCTTGGGAAGGGTAGCCGAGACGAGCACCCGAGCGCAGCCCTGGGGTAATGCGTTGAGGAGTTCGGTCGTTATGTCGATGGCCTCGTTCTCAAAAAGGCGGTCGGCTTCATCGAGTATGGCCCAGAGACATCCGGACAGATCCAGATCACCCGCCAGTGCCAGGTCGCGGATACGCCCTGCCGAACCGACAACGATGTGCGGCTTCTCGGCAAGCCTGTCCAGCTGGCGCCTGAGAGGTATCGATCCAAGCGCAACTTCGATGCGGACGGCCAGGTTGGCTGCGGAGGCGAGACGAGCCAACTCGCGGTGAATCTGCGCCGCCAGGTCGTGGGTAGGCGTAACGACGATTGCCTGAACGATCCGGGCCGAACAGTCTATTGAGTCCAGCACGGGTGCGGCATACGCGAAGGTCTTGCCCGTTCCCGTTGCGGAGCTGATGTACGCGTCCTGCCTGCGGTTGATGGCTGGCATGGCAAGCTTCTGGATGTCCGTTGGTGTCTCGAATCCCAGCGCGGCGAAAGCCTGTACCATGGCGTCGCTCAGCCCGAGGTCCGTAAATTCCTGCATGGCATAATGATCGCATGAAACCAGCCCGGTGGGCAAGTCCATTCCCCTGTGGGGATGATGATTGCCTAAGCAGCCCCTTTTTTCGTATAGTCAATGGAAATGAATCTAGAAGCCTTCATACTTGGATGCGGCGGCATGATGCCGCTACCCCACAGACACTTGACCAGCATGCTCTTGCGCCGCGAGGGTGACCTGTTCCTGTTCGATGCAGGAGAGGGCACCCAGGTTTCATTGCGTCGGCTCAATCTGCGCTGGAAGAAGATCAATGCAATATTCATATCACATACTCATGCCGACCATGTTACAGGCCTGCCCGGGTTGCTGATGCTGTCCAGCCAGGTCGACCGGGACGAGCCGCTGTACATCTACGGGCCGCCGAAGATTGCCGAATACGTCGAATCGAGCCGCAGGGTGCTCGACATGTATATCAACTACGAGATCATCGTCAAGGAAGTCCAGGCTCCCGCCGTCTGCTATGAAGGCGATGGATTCAGGATCAGGGCCTTCCCGCTGCGCCACACCAAGACCTGCTATGGCTATGCTCTGGAAGAGGACATGCGGCCTGGCGCCTTCCATCCCGAACGCGCGGCCGAGCGTGGCGTTCCCCGTGGCCCGCTGTGGTCCAGATTGCAGGCTGGCCAGACCGTGCAGTCGGTCGATGGCACCGATGTCAGGCCAGAGGATGTACTGGGCCCCCCGCGTTCGGGACGAAAAGTCAGCTATATGACCGACTCGCTCTATTTTCCGGAAGTTGCCGCCGAGGTCTCCGGCTCGGATCTGCTTGTGTGCGAAGGCATGTTCGAGCGCGAACTGCTGCCGAGCGCCGTAGAGAAGAAGCATATGGCGGCGTTCCAGGCCGCCACCATCGCGAGGGATGCCGGCGATGTGAAGAAACTGGCGCTCATTCATTATAGCCCGCGCTATACCGACCATGACCTGAAGATATTGCTCGATGAAGCCAGACAGATATTCCCGGAGACGGTGCTCTCCAAGGATCGACTGCGCTTTCCCATCGACAATGTCGATTGATCGATCATCTTTGCCGGTGTAACCGTCGCCGGCAGCGACTTGTTTGGTGATGTTGTGCGTGCAGATGGGGAGATTCCATGATAACAGTAACCAATCTCGTCAAGCGCTACGGTTCGTTCGAGGCCGTGCACGGCGTCAGCTTCACGGTAGGCGAGGGCAGGGTCGTGGGTCTTCTGGGGCCAAACGGCGCCGGCAAGACAACCATCATGAAGGTGCTGACCGGATACCATCGACAGAGTGAAGGTACCGTCGTGCTCGACGGCAAGGATGTCCTCGAAGATCCCGTAGGCGTCAAGTCCATAGTCGGGTACCTTCCCGAAGGCGTACCACTGTACCCGGACATGACCGTAGCAGAATATCTGGGTTTCGTAGCCGAGGCACGGTGTCTGGAACCATCTGCCCGTCCGGCGGCTCTTGAACGGGTCGTCGAGGCGTGCGGCCTTGCGGGTTTTACCGACGTCAGGATCGAGCGGCTTTCCAAGGGCTACCGGCAACGCGTCGGTCTCGCCCAGGCCATCATCCATGACCCGGCGATACTGATACTCGACGAACCGACGACCGGCCTCGATCCGAACCAGATACTCGAGATACGCCAGCTGATACGCTCGCTGGGCGCCCATAAGACCGTCATTCTATCGACCCATATCCTGCAGGAGGTCGAAGCGCTCTGTTCCGAAGTGCTGATCATCAACGAGGGGCGCATCGTCGGCCAGGGCAGCGCCGCCCAGATAGCCGCTGACATGCAGGGTGACGAGCGCCTCGAGTGCGTTTTCAAAGGCGGACCGGATGTTGCCTATGACAGTATTGGCGCACTGCCGTCCATCCGCTCGATCGAGTCCATGGAGGGATCCGTGAACGGTCTGACGCGCATGCGCCTCGTGGTTGCCTATGGTGAAGCCGAACGGGCTGCCGAGGCCGTGTTCGACTGGGCCGTAGCCTCAGGTGCCAAGCTGATAGAGATGCGGCGCGAGCGGCTGTCGATGGAAGACATATTCGTGCGACTGACTACCGAGGAGGTCCGCCCGTGAGCGCCACATCGACCATTGCCAGGCGGGAGATATCGGGCTACTTCAACGCACCGGTTGCATACATGTTCATCGTGGCCTTTGTTGTCTCCTGCGGCACCGTGTTCTTCTTTCTGGAGCGATTCTTTGCGGCCGGCCAGGCCACGATGCGAGGCTACTTCTCTTTGATGCCGTTTGTGCTGTCCATACTGGTGCCATCGTTGACGATGCGCCTCTGGGCGGAAGAGCGGCGGCAGGGCACCTACGAACTGCTGCTGACCATGCCGTTCCGCGATGGCGAGCTGGTGCTGGGCAAGTATGCAGCCGCCATGTTTGTGATACTCATGGCGCTCGCGCTGAGCCTGCCTGTGCCAATGATGGCGTCGATGTTTGGCCACTTCGATGTGGGCACGCTGGTTACCGAATATATCGGGGTCGTACTCCTCGCTTCGGTGGCTGTCGCGATTGGCCAGACCATATCGTGCGCGTCCAGGAACCAGATGAGCGCGTTCATGGCGACGGTGCTCATACTGCTCGCGCTGAGCCTGCTTGGACAAGTGCCGGTCTGGCTGACGATGCCGGCGTGGCTCGCTGCGACAGTCAATTGGCTTTCACTGTCGTACCATTTCCTGTCGTTCGCGAAAGGTGTCATCGATACGCGGGATCTTGCCTATTTTGTGCTGCTGACGCTTCTCGGCCTGTATGGTTCAACACGGCTGCTATCAGCGGGCAAGTGGAGGTGATCCGATGAGTGTGACACTGAGAAAGCACGAACGCATCCTTCTGGTGCTGACGCTGCTGGCCATCGCGCTCCTGGCCGTGGCGTCGGCCATGTATTTTGCCCGCATCGACCTGACATCGTCACGCGCCTTTACGCTGTCGAAGGCATCCCGTGGCCTGCATGCCGAGATACCTGAACGCATCAGGATTACCTACTATATCTCGAAGAGCCTTGCTGACCGTCACCCGGGGCCGGCTGCCATAGAGGATTTCCTTGCGGAGCTCGCGGCCGTATCGCGTGGCAAGATCCAGGTCAGGGTCGTTGATCCGACAAAGAATCCGGCGGAAGCGGAGAGCTTTGGGCTGGTGGCCCAGCAGATGCAGGTCGTGGAACAATCGGAGCAGCGCCTGGCCTTGGTCTATACCGGCATCGTGATCGAATATCTCGACCGCCACCAGACCATTCCGGCGATCCTCTCCACCGACACGCTTGAATATGAGATTGTGAAGGCGATACGCGCAGCGATAAGCGACAGGAAGCCGATAGCCGGCCTCCTGGTCGGTGATCCCGACAAGACCCTCGCCAATGACTACCAGAGCCTGGCCAACGGGCTTGCCCAGTCCGGATATGAGCCGCGTGAAGTCCGACCGGGAACAGCTATCGATGATGATGTCGACCTGCTCTATGTTCTTGGCAATGCGGGCATTGACCGCTATGACGCGGCTTTCATCGATGCGTTCCTGATGCGTGGCGGCAAGGCCTTCTTCGCCGTCAAGGGTGTCAATGTCGATCCGAACAATGGACTCGTCGCAAAGGCCCTGCCGGAAGGCGGACTGTTGCCGGTGCTGACGTCCTATGGATTCGACATCGCCCGACAGCTTGTGCTCGATCAGTCCAACCTGACCGTGCCCTTCCAGAACCAGGCTCCGAGTGGCGGCTACCAGATACAGTATGTTCGCTACCCGCACTGGATCGCGATCGATGCGCGCTTCACCAGCGCCGACAACCCGATCACCGCCCATTTCTCTGGCCTTGACCTCTACTGGCCCAGCCCGATGACCCTGAGGCCGGTCGGTACCGTCCACTATGAGGAACTGGCCAGGACGACGCCAAAGGCCTGGCTGCAGACCAAGGACTTCGCGGCAGGCCCGCAGGATCAGCCGATGTATGCCCTGGAACGGGATTCGACGACCGGGCAGTATCTGGTCGCGGCGGCCGGCAAGGGCTCGTTTCCCACCGCTTTTGCCACTGGACCTGCTCCGACGCGGGCAGGAGCGCCGCCGCCACCGGCGCCGGCAACTCCAGCGTCACCCGAGACACGCATCGTCGTGGTGTCGTCTGCCGATTTCCTGACCGACATGATGCGCATGAGCGACTCCGGATTCAACGCTTCGTTTGCGCTGTCTGCGGCCGACTGGCTCGTCTCCGCCGATGACCTGATAGCGATTCGTGCCAGATCGGTCATCGATACGCGACTGAACAAGATCAAGGATGCCGACACCAAGGCATTCATGGTAGCGCTTACGTATATCGTGACCCTTGGACTCGTGCCGCTCGCGGTCATTGCCTACGGCCTCGCCAGGGCGAGCCGTCGTGCCCGAAAGGAAAGAGAATCGCGAACAGTGCGTGGAGGCGAGGCATGAGCGGTTTTCAGAAGAAGTTCAGGCAACTCGTTGGTATCAACGCAGCGCTTGCCGTGCTGATCATCCTGGGTGTCGTCTTTTCGTCATCATCTGCGAAGGCCCGATCGACGAAGCGCGACCTTCTGGCCAGCGCCGAATCGGTAGCATCAATTCGTATTGACGGGCCGGAATCCATTCAGCTGGTCAAGTCTGGCTCCGACTGGCTGCTCCATGCACCCGATGGCGATCTTCCCGCCGACGGGCCACGCGTACAGGCGTTCCTGAAGGCGGTCGATGCCGTCGGGAGCATGGATCCAGTGGCGAAGGATGCCGCCTCGTGGCCGAGCCTGGGGCTCAATGGAGAGACGAGCCGCCATGTACAACTGACAGACGGCAAGGGCGCCACGCTCTGTGACTTTACAGTAGGCCGCTATGCGACAGCGCCCAATGCCGTCTATATGGCGATGGCCGGATCGACCGAGGCATTCTCTGTCAATTCAGGCATGGCATCGTACGTGCAAGGTGCGCATGCGAGCTGGCTCGACTTGAAGGCGTGGTCGACGCCGCCCGCTGTCGAGGCGGTGCAGGAGGTCGAGGTGCGCGGCAGTGTCGGATCGGCCGATGGCAAGCTGGCAACGGACTCCTACACGATAACCCGATCGGGTACGGGCTGGAAGTCCGGGTCGACGGTGCTTGATGCTCAGAAGGTGGAGGCGATGATCAGGGCAATGGCGGCGATCCGTGGCGAAGACTACATGCCGCTTGCCGCCCCGCATTCCGCCACCGCTACGACCATCATCATGCGGCTGGGCAACGGCAGGTCGCTCCAGCTCGATATAGAGCGCCCGCTGGCCGATGACCAAGCCAGCGGCCAGGCCGTGGGCCAGGCCATGGGCCGTTATCCCGCGACATCATCGCAACGGCCGCGGCGCCTCTATCTGCCATCATGGGCCCTGACCGAGGCGCTCAAGCCGCTTTCAGAGCTTGTGGCGACGAAATCCTGAATCAGGCCGCGGGCATCGCCATCATGGGCAGGCCAGGTAAGCCCTGAATTTTTCGGGATCGGGTCTGAATGCCATGATCCGCGACCCGCTGTCCTCCCGTGCCTTGCCCAATGCGGCCATCGCCTCGCCGACCAAGCGGTCGGCGTCGACCAGGCGGCCGGCCCGGGATGTCAGCCCCATGAATACGCCCTGATCGATGGTCCACCGAGCCTGTCCGTGCAGCAGGCCTGACAGCTTCTTGAGCAACTCCTCGCTCATCCTCAGTGCGTGATCGACATCCATGTTGGGCAGTATCAGGGCCACGCCATTCTCGCCGAACATGAATGCCATGTCCTTGAAACTGAAGAAGTCCCTGACGGTCTGCGCATACAAGTTGAAGGCCTCATCGCCACGATGCGCACCCTCAAGCGAGGTGATCATCAGCGACAGATCCTGCTCGAACGAGGCCGAACGCCTGAGCTCGGCACCCAGACGCTCGCGCAGGTAGGCTTCCCATCCAAGACCGGTTTCGGCGTCATACAGACCGCGCGGGCCATCGAGCGAACCGGTCGGCAGGTCGGACGGCGTCAGCACGCCCGCCGTCATTCCCGAAATCGCCTCTTCAGGCACTGCATGTGGCGGTTCTGGCCGACTATCCGGATTCTCCGCGTACAGCGAGGATTCTTCGGGGTCTGGTTCCGGTATCGATGGCACAAATCCGGTATCCGATTTCATGACAGGCAGCGGTCTTCGGGTATTGATGGCGACGATCAGGGCCGCTATAAGGAGCGCCAGCAGCACACAGAGCGCCAGCACTGCGTCACGAATCGGGTAGAAGAGGGCTTCCTGGCTCAGCGTCACATACAGGGCGTCGATTGACAGGCCCGCAATCAGCGCTCCGGTAAATCGCGTCGTGGAACCTTCTGGCTGCTCGAAGGTCAGGCCATCGGGTGCCTGGTGGTAATACGGTGACGAGGCCGGCAGCGCATAGAGCACTTCACCGCGGCTGTTCCTGATGACCAGCGCCAACAGTCGATCCTGCTTCAGCCAAGTCGCCTGTGCCGCAGCCTTCCATGCATCACTGGTCACCGCGTCGGGTTTCGATACGACGTTGAGCGCGGTTCGGCGCAGATCGCCGAAAGCTGCGCGAGCGGCATCGCTTCCTGATCCCAGTTCATGGGCGATGCGGAGCACTGGCCAGGCAACAATGGCGACGACCACGACAAATGAGCAGAGTGAAATCAGAAGCGGTCCACGTTTCATGGTTACAGAGTATAATGCCAATATCGCAATTTTGGAATCGCAAGGAGGTCTTATGTCGATACGACCCAGAACCTTGCCCGCCGGATGGTATCCGACAAGCAGAGGGGAGGTTGAGGCACGACTTGGCGCCTGGTCCAGAGCCGATGATGTCTCGCGCGGAGGCGGCGCGCTATGCGGCATTGCTCCTCATGCCGGCTGGTCGTGGTCGGGCCGTGTCGCCTGGTCGACATGGCGCTCCGCGGCGGACGCCGACACGATCGTCGTCGTCGGTGGACATCTGCCCGCCGGGGCTCCCTTTCTGCATTACGATGAGGATGGCTATGACACTCCGATGGGCACGATCGAGGCCGATGCGGAACTGGTTGCAGCCATGGTCGATTCTGTAGGCTCCATTCCCGACACCAGGGCAGACAACACGGTCGAGGTGCATCTGGCTATGGCGGCCGCGCGTTTCCCGGGGCTGCCCGTCGCATGCTTCAGGGCGCCTGCCGATGCGCGGGCTTCTGCGCTGGGGCAGGCACTTGCCGCATATGCCGAAGCAAAGGGACGCCGCATCTTCGTGGTCGGATCGACCGACCTGACGCACTATGGCGCTGCCTACGGATTCGAGCCAGGCGGGCCCGGTCCTGCTGGATTCTCGTGGGCACGCCGGGCCGACGACGCGATCATCGATGCCTTCGAGGCAATCGATCCGGAACAGGCGCTCGCGCTTGCCGAACGTGACTCGTCGGCGTGTTCCGTCGGCGCCGCCGTTGTCGCTATGGCGTATGCCAAGGCCCGTGGCGCGACGAATGCCCATGTACTGATGCGCATCTCGAGCGACCAGATGGCGCCCGGGGCCGATTCATCGGTCGGTTACTGCTCTGTCGTGTACGCGCCTGCTAGTCGTCCAGTGCGCTGATGGTGGCCTTGAAGCTTCTGCCGCGGTCAAACTCGTTCTTGAACATTCCGAACGAGGTACAACCCGGCGAGAGGATGACATTGCAGCCGGGATGGGCGAGCGTTGCGGCCACGTCTACTGCCTTCTGTATCGAATCGAATGGGCCGCGGTACGCCACGCCGTCACGATCCAGAATGGCGCGTATCTTGTCGGTGCCCGAACCGGCCAGGAGGACGATCGAACTGGCGGCGCGGTAGGCATCGCGCGCGACCTCGAAGTCCAGCTGCTTGTCGGTGCCGCCGGTGATCAATACGACCGGCTCGGCGAATGATTCCACCGCGGCGCGGACCGCTTCGGGCACAGTGGCTGCGGAGTCGTTGAACCAGCGCACGCCGCGGCGCTCGCGGACCGGTTCCAGGCGGTGCTCGATGCCGGCAAACGATGATGCAGCCTTGGCGATATCGTGCGGGGCGGCACCGCATGTCCAGGCGGCAAGGGCCGCGGCCGCCAGATTGCGCCTGGAGTGCGCTCCAGGCACCCTGAGCCGTGCCGGCACCAGTTCCACCGCATCGACGCCGGGCAACCGGGCCACGCAGGGCCTTTCGATTGCGTCAGGTACGAGTACACCAAAGCCATTGGGCGCAAGCACGTTTCCGTAGCCGAGAGTCCTGGCCTTTGTCTCCGACGCGAATGATTGTCCGTATGGCTGGTCTGATTCGTGGACCATCCAGTCGCTGGCAGTCTGGTCTGCGTAGATCAGCCGCTTGTCGGCAATATAGGCCTCCATGGTACCGTACCGGTCGAGGTGATCGGGGACTATCCGCGTCATGACGGCGACATGGGGCTTGAGTACGCCCATGCCCGCCAGGTCGCCGAGTTGCCAGCTGGACAGCTCCAGCACAACATAGTCGCTCGGGCCGGCCTCATCGAGAAAGCCCAACGGCGAAACGGTGATATTGCCGCCCAGAAATGCCTTGATGCCGGACTGGTTGAGCATCCAGGCAAGCGCCGTCGATGTGGTTGATTTGCCTTTTGAACCGGTTATGGCCGCTATTCCGGATGAACAAAAGCGCAGGAATATCGACATGTCCGTCTCGACATGCCTGGCCAGCCGCAGGTACGGATTATCCGGTTTTACTGCTGGATTCTTGATGACCAGATCGGCCCCGGAGAAGTCGGCCTCATCGTGGCGGCCCAGCACATATCGAATGTCGAATCGGCGGAGCGCCTCTATCGATTCGGCCAGCGCGGTCTGATCCTTGGTGTCGGTGACGGTGACATGTGCGCCATGTTCGGCGAAGAACCTGGCCGATGCCAGGCCTCCACCGTTGAGCCCGAGCCCCATGATGGTAACCCGCAAGCCTGGTATGTCCTCAAGTCTGATCGTTGGCATATTCGAGTGCATACTCCTTCTGTTCTCGTTCGTTCAGGTAGGGGTCTGTCGAAAAATTCGAGAGCGCCGCCTTCCAGCCGCCCGGAACTCGGTCTCGCAACGCGACGAAAACAGGCAACGTCTCGGAAAAGTTGTCGGTTCGGAGGACTTCCTGTATGCCCGAAATCTCCGGTGACAGGAATTTGATAGCCCGATGCAGGACGGGTATCAGCAGGCGTCGGCCTTCAGAAGTCAGCAAGGGCGAGGATGCGCAGACGGTCTTGTACTTGCAGAAGAGCGGGAAGAACGGATAGATGCGTTTGCCGGTTGGCAAAAAGAGCTTGGTAAAGAATTTTGACAGATCGGAATCCATCCATATGCCGCGTACCAGGTAGCCCTTCCCGGTCTCACCGATCCAGGTTTGCGAGATGAGTTGCTTGATCCTGAATGCTCTGGCACGACCTGACTCCCACATGACCGCTTCGAGCGGTATCAGCTCGGATTCCATGTAGAGTCGCCTCGTGGAATAGGCCGGAGTCTGGTCGTTGGTGCCCGCTTCTATGGTCGTTGCGTCAAAAGGCCGCGGCAACAAATCGACGCGCAAGAGGTAGAGGTACATGTCGTCTTCGGCCTTGTACAGCCGATAGAAGCATGGCTTGAGTATCTCCGCAGGGTCAAAGAAATAGGTAAGACCGGAAAAGCATTCCGGTAACATGGTGGCGAGCTGACCCACGACATCCCTGAGCGCCGTCGCGTAATCGGCATCGGGCACTACCTTCCTGAAGTCGTGATGTATGGGAAGCTTCGGGACAAACAGGGGCGATCCCAGCTCAATGAAGAACTCCTCGCCCTGGTTGAAGTGCATGCCATACGGCCCATTGCGGGCGGCCTCTGGAATGCGGAGCAGGTCTTGATTTATTCCAGAATCTATATAGGCGATTCTGATTTCGTTGAGCAACTGCTCCATATTTTGAACAAGTATATAGGCATGTGGCCAATAAATCAACGACGGCGGCCATGATGGAATCTTCATTGAAGCCGTGACTATGCCATGGTATAGTCTGTGCATCCGTACCGGAGGTAATCGATGAAGAGTCAGCGTGCTCTGTTCGCTTGCGTGTTCGCGTGTCTTGCCCTCGGCGTATCGGCATGGGCCGATGGCGCGGCGGCGGTTGTCGAATATGCCAGCGGTGTCGATGTCATCGTACTGCGATCGGGGCGACGCGTGCCCATCAGCGATCCCATTGGCCTGGAACTGATGGAGGGTGACCAGGTGCAGACCGGGAAGGGTGTCTTCCTGGAGATGCACTTGTTATCGGGTGGTGCCGTGATCAAGCTTGCCGAGAATACGACCTTCGTGCTGGAACGGCTGGCCGACGGCAAGACGTCGCTGAGGTTGGTCTATGGGCGGATTCGCGCCAAGGTGGAGAAACTCGCAGGTACCGATTCCTTCGTCATCAAGAGCCAGCAGGCTGTGGCTGGTGTCAGGGGCACGGATTTTGGTCTTGACGTGATGGCCGCGCGCTCGGCCGTTCTTGGATCGACCACGACGAACGTGTATTGCTTCCAGGGCTATGTCGACGTTACAGCGTTGCTCCGCACCGATGCCCAGGCGGCCGAATCGCTCGAAGCCATACCGCGGGCCTCATTGATAACAGCCGGCGAGATGGTGAAGGTCGAGGTCGTATCGGGCGCTGTTCAGGCAAGCAAAACCGCATTGGACCAGTCCATCAGCGAGTTCTGGAACACTGTTGACTCGAGGTCCAGCGAGGAATCGACCGAACCAACGGAAGCCTTGCCGCCAGCATCAGGCAATGGCCAATCTGCCTTCGATCAGGGCTATGCTTCGGGATTCGAGGATGCGAAGAATCAATTCGACAAGGCCAGTGGCCTGACCGGCGATATCGTTTCCCGCGATGAGGCCGAAGCACTCCGCAGGGCAGCGCGGCTACAACGTGGCGGCATCATGGCAGGTGCCCTGGTGGGCGCAGGTGGAGCCGTTTCGGCCGCATATGGACTTGCCCTGATAGCCGGGGGCGATACCGATCAAGGCCTGAATGCCATGACGGCCGGCGCTATAATAAGCGCATGCGCCCTGCCATTCCTGGTACTGTCGCTCTGTACCAAGCCATAGCAGGCGTTCAGCTATGCCCTGCCAGCCGCCGCATTCTTCATGTGCGTATCTATGAAGGCGCGGTACCATGGCAGGGTCAGCAGCTCCTCGTGCGTTCCAAAGCCCAGTTGCCTGCCTCCGTCGAGGAATAGCACTCGATCCACATACTGCAGCGTCGACAGGCGGTGCGACACGATGACAAAGGTCAGATCCGCCGATAGTTCGTCCAGCCGTCGCATCAACTGCTCTTCATTGGCCGCATCGAGGCTCGCGGTGCTGTCGTCAAAGATCATCAGCTGTGGTTGGCGCGCCACTGCTCGGGCTATGGCCATTCGCTGTTTCTGGCCTCCCGAAAGGCTGATGCCACGCTGCCCGACTACAGTCTCCTGCCCGGCTGGGAATGAAGCGAGCTCGTCGGTCAGCTGTGCGGCTTCTATGGCGGTGCTGAAGAGCGCGTCATTCGGCTGATCTGAACCAAGGTCGACGTTCTCGCGCAATGTGCCGGAGAAGAGCAGTGCCTCCTGCGGCACGTAGCCGATGTGGGCACGATACGTTTCCAGGTCAACGTCATGCAGGTTGATACCGTTGACATCGATGGTCCCCGCGTCGGGAGACAGGACACCGAGTATCAGCTTTACCAGCGTCGACTTGCCGGAACCTACCGGGCCAATCACACCGATGCGCTCGCCGCGCCTGATCGACATCGTTATGCCGGACAACGCCTTGGCTGCCCTGTCGCCGTAGGTATAGGAAACATCGTGCAACTCCAGCGAGTCGAGTGCGTCGACCGGTGTTGGGGTGGATGGTGTGGGCGGCTCGGCAAAGGCCGCCATCTCCTCGAGCCGGTCGATGTTGACGAACGCCCGCTTGCCGGATACGAACAGTTGCGGAATATCGAGTATCGGGTATATCAGCATGGACAGGTACGTATAGAACGCATAGAAGGTGCCCACCGAAATGCGCCCGGTAACCGCCATGTAGCCACCCGCAAAGACGATGCCGACCTGGGCCGTATAGTCGATATACTGGTATATAAGATGGAGTATCACTTCCAGCTTTGCCACGTCCATCTCGGTGCGCCAGCGGCGTGAGAGCACCTCGTGAAAGAAGCGGTTGTACTTTGACTCGCATGCATACGACTTGATGATGCGGACGCCCGAGAAACTCATCTCCAGCCTGGTATTGATGGCGCTGATCGCCTGCTGGTTCTTCTGGAACGTGTCATAGATACGGTCCTGCGTGATATAGAAGAGCGCTATCATCATCGGTAGCGGTATCAGCGAGAACAGGGTAAGACGCCAGTCCAGGAGGAGCATCGCTCCGAGGCAGAAGGCGACCTTGCTGATGGACTCGACCGCGCGGAATATGCCAGAACACAGGAACCACGACAGTTTGGGAAAGTCGTACAGATCATCCGTCAGCCGCGTTACAATGTCGCCTGAAGAGAAGTGCGAAAAGAACTGATGATCCTTGACGAGCACCTTCCTGAAATATTTCAGTCTGAGCGCGTGCTCGAAGACCGAATTGGTGACACCCCTGATGCCCGGAAAGAGCGACGCGACCAGCCCGCCCAGTCCTACCGCGACGAAGACCATCAGCAGGCGGTCTACCGCATGCATCGGATCGCCGGAGCCCGGTTTCTCCATGATGGTCTGTATCATGTCGAGCAAGCGTTTTGACAGATACGGATATGTGACGGCTACGGCGCTCGACAGAAGGGTCAGCAGGAAGAGGACGGCGATGAGCAGGCGCTTCTCGTTCCAGAGCCTGGCTATCCACCTGATATGATTGACGCGCGGCGCCGTCTGTTCCTGCTGCGGCGTGTCGTTCATCGTACTGCCTCCACGGTGGCTTCGAGGTCGGGAAACTGCAGCCGCACCAGCTCGCGGTATTCAGGCAGGGTCTCGACCAGATCCTCATGACGACCGCTCGCAATGATGCGGCCGTTCTTGAAGAAGAGTATGCGGTCTGCGTTCAGAATGGATGACAGGCGATGAGCCACGATAACCGCGGTGCGCCCATCAAGCATTGCCTGCATGCTGTCCTGTATCTTGCGCTCGGTCTCCACATCGACGCTCGCTGTCGCCTCGTCCATGATGATGATGTCAGCGTCGAAGGCGATGGCCCTCGCAAATGAAAGCAGCTGCTTTTCACCTGTGGACAGGTTTGACCCGCGCTCGTGAAGCTCCGTATTGATGCCGCCCGACAGCCTGGCGACAAAATCGCTGGCGTGAACGGTTGTGAGCGCTTCCTGAGCCGTCTCAGGTGATATGTCCTCATCGTACACACGGACATTCTCCAGGATGGTACCTGGAAACAGATAAATGTCCTGCAAGACCAGTCCTATCTTTCGGCGCCATGCCTGCAGTTCAATCGAACCGAGCGGCATACCGTCCACCAGTATCGAGCCACTCGTTGCCTCGTAGAATCGGCAGAGCAGGCTGACGGTGGTCGTCTTGCCTGAACCCGATGCCCCGACGAGAGCTATTTTCTGGCCCCGGTGTATCGAGAATGAAATGTCGTCGAGCACCGGCTCTCCCGGTTTGTACTCGAAACAGACATGCCTGAACTCGATCGTATGATCGAATGTCGGAAGGGCGCTGTTTCCGGCAGGCTCTGGCTCAAGATCGAATATGCCGAATATTCTGGAAAGGGCGACTCGTGCCTGCTGGATGCCCCTGATGTTCTCTCCGATCGAAAAGAGCGGTTCGAACAGGCGCATGCCATACTCTATGAAGACCAGCAGCGTGCCGACAGTCAGCACTCCGGTGAAGACACTCGGGGCTACGAGTTTGATGATAAGCACGATGAACATCGGTCCGCCGAGGAAGCTCATGAAGCCCATGGTCGTGTACTCGATCATGCCCGCCTTGATCTCCGCGTCGCGCTTCTCGAGGCTGGATGCGCCGAGGCGGCTGGCTGCATGTTCGGTTCTGTTGAAGGCCTGAATCACCTCGATGCCCTGGATGAACTCCGTCGATATGGCGGTAATCTCCGCATACTTCTTGCGGCTCTTGTCATAGAGCGGCCTGAGTCTGTCGAACACCAGAAAGAAGCCGCCCAGAAAGAACGGCGTTGGCAGCAGTATCAGGGCCGCTATCCTGGCGTCCATTGAAAAGAACACGACGAACATGCCCAGAAAATAGACGATGTTGGCAATAAGGGTGATGCCAGTCTCGCTGAATAGCTGCTTTACCTTTTCGGTATCGTTTTCGACACGGGCCATCAGCTCGCCCACCGGATGCTTGTCGAAGTAGGCGACCGGCAGCGTCAAAAGATGCGCGAACAGGTCCTGCTTGATCGTGGTGACGACGTTCAGGCCGAGCCTTACTATGGTCATGGTCTGAAAATAGGTCAGTCCACCCATCAGGACAACGATGCCCAGGTACAGCAGGGCATAGCGCACCATCAATGACATGTTGTGCGCCGGTATGGCCTTGTCTATCAACGCCCGCAGAATAAGCGGTCCGGCAAGGCGTGATACCGTTGCCAGCATCATCGCCATGAAGCCTGCGAAGAAGAGCCACCAATATGGCTTCAGGTATGAGAGGAAACGTTGCACTGTTTTGGCCGAAGCCCTGGTAGTTTTCATGATGCTGTGCACGACTATAGCGTGCGCCGCCGAACGACGTAAAGGGACAGATTAGATAAAGAGGCGTACCAGCAACGGTATGGTAACGAGCGAAATGATGGTGGAAATGAAAACGAGCCCGGAGGCAGTCACCTCGTCGCCGCCGTATGCTCCGGCCAGAATCGTCGTATTGGCGGCAACCGGCATGGCCGAGACCAGCACCGGCACCGCCAGCTCGAGTCCGCGCAACCCGATGGCGCGCGCGAGCACCAGGAGCCCCAATGGATGGAGCACCAGGCGATACAGCGTCGTCATCCATACCCGCGGATTTCCCAGGACATGGCCGAGCCTCGTCTGTGCCAGTATGGCGCCAATCAGGACCATAGCGAGCGGTGTCGTCGTGCTGCCAAGCATGTCGAGTGCCGTGTAGAGTGGCTCGGGAATTCTGAGAGAGGCAAGGAACAGCACGAAGCCCAGAATGGCAGACACGATCGCTGGACTTCGAAGCGTGACGATGGTAGACATGAATTTCGAGCGACCCGGTACTGCAGTCTGTGATGGTCTGGCTATCATCAGCACTCCGACGGAGAAGGCCAGTATCTGGAACGGGATGTTGTATATGGCGACGATGAAGAGGCTTTCCCTGCCGAGCAGTGCCTCGGCGACGGGAAATCCCATGAAGCCGACATTGGAGAAGCACATCGCAAAGCGATGGACGCCGCGTTCCGCCTCGTTGGTATTGCGGTAGAGGCTTGCCACGGCATAGGCGAGCGGAAACGAAACGGTGTACAGAATGGCCGAGATGCCCAGGATCCTCAGCGCCTGATCGCGGAGATCAGGGCTGAATGGTCGTTGCATCGAAATGATGATAACTGCCGGCAGCGTAAAATCGATTATGAACCGGGACAGCGAGCGGACCGTCTCGCCGCGCAGCACACCGAGTTTGCCGGCCAGGAAGCCCGACGCAATCAGGATGAAGAGGATAAGGCTCTGGAGTATTGAAGGCGGCATTGCGCCGACAAGCTGGCCGTTCACGGTTTGGTTCCGCCTGGCTTCACCAGTTCGATGGCAGCATCGAGCGCTGCCTTCCATGCCGCATAGCGCTCGTCATACATGCCGCGCAGCGCAACCGTTGGCTCGAATCTGGCATGCACATGGACCATCGCCGACGATGCCTCGGCAAGGCCTGCATGGTGACCCAGGGCGACCGCGCATGCGCACGCGTCTCCCATCGCCTCGCATTCTGGACTGTCGGGCACTTCGATGGGAACGTCCAGGACATCGGCCTTGATGGCGCAGAGCGTGTCATCGCGGGCAGCGCCGCCCGAGCATCTGACGACGTCGATGTCGAATCCGCCGGCGCCGATCCGTTCGGCAGTCAGGCGCAGGCCAAACGCTATCGACTCCACTACGGCCCTGGCCAGGTGCTTCCTGGAATGTGCCAGCGACAGGCCAAAGAAGGCGCCCCGCAACTCCTGGTTCCACAATGGCGCGCGCTCCCCGGCCAGGAATGGCAGGAAGAGGGCGCCATCGGCACCAGGTGGCGCCGTCTGGGCATCCTGGTAGATGCTGTCTGAGGCGATGCCCGAATAGCCGGCGACCGACGAGAACCACTCCAGTGCCTTGCCGCTGGTAGACAGGCCGCCAGACAGGTTCCAGAATCCGGGTATGGCATGGGGCAGGCTGAATATGGAACCATCGGGAAATGGCGTGGCGGCGCACACATTGAGCGCCTCGCTGGAGCCGGAACGATCACAGGCGATGCCGGTGTGCACCGCACCGGAGCCGACGAGCGCCGCCAGAAAATCGGGGAAGCCCGAAACGATCGGTATGCCCGCCGGCAGGCCGATGGCCTCCGAGGCATGCTGGCTGACCGCACCGATGATGCGCGCCGGTTCGACATACGGCGGAAAGAGCGTCGTATCGATGCCGAGCGCCCGCGCCGTGCCGGCATCCCACAGGTAGCGATCGTAGTAGTCGCTGATACGATACGACACTGGGGCGGCGCCGAGCGCGAAGGCCAGGTATTCGGGGCCGGAGAAGAATGATGCTATCCTGGCGGCATCGGACGATTCGATAATGCGCATCGCCTTGGGCAGGTAGAAGGACGGGTCGACGGGTCGACCAGCGGCACGCGAAGCCCTGGCCGCCTGATCGGCAGCGCTTCTATCCATCCATGACGACGCCCGGCCTATGGGCAGGCCGTCGCGTCCTACCGCGACCAGTGTCGGGCCATTGCCCGAAACCGCTACCGCACTGATCTGCGCTCCGCCTTCTGCGGCGCGCCGGCATGAAGCGCGTGCCTCGGATACGGCAGTCGCGCAGGCTTGCAGCCATTCCAGTGGATCTGCTTCATAGCCGCTGTCGCCGTGGTAGAGGCCAACGGGGGCCCTTCCCAGCCCGAGCCTTCTGCCGTTCTCGTCAACGATGAGGCATTTTATGGAAGATGTGCCGATGTCGATGCCGCAGTACACGATCAGCGCTTTCCGGCCACAAGCAGCCTGACATCGCAGCGCTCTGCCCAGCTGCAGGTGGCGCATGAGGCGCCAGGGCATTCGAAGAAGTCCTGTACCTTGTCGAGCTGCTCCAGGTGCCAGGACAGGTCGCCAATATACGCATCGAGGGCCTTGCGACGTGTCATCGCGTCATCGAGCCGTTCCCGATACTTGACCGCCAGACTTTTCCTGACCGATTCACCGGTCCTGTCGCGCTGGGCAAGCTCGAACAGCTCCCGTATCTCCAGCAACGTCAATCCATAATCCTTGAGCTGCTGGATCCGTTTGATGCGTATGGCGTTCCGTTCCGAAAAGCGGCGATGTTCAACGCCATCGCGGTCTCGCGATTCGAGGAGGCCGAGTTCTTCATAGTACCGGATGGTTCGCGTCGTCAGGCCGAACATCCGCGCAAGTTCGCCTATCTTGTATGATCGTTCCGGGCTCATGCCTAAATTAACCTTTAACGTAAAGTTGCTCCAACGACAATATGATGCATGTCACCGCAATCATGTCGTTTCAGTATACTCTGACACAACAGGCCTGCATAGCGCGATGGTGTTCACGTGCGCGCTTGCAGGCAGCAGGCACAAGGAGTCTTCAATGAAACGAATCATAGCGGGTGTTGGTATTGCTCTACTCTTGATACTTGCATCATGTGCAGGCAAGCCGGCCGGACCCAATCCACTTTCGGTCGCCGTGTTTGTACCGGGCGTCGCGTCAGGCAGCCCTACCTACGAGATGCTGGTTGCCGGTGCGACCAAGGCGGTAGCCGAGACCAAGGGCGCGAGCATCAAGGTCGTGGAGGCCGGATACGACCAGTCAACCTGGCTCGATCGCCTGCGTGACACCGTCGCCTCGGGGGAGTTTGGTGTCATCGTCACGTCGAACCCGTCGCTGCCAGAACTATGCGCCAAGCTGTCGCCCGACTATCCTGCGGTCAGGTTCATAGTGCTGGACGGATATCTGAAGGGCAACCCATCGATCTACACCGTCCTCTACAACCAGATGGAGCAGGGCTATATCGTCGGCTATCTGGCAGGGCTGGTGACCAAGCTCAGACATCCGAAGGCCGCTCCTGTTGCGGGACTCGTGGCAGCCCAGCGGTATCCGACGCTGGACCGGCTGATTCGCCCCGGCTTCGAGGCCGGACTCAAGGCTGTCGATCCCGCGTTCAGGCTGGAGTTCAGGGAAATCGGCAACTGGTATGATTCCGCGAAGGCCGCAGAGCTGGCGGCGGCGCTGTATGGCTCCGGTGTCGATGTAGTGCTGCCGATCGCCGGATCCGCCGGACAGGGTGTGGTATCTGCGGCCAAGGAACATGGCGGCTCGGTGGTGTGGTTCGATGGATCCGGCTATGCGCTCGGCCCGGACACGGTGATCGGCTGTGCCACAATTGCTCAGGACAGGCTGATATATGAGCGCCTGAAGTCGGCGCTTGCCGGCGATGCGTCGCGCTACGGCAAGGCAGACATCGTGTCTGTCCGTGATGGGTATGTCGGATTCGACCCTGCCGGGGACGGATACCAATCCCTGCCGGAAGGCATCCGCGTCGCGCTCGATGCGGCCATACAGGGACTGAAAGCCGGTAAACCGGACTTCTCGTTCGATACCTTCTGACGATATTCTGGATACCATGCCGCGCGCCGTACTCTCCGCCATTCGCAAATATTATGCCTCCACATCGACGCTTGCAGTTGATGACGTTGATTTTGTTGTCAAGGCTGGAGAGATACACGCGCTTGTCGGCGAGAACGGGGCAGGCAAGTCGACGCTGGCAAGGATACTCTGCGGCTTCGAGGTTCCCGATGCCGGTACCATGTCGATCCGCGGCACGGCAATGACCTTTACGTCGCACCGCGACGCCGAGCGTGCCGGCATCGGTTTCGTTCCACAATATTCAATGCTCGCCGCATCGCTGAGTGCCGCCGAGAATGTTGCGCTCGGCCACGAACCTCGGCGATTCGGGCTTTTTACTGACAAGCGGCGCGTTTCGTATGATTTTGAGATGCTGGCCGCGCGGTTTGGATTCTCCGTAGACCCGGACACTCCGGTATCGATGCTTTCATTGTCAGAGCGGCGCCAGGTGGAGATCATGCGGGCCCTGGCGCGGGGCGGCGATATTCTGGTGCTCGACGAACCGACCAGCATCCTTGGCGATACCGAGACCGCCGCCTTGTTTACGCTGCTCCGCAGGCTGAAGGATGCCGGCACCGGCATCGTTTACATATCCCACCGCACCAGAGAAATTCTGGACATTGCCGACCGCGTGAGCGTGATGCGCTCGGGCCGGCTCGTGTCGACGATGGAAGCGAGCGAGCTCGATGAAGAGCGGCTGGCGGCCATGATCGTACGGAGCATGCCGGAGCGGCAATCGAAACGGATGATGGGCGATCCTGGCTCCATCGTATTCAAGATGCGCGGTGTCAGCACGAGGCGTCGCGGTATCGCCTCGCTGGCCGATATCAACCTTGATGTGCACGCCGGCGAGGTCGTCGTCATCGTCGCGCTCGGTGGCAATGGGCTCGATTCGCTTGAGGATGCCGCGACCGGGCTTGTTCATCCCGATAGCGGCCACATTGAGGTGCTGGGCCGGGACATGCGGTCGATCAATCCGCGCGAGCTGCGGACCCGCCTGATCGCGTACCTGCCGACAGACAGGGAAGCCCGGGGCCTCTGCGGCCGCTCCAGTGTCGCCATGAATGCCATTGCCAAGAGCCTGCCGCGGTATGGTTTTGCAGAATACGCGGATGGAAGAAAGCCATATGCCGATGCCGCTGCCATCCTGGAGTCATTCACGGTGACGCATTGGGAGCGCCGCCGGGTCGATACGTTGTCAGGCGGCAACCGGCAGCGTGTCGTAGCCGGTCGCGAGCTGCGTGGACGGCCTGCGCTGGTGATCGCCGCCAATCCGGCACAGGGTCTGGATTCGTCGGCCCGGTCGATGCTGTTCAGCCGGCTGCACGAGATGCGTGATGCCGGATCGGCGGTACTCGTGCTGACATCCGATCCGGAGGATGCGCTCGACCTTGCCGATCGCACGTTCTCGCTGTACCGGGGCACCCTCCGGCTCCTGGATCGATACGGATCAGACGCCTCGTCGCTTGCCGCTGCCATCACGGGGGTGACGCCATGATGCGGTCGATCAAGGATACCGGAGATGCCCGCGTCGGCATCAGGATGGTCGTCGCAGTGGTCACGTCGGCGGCTTTGGCCGCGATGGCTGCCATCGTGTTGTCACGCCAGCCGCTCGTCGCCCTGCGCGCCTTTTTTCTTGCGCCGTTCGTGTCGGGATCATCGTTCCTGTCGATGCTCGAACTGTCAGGGCCACTGGCCTTGTGCGCGCTGGGTGTAGTCGTCACCTTCCGCGCCGGACACTACAGCCTGGGCGGCGAGGGCCAGGCCTATGCCGGCGCCTTTGCCGCAGCGGCGGTCGGCACGATGACGGCCATTCCGGCTGGTCCGATGGCCATGATGCTGTCGCTTGCGGCCGGCCTCGTGGCCGGTGGCCTCGTTGCGGCACTGCCTGCAGCGGGAAAACGCTTCGCCAATGCCGATGTGCTTCTGACCAGCATACTTGTCTCGCAAGGCATGATCTTTGCGATCGACTGGGCCATAGCGGGACCATTGCATGATCCGTCCGGGAATCTGGTGGCCATGCGGTCGATACCCGCGTCGTCATTGCTGCCGCGACTCCTGCCGCCATCGACGCTGACGCCGGTCCCATTCTTCACGGCCGCCCTGTGTCTGGTCGCGGCATTCTATTTTGAACACACCAGATCAGGCGCCGCCCACGATCTGTATGGCCGGAATACCCAATTTGCCCAGCTGCAAGGATTCAATACCAGGCGCCTGTCCTGGTTGCCCATCGTCGTGGCTGGTTCGCTCCACGGCCTGGCAGGCGCCGCTATGGCGATGGGCGCCCGTGGCACGGCCATTCGGGGCATGAGCGGCGGCATAGGCTGGAGCGCGATAGGCGCAGCCCTTGTGGCGGGTTCCCGCCCATCGGCAGTTCCGATTGCGGCTCTGCTTTTCTCATGGCTGGACTCAGGGTCGAGGCAGGCTGTCGTGCTTTCGGACCTGCCGCCCGATGCGGGTCTGGCCATCAAGGCGATCGTCATCATCGTTATAAGCGCACGGCCGACCATTGCAGGCATGCGTTCCATATATGTTCGGGCGCTATCCCGGCTCAGGGATGGGCGCGGCCAGGGTAGGCCGTGATGTACACACTATCCACTGCCGCCTTTGATGCTCTGGTCTTTCTTGCGCCTTTGCTGCCTGCGGCAGTGGGCGGGCTGGCGACAGAACTGGTTGGCACCCTCAACATAGCGCTGGAGGGCCTGATCCTGACCGGCGCCTTCGTCTATGTGGCCGCTGCCTCGGTGGCAGGGCCCGCAGCCGGTGCCCTGATGGCACTTGCCATAACTGCGGCCGTCTCCTATGGCATGGACGGACTGTCGCGCAAGGCCAAGGCCGATTCGTTTGTCGTCGGTCTGGGCGTCAACATGCTTGCTCCGGCGCTTGCATCGATCCTGTCCCAGGTTGTCTTTGGCACCAAGGGCGTCGTCGTCGTCGCTGGGCTCCAATCATCACGCGTGCTGGAATCACTCTCTGGTGTTCCGTTACTCGGACCCATCTTTGGTCATCGTGTGTCCGACTACCTTGCTGTGCTCGTTGCCATGCTGATCGGCGCGACGCTGGCCTATACGCCGTTTGGCCTGCGCGCAAAGGCCGCCGGCCAGAATCCCGAGGCCCTCCGCATGGCCGGTCTCGATGCGGGAACGCTTCGCGGCGCCGCATTCCTGGTATCGGGGCTTGCCTGCGGTGCCAGCGGAGCGGCGCTCGCCGCATCCCTTGGCGCCTATGTTCCGAACATGAGCGCCGGCCGTGGCTGGATAGCGCTGGTGGCCATATACCTTGGCGGCAAGGGACTGTTCGGAACTGTGGTCGCCAGCATCTTCTTTGCCCTGTTGCTGTCGGCGGCCAGCGGAGCCCAATCCGTCCTGTCGGCTCCGCCGGAGCTGCTGATGGCCTTGCCTTACTTCATCACCCCCATAGTGGTCATTGCCGGCTCGTACGGCGCATCGCGCCGCCGACAGTGATACCGGCAGTATCGATTGACAAGATCAATGCCTCTTGTTATTATCCTACTAAATCGATAGGAATATAGGAGTATGGCTGATGTTTTCAGTTTCTGCCCGAACACAATATGCCATACGCGCTATGACACACTTGGCCCGGATGGCCGAACGGTCAGCGACTGCAGCCGAGATCGCCCAGGCAGAGGGCATTCCGGCCAAGTACCTTGAAGGAATTCTGTCAAGACTGACGGTTACGGGGCTGATCGAGAGCGAACGCGGCAAGAATGGCGGGTACCGGATGGCGATGGATCCGGGGGCGATATCGATGCTGTCGATAGTCGAGGCGATGGATGGAACGGTCAAGCCGGTGGTCTGCGTCGATACCGCCGATTCGTGTGTTTTTGGAGAAGCGTGCCGTCCAAGGAAATTCTGGACGGGGCTCAAGGAAACGATAGATGCGTACCTCGCCGAGCGTACGCTGAAGGACGTCTCGGAGGGATGACCGGTATGGACAAGCGTTTTGTATACATGGATTACAATGCGACGACGCCGTTGCGCGCAGAGGTCAAGGCCAGCATGGTCGCGGACCTGGAGATTTATGCCAACGCGTCAAGCATGCACGAATCGGGGCGCAGGGCTCGATCGAGGGTGGAGCAGGCGCGCGCATCGGTAGCGCACCTCATCGGCGCCGACGACCCGGACAGGCTGGTGTTCACAAGTGGCGGCTCGGAGTCGAACAACACCGTCTTTGCTACGATGTTTCATGTGGGCCGCGCCGGCAAGCGCCGCGGCATAGTAACTACTTCAATAGAACATCCATGCGTGCTCAATGCGGCCAGGTGGTTGCAGTCGGAAGGATTTCCGGTAACGTTCCTCGAAGTTGACGAGTACGGCATGATACGGCTCGACCAGCTGAAGCGCGCCGTCGGGCCTGACACGCTCCTGGTGTCTGTGATGGCCGCCAACAACGAGATTGGCACCGTGCAGGACATGCGCGCGATTTCCGCCATAACCAAGGCGGCCGGCGCCTGGCTGC
>Ga0209467_1001056_pt1 | contig 27165 bp, 26 predicted proteins | sample Higcelwee11metaG_FD_187175 | JGI IMG/M metagenome (GOLD analysis project Ga0209467, IMG submission 187175) | Freshwater pond sediment microbial communities from the University of Edinburgh, under environmental carbon perturbations - High... | ecosystem: Environmental > Aquatic > Freshwater >... | reverse complement strand
CCTCTCTCATATCCTGAGGCATCGGCCTAACTTCTCTGGTATGAGTATCATTGACTTGAAAGCCTGGTTCCGGGCCGGAAAATACGTGCGAGAAACATTAAAACTGCTTCCGCAAATCCCAGAAGGGGTTTCTATTCAGTCCATCTCTGAGAAGGTAGCCGCTCTTGGGCGAGTTAACGAACTCGAACGTGTTATTTAATGGCGAAGGTATTGTAAACACATAACGGATTATATTGTTTTAGAAGACCATATTATCTACTACCATCATTTGAAAGACCTCGACACTTTACAAACACGACAGGTCTGTGAACTGCGGATGAAAAAAAAGGATAGCATTCCTTTTGATGTGCAGTTGGAAACGATCTTGATGACGGACAGATGTAAAAAACCGGAACAATACCGTAGTGTAGTCATTGATATCAGTGAACGAAAAAAAACTGAAATGGAGAACTCACCTTTCGATTGTTTGAATATTGTTTTTAAATGACGATCATGTCCTGACGGACACAACAAACAATAAAAGATGTGAGTTGTGAGGAAAACAGCTTAAAAAAAAAAGGAGACAAGATATGAAAGTGACCAAATGGGACCCGTTTCGGGAAATCGATAATATTTTCAGCAAGTACCTTACGCATGTGAACCAACCTTCAATCGGCACCCAGGAACTTTTAGCGTCCGGGGACTGGGCTCCCCGTGCGGACATTGCCGAGACTGATTCGGAGTTTACCATCAAGGTGGAGATCCCGGAAATCAAACGGGAGGAGATCAAGATCACCATTGATAACGGTGTTCTCAATATCAGCGGTGAACGGAAACATGAAAAAGAGGAAAAAAACACTAAATACCACAGAATCGAGCGGCATTACGGTAAGTTCCTGCGCAGTTTTTACCTGCCGGACAATGTGACGGAAGAACAGGTTGACGCCCAGTTTGAGGGTGGTATTGACGCTTCACCTGCCGAAAACAGAAAAATCAAAACCAAAACAGATTGAAATCGCTGTTAAATAGATTATTACCGCCTGTACGCAACATTGGTGTAAATACGACCCGGGCCGGAAGAAGGGAGTTCTGACCCGGGCGGCCCCACCTTGATCAATTATTCAAACCGGTTCCGGAGCAACTATAGCCTGGTATCGGACAGTGGAGGAGTAGATGCGCGATTCCTGCTCTCGGGTTCGGACAAACGTATCCGTGATAGGAGATCCCTTTTTATTTTAAACTTCCCTGGCCGGAAAAATATTGTGTCGTCCTATAATTTTGGTATAGTGAAGTGCTAAAAGTAGGTTACAGGGCCTAAAAAGAAAGGGATAAAAACCCAATTGTCGCAATCGAAATCAAAAAGTCATGAAACCCAGGGGAAAAAAGCAACCGGCAGTATTGAAAGAAAATCAGCACTAAAATCATTTCCTGTTGTGGGATTGGGGGCGTCCGCCGGGGGATTGGAAGCATTAAAGGCATTTTTTACAAAGGTTCCGCCAACCAGCGGAATGGCTTTTATTGTTCTGGTACATATGACCCCGAACCAGCCGAGCCTTATGCCGGCACTGCTTCAAAAAACAACATCAATTCCGGTGTCAGCCGCAAAAGATGAAGAGCCCCTTGAGCCGAACAGGGCATATGTCATTCCTCCTAATAAGGATATTTCAGTTTACAACGGAAAAATTCAACTTCTGGATATGACAACAAAGAGGGCCCTGCTGCCTATTGATTACTTTTTCCGGTCGCTTGCCCAGGATCAGGGAGAAAATGCAGCTGCAATTGTGCTGTCAGGTATGGGCACAGACGGCACGCTGGGTATTAAAGAGATCAAAGTTCATAACGGGCTTGTATTTGTTCAATCCGAGGACTCGGCCGGATATGACGGTATGCCCCGCAGTGCAATCAATACCGGAATTGTTGATATGATCATGGCTCCGGCGGACATGCCTGAAAAACTCATCCGATATTTTTCACACGCTGCCCGGCAGTCCCAGGATATCCCGGCTCAGCTTCCCGTTAAGGAAGATGGCTGGATACATAAAATTTATGCCATTCTCCGATCACATGTGGGTCATGATTTTTCATCATATAAGCGCAATACAATTCTCAGATGCATCAGCCGCCGGATGAATCTGAACCATATCAGCAGTCACGAAGATTATATGCGCTATTTAAGGGAAAATCCCGACGAAACAGACGCCCTGTTTCGAGAGCTGTTGATTGGTGTGACCAGTTTTTTCCGTGATCCGGAATCCTTTGACGTGCTGAAAACAGATGTCCTGCCGGACCTTTTAGAGACCCTGATGCCTGACGCCACCTTCAGAGCCTGGATTCCGGGATGTTCAACCGGTGAGGAAGTGTATTCTTTGGTCATTACATTAAAAGAGGTCCTTGACAAGACTTCAAACCGGATAAACCTGCAAATATTTGGTACGGATATTGACAACCGGGCTATCAGCAAAGCCCGTCAAGGTGTCTACCCGTGCAGTATCAAAGCGGATCTGGGCGAGGAGCGTGTGAATCGTTTCTTCATTCAAGAGGGATATTTTTACCGTATACGAAAGGAAATTCGCGATTGTGTGGTCTTTTCCGTCCAGAATGTTATCAAGGACCCACCGTTTTCCCGGTTGAACCTCATGTGCTGCAGGAATCTGCTGATTTACCTGAATACGGACGCACAAAAAAAGCTGCTGCCCCTGTTTCACTATACACTGATCCCGGGGGGCGTTCTTATGCTGGGATCTTCAGAAACCATAGGAAGCGCAACGGATCTGTTCGAAACCATCAATAAAAAATGGCGAATTTTCAGGCGTCGGGAAGTGCCTAAAGCCATACGACAGATCGTCAATTTTCCCACGGGTCCATTGGTTCTGGAACCTCCCCAGGATTCATCGGCTGCGAATCCTCAAAACAAAGCGTTCGACACCAGCTATCTGACACAAAAGGTGGTGTTGGAGCTGTTTGCCCCAACTGCCGTTCTTACGAACAGCAATGGCGACATCATAAATATACAGGGTCGGACCGGTAAATACCTTGAGACACCGAGCGGCCCTGTCACCAACAACATCCTGGATATGGTGCGTGAGGGACTGCGCATAGAACTGTCAGCCGCCCTGAGGGCTGCCAGATCCTCAGCTGTTCAAGTGACCAAAAAAAGACTGTCTGTAAAAACCAACGGTGATTATCAACTGATTGATCTGCATGTTTGCCCTTTAAAGAAACCCAATGAGCTTGCCGGACGGTTACTTGTGGTTTTTGAGGATATCGAATCCGAATCCATGGACGAAACAGGGGACCACGCCGGTAAAGATGACTCCTCGCTTGCATCAACGCGCATTGCTGAATTGGAACGGGAGCTGCAGACAACCAGGGAAAGTCATCAGGCGACTATCGAAGAGCTGGAATCGTCAAATGAAGAGCTCAAATCAACCAATGAGGAAATCCAGTCGGCCAACGAAGAGCTGCAGTCCACCAACGAGGAACTGGACTCCTCCAGGGAGGAACTTCAGTCGCTGAACGAAGAGCTTCAAACGGTTAATGCCGAACTTCAAGGCAAAGTGGAAGAGTTGTCGGCAGCGCATGATGACATGCGCAACCTGCTGAACAGTACGGAAATCGCCAATATTTTTGTGGACAATAACATGCAGGTTCGGCGGTTTACACCTGAATCCACGATGATAGTCAACCTCATTCCCACAGATATCGGCAGACCTATCCGGCATGTTGCCAGTAACCTGAAATACGACAACATGATTAGAGATCTGGAAAAGGTCCTGCAGTATTTGACACCCGTTGAAACCGAAGTGCAAACCGATGAAGGGAGATGGTTCAACATGCGCATCATACCCTACCGTACCAGGGACAACCGAATCGACGGCGCTGTGATGACGTTTACAAGCATTGACGATCAAAAGAAAGTCAATAACCAGCTTGAAGATTCATTAAAAGAAGCGGAAAACGCTTGGGAACTCGTGCGGGCTATATTCGATATAGGCCAAGACCCAATGGTGGTATTGGATAAAAACAGCTGCATTGTCATCCCCAACACGTGCTATTCAACGCTTATGGACATAGACTTAAAACGACTTAAAGGCATGGATTTTATCTCGCCGCTCAAAAAAGTAATTTTACAAAAAGACGATCTGAAGACACTGTTGAAAACAGCGCTGGAAACAAATAAAGATTTCATCTCGGATGTCATAGATTTTGAAACCGCCTTTGGGAAGAAAAGTTATACGATTAAAGGGTCCATTCTTAAAAAAGATAAAACCTTCCCATACCGTATTCTGCTCCAGTTCCTATCCGGGCAATCCAAAATAATAAAGTAGGTACAGTTTGAATAACAAGGATAACCAACCCGATAGCGCCTCTGAACTTAGACGCCGGGCTGAAAAAAAAATCAAACAAGAAACAGGGGCGTTGCCGGACGATTTTACAACCTTGTCACGCGAAGAAATCGGTGAACTGATTCACGAACTGGAGGTGCACAAGATTGAGCTGGAAATGCAAAATGATGAACTCTGTGCGGCCCAAGAGGAACTGGAGATCTCCCGCAAGCGTTATTTCGACCTTTATAATCTCGCACCGGTGGGCTATTCTGTTGTTAATGAAAAAGGATTCATCCAGGATGTCAATCTTACTGCTGTCACCCTGCTCGGCCGGATTCGAAGTGACCTGATCAACAGGCCGATCTCTGAGTTTATCTTAAGTGAGGATTATCTTAGATACCACCGCCACTGGAAAATGGCTTTTGAAACCGGTGAGCCCCAGACCCTTGAACTGCAAATGCTGAGAAATGACAAATCGCTGTTCTGGGCTCGGCTGGATTTTATGGTTGCGAAGAACGCCGGACAAGCTCCCGTCTGCCAGGTGACGCTTACTGACATCAGCGAGTCCAAACGGTTAGAGCATGCATTAAAAGAACGGATCAAGAAGCTGAATCTTTTATTCCGATTTTCCGACCTGTTGGAGAAACCGGATATCAGTTTGAACGAGGTATTGAAAACAACCGTTTTGATGATTCCCCAGGCGTGGCAATTCCCCGGAATCACGGAAGCTTGCATTGAGCTGGAAGAGCAGATCTTTCAGACCAAGGGCTTTAGGAAAACGCAATGGCTGCAGAGCAGTGATATTGTCATCAAGGGAAAGAAAGCAGGGCAGATGACGGTGTGCTATACAGAGAGTCGGCCGACATTTAATGGAAGCCCGTTTTCGATGGAAGAGTCTTATTTGCTGAATGTCATGGCCGAAAGGTTGGGGCATATCATAGAGCGAGTCCGGTTGGCAGAGGCCGTGAAGGACAGCGAAATATTCCTGAGAACGGCCATTAATTCGATCACAATCCCGTTTGCCGTTATAAACGCAACCGACTATACCGTTGAACTGGCCAATGATGCCTATGGCGGAGAAAAAGTGACAGGGCTAAAATGTTATGCGGTTTCCCACCAGCGCAGCACGCCTTGTACGGGTGATGACTATCCATGCCCAATGCAGGAAATCAAGCGAACCGGAAAACCCTTTTTTGGAGAACAATTACATTACGATGATCAGGGAACTCCGTCCAGCATTGAAATATTTACTTTCCCGGTATTGGACACAAACGGACAAATCGTACAGATGATAAAAACCCATATCGATATTACCACGCGCAAGCGAATAGAGCTGAAATTAGAACAAAAAGCTGCTGAACTCGAAGATATGAATGTCGCATTGAAAGTGCTGCTGAAAAGAACAGAACTGGATAAAGAGGAAATTGGACAAAATATATTCGCCAACTATCAAATACTGCTTACCCCTATTATTCAAAATTTGAAAAACACACTCACACAGGAAGATCAGCGAGAAATAATCCAGATTCTGGAATTGCGTTTAAAAAATATCCTTTCCCCGTTTTCAAAAAAATTATCAGATAAACTGATCAATTTAACCCCTACGGAAATTCATGTGGCCCAGCTTATTAAATCGGGAAAATCCAACAAAGAAATATCGCAAATCCTGAACAGCTCTTTTCACACCGTCTCTCGCCACCGGGATAATATCCGGGCAAAAACAAACCTGAAAAATAAAAAAATCAATCTTCGGTCATTTCTGATGTCCCTCGAATAATCCCCTATTTTAAATAGTTTTTTTATATGGTTTTTTATAGTCTTTTATCGTGTTGATTTGTAATCATAAACCCTCTATTGTTTAAGAAATATCAGTTCAGATACCTTATCGATGGGGTGAACTCTTTCAAATGAACATTGCGCGATTGTCGTTCAAGTAGGGAGTGACGGGGAATATTGTTCTGGCCAGGGTTCTGACCATTCCTGGGGCAGCCGGTATTCCGGCCCTGGGTTACCTGATTTTCAAAATATTTGAATGATAGGAGAGCCCGATGCCTCATATTTTTAAACAGCCCAGAATTCTATTCGTAACGCCGGAAGTGTCTTATCTGCCGAAAAAAATGAGCACCATGTCCAGCTTTCTGAAGGCGAGGGCCGGTGAGTTGGCGGACGTTTCGGCAGCACTCATTTATTCCCTATATAAAAAAGGTGCGGATATCCATGTGGCGCTGCCTGATTACCGCACCCTGTTCAATAATCATGAGAGTTCTTCGTTTCAACGGCAGCTGAGCAAGATGGGAAGCTGCGACAATGAAGCAAGGGTTCATCTGGCTAAAGATCAGATATTTTTTTATAAAGAAAAGATATATTCCGATTGTGACCAGGAAAATATAAAAAGTGCCCTCTCCTTCCAGAGGGAGGTGATCAACACCATTATCCCCCGGGTTCAACCGGACCTCATTCATTGCAATGATTGGATGACGGGGTTGATCCCGGCCATGGCAAGAAAGCTTGGGATCCCCTGTCTTTTTACTATTCACAATATTTATAACAATAAGGCCTTGTTGTCTTCCATCGAAAACAGGGGAATTGATCCCGCGTATTTCTGGCAGAACCTTTTTTTTGAACGGCAGCCCTTGAATTATGAAGAAACCCGTGGTTCTAATCCGGTGGATTTTCTTGCCAGCGGTATTTTCGCAGCTGATTTTGTTAATACGACCTGTCCTGAATTCCTAAGAGAACTCACTCAAGGGCATCACCCATTTGTTACCCCATCCATTAAACAGGAACTTTCAAACAAAGTGGGTCAGGGATGCGCATTAGGGATTTTGAACTGCCCGGATGGATCACGTCTGCCAAAAAACGATACATACCTCTTTAAAAATTATGATGAAAACACCCATATAGAGGGTAAAAAAGCCAATAAAATCTTGATCCAGGACCGTCTGGGATTGTCCAAAGATCCATTGAAGCCAATTTTATTCTTGCCGTCATGTATGGACAAGGTCCATAACGGCTCGTATTTCATTTCAACGATACTGTATGCGCTTCTTTCCAGGGACTGGCATCAGGACCTAGAGATTATTTTTACAGCCAAAGGAACGATTAGGGGACTGATAGAGGATACCATTCGGGATTTTGATTTAACAAACAGGGTAGCTGTTTGCAAGCCGGAGGATTCACTTTTACGGACGGCCTATGCTGCATCAGACTTCCTTCTGGTTCAATGTTCAGTGGAACCCGTCAGTTCTGAGGAAATTACCGGACTTTTATATGGGAGCCTTCCCATTGTCCATAATAATAACGACAATAATAACGACAATCATCAAGCCGTCACCCCCCTGGACGTTGCGCATAACAGCGGGAACGGATTTTTATTCAATCAATCTGATGTAGACAGCTTGATGAGCGCAATTGATAAGGCGATGATGTTTTACAACTTACCACGGGATGTAAAGAACCATCAGATATCCAGGATCATAAAACAAAGCCATGAAAGATTTGATCATGCGGTAACAGTAGAACAGTATCTTTTGTTGTATGAAAAAATGCTGAAACGTCCGTTTTCAAGGAGGGACATCTTATGAGTTCGAAAGTAGGGTTGTGGATTGATCACAGACAAGCTTTTATCGTGTATCTCTCAAGAGATGATGTGACCACCAAGACAATTCCATCAAATATGGAGAAGCATGTAAGAGCGTCGGGGGGCTCGCGTTCATCTACGATCTATGGTCCCCAGGACATAGTTGCAGAAGACAGAATATATCGTAAGTACAAGCACCATTTGGATCAGTATTACGAAGAAGTAGCACGGGCTCTGCGTGGAGTTAACTTAATCCTCATCATGGGTCCCGGTGAAGCGAAGGGCGAGTTGAAAAAGCACCTTCTGAAACCAGGCCATTCGCCTAAGGCTGCCATCATGATTGAGACGACTGACAAAATGACAGAACCCCAGATCATAGCGAAAGTGAAGCAGCATTATTCCGATTAAGGAATAGGCTATCCACCACACCCAATTAAGGGTTTCCCAAATAGTGCCTTACTCCTCACTTTCTCTCAAAAAAAACCAAGAAAATGAGGAGTAAAACACCAAAGGAGGTGATGTAACGATGGATGCATGACAAGGGTCTTCATGTGATCAAGTGGTGATAGTGTTTAACAAGCGCACCGGTTGGTAATTTTACCACTGATTTAAACGGAACCATAATATCTATTACCGGCATCTGAAAAACCTCGACATCTTAAAAACAGGACAGGTCTGTGAACTGCGGATGGGAAAAAAAGGATGGTACTCCTTTTGACCTGGTCTATAAAACACCCAGGTTTAACCCGTAACAAAACATGAAAGTAATTGAAAGATGGCCTGTTAATCACAGCATCCCACCTCAACAGGAATTCCGGAACGGATTCGAATTGTTTGTTCAACGGTTGCCGCATCAAAACGACAGGTTGAACCATAGGTCGCAATGCGATCCAGAGCATACTTCTGATAATTATTAATTTTAGCGTAAATATCCCGGTGGGCTTCGAGAAATATCTTTTTGCCGATATATCCGATTTTTATGGGTTCATAAATTATCCGAACCTGTGTGCCCAGCGAAACAGCAGAATAGAGCTCCCTGATATCTTCCGGATATAATCGGATGCAGCCATGAGTCACCAGACGTCCAACGGTCCAGGCAAAATTGGTCCCATGAATACCGATGGCATTACCAATTCCTATAAAGTACTCCCCAAGCGGATTGTTGGATCCGGGTGGGATGACGCCGGTACCGTACTTTTTCTGAAGTGACATTGGTATGTACCAGAAAGGATACTTCCGCTTTTCAATCACACAAAAGTTGCCTGACGGGGTTGGCCAGAGACATTGCCCGACAGCCACGGGGAAGGTCCGGACCTCCCGGGAGTGGTCGAGAAAGTGATACAGCCGCATTTCAGCTACATTGATTACAATGCCCGGTTTTCGGATCTCCGGCAGGATCCAGAGGGATGGAATAACCAGTATAGAGCGTGGTTTCAGAAACCAGGGGTCCATTTCAGGATAAAGATCCGCCATTTCGTTGAAACCGAGATCATAGAAACGGGCAATATCCAACAGCGTTTCACCTTTTGCAACTTGATGGTTTTGAAGGGAACCGATGACGGTAATCTCTTGGCTTCCGGCAGTACCGCCCTGTTTCCCATCCCAGTACTGAAAGGCCGATCCGGATTGCGCGAATTCAGGTACAGCCAGCAGTACTGTCCAAATCATTACAGCTGCTGTGGTTGATCGAATGTTGGCTTGCATATTCCTTTCTCCTTCCCATCAAGATTTTCTCACCGCCGGTTCAAGCCGTTCCTCCACAGCTCCTCCGGTAAGGGTTACACATAATAGTGCAAGGACCAAACCATATTTTCTTTCCCTTAGAGTTTTTATATCGGGTGAGACCAAACCTAAAAATAAATTTTGGGTCATTCCTGTTGGCATTGAATAATCCCCTATTTTAATTAGTCTATTTATATGTTTTTTTATGGTCTTTTGTTGCGTTGACTTATAATCATAATTCCCCTATTTTTTAACCATACCCTTTTCCTGTAGATTCTGTAAGCCTGTTACAACTGGAAATCCATACTCTCACTCAATGGGTAAAATTAAATAAAGAAGAGTTGGGCCGGATCATTGCCTGGGCTCTGGTCGATAACCCGGAAACGGTTTCAGTGCGGGAAATCCTTTGAGACCGAACTGTGGTGTTTGAACTCCGGGTGGCCAATGGCGATTTGGCAAGATCATCGGAAAACAGAAACACAAAACAGATAGGAGGAAATGAAAATGAAAACGCATAATCGGTTTTGGTGGGTATCCTGTGTTTTAACGGTGGCCTTTTTTATGTCGGCGGCTTTGGGATGTGGCCCCACGAAGAATTGCAAGCGAGTGGAAGAAATCGCCCAGCAGGCAATGAACCAGTCTTCGGAGGCAAAAGCTTATGCCGCTGACAGTGTTCAGAGATCAGAAGCTGCTGCAGAATCTGCCGCACAGTCAGCAGATGAAGCAAAGGAGGCTGCAGAGGTCGCAAAGAAAGCAGCGGCGCGAGCAGAAGAGATGGCTAATAAATCCGAAGCCATTTTCAACAAGCTCATGAAAAAATAAGATATTGAATCTCAGCAACTAAAATCGCCTACTATACCCGCATAGCGGGTATAGTAGGGTATTATTAAACATTTTGACTTGTAATTATAATTTCCCCTGTTCTCATTTAAAAATTTCAAGACCTACCTCTTTTATATATCGGCGATAGTGAAGATAACCCCATAATTCGGAGAAACTATAATGGGAGTAACAATCGGTATTGACCTGGGCACAACCAATTCATGCGTGGCTATTATGGAGGGGGCACAGGCAACTGTGGTGATAAATCCCGAAGGGACCCGGACTACACCGTCCATTGTGGCCATTTCAAAAAGCGGGGAGCGTCTGGTGGGTCAGCTTGCCAAAAGACAGGCAGTCACCAACCCTGAAAATACCGTATTCGGCATCAAACGGCTGATCGGCAGAAAGTTCGACTCAAAGGAGGTGCAGGCGGACAAAAAAAAGCTGCCCTATAAATTGGAAAAGGCGTCCAACGGAGATGTCTGGGTGACCCTGGGGGGAAAATCCATCAGTCCGACGGAGATCTCGTCCTTTATCCTCGGCAATATCAAGAATACGGTGGAGCAATACCTGGGAGAGAGCGTCAGGGACGCCGTGATTACGGTACCGGCGTACTTTGACGACAGCCAGCGCCAGGCCACCAAGGATGCCGGCAGGATCGCGGGCCTGAATGTGGTTCGGATCATCAATGAACCCACTGCCGCTGCCCTGGCCTTTGGGCTTGATAAAAGAAATGAAGGAAAAATCGCCGTATTCGATCTGGGCGGCGGAACCTTTGATATCTCAATCCTGGATATCGGAAGCGGCATTTTCGAAGTCAGATCAACAAACGGAGACACCCACCTTGGCGGAGATGATTTTGATCTGAGCATCATTGATTACCTGGCAGATGAATTTGTAAGAGAACACGGGATTGACCTGCGACAGGACGCCATGGCCCTGCAGCGGCTCAAGGAAGCCTGCGAAAAGGCGAAACAGGAGCTTTCGACGTCGGTCCAGACGGACATCAACCTGCCGTATATCACTGCAGATGCCGGCGGTCCCAAACATCTTGAGATGAAGATGACCCGGTCAAAGCTGGAATCCATTGTTGAACATCTGCTCGACAAGCTGGAAGCCCCCTGCAAAATCGCCCTGAAGGACGCAGCGCTGAAAACTTTCGATCTTAACGAAGTTATCCTTGTCGGCGGAATGACCCGTATGCCGGCCGTTCAGGAACGGGTTAAAAAGATTTTCGCGAAATCACCCAATAAAACCGTCAATCCGGACGAAGTGGTGGCCATGGGCGCCGCTATTCAGGGGGCGGTTATGAAAGGCCATCTTAAAGATATCCTTCTTCTGGATGTCACCCCACTTTCTCTGGGAATTGAGACCCTGGGCGGGATTATGACCCGGTTGATTGAGAAAAACACCACCATACCGACCAAGAGAAGCCGGGTCTTTTCCACCGTTCAGGACAACCAGTCGTCAGTCTCCATTCATGTGCTCCAGGGAGAAAGAGAGATGGCCTCAGGAAACAAAACGCTGGGCCGCTTTGACCTGGTGGGGATCCCGCCGGCTTCCCGGGGGGTTCCACAGATTGAAGTCGCCTTTGATATTGATGCCAACGGCATCGTGAATGTTTCGGCAAAAGACTTGGGAACCGGAAAAGTCCAGTCCATACGGATCACGGCTTCCAGCGGATTGTCCAAGGAGGAGATCGACCGGTTGATACGGGAGGCGAACCTTCATGCCGGAGACGACAAAATGAAAAAATCCCTGGTCGAGGCACGGAACAGTGCAGATGCCGCCATCTATTCAACGGAAAAGGTACTGAAAGACACCGGCGACAAAATCGACAGTCAGACCCGGACAAAAATTGAAAAGGCCATCGGGCGGCTGAAAAAAGCCATGGAAGGGGAAAACATAAACGAGATTGATCGGTTGACCGGTGAGTTGCAGAAGGCATCTTACAAGATGCCAGAACAGCTCTACCGCCAGGCTTCCGGATCGGATGGCCAAGCGAGTCAAAATTCCGGAGATGATGTCATTGATGCGGATTATAATGATGTGGCCTGACGCCGGGGGCATAGGGGGATGGATCGGACATCCGATGTCCGAAGAGGGAGAAGATCAGACCCCACAACTTCCGGTTGAATATACAGCCCGAAACAATTGTCATAGGATAGACTCCTTTAGGTTAAATGCCGGGGCAAAGGTTTCGGCAAAGGCCTTGCTTCCGGACGTTGCAAGCCCCTGCCTCAGACTTATGACCGGTACCGGGCAGTGCCCAGTGCCGGAACACCTTTTCGGCCACGCTGCCGAAGCGAAATAAACTGAATAATCCCCTATTTTTAGTAGTTGATTAATGATTTTTTTTATAGTCTTCTATCGTATTGATTTGTAATCATAAACCATCTATTATTATTCAAGAATTTCCAGAAATACCTCTTTTCCGTAAATCCTGTAAACCTGTTACAACTGGGAATCCAGACTCTTAATCAATTTGGAAAAGATAAGGAGGAAAATTATGACAATCAAAAAACAATATCTAAAAAACAAATCACAGTGCAAGGTAACTTTCCTGGCTCAAAAAGAGATGGGAGGTGGTGCAAAAGAAATGCACGTGGTGGGTGAATTCAATCAATGGGACAAATGTGCAACGCCCATGAAAAAGGACAAAAACGGCACTTTTGCTGCTACGGTGAACCTTGATCTCAATAAAAAATATCAGTTCAGATACCTTGCGGATGGGGTGAACTGGTTCAACGACGCAAAAGCCGACGCGTATATTCATAGCGTTTACGGGAATTGTGATAACTCGGTGATTGTTATTTAGTGTCTGAACGAAAGCCGTAACAAAATAACAATTGACCTGTATTTACTTAAATAAAAGGAGACAAAAATGAAACTGACCAAATGGGATCCGTTCCGGGAAATCGATGATATGTTCACCAAATACTTGACGCATTCGAACCGGCCTTCATTGGGTAATCAGGAACTGTTGACTTCTGGAGACTGGGCTCCTCGCGCGGACATTGCCGAAACCGATTTGGATTTTACCATCAAGGTGGAGATCCCTGAAATCAAACGGGAAGATATCAATATCACCATTGATAACGGGGTTCTCAATATCAGGGGAGAACGGAAACGGGAAAAAGAGGATAAAAGTGTAAAGTACCACAGGATTGAGCGGCATTACGGCAGCTTTCTGCGCAGTTTTTCCATGCCGGACAATGTGGCCCAAGAACAGATTGAAGCCCAATTCAAGGAGGGCGTATTAACACTTCGCCTGCCTAAAACGGAAAAATCAAAACCCAAGCTAATTGAAATTGCCGTGAAATAGATTATTACCGCCTGTACGCAGAAATACCGAAAATACGTCCCGGGCCGGAAGCATGGAATTCTGACCCGGGCGATTGACTTTGATCAAATTTATATGTAAGTCCGGGGATAGCGGTCAACACCTGTAAAATTTCCTACCCGACCAGTCTGATAGAGCAAACGAACGGCCAAACAAACGAGACCCCCAGAAAGTCGGCATTACTGCCCGGCAGCTAAATCGCCTGCTGATCCTGCACAGGCTGGATAAAAAACAATTCCCCCCAAAAAAAAGACGCCTGACGCTTGATGTCTGATTTTGGTGTAATAAGCTGAAATTACATATGATTTATTTTTTAATATAGTTTGATATAAAATTTGCTTTACATACTAAACAGAACAAGGTCATATCGTAAAATCTGTAACAGAGGGGAAAATATGAAACACTCTTCAAGAAGCGGGATCGCAAGTCATATGCCGAATCAGAAGCCGGACGGCCTTGCCCCAGACGCGTTAAAAAAAATCAGCAGGAAATTCATTGTGATGAGCGGCAAGGGAGGCGTCGGGAAAACAAGCGTATCCGTCAATCTTGCCATTGCACTTGCAAATATGGGGTATAAAGTGGGATTGCTGGATGTTGATATCCACGGACCGGATGTCCCCCAGATGCTTGGAATATCTGGTATCCTCTCGGTCGACCTTGATAAAAAGATGGTGCCCATGCGCTATGGAGATAATTTAAAAGTCGTATCCATGGAATTTCTGACGCATAACAAGGACGAAGCCATTATCTGGCGGGGACCTGTCAAACATACCGTCATAAGGCAGTTTATCGGGGAAGTCAGCTGGGGTGTACTGGATTTTCTGATTATCGACTCCCCGCCTGGAACCGGGGATGAACCCTTGACCGTTGCCAAGTTGATCCCGGATGCCCAGGCCATTATTGTTACGACTCCCCAGGAAGTGGCACTGGCAGATATCCGCAAATCCATCAGTTTTTGTCGAAATGTTAATATGGGCATTTTGGGGATTATTGAAAATATGAGTGGGTTTATCTGTCCTCATTGCGGGAAGAATGTTGATATTTTCGGAACCGGCGGAGGAGAAAAAACCGCAAAAACCTATGGGCTCAGCTTTCTGGGCAGAATTGCGTTTGACCCAGACATGGTAACGTGTGGGGATCAGGGCGTTTCATTTCAACACTTACACGCGCAATCTCCTATCACGGATGCGTTTATCCGCATTGCGGAAATAATGATACCAAAAAATTGAAGAATCCGGCAAAATATAGATTGAATGTCACTGCACCAAGATGATATTCAACGCTTCATCAATCCATTCAACCGGTAAAAATTCAATGGATTGACGCACCTCGTCAGGCAATTCATTCACATCACTTTCATTGCGTTTGGGCAGGATCACCTTTGTCAGGCCGGCCCGATGCGCCGCAAGGACTTTCATCTTGATCCCGCCCACAGGCAGGACCCGGCCCCTGAGCGTGACCTCTCCCGTCATACCGATATGGCTGCTGACAATCCGGCCGCTGAACAGACTCGCCATTGCCACAAGGATGGTAATACCTGCAGATGGACCATCTTTTGGAATTGCACCGGCCGGAACATGGATGTGAACATCGGTATGTTTAAATATATCAGGATCAATCCCGAGATCTTCGGCTTTGGACCGAATATAACTGTGGGCGATCTGAGCGCTTTCCCGCATCACATCCCCCAGCTGTCCGGTGATGAGAAAAGTCCCTTTGCCTTTCATCCGGGTTGCCTCAATGAAAAGGATATCCCCCCCAACCGTTGTCACTGAAAGGCCGGTGGCGATTCCCGGTATTTTGAAAGGCTCGGAAGATTCGGATTCAAATTTTTCTTTTTTCAGGAACTCCCGGACATGGTCGGAGGTTACGGCAATATCCGTTATTTCCCGGCTGACAATTTTTACGGCGATCCGGCGGCAAATGGTTCCGATTTCACGTTCCAGATTCCTGACCCCCGCCTCCCGGGTATAGCTTTGAACGATTTTTTTTAAAGCGTCTATGCTAAACGATACTTCTTCAGCGGTCAGGCCGTTTTGATTCAACTGACGATGGACCAAATAATTTTTTGCAATCATGATTTTTTCATATTCCGTATAACCCTCCAGCTGGATGATTTCCATGCGGTCCTTCAGGGGCGGGGGGATGGCCTCCAGCTGGTTCGCGGTTGTGATGAAAATCACATCGCTCAGGTCAAAATCCACATTCAGATAATGATCACGGAAAGTACTGTTCTGTGCAGGGTCGAGCACTTCAAGGAGGGCACTGCTCGGATCACCGCGCCAGTCGCTGCCGATCTTATCCACTTCATCCAGCATAAAAACAGGATTACGCGAACCTGCCCGTTTAATTGCCTGTATGATCCGGCCGGGCATGGCACCGATATAGGTTCGTCTGTGACCACGGATTTCAGCCTCATCCCTCATCCCTCCCAGACTCATGCGCGTGAATTTTCTTCCAAGAGAACGGGCAATACTTTGTCCGAGACTCGTTTTCCCGACGCCCGGCGGTCCGGCAAAACACAAAATAGCGCCCATGGCCTGATTTTCATTTCCGATGGTGTCGGGTTCCGACTGAATCCGGCGGGTATTTACCAGCTGTCGGACAGCCAGATATTCCAGGATTCGATTTTTGACGTCTGCCAGGTCATAGTGATCATCATCCAAAACAGTCCGTGCGTGATTGATGTCCAGTTCATCTTCTGTCCGTACCTGCCAGGGTAAATCGACGATCCAGTCCAGATAGGTTTTTATGACGCCGTATTCCGCGGAGTTCTGAGACATCTCGCCCATCCGTTTCAACTCGCGCAACGCCTCCTGTTTGGCTTCATCCGGGAGGCCGGCTTTTTCTATCTTCTCAGTATATTCATCGACGTCAGACTGGCTTTCCTGCGATTCTCCCAACTCTTTTTGAATCGCCTTGAGCTGCTGGCGAAGATAGTACTCATGATGTTTTTTTTCCATGGATCGGTTGACATCCGATTGGATCTTCTGCTTGAGCTTAAGGATCTCCTTTTCATGCGATAAATGAAAAATCAGCAGGTGCAACTTATCCTTCACGCTGTCGGTTTCAAGCAGTTTCTGCGCATCCTTGAGTTTAATCTGGATATTGGATGCCACCAGATACAAAAGATAACGGGGATCTTTTATTGTATCAATGTAATCATGCGCAGCGGCCGGAATATTCGGAAGAAGTGAAATGAATTCCTTGGAAAGCGTCTGCAGGGTTCTGAAAGCAGCTTCAAGCTCATTATCGTGTTCGAGAGTGTCCGGGTGCAATAAAATCCCTGCTTTCAAATACGGCTCTGTCTCATGCCAGGAGGTAATGCGGAACCGTTCAAACCCATAAAGAAATATCTGCAGACTGTCGTCGCCCAAATGAACGATCCTGTTGAGTATACAAACGGTGCCGATCTCATGGATTTGTTCTGGCATGGGTTCTATGACCGAGCTGTCTCTCATTGCTGCAAGCCCGATTAAATGATCGCCTTTAAACGCGTCTTCAATCAGCTTCATCGATCTGGGAATATTTATCGACAACGGCAGGGGCATAAACGGATATGCGACCGTATTCCGTAAAGGAAGGATCGGAAGCTTGTCAGGTATCTTTTTCAGGAACGTTTCATTGTCTTCATGTAAAAATGATTCCGCCATTCTTATCGCCCTTCCTTAATCTCCGGATCAAAGGGTGTTTAGCCCTTCTCACAGTTTATCCCAGTTTTCCACATCTTCCTTCGTCACTTGACACCAAGCCCCTTATCAGCTTAGGCATAAGAATATAGGCACATTCTATTCCATAAATTTTCAAAGAACAATTTAAATTATAGCCCCTTGGGCTGACTGTTGACCGTTAGCTGTCAGGGAATTAAAAATTCCTATTTAGTTTTGATGTCTGTCTTTTTAATTCCGATTGCAAAAATAAGAGTGGGGTATTTATCCGCCATTTAAAAGGCTTTGATCAAACAAGATAAAAAACCTCTTTGCTTGAAAACTTGGCACGAGGATTGCTTTGATCGTAAAACGGCTGAACAAAACAATATGACCTCACCTAAAATGATCTCTATTTGGAAGGAAAAAATGAATAATAACCAAAAAGCCCCCAGGCCAAGTATTTTGGTCGAAGATGACAAGCCTCCCAGTATCCGGAAGTCGGAAGAAGATGACCCTTTGTCTTTGGCCGGAGAATCTCTCCGGTCTTTATTAACACCCACACCCCGGATCCTCGAAAAGAAAACAAGTCTGGTTTCCCATCATCGGAAAACAACCATAAAAACAAAAGTCTTTCGGAAAAAATTTTATCCTCTTATTTCCGATAAGGAATGGAACAACTGGCAGTGGCAACTGCAAAACCGTATCCAGAGCCACGAAAAACTCAGCCGGTTCCTTACCCTGTCTCAGGAAGAGACCCTGGTCAACCGGACCTCCCAGCTTCCGTTGAGCATCACGCCCTATTACCTGAGCCTGATTTCACCGGATGACCCGGACCACCCCCTGCGCAAATGTGTTGTTCCCAACGTGAACGAATGGCTTCAGATGCCGGGAGAATCCGACGATCCCCTGGGCGAAGACCAACAAAGTCCTGTTCCCGGGCTTGTCCACAGGTATCCGGACCGGGTCCTGTTTTTGTTGTCGGATTTTTGTTCCACTTATTGCCGGTACTGCACCCGTTCCCGGGTGGTGGGCCACGGCACCATACATCCCAGCCGGGTACGGTGGGAAAAGGCCTTAAAATACATTGAAAAAACGCCTGCCGTCCGTGACGTCCTGTTGTCCGGGGGAGACCCGCTGACATTGGCAGATGACCGCCTGGAATGGGTATTGTCAAGGCTGAGGCAGATTGACCATGTGGAGGTGATCCGCATTGGGACCAAAGTCCCCGCGGTTCTTCCCCAGCGCATCACGCCCAATCTGGTAAAAATGTTGAAAAAATACCATCCCCTCTGGATGAGTCTGCATTTCACCCATGCTGACGAATGTACACCCGAGACTGCCAGGGCCTGTGCAAGGCTTGCGGATGCAGGTATCCCGCTTGGATCCCAGACCGTTCTGCTCAAAGGCATCAATGATTCGGCCCAAACCATGGCATCCCTGATGCACGGCCTGATGAAAATGAGGGTCCGGCCCTATTATCTGTACCAGTGCGATCCCATCACCGGTTCCGGCCATTTCAGGACCTCCATTGAAAAGGGCCTGGAAATCATCCGCAGCCTGCGGGGGTTTACCAGCGGGTACGCTGTTCCGACCTATGTGGTGGACGCCCCTGGCGGTGGTGGAAAAATTCCGCTCATGCCCAACTATGTTCAAGGCCATACCGCCGACAACCTGGTCATGACCAATTATGAGAACCGCACCTTCTTGTACCCCGATCCGGTTTCAGCCTCTGCTGAAGACGTATTGAAATAAGCCAAAACCCAATTTCGCCGGCACAGGCGTATAAAAAAAACGAGGAAACAACTTGAAAATCGGAATGACCTATGATTTGCGTCAGGAGTATCTTGACATGGGGTACAGTGAACTGGAAACTGCTGAACTGGATGTTGTTGAAACCATTGAGGCCATTGAGGGTGCGCTGTTGGAACTCGGACATGTCCCGGTCCGCATCGGCCATGCCAAGGCGCTGATGAAAGCGCTGGTAAAAGGGGAAACCTGGGACCTTGTTTTCAACATTGCCGAAGGACTCAAGGGAGCGGCCCGTGAAGCACAGGTTCCGGCGATTCTGGATGTGTACGATATCCCTTATACCTTTTCCGATCCTGTGGTGATGGGCCTTTGCCTGAACAAGGCGTTGACCAAGCAAATTATCAGGGATGCAGGCCTGGCAACCTCGCCATTTGTGGTGGTTAACGGCGCCCTGCCCAAGCCGCTTCCCTTTGCTCCGCCCTTTTTTGCCAAACCCGTGGCCGAGGGTACCGGTATGGGCATAACGGAAAAGTCAATAATTGAAGATTCCGGAGCACTTGCGGGAATTTGCCGGGATCTGATCCGTCAGTTTCGCCAGCCCGTGCTGGTGGAACAGTTTCTTCCGGGCAGGGAATTTACCGTGGGACTGACCGGGACCGGACCGGATACCCGGGTCATGGGAACCATGGAGATAGTTTTTACCGAGGCGGCCAAGGGGCAAACCTATTCCCTGGAGAACAAAGAAAACTGGAAAGGCCGGGTAGCTTTGCGCCCGATGGCAGCCAAGGAAGATCCTCTGATCCGGGAGGTGGAGCGCCTGGCGTTTGAATCCTGGAACCTGCTGGGGTGCCGTGACGGTGGACGGATCGATATCCGGTGTGACCTTGAAGGAAAGCCAAATTTCATTGAGGTCAACCCCCTGGCCGGGTTGCGCCCTGAATATTCCGATTTGCCCATCCTGTGCGACTATTTTGGGACATCCTATGTCCGGTTGATCCAATGCATCATTAACTCCGCATGCCGGCGGATGGGAGGCGGCGTCGGCAAATGAAAAAAATCATTGCTGTTGTTTATAACGCTGTGGCTCAGGAGAGCCAGCCGGATGAACTCGATGTCCTGGACCAGGTGGCTGCGGTTTCAAAAGCCCTCACGGATCTTGACTTTAATCCGGTACCTGTTCCCTGCGGGTTGGACCTTGAACATTTTAAGCGCGATCTTACGACGCTTCGGCCCGGAGCGGTATTCAATCTGGTTGAATCCCTGGAAGGAGAAGGCCGACTGATTCATGTGGTGCCGTATCTGCTTGACAGTCTTGGCATTCCCTATACCGGCTGTCCGGCGGATGCCATTTACCTGACCTCCCACAAGACAGCGGCCAAGGAGCGGATGCGACAGGCCGGGCTGCCGACGCCGGACTGGATCGGCCCATACCAGGCCGGTATGGCCGTACAATCCCGGGCATTGGTACATTTAAAAAAAGGAGTAACCGACGGTCCCTGGATCATCAAGTCCCTTTGGGAACACGGATCTCTTGGACTGGAAAAGGAAAATATCATCACAGCCCCGCCGGACAGGCTGGGATCTCTGCTGGAAAAAGCGGCACAAGGTTTAGGGCGTGCCTGTTTTGCCGAAGCATTCATCAATGGCCGGGAATTTAACCTGTCTCTGCTTGGGGATGGAAAAGAGGTGCGGGTGCTGCCGCCTGCAGAAATCCGGTTCCTGAATTTTGGTCAGGATGAACCGAAAATCGTAGGCTATCGGGCAAAATGGTGCCCCGAGGCCTATGAATACCAGCATACCCTGCGCAGTTTTGACTGTTCTGAAACCGACAGGGAGCTGCTGTCTCGTCTTTCCGATCTCGCGCTTTCCTGCTGGGATCTCTTTTCCCTGGCAGGGTTTGCCCGGGTGGATTTCAGGGTGGATGACAACAAAGCCCCCCATATCCTGGAAGTCAACGCAAACCCCTGCATCTCCCCGGATGCAGGGTTTACGGCTGCCCTGGACAGGGCCGGGATTTCATATACCACAGCCATTGCCCGGATTATGGATGCTGTAATCCGGGCCGGGGAATAGCCTCATGTCCGGGAGCAGAACACCAACCGTCGGGGTCCATGCCTTTCCCAAAGATGTCCGGTTGCGATATACGCCCCGTGCGTCTGATGTTGAGAGTGTCCGTACCCTTGTAACGGAAACCGGATTTTTCAGGCCCGATGAAATCAGCATTGCAGCGGAACTTGTGCAAGAGTGGCTGAAATCTGGAGATGAGAGCGGCTATCATTTTGTGATGGCGCAAAAAGAAGGCAACCTGGCCGGGTACGGATGTTTCGGCCCCATCCCCTGCACCCTTACCAGCTATGACATCTACTGGATCGCCGTTGCACCTAAGTTCCAGGGAAAGGGCCTGGGCAAGTGCATCCTAAGGGAGATGGAGCGGTTGATCCGGGAAAAGGGAGGCATGCGGGTATACGTGGAAACCTCAACCCAGCAAGGCTATGCATCCACCCGGATGTTTTATGAACGATGCGGATACCGGTGCGAAGCCGTACTGGATGATTTCTACGAACCAGGGGACGGAAAGGCAATCTACAGCTGCCGGGTAAATAATCTATCTTAAACTTAAATGAGCAATAACCATGCCGTAGGTGTTGTCTCTGCTGACGGGATGAACTATACGCACAGGTCGATATTTCCGAAAAACAGGACTTTAAATGTCCGTGAGATGTATATACGGACGTTTAATGTCTGATTTGGATAGCTGTTATCCATGGACCAGACCTGTCCGGGCCGTCTGCAGCGTTAATGCCTGTTTCGTATTCAGGTGGTATCGGAGTTGCTTGAGAGAGGGGAGACCATCAAAAAATTTTTCTACAACGCGGCAGATGGATGACTTTTCGTTCAAACACTATTTAAACTCAAAAGGGAGATACACACCATGCCTGCAAAAATGATATGCTACGGATCAGAAGCACGCGATGCAATGCTCGTGGGCGTTAACACCCTGTCCGACGCCGTAAAGGTGACCCTGGGTCCTAAAGGAAACAACGTGGTTCTGGAAAAATCCTGGGGCACCCCCCTGGTCACCAAGGATGGCGTCACCGTGGCCAAGGAGATCGAATTATCCGATAAATTTGAAAACATGGGTGCGCGAATGGTCAGGGAAGTGGCCAGTAAAACCAGCGACACCGCCGGTGACGGCACCACGACGGCAACGGTTTTGGCCCAGGCCATCTATAACGAAGGCTGCAAATTGGTCTCTGCAGGTGTGAACCCCATGGCGCTGAAACGCAGCATTGACAAAGGAGTCGACGCGGTTGTGGATAATCTTAGAAAATTATCCAAACCCACCCAGGATAAAAAAGAGATCGAACAGGTGGGCACCATCTCGGCCAACAATGATGAAACCATCGGAAAACTGATTTCCGAGGCCATGGATAAGGTTGGCAAAGAAGGCGTCATCACCGTGGAAGAGGCCAAAAGCATGGAGACCACATTAGATGTGGTGGAGGGCATGCAGTTCGACAGAGGATACCTGTCGCCTTATTTTGTAACGAATGCCGACAAAATGGAGGTCGTGCTCAAAGATCCTTACATCCTGATCCATGAAAAGAAGATTACCGTAATGAAGGAGCTGCTGCCGTTACTGGAAGAAATTTCCAGAAGCAACAAGCCGCTTTTAATCATTGCCGAAGATGTCGAAGGCGAGGCCCTCGCCACTCTCATTGTCAATAAACTGCGGGGCAGCTTAAAAGTGGCGGCGGTGAAAGCCCCGGGATTCGGGGACCGCCGAAAGGCCATGCTTGAGGATATCGCAATTTTGACCGGCGCCCAGATGATCTCCAAGGATTTAGGTTTCAAACTGAAAAATGTCAAAACAGAAAATCTGGGAACCTGCAAATCCGTCAAAATAGACAAGGACAGCACCACCATTGTGGACGGTAGCGGCGTCCAATCTGCCATTGAAGGCCGTGTGAAGCAGATCCGAGCCCAAATCGAAGAAACCGCCTCGGACTATGATCGTGAAAAGCTGCAGGAGCGGTTGGCCAAGATCATCGGCGGGGTGGCGATCATCAATATCGGAGCAGCCACGGAAACTGAAATGAAGGAAAAAAAGGCGCGTGTTGAAGACGCATTAAACGCCACACGGGCGGCTGTTGAAGAAGGTATTGTCCCCGGCGGCGGCGTTGCCCTGGTTCGGTGCATACCAGAGCTGGAAAAGATCAAGGCCGAGGCCGAGGAACAACACGGGATCAAGATATTGAAGCAGGCATTGGCCGAGCCGTTGAAGCAGATTGCCAGGAATGCCGGCATGGAGGGATCTGTTGTCCTGAACACCGTGTTGCAAGGGGCTGGCGACTTCGGATACAACGCCCAGACCGATACCTATGAAAATCTTCTGGCGGCCGGCGTAATTGATCCCGCCAAGGTGGTGCGCTTCGCCCTTCAAAACGCCGCCTCAGTCGCAGGCCTGATGCTGACCACAGAGGCCATGATTTGTGAAAAACCTAAAAAGAAGAAAGGGGGAGTCCCGTCTGCCGGGAAAGGTATGGACCACGACATCTACTAAATGGAAACTCCCTGAACAATATAACCGGGGCGGGTTCCATGATCCGCTCCAACGAACATCAGAAAGGGAGAAATAAGCTGCCTGGGATACCGCCTTCAAAGTCAGGGCAACTGGATGATATTTTTTGCCCTTCGACACGAGATGTTTTTTTTAACAAACAGCGAAGATGCAAAAAATAAAGGGTCTTTGATAAATCGCAAGCCATTCTCGACTTTAGACTGACCTTTATATCCCCAAAGTACATCTTCGTCGCTCAACCGGACTCTTGGAATTGAGGCAGCAAGAACAAAACAGGAAAAATACCTGGATAATCGGACGGGCACAAATCCGGGCACAATCGCTCAATTTTAAAACGAAAAAGGCACCCTCGGATGATCAAGAATGCCTCTTGAAAGCCTTGTGGCTCTTGCTTCTTGGTGTGGCGCGCCCGAGACGATTCGAACGTCCGGCCTACGGATTAGAAGTCCGTTTTAAACACTTTCATAATTTTTCACAAAATCACATAAACATACTGATATAACTTGATATTATTATATCTATGCGGTATTTTACCTTCAGTTAATTTCATAAAAAAACACCTTTCATCAGCTAAAAAGTGGGGGCTATGTGGGGGCTGAATTGACCAACGGATATTCAAAACAATGGAAAAAGGTGATCTGAATCGGGCAATATAAAAGCACAAATTATCCAGGGGTCAGATACCGGGAACACACAATCCGGAAGCACGGCATAAAACCAGACCAGTATTTTTTTATTCGTTACCAGAAAGACGGCAAACGAAAAGAAGAAGGTGTTGGCTGGGCAAGTGAAGGATGGACTCCTTCAAAGGTGGCGCTTAAACTTGCCGAACTCAAAGCGGCAGCTACCACAGGAGACGGAGAAAGCCGTTTGTCAGATGTCCGGGCAAAGGTTGAGGCGGAAAAGCAGCAGGAGCGAGCCCGGCAAGAACAAGAGGAAAAAGACAACATATCCCTGTCCACTTATTTTGATGAAATCTATTTTCCATCCATATCCCAAGCGAAGAAAAAGTCCGCCTACGTCAGGGAAGAATCATTATTTCGCTTATGGATTTCCACCACCATGGGCGATAAGCCGTTAAAAGAGATTTCCGCCTTTGACCTGGAACGGTTAAAAAAAATTATGCTGGAAGCTGGCCGGGCTCCACGGTCTGTGGAGTACACCTTAACCACCCTGGGTCAGATATTTCGCCATGCAGAACGGTTAAACTATTTCCGTGGAGACATACCCACCACAAAGGTAAAAAAGCCTAAATATGATAATAAGCGAGTTAGATTCCTATCCCATGATGAAGCCCACACCCTATTTGAGATCCTGAAAGGCAAAAGCCGGGAAACTTACGAAATGGCCCTGCTATCACTGCACTGTGGACTGAGAGCCGGAGAAGTATTTTCACTTACCTGGAAGGACGTTGACCTTGAGCATGGCCTTATTACTCTGTTGGATACAAAATCCAGTAAGACCAGAACCGTATCAATGACAGCAGATATTCAGTCTTTCTTTATGGTAAAGGAAACCGGCAGTAAACAGGATCTTATTTTCCCTGACCGGAAAACCGGTGGGATAAGGAAACAGATTTCAAAATCATTCCCCCGGGCAGTAACCGAAGCCGGGCTAAATGACCGCATTGAGGACCGGCGGCAACGGGTGACATTTCACACCTTGCGGCATACTTTCGCAAGCTGGTTGGTTATGGCAGGGATCAGCCTTTATGATGTGAAAGAGTTGCTGGGCCATGCTACTTTGACCATGACAGAACGATATGCCCACCTTGCTTCGGACCGGAACAAAAAGGCGGCTGCCACCATGGAGAAGATCTTTCAAAAAGATAAAGCTGAGGAAAATAAGGTTGTCAAGCTGGCATAACCAATAAAAAATAGTAATCAAGGAGAACTTAACAGATGAATACACCACGAAAAAATATAGAGAAATTGCCTTTTTTTAACTCTTTCCTGCCGGGAGGAGACTCCAAGGCTGTGATTGATGTCAAATCTTTTCATTTGTGGCTTGAAGAAGTCCAGCATTTGGATTTTTTGTCTGAATCCGACGAGCAGGACCGGACAAAGGCATATAAAGAATTAGAAAACGGTCATGCTATAAATCTCAAGGAAGCAATGAACGAATGGTAAAATATGAAGACCGGGAATTCAAGATCAGCAGCAAGGCCAATAAATTTATCAAGTCCCTACCAGCCGCCAAACGAGAAGAAATCAAAGAGGCTGTTCAAAATTTGATAGACAACAACACTGAGCATTTAAATATTCGGCGATTATTGCCTCATCCGAAAGAGTTTCGGTTAAGGGTTGATGATATCCGGTTATTGTTCAGGTCAGACAAAGAACTTTTATTCATCTTCAAAGCAGGTTTTAGAAAGGACATTTATCGCTAACCAACGTTCCGTGATGGGCCAGGAGTAATTCCCGGACTTGCCCAGCGAGAACCACGATAGAAACATTACAAATGACCGAACATAATTCAAGAGGATGCTCAACCCATGAAAAGAAACTTTACAGCAATCATTGAAAAAGAAGGGACCGGCTATATTTCCTTGTGCCCGGAACTGGACATAGCCAGCCAGGGGGAAACCGTTTCCGAAGCAAGAGAAAATTTGCAGGAGGCCCTTGAACTGTTTTTTGAATGTGCATCACCATCAGAAATAGAGACCCGGCTTAAAGGTGAAATCTACATCACCCAGATGGAGGTTGCCGTTGGTTAAGTTGCGGGTCTTATCTGGAAAGGAAGTCTGTTCAATATTGTCTGCGAAGGGTTTTGAAGAAATCCGGAGCCGTAGCAGCCATGTGATTATGCAAAAGAAAATCAAAGGGTCCACCATCACCGTTCCGGTGCCTGACCACAAGGAACTTAAAAAAGGGACCCTGCTTTCCATTATCAGGCAATCCGGTATAGATCGAAAGTTATTTGAATAATTCTGTCTTCCTGGGATAGGTCCGGTTTAATTACCCGGACCGAACCGGCGGTTATCCTGAACCTCCTTTCCCAGGACTTTTAAATCAGGTTGTCATTGCAGGAGATGATATGAATAAACCTGGGGTCCTTTTCAATCTTAAAGAATGGTTAACAATCCCTGACGCTGCCAGACATCTTTCAACGATTTTTGATGAAAGCCTGACAGAAGCTGATATTTTACGGCTTGGTTTAGAGGTCATTTGAAATTATCTGTCTATTTTGTGAATGACTTGTCCCCCAGAACAGAAGTAAATATTCGGGTTAGGACCAAGGATTTAATAATTTCCGAATATGATCTCATGCATCTCCTCTACTGTCTTAGTAGTTATGCAAAAAAACAGCACTTCAAATTTTTGGAATGTTTAAAAAATATACAGATAGTGGTTGTGGACAGACTATAAATTCAGTATTCATATTCGATTATGACGATACAAACTTACTCT